>Ga0315273_10012758_pt1 | contig 10786 bp, 10 predicted proteins | sample YL17G02_0_MG_FD_205753 | JGI IMG/M metagenome (GOLD analysis project Ga0315273, IMG submission 205753) | Sediment microbial communities from Yellowstone Lake, YNP, Wyoming, USA - YL17G02_0 | ecosystem: Environmental > Aquatic > Freshwater > Lake > Sediment | place: USA: Wyoming | collected... | reverse complement strand
CTTTCTCATGAATGGCTCCTCCTTCCCGTGGCTCCTGATCTCAACAAGCTCAAGAAACCACAGGGGTTGGAGCCGTTCAACTTTCAACTAAGAATGGGATACCGCCAACGTCTCTTCTGAAATCGTGTCTGTAAGAGTTGCGTAATCCCTGCCGTCAACGCCCCTATCTTGCCACTCTTTGGTCAGTTCCTTCCGGCTGATAATGGTTCTCAGCCGAGCGTCAATCCATTCGTCGTCGTAGCCCTTGATCTTGTAGTGCAACATCGCCCGCTTTATGGCGATCTCTGGATTCTGATATTCCTGGATTCGTTCGTACCCGACTTTGGCAAGCCACCGCTTGAATGGCTCTGCCTTGGGCGAGGGAATAGATTGAATGATCCGAAATAGAGACTCCGGATTGGCTACGTCTGTATCTCGCATCCGGCCATCCGCGCCCGGCATTTTCAACTGTCCGATTTTTTCGGACAGTTGCCCATCGTCTTCTGAGTGGATTTTGGCCTTTAAGTCTGCCCAGTACTTGCGCGGCCGCTCCGAACCCGTAAGTGCCTCAATGACATCGACTACCGAGAACCACCATTCGTTATTATGGAATACCTGTCGAATCTGCTTGTCCTTAAAGAGGGCTATCTGATTGGCCCCCTCTGGAATGATCTGTTTCTCGTCGGAATCTGGCATTGGGCACCTTCCATTCTTGGATTTCCCTTATAAGGTAGTCCCCATGGTGATGGTAGACAATCTCATTTTGGGAGCCGCCCGTTGAGACTGCGGTTGCCGCCCAATTCCCATATAATGGCCGTTGGCGTGACGGATCGCCTTTGGGATGTTCAGGACATCGTGGCGCTGTTGGAAGCGAAAGAAGTAGAGAAAGACTCAAACTGACCCACTACGCGTAACCGGGTGGGGCAACATTGCTTTTGCCTGGTTTCAATGGTCACATCATGCGTCCGGTCGAGACAACTGCAGCCCCAGTCCAACCTGACCGGCTGTTGAAAGGCGTCCGCCGGTGATTCTGAGTGCCGGTTCCACGATTCCTTCAGCGATCATGCCCGCCGTCGCCAGACCGACCGGCGCCGCAGCCGATCCTGCGGCACAGGCGAGATGGAGTGTCCCCGCCAGGCCTACGTCGCTCTCCCAGGTCGAAGTGAAGATCACTTTTACACCGGCTCGCTGCGCAACTTCGGCCAGCACCAGACTGCGCAGCAAGCCACCATCGACCATCGGCTTGAGAACAATCGCATCGCAGAGCCCCTCCGTGATCAATCGCTGGGCATCGGCGCTGTCATTGACTTCTTCATCGAGTGCGAGTGGAATCCCGAATAGTCTCGAGAAATGACGCGCCCGAGCTGCCTGTCCTGCCGGCAATGGCTGTTCGACGAATTCAAGACTGAGTTCTCTCAACACAGGGAAAGCCTCTTGCACCTGAGATTCTGTCCAGCCTTCGTTGGCGTCAATGCGCAGGTTTGCCTCGGTCACCGCCTTCCGAACCGCAGCCACCCTCTCCACATCCCGACCCACCGAACCCACGGCGACTTTCATCTTGAAAGTTCGGAATCCATTCGAGAACGCCATTTGGGCCTGCTCCGCCAGAGCGGCAGGATCGTCGCCGGTGAGCAGAGCGTTGACTTCAACTTCCTCCGCGCAATCCCCAGAGAGCCAGCGGGCCATCGCAATTCCGGCGCGGCGCGCGGCCAGATCGCCGAGAGCCGTCTCCAGCCCATATCGCAGTGACGGGAGGCCCGCCGTCAGCCGGTCGAAATCCGGCGACAGGGCGCTCAATTCCTGCCGCGTGGCTGGTATCCGCCAGCGCGCGACTTCGCTTTGGATGGTAACCCATCGCGCCATCGCGTCTTCGAGTGTCTCAGTGGAAAAGCCTGTCAGCGGGGCTACATCACCCAAACCCACGATCCCATCCGCGTCACGGACCACCAGGAGGAATCCGCTGCGCTCCTGATAAGTACCATGCCCGGTCACGATTGGCCGCGGTAGCCGTCCCAGGTAGGGAACACTCGACCAGCGGCAGGTCGTCATAGTTGCAGACCGATTGCCAGCAGGCAGCCGTAGACCAACTGGAGCCTCGCTGTTACTGCGAGTGCGCGGTTGAGAGCAGGTCCGCCGGTATCACGAAAGACGGTGCGCAGCAACGGGATTGCAGTCAGCATGGCGGCCGATGCGATCAGAGCACCCGGACCGCAGAGTCTCATCGCCACCAGAACCGCAGGCGCGAGCGCGATTGCCAGAAGAAGAATCGCAAACTCCCACTGTGTCCCTCTCCGGCCGAGCCGGACGGCAAGCGTCATCTTGCCCGCTTCGCGATCAGTGTCAATATCGCGAAGATTGTTGACCACGAGTATCGCCGTCGCGAGAAGCCCTATGGGAACACTGAGCAGGAGAACCGTCAGGTTGAGTCTCAGCGCCTCGACATAGTAAGTGCCGCAAACCCCGACCACACCGAAAAAGAGGAAGACGAAAACGTCTCCCAGACCATGGTAGCCAAGCGGGAAAGGCCCGCCGGTATAGAGAACACCGGCGGCGACTGAGAGGAGCCCGGCCGCGAGGATTGGCCATCCCGCCCGCCAGACGAGGAACGCCCCGTCCAGAATGGCGAATCCAAAAACACCCCATATCGCCCAACGCATCTGTGCCGGTGTGACCAGACCCGCCTGCGTCACACGGAGCGGCCCAAGGCGCTTGTGCGTGTCGGCTCCATGTTTCCAATCGTAGTAATCATTCGCGAAATTCGTCCCGATCTGAATGGCGACTGCACCAAACAGCGCGGCCAGCACCGCCCCAAAGTGAAAGACGCCATCCCGCCACGCCAGTGATGCGCCAACGACAACCGGTGTCACGCCGGCCCAGAGAGTTCGCGGACGGGCCGCGTGAACCCACACTCTCCAGCCGGCCATGACGATTTCACTTTGCAACATGGATCATCACGGAAAACGGGGAAACTTGGAGAAGTCAGGCTTGCGTTTCTCCAGAAACGCGTTGCGGCCTTCTTTTGCTTCCTCTGTCATGTAGAAAAGGAGAGTCGCGTTGCCGGCCAGTTCCTGCAGACCGGCCTGCCCGTCGCAGTCGGCATTCAACGCCGCCTTGAGACATCGGATCGCCAGCGGGCTGTTGGCAAGAATTTCCCGGCACCAGCGGACAGTTTCTTCCTCGAGCTGATCCAGGGGAACAACGGCGTTCACCAGCCCCATCGTCAGCGCCTGCTGAGCGTCATACTGCCGGCACAGAAACCAGATCTCCCGCGCCTTCTTCTGTCCCACGATCCTGGCCATGTACGATGCTCCGAAACCGCCGTCGAAACTCCCGACGCGCGGCCCCGTCTGCCCAAAACGGCTATTGTCGGCGGCGATCGTCAGATCGCAGATCAGATGGAGAACGTGCCCGCCACCAATTGCATACCCCGCCACCATCGCGATCACGGGCTTCGGCAATGAGCGGATCATCCGCTGCAAGTCGAGCACATTCAGGCGTGGCACGCCGGATTGATCGACATACCCGGCGTCACCACGGATACTCTGATCGCCACCGGAACAGAACGCATCCGGCCCCTCGCCGGTCAGGATCACGACTCCGATCGAAGCGTCGTCGCGCGCATCGGCGAAAGCGGCGGACATGTCGAAGATCGTCTGGGGGCGAAACGCATTGCGGACGTGCGGACGGTTGATCGTGATTTTCGCAATCCCTTCGGCTTTCTCAAACTTAATGTCCTCGAAAGTCCGCGCCGTTTGCCAGTTGACAGATGCCATCGTCCGTTGATCCTCCGCGTGTTCAGTACCCGTTGCAGGGCCCCGCAGGTTTCAATTTGGCGCGTCACGTCCCAGCAGGAACGGCCGTACAGCCCGCACGCTGCTGTCCGGCTGCTCCCAAAAGGGCGCGTGGCCGGCATGGGGAATCAAACAATAGATGACGTGTGGAATCAAGCGCGCCATATCGAGCCCGATCGCCCGGAACTTGTCATCATATTCGCCGACCAGAATCATGGTTGGCGAAGTTAATCTGGACAACGCCCCATGGAGCGGCTCCTGGACACCCACGCCCATCCCGCGAAGGCTCGACGCGAGCCCGGTCGCCGTGTTCTGCATCCTCAGTTCCCTGGCCCGCGCCTGCTGTGCAGCGGGCAGATCTTGCTGGGAGGCGAACAAGGGGCGTTTCATCCATGCTTCCACAAACCACGAGATACCCTCACGCTCGGTCTGAGTGGCCAACTGGCTATCTTCGGAAGCACGCTGCCGCCGTTCAGCCGGATCGGCGATGCCGGGAGAAGCGCTTTCAAGGACCAGCCGTTGCACTCGGTCAGGAAACCGCAGCGCGATGTGCAATGCGAGACGTCCCCCCATCGAATACCCCCACAGGTTGTACCGTCCCACGCCAATCTCATCGAGCATCTGACCCAGCGACTCCGCAACAGCGCCCATTCCGTAATTGCCAATTCCGGAAGGGAATTCCGTCTGTCCGTGGCCGGGCAAATCCACACTAATGCAGCGGAAGTCCGATTTCAAGAGATCGACTACATCATCCCAGAATGCCGCGCACCCGGCGAATCCATGCAGCAGGAGAAGAACCGGAAGGCCGGGCGACCCCTCATCCTTGTAAAACCAGCTCCTGCCGTTGATCCTGACATTCCCGGTCAAGACACACCCGCAATCCCGGCCGCCATTCGGCGGTTGATTTCCTGGCTGGCTGACAGAGAGCGGCTTCTATCGAATCTGATTTCAAGTATGTCCGGCCCCGTCTCCAAGAGGCAGTTCGAGAACGCGCCATCGAATTCTGCGACTGATTCCAGACGCCGGTAACGGATACCCCAGAATGCAGCCACGTGACTGAAATCTCGTCCGTGCGGCATCGCCACCAGTGGCTCAAAGATCGCTTGGTGCGCGGCGATCGGCAGAAATGAGAATATCCCGCCCCCGTCGTTGTTGAGCAGAACAATCTTGAGCGGCAGATCGTTTTGACGCACGGCCAGAAGGCCATTGAGATCGTGGATCAGGGCGATATCCCCGATGACAAGGACAGTCGGCTTCCGTAAAACAGCTGCGATACCGGCGGCAGTCGACACGACACCGTCGATCCCATTCGCACCGCGGTTGCAGAACACGTGCAGTGTTTTTGAGCTCCCCGTGGCATAGAACTCGGCCCATCGAATCGGCAAGCTGTTTGAAAGGAAGACTGCCGTCCCGTCTGGCGCCAGACGGAACACGGACCTGACGATATCTCCCTCGAATACCTCGCACCGGTCTTCAGTTCTAGAGTGCAGCAGGAATGAGGCTTGCTGTTCTGCCTGTTGCCATTGATGCAGGTAAGCGTTGCTGCTGTCTGTTGTGTCACCGGCACACTTCCTGATCTCAGAACAAACGGTAGTGAGATCGCCCGTGAGCTTGATCGTACCCAGCCCATCCGGATCGGCGATGTCGCTGTTCTGGCTGATAATGACATGCTCATGACGCGGTGCGGCGGCGAGCCACTCGTTGAGTGTCTTGGAAGTGGGCAGCCCCCCCAGGCGGAGAACAAGATCAGGCAGCATGGCAGACGCGAAGGCGTCACGGCGCAAACTCAAGTCATAATGCGACAGAATGTTCTGATCATGATGCAGGCCGAACCGTACCTGCGACGCGACATCCGCCAGAACGGGATACCCGACTGCGGCAGCCAGTTTCGATACCGCTGTGCCCAAATCCTCGTGTGAAATCTGAGGGCCGCAGATTATGAGTCCGCGCCTGGCAGCCATCAGTCTGGATGCGAGGCGATCCCACGTCTCTGTGAGCGCAGGGGACGTGCTCCCTCCAGCCTTCACTTGGCTGGGCCCTGATGTCTTCCGCGCCTTCTCGGTCTCAAGCTGAGCGGCCAGGATCCTGTCGAACCGGGCGGGATCCGGGATCAGTGGCTCACGGAAGGGAAGGTTCAGGTGAACGGGTCCGGGGGCCTGCCCTTGTGCCGCAGACGCGGCCTCCAGCGCCTGCTTCTCCCACTCCAGAACGTCGAATCCATCAACACCTGGCGCTGTGAGATCACAGAAGTAGAGCGGGTACTTCCCGTAGAGAGTAACCTGGTCGATGGTCTGCGGGGCTCCGGTACCGCGAAGTTCCGGAGGACGATCGGCTGTCAGAAGGATCAGAGGCGTGCAAGACAGCCGCGCTTCAATTACGGACGGCAAGTAGTTGGCGGCGGCGGTGCCGGATGTGCATATCAAACATGCGGGCCGGTGGCTCGCTTTGGCGATACCAAGTGCGAGGAAACCAGCGGCCCGCTCATCGGGATGGGCGAAAACACGCACATCTGGGCAGTGCGCCACAGCCAGCACAAGCGGCGCGCACCGGGATCCTGATGAAACGACGAAAGCTCTGACACCCGACCGAGCCAGCGCGGAAATCAACCTCAGCGACGACAAGACATTGAGTTCTGCAGTGGATTGGGAATCTGTCACTGGAGCGCATTCAAGAAGGCGAGAGCCTTGTTCTGGGTTTCCTGCCACTCATTGTCCGGTGTGGATCCCTGCACAATCCCCGCCCCGGCGAAGACGCACATCTCGTTTTCGGTCAGCAGTGCAGATCGTATTGCGACCGCGAACTCGGCCTGGTCGCGGGCATACCAGCCGACGGGTCCGGCGTACCACCCTCGCGAATTCGGCTCCAATTCCCGTATGGCCGCCAGCGCTGCATCACGGGGCGAACCTCCGACCGCCGGAGAGGGATGCAAGGTTGCAAGGATGTCCCCGGTGGTGGTCCCGGATTTCAGATGTCCCCTTGCTCTGGTCATGAGGTGCTGTAATGTCGCCAACTCCAGGACATGCGGACTGGCGCCGGCATCGAGCCGGTCACAGAGGCGGCCGAGGCACCGGAGCATATCCTCCACGACATAGTAGTGTTCCAGCCGGTCCTTGGGGCTGGACAGAAGATGTTCGGCCAATGACTGATCGGAATCTCGATCGGGACCCCGCACGGTCGTGCCGCCGATACACTCTGTCTCCACTTCATCGCCACTGCGATAGAAAAGGCGCTCCGGTGTCGAGCCGGCAAACGAACGCCCCCCGCACAGGTCGAAGGCAAAATGGAAGCAGTAAGGCGCTCTGTCCCTCAGGCGCTGCATCACAGGCCATACCCCGAGCCGCGCATCCCGGAGCCAGAGTTGCCGTGCCAAGACAACCTTATCGAGCGAACCACTCCTGATTCGGGCCAGGGCGGTCAGAACCATTTCGGACCATGCCGCTCGTGACATATCGGCCTCGAGAGAGACGGCCACCGAGGGCAGCGTCACCGAATCAGCCGCTGCTCCTGAATGATAACGGGCGCTCACCTTCTCCACGGAGAGGCGCACTTCTTCAGCGTTTTCATCAGGACGTACAGCAAGTGCCAGCATGAGGCGGTTCTGCCCAAATGACCGAACAAGAAGAGCCTCGGGGAAAATCAGCGCCGCATCGTCGAACCCCGACCACAACGTTCCACCCGCCTGCGGCGGGCTGGGATCAAACGCGAATCCGCCAAAGAAACGAGGCTGAAGATCACGCGGCAGAGGCGGACAAATGACTCGCTGATCCAAGATTCTATCCGCCTGAGCGCACACATTGACTAGTGAGCCCGGCCCGGTTCCCCTCAGAACGAGCGCTGCCCTGGCACCGGCATATTCGGTCTGTCCATGCCTCCCCTTCCAGTAGAATGCCGGGCAAGCAGATTCCAACTCCAACCACGACAGAGGGTCGATCTGCGGAGCCTCACCCTCCCAAGTCAGGATCACGTTCTCCCGCAAAGACTTGGCTTGCTCCAACGCCTGTGCGGTCAGATCCTTGGGCAGACGTGACTGCCCGTTGTGAATCCCTGTGTCTTCCATTCGATCCGGGAGAAAAAGCGGTGCTGCCTGGAAGTTCATATGACCTAGGATCACTTCTGCGGGACACCATCAGCAACCGGGTCTGTCCAACCCTCATATTCGCAAGGCAGACAAGATAGGCCGCAACCGATTCGACTTCCAATGGATTCTTCGGGAACTCTGGGGCGGGTTCTGCCAAGGAGGTTGTGTAAATTGGCTTCAGGGTATCGCGGACTTTGGGTTCAAAACTTAGGCCGGGTGCCCCACCCGCCGGCCAGTGTGCAGGCCGCCACCAGGACAATCGTTATTTTGCTCGACATTGGAATTCCTTTCATTCTCGTGTCAGGTCCAACAGCCATAATCGTTGACGCCTAAGGCCGGGGCCCCGTACCCATCCCTCCAGTGAACATACCGACGGAGTCCGGCAGCCAGACGCCCTTCTCGAATCGCATCGTGGTCAGATCGATCGTGCTTAGTGGCCCATGATTCAGGGCCCAACTGGATTTGGGAGCCGTAGCAAGCCGGCGATCCCCGGGCAGGAAACATATTTGGGCTGCCCAGTTCCAGTGGAGCAGTTCAGCAGGAGGGGTTGGGATGGTGACGGACATAGTCTGAAGGTCGACAACGTAGACGCGCCCATATTCTCCAAGGTACGCTGCACCCGGATCGGTCACCGCCGCCAGCATGCCGTCGTTGCTGATCGCGATCTCTCCAAAAGGATGATTGATGCGGTACTCGAAAAGCGTCTGGCCGGTCTCCATGTCCCCCACCACAAACCAGCAGTAGTAATCGCTGCGGTATACGCCAACGGCCAGCACGCGTCTGCCATCGGGATGCAGCCGGGCGGTGTAGAAATGCTCGAGCGGAACGCCCGATGTCAGGTGGGCCACGTATCTTCCTGAGACCTCTCCGGTCGCGACGTCGATCACGCTGATGATTGAGTCGTATCCTTCTTGAGGCCGGCTGCGGACAGTCGCGGCGACTTTGGTGCCGGATACCGGACCCCACAGGGTGAGCAGGCTGTCAGGGAGAGTCCGCACCACACCGCCATCCTCTGCCTGGAAGACCGTGTCTCCCACAAGGAGCAGCGCGCCATTCTGCAGGACCCGGACGGGCAGCCACTTCGTGTCGTCAAAGCCGGGCCTCGACCACACCGCTTGCTTCGTTCGGGCATCGATCTTCCAGAGCGTGGAGGGTATGCTGTATTGCGAAGCGGCGAGAACATAAAGCCACCGGCCATCGGGGGATACTGCCAGTTCGTCGGCGAAGAACGACCGGCGCGTCGGATCAATCAGATTCAGGTTGATTGAATCAACGAGACTCAGGCTGTCGGCGTCATAAACATAGATCCAGCCCCAGAACGAGTCGACGTTCACGGTGTCAAACATGCTCGCCCCCATGTAGATGTTGTGTTTCACCGGCTTGTGTTTGGTCGCCTTATCGCAGCCGGCAATGCTCAAGAGGACGACGACTGCCGAGACCGCCACCGCGGCCGCCCGCAATCCAAGTCCGAGACACCCGCCGACGGCGGGCCATGGAAGCCGTAGGTTCACTTCGAGTCTCATCGCACAACCCCTCTCTTCAATTCAAGTTCATCTTGCTTGCCGAATGATTGCGTCGCGTCTACATTGCCGGTGCCTCCTTTCCTTTGTGAGGCCCGCCTGTGCGCACTTTGTAAGCTTCGCGGCTGTCATTGGGCGCCGGGCGGTTTCTGTTCTTCGCCATCACTTCATGACTCTGCTCATCAGCACACAAGAGAGCGAAGCCAAGACTTATGAAGGACATGGTCCTGCACGCATTCATGAGTAACCCCTCCTCATCGTCGAGATGACGGTGTAAGGTCAAAGAAAATGCTGTCCACGTCGTTGTGGACGTTTCGTAGTTCTTTTGACATCGTCTTGTAACCAGATTTGCCCGCGTACAGGGTGCCTACCCCGAACTCAGGCGTCACCAGGTCGAACCCCCCCTCCGCCTCAGTCACGACCTTTATTCCCCGCACGCTGTCATCGAGGGCGACCCAGGCGGAGTCAAGCGGTCCCTTGTCGATCGAATCGCGAACAATGCCGGATAGATGGACCACATCTTGTTCGTGGGGGGTGCACCCAGCGCTCAGGAACAGCGACAGCGCCGCTGCGAGGAAGCATCTGGCGGTATCCCCTGGCGCCCACACCCGCCGAGATTTGCGAATCGCTCTTCTCCCCTCGCTGTAACCGCAAGAGGGTGATGACCAGCCCCGGTGCCAAGAAAGTAGGAGGTTCTTCGTGAAAACTACCAGTGAGCCCAGAGCCAGCGAGATCAGAGCCGCCACGAGCGCGGTCGCCTTTAGACCAAGTGTGTTTGCACGCATGATACTGTCCTCCGTCCTTTTGCTTGCCGATTGTACGCGTTGGATTTACATTGTTTGTGCCTCCTTTCCTTTGTGAGGCCCGCCTGTGCGCTCCGTGCACAGCTTCGCCGCTGTCATTGGGCGCCGGGCGGTTTCTGTTCTTCGCCGCTACGTCATTGTTCCGCTAGTCTTTATGATGAAGTCCTCCTGTGACTTAGGCCCCCGATACTGCAACCGGGATCAGCGTGGCCGTCCCCGGTAGGGATCCGACCACTCTCCTGACATCCAGCCCGTTCGCCACGTCCACCCCTCTTGGGTCGAGCACAGAGTTCGCTCGTCGTCACAGCTTCAACATTAGTTACCCACGAACATGCCGACGATTCCCGGTGCCGGTCTGAATTCATGCGATTTGACTGACAGGTGGCCGGAATCTGCCGGGTGCCCCACCCGCCGCGGCGGACTGTGGGTTACTCCCTGTCCGCGAACATCCGTCGAAATTCAAATCTGATCCGCGGCGCGGAGACATTCCGGGTCAATCCCAAAGTTAGTTGAAGTTTGAACGGCTCATCGTTGTTTATGCCGCTTTCGCCAGCGGGCGGGCGGCTCCTCCAGTCTTGAGTTCACGCTGCAAAGCCTCCCGCAGCAGCGGCAGTT
>Ga0315273_10012757_pt1 | contig 10787 bp, 15 predicted proteins | sample YL17G02_0_MG_FD_205753 | JGI IMG/M metagenome (GOLD analysis project Ga0315273, IMG submission 205753) | Sediment microbial communities from Yellowstone Lake, YNP, Wyoming, USA - YL17G02_0 | ecosystem: Environmental > Aquatic > Freshwater > Lake > Sediment | place: USA: Wyoming | collected... | reverse complement strand
CGACGGCGACCGCGTCAAGGAGGCCGAGCGGCAGGTGATCGAACTGCTGCGCCAGCGCCACCGGATCGGACAGGGGGGAACCGACGATTTCTCGGTGCGGAACCTCTCGGAGATACTGGCCCTGGCCGAGTCCGCCACCCGGATCATGAGCCTGCTGCTGGGCGGGATCGCCTCCGTCTCGCTGCTGGTCGGCGGCATCGGGATCATGAACATCATGCTCGTGTCGGTGACGGAGCGGACGCGGGAGATCGGGATCCGGATGGCGGTCGGGGCGCGGGAGCGCGACATCCTCTCCCAGTTCCTGATCGAAGCGGTGATCCTGGCCCTCACCGGGGGCGCCGTGGGGATCCTGCTCGGCGCGGGCGGGGCTGTCCTCACCTCGCAGTTCGCCGGGTGGACGACCGTCATCTCCCCGGCCGCGGTGGTTCTCGCCTTCGGCTTCTCCGCCGCGGTGGGCGTCTTCTTCGGGTTCTACCCGGCGCGCAAGGCGTCGCGGATGGACCCCATCGAGGCGCTCCGGTACGAGTAGGTACCCTCGCTGCGATTCGGCGCCTGGGGGAGGACACTCCTTCCCTCCACCCGGGGTTGAACCAGGAATGTCCCCCCTTGGCAGGAATGTCCCCCTATGTCACTCCGGCGGGGCGGGGAACCGGAGCGTGATCGATGCGCGAAGCGGTCTCCTTTCGCTCCACCGATGACGGGCGCTCACCCGGACCTCGGTCACGGGTCCTTTCGGGGGGCGGCCGTAGGCGGCGCTGAAATCATCGGCGAGACGGCGGGTCGAGGAGATCGTCTTTCCCGCCTCCTCCGGCCCTGCGACGACGAACACCGTCTCCTCTTCCCAAAGGCGATACATCGATCCGACCGGTGTCCCGTTCCCCCACGCGTAGGTCAGGCGGATCCCGGACGGGGTGAACCCTTTTCCCAACTGCGTAAGGAAAAGTACGAAGCGCCGTTTCCACCCCAGATTCAACGAATCGTTCCCGAAGACGAAGGTGACGGAGGCGGGAAAGATCGCCTCGTCCGGCAGGTAGTCGTTTTTCACGGCATTGACGTTGTCCACGGCGAAGCGGATCGCGGCGGAACCCGCCGCCCAGGGACCGACGAGCCGATACGATACACCCGTGTTGGGGCGCATCGTCGCCTCGACCGAGATCCCGTTGTCGGTCGCCCCGACGTGTCGCTCCGGGAGGGACTCCCCCCGCCCCGCCCTGGACTCGTCCCATTTCCCAAGGCCCTCTCCCGCCGCGAAGATCCGCCCGGACGACGTGGGCAGCGCAACGAAAAACAGCAGGAACAACGCGATCCGGACAAGGGTAGCGTCTCGCAAATAGCCTGAGCATCGAGAGCGACGATGCGCCGCGCCAGCAAGGCGCGCGACTGAGGCGTACTGTGAAGTACGGCGAACGAGCGCAACGAAGCTGGAGCGGATGCAACGGCGCTCGAATGCCAGGATATTTGCGAGACGCTGCCCTAGGTTACGCATCGTCGCCACGCTCCTCCGCACGACGGAGAACTTCGTACCCGATCTCCGAGAGTAGTTTCGTGAAGCACTCGGCGCACGCGCCCGTCCGCTCGAACCGGTCGCCGCGGAACACCACCCGGACGCGATATTCCCCGTCGCTCATCGGGTACGACCCGATGCCGACATCGGGGAACGCCGTCATCGCCTCCTTCATGATCCCGGCGTAGGACGACTCCGGGGCCATCGCGAAGAGGGTGACCCGGCTCCTGCGGCGGCCGGAAACCATCGGCTTCACCCACTCGAACATCGCCTGAAGCATGCGCGGGACCCCGGGGAAGACCGCCATCCCGTCAATGAAGAAACCGGGAGCCGGGGAGAGGGGGTTCGGGATCAGCGTCGCGCCTTGTGGAACCTGGGCCATCAGCATCCGGTATTCCGGGTTCGACCCCTTGTACGGCCGGGCTTCCAGCGCCGCCTTCGCCTCCGGGTGGACGACCAGCGGGACCCCGGCGACCTCGGCCACCGCGTCCCGGGTAATATCGTCGGGGGTCGGGCCGATCCCACCGGTCAGGACGACCAGATCGACCTCCTCGCGGAACCGGCGCAGGTGCCGCACCACCACGGGAATGTCGTCCGGAAGGATCGCGCACAGCGCCGTCTCCGCCCCCCACGCGGCCAGCAGCGGGATCATGTAGGCGAGGTTCGCCTCCCGGATCTCCCCCTTCAGCACCTCGTCGCCGAGGATGACGATCCCCACTCGCGTCGCCATGCATCCCTCCCTGTTCGAATCATTTCATCTTACCCCGTGATGGGTCTAAAATCATTGACATCCCCTCAAGCGAATCGTTACCGTGGGGTACATTCCACCCGGAGCGCATCTTGAAAAAACCCGTCACGTACAGAACCGCCGGCGTCGACATCGACGAGGGGGAACGCCTCGTGCGCCGGATCCGCCCGATGGTCCGGACAACGCACCGCAGGGAGGTGCTTGGGGAGATCGGCTCGTTCGCCGGCTTCTTCCGCTTCCCCGCGCGGAAGTACCGCGACCCGGTCCTCGTCTCCGGCACCGACGGCGTGGGAACCAAGGTCAAGGTCGCCGCGGCGGCGGGGAAATTCGACACGGTGGGGATCGACCTGGTCGCCATGTGCGTCAACGACATCCTCGTCCACGGCGCCGAGCCGCTCTTCTTCCTCGACTACTACGCCACCGGGAAGCTTTCGGCCGACCACGGAGCCCAGGTCGTCTCGGGCGTCGCGGAAGGGTGCCGGCAGGCCGGCTGCGCGCTGCTCGGGGGAGAAACCGCGGAGATGCCGTCGGTCTACGCCAAGGGAGAGTTCGACCTCGCGGGATTCGCGGTGGGAGCGGTGGACCGCGGCAAGATCGTCGACGGGAGCTCCGTTCGCCCCGGCGACCTGCTCGTGGGGCTTTCCTCCTCCGGTCTCCACAGCAACGGGTACTCCCTGGCGAGGAAGGTCGTCTTCGACATCCTCGGCAAGCGGATCGGCCAGCGCGTCCCCGAGTGGGGCGCAACGGTGGCGGAGGAACTTCTGCGCCCCACCCGCATCTACGTGCGCCCCGTCCTCTCCCTGCTCCGGAAGATGCCGATCCTCGGCATGGCCCATATCACCGGGGGGGGGATCACCGGGAACGTCCCTCGTTCCCTGCCGGACGGCGTCACGGCGGTCGTCGACCGGTCCACGTGGGAAGTCCCGCCCGTCTTCCGCACGATCTGCGCGGCGGCGCGCCTGCCCGACGGAGAGGCGTTCCGCACCTTCAACATGGGGATCGGGATGGTGCTCATGCTCCGGTCGGTGGACGCGGATCGTGCGGTCGCCCATTTCCGGCGCGCCGGTGTTCCGGCCACCGTGATCGGGGAGATCCGGAAGGGGCGCCGCCGAAAACCGGACGTGACCTTCGCGGGAGGTGAGCGATGAACGACCGACCGGTCATCGCCGTCCTCGTCTCGGGGAGCGGCTCCAACCTGCAGGCGATCATCGACGCCTCCGAGCGGAGGGAGATCCCCGGGCGGATCGGCCTGGTGCTGAGCAACAAGGCGGACGCCTACGGCCTCGAGCGGGCGAGGAAGCACGGAATTCCTACCGCGGTGGTGGACCACAAGGCGTTCGGGAGCAGAGAGGCGTTCGACGCGAAGTTGGTGGAGGTGATCCGGGCCTCGGGGGCCGTCCTCGTCTGCCTGGCCGGCTTCATGCGTGTGGTGACCCCGGTCTTCCTTCGCGCGTTCCCGCACCGGATCCTCAACATCCACCCGGCGCTGCTCCCCTCCTTCCCCGGAACCCACGGCCCGGCGCAGGCGCTCCGGTACGGCGTCCGGTTCTCGGGGTGCACCGTCCACTTCCTCGACGAGGGGGTCGACACCGGGCCGATCATCGTGCAGGCGGTCGTCCCGGTGCACGAGGACGACACGGAAGAGACGCTCGCCGCCCGGATCCTCAAGGAGGAGCACCGGATCTACCCGATGGCGATCCGGCTGTTTCTCGAGGGGAGGCTCACCGTCGAGGGGAGAAAGGTGTCCGCGAAGGACGCGGAAAAGATCCCCGACTTCTCCCGGCGGAACCCCGACGTATAATTCCGCGGGCGAGGGACACTCCTCCGCAGCGGGAGGACACTCCTTCCCTCCACCCGGAATTGAACCAGGAATGTCCCCCCCTGGCAGGTATGTCCCCTGAAAGCGCCTGCACCTACTCCCAACGGAGGAGGATCCGGTACCCCCAGAATTTCCACCCCTCGAGGAAGTGCCGCCTCGCCCACCGCCAGGAGGCGCCCGGCCCCCCCTCGGGACGCACCCGGATCGCGGAGAGCGACACGTCCTTTGGCAGGACCTTTCGAAAGACGAGAACCGCGCGGGGGATGTGATAGTCGGAGGTCACGAGGATGACCGAGGAGTATTTCCCCTCCCCCACCACGTATTTCGCGGCGAAGGCGTTTTCGAGCGTGTTCTCGGACCACCCCTCCACGTGGACACGCGAAAGCGCCTCGGCGGGAAACCGCGAGGCTTCCGGCACGATTCGCGTGACGGGGACCCTCCGCCCGGCGCCGAGGATGTACAGTTCCCTCGCGGCGCCATCGGACCAGGCGCGGAATCCCTCCTGGGTCCTCCCCTCCCCTCCCGTGAGCACGAAGATCGCGTCCGCGGGGCGCGCGGGGGGACCCGGATCCCGTAACGAGAGAAGGTGAGGGACCGCCGGAGGGACGAAAAGGAGGACGAGCAGGAAAAGGATCGCCCGGAAGAATCTTCCCCTGCGTCGACGAGGCCCGGAATAGAGGGGGGATTGTATTTTCATGGAGTCCGTGGTAGAAAATATGGTTTGAATTTACGGAGGAACCCATGGCCAAATGCGCAATCTGCGGTAAGGCCCCCAGTTTCGGGCACAACGTCTCCCACGCCAACAACCGTACCGCGAGGGTATGGCAGCCGAACATCCAGCGCGTGAAGACGGTCCAGAACGGGACGGTGCGTCACATCCACGCCTGCACCGCGTGCATCAAGTCCGGGAAGGTCGTCAAGGCGGCCTGACCGGCGGCGGTCATCTATCCGTGGCGACCGCATCGATCTCCACCAGCGCCCCTGCCGGCAGTTTGACGACCTGAACCGTCGCCCGCGCCGGCGGGTCCTCCGGAAAGAACCTCCCGTAGACCGCGTTCATCGCCGGAAAATCCCCCAGATCGACAAGGTAGACGGTGGTCTTCACGACCGACCGAAGCGTAGCGCCTCCCGCGGTCAGCACCGCCTCGAGGTTCGAAAGGACGCGCTCCGTCTGCGCCTCGATTCCGCCTTCCACCATCTTCCCGGTCGACGGATCGAGCGGGATCTGTCCCGAGCAGAAGAGGAATCCGCCCGCACGCACCGCTTGCGAGTAGGGACCGATCGCCGCAGGGGCCCCCGCCGTCCGAACCGCTTCGCGCTTCATCTCAACCTTTCCCCCTCTCGACCGATTTCAATAGGTTCTTTGAAATCAAATACTTAGCAATGTTAGGCTTATGTATTTTATATATTTTACAGGAATGGGGCATTTATGGCATCTATGGTCAGAAATTGGTCAGAAGTTGTTGCGATGTACGCCGTAAATAAAATTGAGATGAAACTCGCGGTCGTCGTATCGTGAAGTAGATCCCTTCCCTGGGATAGGTCGCCGCTGATCCCGGCGACCGAAAAGCGGGGTACTCCGACCCCGTTTCCCAGGGATCACCTCGGAGGCCACACGGAGGTGGCGCATGAAAAGAACATCCTCACCCCTTCCCGAAGATTACATAAAGCGGGAATTTGAAACTTACCGAAAGGCGTTCGCGGCCGGTAACGAGTGGGGACTCGCCGACGCGCTGACCCTCTGCAAGGAATATCCATCGGTTCCCCTTCCTTCTTGGGCGCTGGACGTGCTCCGGGAGCGTCACGCGGACGCCTATCATGGAGCGTACAAACGCTCCGCGAAATGGAAGAAACAATACCAGCAGGACATGATCGACTTCGACCGGGCGGAAACGGTCCGGGAGTGCGTTGAGCACGGCACGCCGTGGAAAGTGGTCTATGAGAACGCATCGAAGATGCTGGAGGGGATCGTCTCCTCGGGGAAACCTGACGCCATCGAGAAGAGCTACAAACGCTTCAAGCGCCGCATGAAAAAGAACCCTTTCAGGTACTACATCCCCCGATCCATCCGACAGCGTGATACGGGACGACGTTGGACAAAAGAACATTCTGAATGGTTTATGAAGACCTTCCCCGAGGGGCGATACAAGTAATCCGCCTCGCCGTTTAGGGTAACGAACTGCGCACTTCATTACCATAACAAAATCAAGTAGTTATGGCTACACATGGGTTACAATGTCGGACATGGGAACCGACGACTACAAGACCAGACGACAGACGGCGCGGATTCTGAAGGTATCCGAACAAACCGTTGACCGCTACGCGCGGCAGGGACTCATCGAGATCGTGAAGTGCGGCCCCCGCCGGGTTCTGATCCCCACCTCCGAGATCCAGAAACTCCTGACCATGAAGGAAGCGCGGTGATCCCCGCTCCTCTCCTCAATCACACCGTCGTCGAAGCGGCGAAGATCCTCCGCACGTCCTCGGTGAACACCTACCGACTGATTAAGATCGGCGAACTCCAAGCGGTACAGTTCGGGCGGCGGTTCGTCGTGCCGGATGAGTGTCTACGGGAGTTTCTCTCGCGCCACATGACGAAGGCGGCGGCGGCACGGTGACGGCGACCTTCCTCCCAGGGACGACCATCGCGGAGTGCGCCGCAGCGTACACGAAGATGGGCTGGAGCGTCGTGGAGATCCCGAGGGGGTCGAAGGCTCCGCGACACGGCGGGTGGAATACCCCCGGCGGATACGTCACCTCGCCCGATGCCGCGCGGAAGACCTGGGGGCGGGGCCAGAACATGGGCGTCGTGCTGGGACCCTCGAGGGTCTGCACGCTGGACTTGGACGATCTTGAGAACTCGCGGGGTGCGCTGAAGGCGGTCGGCATCGACCTCGATCTTCTCCTCGACGACGAAACGGCGGTCCGGTTGATCGGCAATCCCGCCCACGCAAAACTGGTGTTCGGCGTTCCTGAAGGCGTGGAACTCAGCACGAAAAAATTGAACTGGCCGTCGAGCGTGAAGGCAGGCGAGATGACGGGGATCTTCGAGCTGCGCGCGGGGCCGGTGCAGGACATACTCCCTCCGTCGATCCACCCCGACACACAGCAGCCGTACAGGTGGGGGCGACCGTTCTGGGACAACGGCGGGGTTCCGCCGCTGGCGCAGGTGCTCGAGTACCTGTGGACCGATTGGGACAAGTACCTCCCGAGGATGGAAGCCGCCTGCCCCTGGGCTCCGCCGGGGTCTTCTACCCCCCTAAAAGACCCCACTACGCAGACAGTCTGGTCCGCGTCGTTCGACGACTTCGCCCTCGAGCACGGTCTGGTCCCGCCTCCTGGCGGCTGGATCGGCGACGGGTCGCTCCACCGATGCGATGCAGCGGGGCCGGACGGGGTTGTCGGTCGGAACGATGGCGCCTATTTCCTTCACACCGACGAACCGGAGAACGGTGGGATCCAGAACTGGCACCGACATACGGGGATGCAACCATGGAAGCCCGCCAGGGGGAACCAAGTCGCGCAAACTGAAATGGGAACCAATGGTTCCCAACCGGGAACCGCACCCGTCAAGACCCCGGACATCATGGTGCTCGAGACGATGCAGACGGAGAGCGCATGGGATCTTCTACAACGCGACATCCCCCCGCCGGATTACATGATCGAGGGGATCACCGCCCGAGAGGAGGTCACCGGGACGATGGGCGGCCCGAAAGAGGGGAAGTCCGGGCTATCGGTCCAGGCGATGCTGTCCGCCGCTGCGGGAAGGAGTTTCCTGTGCTTCCCCGTTCCAAAGCCCCGCCGGGTTCTGTTCGTGACCGCTGAAGGGTCGGAACGACGTTTCAAGGAACGGATCATCATGTTCCGCGACGAGATGGGGCTCGAGGAGCGGGATCTGCGGGACTTCCATCACGTTCATACAAAGGGGCAGATCAGGATCGACAACCCCGCCGGAGCCGCGACGATCCTCCGGCTCGCGCAGGGGTTCGACATCGTGGGGCTCGACACCATGTATGCCCTGCTGACCACCGTCGACGAGAACTCGCACAAGGATTTCCGAATCATCAGCTCGTTCCTTGACGAGTTGAAGTATTCCGAGGAGGGGAAAGCCGTCTGGCTGCTGCACCACTTCACGAAAAATGCCGGAGGGGAAGGCGGCGTGAACGAGGTACGAGGTGCAGGACTGGCGGGATACATCGACTCCGTGCTGCGGTTCTACAAGCGCAGGAAGCCCGCCGGGACGCATTACGAGATCCGGTTCGACCTGCGGAACGAGCCCGAACGGGACAGCCTCCTGCTGGTCCGCAACGGGTCGCTGTTCGCCCTGGCACCGCCGAAGACGAGGGTCGGCACCGTGCACGTTGTCCAGGTCATCGAGGACGCCGGAGGACAGATCCAGACCAGGGCGAAGGTCATCGCCCCGCTGATGGAGTTCACGAACATGGGGGAGAGATCATGCCTGGACGCCCTGGCGAGGGCGATCAGGGACGGGAAGGTCCGGGCGGTGACCCGGAAGGGGATCGCGGGGAAGAGTTACTACGTTCCGAGCAGTTCAAACGACTAAAGGAGGGGTGCGATGCCATGCAGGGGTGGTACACCCCTCACACGAGGGGATAGGCAATCCTTCCATATTAGGAAGTTACTAAGCCACGACTTTCGAAATATCTACAAGCAACATCTTGTAGGATACTTCCATAACCTGGCCCACTTCTTTACTCAACGAAACGACATCCGATGGACTGTCGAAAAATTGATCACCCAACGAAAATACACCCGATGAATTGTAGTAAAGACAGGGGGAAAACAAAATCAGCAAGGCAATTAATATCTTCGAAAACTTCATTCTCTGGCCTTCCCCCAGTTAATCCATTGCTATGGTGCGGGGTCAAACATTTTCCACACCAATTTTACAGCGATAACCAGTAAAAACAACGGAGGGATCCAAAATAAGAGATCCAAACCCATGACTTCCTCCTTCCCCGAGGGGTTTTTTATTCCGCCCTACTTGTTTCTTATCGGATTTTTTTACAAAAAATTCGGTCAAGATATTGGCACCTGTTTCGTGTGCAAAGCCCCGGTATGCAGTTGCATGCAAAACCCGTATTGCACACGGAAAGACCAATAGATTCAAAAGGATAGACCAACATGCAAGGATTTTATATGCAAAGACGGTTGCACACGGGAAGTGCTTGATTCATAAGGAGAAATTTCGTGTGCACGCGTGTTCCCTAAAGGGAAGGGGTTGCCTTTGCACAACCCCACGTCCCTTTGGGAACTTGATGGTCGTAACAAAGGCGGAAGGTCCTCTGGCCGGGGACGCCTTCGGGCGAAATGATTGCAAGGACCGCGACGCACAGCGGGAGGGGGGCCGCTCGCCCGGTCCCCTCCCGGTCCAAACAGCGATGGCGGGATGATCCACGGTCTTTGACAATCGCTCAGGACTACGGAAACAGAAAGGGCGGGGTTTGCGGCCCCGCCCTTTCGTCACGCTATCTGTTGGGCGGCTACTTCTTTAGCCGCCTCGAAGCCGACCAACCCAGCCTTTATTCGGGACTGATGATTATGTGCAGTTTATCGATGGATGATTCCGCATATAAATTTTGGGCCAGTTGAAACATGTCTTCTACATTATTTACACGCTCTTTCTCTCGACGCTCGGTCAGCGATCCGATTGGCACCATATATAATTCATTCGTCTTGTTCAAGAAATCTGCGCGATAGACCGTATAGGTGTTCACCTCCAACCCTCCTTGAGTTGGATTTCTACTTCTTCAGCCGCCTCCTGCCGTAGCCCACCAGCCCTACCAATCCACTCCCCAGCAGGAGCATCGTGGAGGGCTCGGGTGGAGGCGGAACTACCACCATCACAACAGACGAGCAACAATGGAACCGAGACAAGTCGCTTCACTTTGCACCCACCCTTGCATGAGATAATTAAAATTTATTACTTATAACTGCAATATTCACACCGATGGTGGGGAGAACGTAAATGCTCTATATGTTACGGGATACTACTGTTTGGAATCTTTGCTGACGGACTTAATGGGTCTTATTGGGGAAATGTTTGCCGAGAAGTAGTGTTACCCGCCCCCCGTCACCGGAAGCGTTGGAGTGCCACCCAACCGCAGGATATTCACGTTCCTGAAACGGAAAGGGCGGGTTGCCCCGCCCTCTCGGTGGAATCTGTGTGACTGATTACATCTTTATTCTGCTCCCCAACTTAATCCTTCATCACCCCTCGTCACGAACTCGACGATGGCGAGGGCAATCTCGCCGGATTTTCCACCTTTTGCACGATAATAATCGATTATCCCTTCCAGTCTCCTAACGTTATCCAATCTCCCATTTTGCAGGACCACATTCATATCGGCATCGTGGGAAAGGAGTACCTTGTAGATGTTTGCTGTCATCACCCCTCCTTCCCAAATGTTCCAAGCACTGTCCCCCATGTATCAATCACAACGAGGGGACCGTAAGTCACGATAGGTGGGGGGGGGTTGCTGCAAGGACTCCGGATGGCACTAAGAGCAGAACTGTCAAAACAAGAGCAACCACTAACCAGACCCTAAGCCTTTTCGTCCGCCGCCCCAACCCACCCAACGTCGCCTTCTTCATTTTTCCCTGCCGTATCCGACCAACCCCGCCATTATTCGGGGGAGATGACGATGTGCGAATCCAACGACGAAGTGGAATATAATTTCCGAGCCAACCTCAAG
>Ga0315273_10012756_pt1 | contig 10789 bp, 10 predicted proteins | sample YL17G02_0_MG_FD_205753 | JGI IMG/M metagenome (GOLD analysis project Ga0315273, IMG submission 205753) | Sediment microbial communities from Yellowstone Lake, YNP, Wyoming, USA - YL17G02_0 | ecosystem: Environmental > Aquatic > Freshwater > Lake > Sediment | place: USA: Wyoming | collected... | reverse complement strand
ACCGGCTCTCGGGCCGCGTCGCCGACCTGCGGGCGACGTTCGTCCGCAGCCCCGAGCTGAAGATCCCACTGCGGGCCGTGGCGTCGGCCGGCGCCCCGGCGATCGTGCCCCGCAGCGCCTGGGGCGCAGACGAGTCGATCCGGCGAGGCGAGCCCACGTACGCCCCCGCGATCAGGTTCGCGAGCGTGCACCACACGGCCGGCACGAACGACTATTCGCCAGCGCAGGCGGCGGCGATCATGCGCGGGATCCAGATCTACCACGTCAAGTCGAACGGTTGGAACGACATCGGTTACAACTTCCTCGTCGACCGGTACGGCACGGTCTACGAGGGGCGCTACGGCGGGATCGACCGGAACGTCGTCGGAGCGCACATCCGGGGCTTCAACACGGGTGCGGTCGGCGTCGCCGTGATCGGCACCTTCGGGACGTCTGCGGCCCCGGCGGCCGCAGAGTCGTCGCTCGAGAAGCTCCTGGCCTGGCGGCTCGATCTCGCGCACGTCGACCCCGTCTCGTCACTCACCTTCGTCTCCGGCGGCAGCGAGCGGTATCCGGCCGGCGTGCCCGTCGTCCTGCGCGCGGTGTCGGGCCACCGTGACACCGGTTTGACCTCCTGCCCCGGCGATCTCCTCTACGCCAGGCTGGACACGATCGCCACTGCGACGCAGGCGCTCGGCCTGCCGAAGCTCTACGAACCGAAGGTGACAGGCGGCGTCGGCGGGATCGTGCGGTTCGAGGCGCGTGTCTCCGGCCCGCTCACCTGGAAGGTGACTGTTACCGACGCGCTCGGCCAGCAGCTCGCGGCGGGCACGGGGAAGGGTGGAACGGTGGACTGGAGCTGGGACGCCTCTCTCGCCGCGGCGGCGGGAGCGCGCTGGAGGATCGAGGTCACGGGTGCGACACCCGTGGTGGGCACTCTCGGCAAGGTCGTCACCGGCGGGCCGCTGGCAATCACGGCACTCGAGGCCGACCCCACCACGATCAGCCCGAACGGCGACGGTGCCGCAGAATCGAGCACGATCAGCTACACGACGACGACGGCAGCGAACGTCACGGCGGTTCTGCTCGACGCCAACGGAGCCCAGCTCGCCGTCGTCCTGCCCTCGACCCGCGTCGCTGCCGGCGAGCACACGTTCACGTTCGACGGTCTCGGCCAGCCGGACGGCATCTACACGGTCGTTCTCACCGCAACCGACGCTGCGGGGATGTCCGTCACCCGTGAGCTGCAGGTCGGCGTGACGCGCACCCTCGCGGCGGCATCGCTCACCCCTGCGGTGCTCACGCCGAACGGCGACGGGATCGCCGACGAGCTCAGTGTCACCTTCCAGCTCGCGGCGCCCGCAGCGGTGCGGCTCCGCGTGCTGCGCGACGGGAAGTGGGTCTCGACGCCGTTCATCGGGCCGCTCCCCGCAGGCGCGCAGTCCGTACGCTGGGACGGCACGAAGCGGATCGGCCGCGCGCTCGACGGCCCGTACGCCGCCGTGATCGAGGCGACGGACGCCGTCGGCACGTCGGCGATCTCGCTGCCCTTCCTGTTCGATGCTCACGCACCGGTGATCAAGCTCGCTGCCCGTCCTCTCCGGATCTGGCTTTCGGAGGCCGCGGCCGTGACCGTGCGGGTGAACGGCGCGCTGCGCCGCCTCCAGGCGACGAGGCCCGGGTACCTGCCACTCGACGGCATCCGCACGATCCGCTCGCTCGTGGTCGTCGCGCGCGACGCAGCTGGCAACAGGGCTGTTCTCCGGCGCCCCTGATCGGCGAATGACGCCGCCGGAGTTGCATCCCCCGGTGGTGAACCTGCCCCCGGCCAGTAGACTCGCCGGGTGCAATCGCCCCTGCGCCAGCGCCGCCGAATCGGTACCGCCCTGCGGGCCGAGGCCAAGCCCCGGTACGACCGACTCAGCGACCCGATTCTCGTGCGACGTGCCAAAGACGGAGACGCCCGCGCCCTCGAGGCGCTGTGCGCCCGCCACGCTCCCCGTGTCGGTCGTCTTGCCGCCCACGTTCTCCGAGACCCCGAGGACGCCCACGACGCAGCGCAGGATACGCTCGCGCGGCTCTGCGTCAAGATCGGGCAATTCCGCGGCGAAGCGGCGTTCTCCACCTGGCTCCACCGGCTGACGTTGAACGCCTGCCGGGACGTCGCGCAGCGTCGAGGTGCACGCCGCCACGCCCCGCTCGACGAGGACGCCCGCGTTGCGCCGGGCAGGACGCCCGACCTCGAAGCCGAGCTCTCGGAGCTGCGAGCCGAGTTGCGCGTGGGCCTCGCCGGGCTGCCGGAGGCGCAGGCACGTGTCCTCGTGCTGAAGGACGCCCTCGGCTTCTCGTTCGAGGAGATCTCGGCCGCCTCCGGGATGCCGGTCGGAACGGCGAAGTGCTACGCGCATCGCGGTCGCGCGGCGATGCGCGAGCTCCTCGAGGCCGGAGCGCCCGCGTGATTCCCGCCGTCCCGTTCGGCAAGGAGGAGATCGAGCGAATCCTGCCGCACCGCGATCCCTTCCTCCTGCTCGACGAGGTGATCGAGCTCGAGCCAGGCCGCAAGGTCGTGGCAACGCGGCTCGTGCGGGCCGACGACTGGTGGTTCCCCGGGCACTTCCCCGAGCGCCCCGTCATGCCGGGCGTGCTGATCGTCGAGGCGATGGCGCAGGCCGGGGCGGTCGCGGTGCTCGTCGAGGAGGAGAACCGCGGCAAGATCGCCTTCTTCGCGGGGATCGACGACTGCCGCTTCAAGCGGATCGTCTCGCCGGGCGAGACGCTGATCTTGACCTGCGAAATCGACGCCATGCGCGGTCCGGTCGGCCGCGGCAAGGCGACCGCCACGGTCGACGGGAAGCTTGCCGCGCGCGGCACCCTGACCTTTGCGGTGGAGCGATGATCGGGTCGGCGACAGGGGTGCGGATCGGGATCACCGGTCTCGGGACCAACGTGCCGGGCCGCGTGATGACGAACGAGGACATGGCCAAGCTGGTCGACACCTCGGACCAGTGGATCCAGGAGCGTACGGGGATCAAGGAGCGTCGGTTCGCCGCCCAGGAGGAGGCGCTGAGTGACATTGCGCTTCCCGCAGCGCGCGAGGCGCTCGCCGAGGCCGGCGCGGATCCGTCCGAAATCGACCTCGTGATCTGCGCCACGGTCACTCCGGACATGCTGTTCCCGACGACGTCCGCGCTGATGGCCGATGCGCTCGGGATGAGGAACGCAGCGGCCTACGACCTGCTCGCCGGCTGTACGGGCTTCATGTACGCGGTCGCCCAGGCATACGGCATGCTCGCCTCGGGGCTGTCGAAGAAAGCCCTCGTCGTCGGTGGCGACCTTCTCTCCAAGATCCTCGACTGGGAAGACCGCTCGACGCTCGTGCTGTTCGGCGACGGTGCCGGCGCGGTCGTGATGGAGCCGGTCACGACCGGAGGCTTCCTCGGCTTCGAGCTCGGTGCGGACGGCGGCGGCGGGATCCACCTCTGCTATCCGGGCAGCGGCTCCCGGCACTTCGACGATCCCCATTCGATCCTCAAGATGAACGGCCGAGAGGTGTTCAAGTTCGCGACGAGGGTGATGGTGTCGTCTGCGGACGCGGTTCTGACGCAATGCGACAAGACAATCGCCGACGTCGACGTCTACGTGCCACACCAGGCGAACAAGCGGATCATCGACTATGCGGTCGGTAAGCTGGGGATCCCACCGGAGCGGACGGTCGTCAACGTCGACCGGTTCGGGAACACGTCGTCGGGGTCGATCCCGCTCGCGCTCGCAGATGCGCGCGCGGAGGGGCGGCTCACGGACGGCGCGCTCGTGTTGATGACCGGAATGGGCGCCGGCCTCACCTGGGGCTCGGCGCTGATCGAATGGGGAGGCGCGTCGGCTTCCCGCACGCTGACCTAGAGAGAGCTGAGGAGGACCGGATGGGCAAGATCGCATTCTGTTTCCCGGGGCAGGGCGCCCTCGAGGCCGGCATGGGCCGCGAGTTCGCCGAGGCAGTGCCCGCAGCGATGGACGTCTACAGGGTCGGGAGCGAGGCCTCCGGGCTCGATCTGCAGGAGCTCTGTTTCAACTCGCCGCTCGAGGCGCTCGTCGAGACCGAGGTGCAGCAGCCGGCGCTCGTCGCGACGTGTCTCGCCATTCTGGCCGCGGTCCGCGCCGAAGGGATCGAGCCGGACATCGTGGTCGGCCACTCTGTCGGCGAGTTCTCTGCCCTCGCAGCCGTGTCGGCGCTGGGCACGGGTGAGGCGATCGGCCTCGTGCGCGAGCGCGGCCTCGCGATGGCCGAGGCGGCGCGCCGCCATCCCGGCTCGATGGCTGCGATCCTCGGGCTCGAGGACGAGGCGGTCGAGAACCTATGCCGCAAGATCGTCGGCGTCTGGCCCGCGAACTACAACTGCCCCGGTCAGATCGTGATCTCGGGTGAGAACGACGCAGTCGAGGAGCTGTGCGCCGAGGCCGAAAACCTTGGCGCTCGAAGAGCAATCAAGCTGAAGGTCTCGGGGGCGTTCCACAGCCCGCTCGTTGCGCGGGCGGCCGACCGGCTCAAGCCTGCGATCGAGACGATCCGGTTTCACGACCCGGTCGCCCCGTTCATGTCGACCGTGACGGCGCGCGTCGAGCCCGCCACGCGGCTCGCCTCGCTTCTGGTCGACCAGCTGACGGCGCCGGTCAAGTTCACGCAGGCTGCCCGGGAGCTCGTCCAGGGTGGAGTCACGACATTCGTCGAGGTCGGCCCCGGCAACGTGCTCTCCGGTCTCGTCAAGCGCATCGACAGGAGCGTCAGAGCGATCTCGATCAACGACCTCGCGAGCCTCGAGAAGGCGCGGGAGGCCCTGTCGACGTGAGCGGCTTCTGCTCGCTCGAAGGCAAGACGGCGCTCGTCACGGGTGCTTCGCGGGGCATCGGCCGCGCGATCGCGGAGGAGCTCGCCGCAGCGGGTGCCACGGTCGTCGTCGGCTACCGCACGGGACAGTCCGAGGCGGAAGAAGTCGCCCATGCGATCGGCGGGCGCGCAGTGCAGGCGGACGTCGCCGACCCGGAGTCGGCCCGCGCACTCGTCGAGGCAGCGGGTGACATCGACATCCTGGTCAACAACGCAGGTCTCACCCGTGACGGCCTCCTCGCGCGGATGGGCGACGACGACTGGCGGACGGTGATCGAGACGAATCTCTCGTCCGTCTTCTACACCTGCCGCGCGGTGACGCGGCCGATGATGAAGAAGCGTGCCGGCGCGATCGTCAACGTCTCCTCGATCGTCGGCGTGCACGGGAACTGGGGCCAGACGAACTACGCCGCCTCGAAGGCCGGGATCATCGGGTTCACGAAGTCTCTCGCCAAGGAGCTCGGCAGCCGCAACGTGCGCGCGAACGTCGTTGCGCCCGGCTATGTCCAGACTCAGCTCACCGACGTGCTGCCCGAGGAGGCGACGCAGGCGATGCTGCAGCAGACGCCGCTCGGCCGTCTCGGTGACCCCGCCGACGTTGCCGGCGCCGTCCGCTTTCTCTGTTCCGACGAGGCGTCGTTCGTGACGGGCGAAGTGCTGCTCGTCGACGGCGGCCTCGGGATGTAGCCTGGATTCCGTGAGCACCACCAACGGCAGGAGAAGGGTCGTCGTCACCGGTATCGGAGGCGTGACCTCGCTCGGCAACACGATCGAGGACACCTGGGCAGGCCTGATCGCGGGTCGTTCCGGCGCCGGCCCGATCACCCAGTTCGACTCGTCGGGCTACGCGGTGCATTTCGCCTGCGAGGTTCGCGATCTCGAGATCACCGACTACATGGACTACAAGGCGTCACGCCGAATGGACCGCTTCACCCACCTTGCGCTCGCCGCCGCCCGCCAGGCCGAGACCGACTCGGGCCTCGTGATCGCTCCGATCGCCGATCGCGTCGGTGCGGCTGTCGCCACGGGCATCGGGGGCCTGAAGTCGTTCGAGACCTGCGTCAACCAGCTGAACGAGCGCGGCCCCGACCGCGTGAACCCGTTCTCGATCGTGCAGATCATCCCGAATCTCGCGGCCGGCTGGGTGTCGATCGAGCTCGGGACGAGAGGGCCGCTCCTCTCCCAGTGCACCGCCTGCGCCGCGTCGAACATGGCGATCGGCGACGGGATGGACGCCATCCGCCTGGGCCGCGCGGACGTGATGATCTGCGGCGGCACCGAGGCCCCCGTGACCCGGGTCAGCATCGCCGGCTTCGCCGCGATGCGGGCGATCTCGCGGCGCACCGATGACCCCGAGCGCGGCTCGCGGCCCTTCGACGGCGAGCGCGACGGCTTTGTGATGGGCGAGGCGGCCGGGATGGTTGTGATCGAGGAGCTCGATCACGCGAAGGCGCGCGGTGCGAAGATCTACGCCGAGTTGCTCGGCTACGGCGTCTCGTCGGACGCGAACCACGTCTCCGATCCCGACCCCACCGGCGAGAACCCGGCGCGGGCGCTGACGATGGCGTTCGCGGACGCAGGCATCGAGCCCGAGGACGTCGGCTACGTGAACGCCCACGGCACGTCGACGCCGTCCGGAGACTCGGGCGAGACCCGCGTGCTCAAGGTGGCGCTCGGCGAGGATAAGGCCTACCGCACGCCGATCTCGTCGACGAAGGGTGCGACGGGGCATTGCCTCGGTGCGGCAGGCGCGGTCGAGGCGATCTTCACCATCCTCGCCCTGCAGCGCGGCATCCTGCCGCCGACGATCAACCAGACGACCCCGGACCCCACCTGCGACCTCGACTATATCCCGAACGAGGCCCGCCACGAGCAGGTCGAGATCGGCGTCTCGAACTCGTTCGGCTTCGGCGGCCACAATGCGTGTCTTGTGTTCCGTCGCTGGCAGGGGTAGAGAGCGCGGGGAGAGGCTTCAGCCGCTCCCCAGGGTTTCTACGGCAGCCGCAACTCGAGAAACAGCGTGTCCCGCCAGACCCCGTCGAGCTCCGCGATTCGCTCCCTCCGGCCGACGACCCGGAAGCCGACCCGCTCGTGGAGAGCGAGGCTGGCCGTGTTCTCCGGGAACACGCTCGTCTGGATCGTCCAGATTCCCGCCTCAGCGGCAGCCGCGACGAGCGCCCGCATGAGCTCCGTGCCGATGCCCAGTCCGCGCGCGGCCGCGGCGACGTAGACGCTGTTCTCCGCGACCCCCGCGTAGCAGTCCCGGCTCGAGACCGGCGCGAGCGCGGCCCAGCCGACGACGTCGCCCTCGTGCTCGACGACGAAGCGGCCCTCCGGCCGGCGGGTCGCAGCGAAGACGTCCCAGGAGGGTGGCTCGGTCTCGAAGGTGGCCTGGCCGGTCGCGATGCCCTCGGCCCAGATCGCAGCCACCTGCGGCCAGTCGGCCTCGATCATCTCCCTCAATTCGGCACCCGGGATCATCTGCCCCGGAGGATAGAGCGCCTAGACTTCGCTCCCGTGGAGATCCGTCGCCCCCATCCAACGATCGACTTCGAGGTCGCCGCGCTCTCGCTCGCCTACGAGAAGCGGATGGGCGACCGGGGCTGGATCGCAACGCTTGCGGTGCGCCCCTACGAGCGAGCGGGAATGCGCATCTTCGGGCGCGCGGACGTGTGGCGGAAGGAGCTGCGGCCCTGTGCCTGAGCTCGTCGTGCCGACCGTCGCCGACGCCGCGCGCATCGCCGCCGTGATCAACGAGCGTTCGCGCGAGCTCGACGGCGCAACCGAGGAATCTGCGGACAGAGTTGCCCGGTGGTTCACCGACGCGACATTGGTTGCGGAGACAGACATGCGGCTGGCCGTCGGTGACTCGGGGGCGGTGGAGGGCTACGCGGACGTGAGCGGGCCGGAGGACGGCACGCCGAAGGCGTGGGTCGACCTGCGGGTGCCGTCCGGCCGTCCGGAGGCGCTCGAACTGCTCTTTGCCTGGGCGCAGGCACGCGGAGCCGAGCGGGCCGGTGCGGGTGGGAAGATCCAGTTCTTCGCCGACGAGCGAGACGCGCCGCTCCGGACGCTCCTCGATGACGCCGGGCATGCCGTTGTGCGGTCTTTCTATGCGATGGAGCGTGCCCTCGAGGGCGACCTCGTCCCTGCGGCCTTGCCGGACGGGGTCCTCGTCCGCCCGTTCGGCCTCGCCCACGCGATGGCGGTTCATGCCGCCCAGAACGAGGCGTTCGCCGATCACTGGGGATACACCCCGAGCTCGTTCGAGAGGTGGTGTGCGCTCAATCTCCCCGACGGAGAGGACACGTCGTTCTGGCGTGTGGCGTGGGACGGCGGTGACGTCGCCGGTCTTTGCATCAACCGACCGTGCCATGGCGAGGACGAGACCGTCGGGTGGGTCGACGTCCTCGCCGTCCGGCGCCCGTGGCGCCGCAGGGGGCTCGGTGAGGCGCTCCTGGGAGAATCGTTCCGAGCGTTCGCCGAGCACGGCAAGCGGACGGCGGGCCTCGGGGTCGACGCCGAGAACACGACGGGCGCCGTCTCGCTCTACGAGCGGGTCGGGATGCACGTCGTCCGCCGCAGCGACACCTGGGAGCGCCTCGCGTGAGCACCCTCCGCGCCCGCTGTCCCGACTGCCGGACGCTGACCGCGGTCGCGATCGGCCTGGAGTATCAGTGCCACAGCTGCGGCCGCGAGTTCGCCGCCGGCCTCGTTCGGGTGCCCCGCGCCTTCGGTGAGGGAGGAGGCGCGATGGCGGCCGCCGCCTCCCTGCCGCTTCCGTATCCCGAGGCAGCCGTGATCGAGGAGGAGACCCTCGAGGAGCAGATCGCGACCCAGATGCGGAACCTGCCGGCACGCCCCCTCGTGCTCGGCGGCTGTTGCTGCGCCCACGTCGGTGCGATTCGCGGGCTCGCGACGCGCCCTGGGCGCCTCGCCGTGGTCTGGTTCGACGCGCACGGTGACCTCAACACGCCCGAGACGTCGCCGTCGGGGAACGCCTGGGGGATGCCACTGCGGATGGCGATCGACTCCGGTGCCGTCCGTGCGGAGGACGTCGCTCTCGTCGGCGCCCGTAGCCTCGACCCACCCGAGCTCGCGTACATGGCGACCACCGGGATCGACGACGACGTCGGGAGGGCGCTCGACGGTTGCGACTGCGTCTACGTGGCTCTCGACTGCGACGTGCTGCTGCCGGGAGAGCTCGCTGTCTTCATGCCCGAGCCGGGCGGGCCGACCCTCACGGAGGCGGAGCAGCTGCTCCGTGACGTGGCCGACCGGCTCTCACCGGCCGGCCTCGGGCTGACGGGGTTGCGCGCTGAAGCAGATCCCGCGGCCCTGGCGCGCCTCGCCGCTGCCGCCGGCCTGTAACCCGTCTCCGCGAAGGCGAGTCTAAGATGGCGCAGATGGCCGCCACCGACAAGATCGACGTCTCGATCGAGCACAAGCAGGCCACGCTCGACGACGGGACGGCGAAGAAGCACCCGAACACCTGCCCCGGTTGTGGATCCCACTACCGCGACGACGAGCTCCACGCGCACCTGCGCGTCTGCCCGCAATGCGGCCACCACTTCCCCGTCCGCGGCCGCGAGCGGATCGAGCAGCTCGTCGACCAGAGCAGCTTCGCCGAGGACGAGACGGCGTTGCGTTCGGGTGACCCGCTCGAGTTCTTCGACCTCAAGCCCTACACCGAGCGGCTTGCCGAGGCCGAGGTCGCGACGGGCCTCGGCGACGCGATGATCACGGGCACGGCCCGGATCGAGCTGCTTCCGTGCCGTCTCGCGGTGATGGACTTCTCGTTCATGGGCGGCTCGATGGGCAGCGTCGTCGGCGAGAAGTTCGCCCGCGCCTGCGACCACGCCGTGGCCGACGGCCTGCCGCTCGTCTCCGTGTCGTCGTCGGGCGGCGCGCGCATGCAGGAGGGGATTCTGGCGCTGATGCAGCTGCCGAAGACGATCTGCGCGCTCGAGGAGCTTCACGATGCAGGCGGCGTCATGATCTCGGTGATCGCACACCCGACGACGGGAGGGCTGCTGGCCAGCTTCGCCTCGCTCGGCGACGTGCTGCTCGCGGAGCCCGGCGCGCTGATGTCGTTCGCCGGCCCGCGCGTTGTGGCCCAGACGACGCGCGAGAAGCTGCCGGATGACTTCGGGCTCTCCGAGTCCAACCTGCGCTTCGGCCACATCGACCGGATCGTGCCGCGCCCCGAGCTGCGCCCCGTACTCGCCCAGCTGCTCCGCCTCTTCGGGAGCAAGCCGTGACGAACGACGCCGAGCTCGGCCTCCGCGACCGCCTCGCCAAGCTGAGCGGCGTCAAGCTGCTGCGTGGCACGCGGCTCTCGGCAGAGCTCGAGCGCCTGCAGCGGCAGCTCGAGCGGTTGAAGGACGACACCTCGGACGAGGAGATCTGGAAGCGGGTCGAGCTCGCGCGGCATCAGGAGCGGCCGTACACGCTCGACTACGTGGAGCGGATCCTCGACGACTTCTTCGAGCTGCACGGCGACCGCGGCCGGATGGACGACCACGCGATCGTGGCGGGAATCGGCAAGCTCGACGGCCGCACGATCGCGTTGCTCGGCCACCAGAAGGGCCGGGACCTGAAGGAGCGGACGCGCCGGAACTTCGGGATGGCCTACCCGGAGGGCTACCGCAAGGCGATGCGGGTGATGGAGCTCGCCGACAGGCACCGCTTCCCGCTCCTGACCCTCGTCGACACGCCCGGCGCCTACCCCGGGATCGCCGCCGAGCAGCACGGTCAGGGGGGTGCGATCGCCCGCTCCCAGGCCGTCATGGCCCGTCTCAACGTGCCGACCGTCTCGGTCGTGATCGGCGAGGGAGGATCGGGTGGCGCGATCGCGATCGCGGTCGCAGACCGGGTGCTGATGCAGGAGAACGCGATCTACTCGGTGATCTCCCCGGAAGGGTGCGC
>Ga0315273_10012755_pt1 | contig 10790 bp, 10 predicted proteins | sample YL17G02_0_MG_FD_205753 | JGI IMG/M metagenome (GOLD analysis project Ga0315273, IMG submission 205753) | Sediment microbial communities from Yellowstone Lake, YNP, Wyoming, USA - YL17G02_0 | ecosystem: Environmental > Aquatic > Freshwater > Lake > Sediment | place: USA: Wyoming | collected... | reverse complement strand
ACAGGAAGTTTTTCTGGTGAAGAAACTACAATTGCTTCTTTTACAGTCGCCAATCAATGGCTTCAAGAATTTATAAGATATTTTTATTTTCAAAATACAACAGCTTATATATATTACCGTCTTACAGTTACCCAATCTTCCGGCCAAAATTCAATGGCTGCTGAAATAGAATATATATTTGCCACTATTCCAGACCATACAGTAATCACTTTAAAATACCGTACCGGCGCAACGTCTGCCCTATGTGAAGCGGCGACCTATCAGGAATATACTGTCCCGTTTGATTCGGAAGGTTTTGTTCAATTGAGAGTGGAGGGATAAATGGACTGTTTGTTCACAACAACCATATCCACCACCCTGACGGTTTCATCCGCCCATCTGAAGGTCGTTAAAAAATTAAAGAACATCGTTCTGAAGCGTCAAAATAATTTTACGGCATCTGTTTCTTCGGCAATCTCAACTACATCAACGGCGGACGCGCTTGTAATTCGTTCATTTACCGTATCGATCAATCCAGCGTTTTCTTCTTCGGCTGCAATCAATGTAACCCGGCCTCTTTCGACAACAATTAATCCAGATATTGCATCGTCTTCGGCTGATATTGGATTTCTATATTTTTTCTCTTCGACAATCAATACCTCGATCGAAACAACCGGCCAAGCGGATCTCGAGATGGCCGGTCTGTTGCTCGAGTTTGAGGCATCAATTTCGGCAGCAGTCTCGACAGTGTCATCAGATCTTCTTGTAACAAGACCGCTGGCAGCAGCAGTTGCAACAGCCATTTCAACTCAGGCCATAAGCCTTCCGATAACACGATCGGTTTCTGCGTTTATTTCCAACAGTCTATCGACAGCGGCAACGGCCGACGTTTTAGTTTCACGGCTTTTCCAGACGGCTATTTCATCGGCCATTGAATCCGCCAGCATAGACCTGACGTATATCCGTAAATTTGAAACGTCGATTAATTCGGCAATCACAGATTCAAACCCAATATTTTCAGTCTTGCGCCCCATGACGTTTGTCGTTAATTCTGCATGCTCAACAGCGACAACGGCTGACGTCCTCATTTCAAGGTCAATCAGTACCATAATTGGTACAGTCATCTCTGTCTCGAACCCGCGGGCTTTTATCGCACGACAGATCTCGGCGACCATATCGACAGAGTCGTCTACAGGTATAGCTGACCTTCTTGTTGCGCGGCTTCTCCAGGCAACGATTGCGGCAGCCATAGAATCGTCCGCCATTGATCTGACTTATATCTGGAATTTCACGGCGACAGTCAATTCAGCTATATCGACAAATGGCACATCGCGGTTCCTGGTATTGCGACCAACGACGTCTACAATCAATACATCAATCTCAGACTCAATCCCAGACTTCCTGGTCTTGAGACCGTTGAGCCAATCTGTCAATGCCGAAACTTCAACTGCAGTTACGGACATTGCCATTGCAAGATTGATCTCGACTTCTATCAACTCGGCTTTTTCCGGTATTGCAGATATTGTTGTCTCAAGACCAATTTCGAGTATCATCGATACGGCATTTGTTTCTTCAGCAGATAGTGACTTTTATGTTACCAGGCCAATTAGCAGTTCTATTTCTTTGGCAACAGAGACGCCAAGCATAGACCTTCTGGTAACAAGATCTATTTTGAGTGCTGTCAACCCCGAATTCACGACTCTGGGCCGTATTTTTATAAATCGATCTTTCACGAATTCTATTTCTACAATCATTGATACGGCTGCCGTCGATCTTCTGGTTTTGAGAGCTGTCACTTCTTCGATCAACACATCAACAAATTCATCGGCCCGAGTTGTTGTCGGAAGAGAACTTTCTTCGAATATCGTTTCATCGGTTTCGACCCCATCAGTGATTGACCTTCTGGTTTTGCGGCTAATGTCGACCTCGATTGAGGCCGCCGTTGAATCTGGATCAGTAGACCTGTGGATTTCATATCTTCTTTATTTTACGTCTGCAATAAATACTGCGATCTCAACTGCAGACGCCAGGATGAAAATACATAATGCATTCGCAACCGATATTGCAGCTTCGACATCGACATCTTCCGATTCAGAAATAAATATTGTAAGACCGATTGTGGCTGCAATTGATTCACAATTGCAGACGAATAACCCTGATATTTGGACTTCTGGCGTCCTGCAATTTGAGACGTCAATCTCAACCGCTCTGTCGACTGGAATCAGCTCACGAGTATCGGTCTTGCGAGAAATCGTATCGTCAATCGATTCCGACTTTCAGACAGCAGCCTCTATTCAAATTCTAAGGAACATAACTTCGGCGATCCAGTCTGTAATCGATTGTTCACAAGTAGATCTGTGGATTTCTTATGTTCGAAACTTTGATTCTACAATAAATGCTGCGGTCTCCACCGACACGATAGACCTTCTTGCGCTTCGCAGAATTTCATCCAGCATCCAATCTGAAATTCTATCGCCAAGTGCGATCGATCTTCTATCGCTGCGCTCGCTATCGATGGCGTCCAGCATAGCCATAGAAACGTCTATCCCGGATATATTTGTAGCACGAATATTCAGCAGTATAATTGGAGCCGCAACCTCCACATCGCAAGGCATTCTTTCAAATAGAATACAGATCCCGGCTGTCATTGGAGCCGGCTTCGGCACGGCAATTGCGGACGTCCTCGTGGAAAGGACCATGGGTTCGGGGATTGGAGTTGTTTTCGCAGGCTCTCTCGCAGACCTGCTTTTGCAAAGACAGCTCGTGTCGTCCATACAAGCTGGCGTGGCCTCTTCTGCCGTACGGATCTTCACACTTAGAAAAATCATTTCAAGCATTGCGGCAAATGTCGAATCGATCGGGAATGTTATTCGGGTCTTGAGGCCAATCTCGGCTATCGCCCAGACGTCTTTCACGACGAATGCTATCGATCTTTGGCTATCATACATTTTGAATTTTGTATGTTACGCAAACCCATCGATCTCGACGTCGACGGCTACAATAAACGCTTTGCGCAATATTAGCACGGCTATCCCAGCAGCGATCTCAACTTCCATAAACGATCTCTCTTTTATCGTTAAATTTATTTCTGCGATTAACGCTATCTATTCAACCAATTCACCAATAGCAAAAATATTGCGGCCAGCATCGGCGGTCATAAATGCAGAAATCGTAACTGAAGAAGCCGAAGCCCATATCACAAATAATCTTGCAGTAGCCGTTGGAGCGAAACTGGATACTTCACTTTCTGACATGAATGTCCTGCGTAAACTTCAATCTGAAATCCAAAATGAGGTTGAAACAAATCTGGTCGATCTGACTCGGGCGACTCAATTTAGATCGACCATCGGATCATCTTTCGAATCGTCGACGTCCGACCTGCTCATTCAGCGTCGTCTGCAAGCCTTGATCAACAACCAGATTATTGGCAATTTGGCCCAGACAAAAGTAACCAGACCGATATCGGGATCAATCGGATCAAAATTCCAAACGTCTGTTTCTGATCTGTGGGTTTCTTATGTCAGGCAGTTTGTCTCGAGCGTTAATGCCCAAGTCTTGACCGATATCGCCCTGCTCGACAATCGGACTATTCTGACCGGGTCGATTAATACTGGCTTTAATGCGAACATCCCAAGCACAAATATAAAACGCAATTTATTATCTTTTATTCCAACGTCTATTGGAATCCCAATCCAGGATCTTCTCGTAAATCGTGAATTTTATTCTCAAATAAATTCTGGATTCTTAAGCAACGAGCCGACTTACTATACGAGACTTCTTGGGCAAATAGAATGGGCCGCTGTCTATGCCATAAATCGCATAATAAATTCAGAAGTTCTTCCAATAACAGATACTTGCGCCGTACTTGACCGATCTGAAAACTCCCTTGTTTTGAGTCGCGGCCTATCGATAGAGGCCATCGATAGAGACTCTTCAACCATACAAACAGCCGATATCAGGCAGGCCGATGCATTGAACAGATACCTTTCAGCCGAAACCATTATCAGACTGAATTCATGGCAAATCATCGATCGGACGGATTCTGCAATCGTTATCGATAGAGCCAAAACCGCAAATACCATGACAAGAACCGATTCAGCCATTGCATTGACGTAATTTTTCTTGTCTTTATTCATTATATTTAGTAGGATTAATTAATAATTTTAATTCGGAGGACTTCATCATGGGTAGCCTGACTAATTTTGCCGAAACCGAGTTGATGGACCATATTTTCAACGGACAGGATGGCGCTGGATCTGTTTACACTCCACCCGCCACCGTCTATCTTGCTCTTTTCACAAGTGATCCGACCGATGCCGGCACCGCAACCAGCGAGCCTACCGGGAACAACTATATCCGCAAGGCGATCACCTTCGGCGCCGCCTCGGGCCGTTCGATCACGCAGTCCGGTCAGGTCACGTACGATCAGGCAGGCGGCGCCTGGGGAACGATTTCCCATTGGGGGCTCATGACGGCCGAGACAAACGGCAACATGCTGGCCCACGGGCAGTTCGCCGTCTCGAAACAGGTCGTCTCCGGGAACACGCCCTCGGTTGCGACCTCCGAAGTCGTAGTTTCGGCAACGGCCGACGTCGGCATGAGCAACTACCTGGCCGTTAAGATCCTGGACTTCCTGTTCCGGAACCAGGCCTTCACTCCGCCCGCGACCTATGTGGCCCTCTGTACGGCAAATCCGGGGGACACCTCGACCGGAACCACGATCACCGAACCTTCCGGGAACAATTATTCCAGGAAACAAGTCGATCACGTGGCCGGTTCGTCTCCGACTTGGACGGCGGCCGGCGCTACGACCGGGCTTGTGGACAACACGCATGCCATCACCTTTGCGACTCCGTCCGGAACTTGGGGTTCGATCACGGGTGTCGCCATCGTCGATGCGGGAACAGTGGGAAACCTTCTTTTTTATGAAATCGACGTAACCGATCAGACGCCGGACAACGGGGATACGGTACAGTTCGCGATTGGAGCGCTAGACGTCACCCTTGATTAGTATAAAATATATTAGTTGACACCTTTAATATTGAATCAATCGGAATGGATTAATCAATTAACCTCGGAGGATTCGAGAGATGGCTATCGGAACAGACTTTAGCGTAAATCCGGCGACTGGGGCTATTCGCCACATAGCCAACACCGATAAATACACGGTGTTGGAACTTCACCGCTGGCTGCAGGACCTGGCAGACCAGCAGCAAGCAAGCGGAGACGACTTGATCGACATTACCACAATCACTCCGAGTGCCCGCGCTACCGACAACATTATCACCCTCAATACCCCGTTCAATATCGACGATACGGCCGCCCAGTATCTTTACAACGGCTCCATCGAGCAGGTCTCTGCCACGGGTGCCGAGATGTATTCCGGCCTGGTTGTCGTGGGTAGCGTGTATGGCACGACTACCCTTCAGGTCGTTCAGAACCACGGACTTTACAACACCGACTCTCCATTCTGGGGAACCGGCATCAACGTCGATGCTGCAAACAACATTCTGTCACGGATGCTGATCAAAACCCGTTCAGGCGGAGTGGACATCGATCAGAAAAAGATCCGCGTTTATGCCCGAGAATGGGGACACACCTATGCCGAGTTCGAAGTGACCATGGGCCTTGGCAACTCCGTCGCGGCCATTTTCACGTCACAGGATTTGAACAACCAGACAGTGGTTGGAACTGTGGCGACATGGACGGAAATCTCCAATACGGAAGGGTACCAAACCATCGATCTGCAGAATGGTGATGGTGCCCAGCCGTACTACAGCCAATGGAACAAGGCAAGCTATTCAATCAACCAACTCTATGAGAGAGCTAAGTGGCTATCACGCCGTGGAACAGCTTCCACGCTTCATGGGATGGACGGAGAGCTTTTCCGTGGTCCGACGCTCCAGTTTGCTTATCAGACTGAGGCAAACGGTCCCTTCGTGTTGAACGAGGTCCTTTCCTGGGGTTGCGCCTTTACCTATGGGTCAGAAGTCGGCGGTCCTTTTACGGTCGGCGAGAAACTGACCTTCGGGACCAGTGGCGCCATTGGCGTACTGGTTGCCCTCAAGGACGACGGGGCCACCGGCAAGATGGTCGTAAACGTTCAGTCCGGTACTCCGGCAAACACCAACACGATCACTGGGGGAACCTCTTCGGCCACCGCAGCCGTTTCCAGTGTACCGACCAATACCGGCGTCAATGGTGCGGGGCGTGGAGTTATCGTAGCTCTCAATGATACAGGTACAACCGGTTCAATCTGGATTCAACAGATCAGTGGGGCCGCCCCTGTCGCTTCCATGCCAATTCGTGGTGGGACCTCGGATGCCACTGCCGCGATCAACGGAGCCCCAACGGCTCGGTCGCTCTCTCCTGTCTTCATCGGCCAATCCACCGGATCCGCGATCATCGGCGCTTACGGTATCGGCATCGAGGCAGCGGATCTGACCACGAATGACAAGGTATTTGATCTGGCTAACACTCTGCGGACGCCTCCGAACAACGTGGTATTTACAGTTTACGGTCTGGTCAACGGCGAAGACCGTGTGCTTGTCACCAATGCCGGTACCGGAGTCAATGTCGATTACGACCAACTGGCCCTTGGGACCACGTTGGTCAGCGGTACTGCGACTCAGGTGGATGTGGGAATCGGAAACATCCCGGCCGATACGCCTCAAACCGGAACGCTGCGGATCGAGCTGGACACTGGCATCTATCGATTCCAGGCCTATAACTCGCATGACAACAGCCGGTATTTCACCATCACTTCCGCCGATTATTCTGGCACCCTTACTGCTACAGCCGCAAATGACGTGTTCCTCGCCTATATCGACAAATTGGCAGGAGCGTCATCTGAGCAGGTCACTTTCAAGTACAGTGCCCCGCGTACTTTGTTTGTTCGCGTACGTGATGGAGGAACGGCTGGCGATGTCAAACCGATCAAGACCTTTGAAACCACTGCCGGTCTCAGTTCGGGTGGTGGGTCTGCTACTGCAATTCGTACCGATGATGCATAAAGAAAAACGCTGTGGGGCGTGCACGATGTGTTGCCGCCTCACAGCAGTTCCCGAACTGGAGAAGCCGATCAACGTCTGGTGTTCGCACTGCGACGTTGGGGTGGGGTGTCGGATATACTCCGGTCGGCCCTTATCGTGTGAGAGTTTTACGTGCCTGTGGCGTCGGAGGGAGGAACTGCCAGCAGCACTCCGCCCTGACAAGTGTGGAGTGATGTTTGAGGAGATCCCTGATTGCTCCGTGTATGCTGGACTTCAGGAACCAGAGAACTCTGGAGCATGGCGGTCCCCGATTGTAAAGGAGGTACTCCAATACATGGTGGGGACTGGGCATGCAGTGGTTATTGGATCTGGTCCGGGATCTGCTCGCCACATTCTGGCGCAATCTGGAAGAGATCCTCGGGACGTTATGGCAGAGCTTGCTCGATGCTATTACCGGATGGTTGGGGGAAAGTCAGATGGCAGCAGCGTCATACACAACTGACTTAACAGTAATCAGTCAGGCGGACGAAGCGAGTGGCACGTGGGCCGAGCCTACCGCTACGGGTTGGACATCGTTAAACGTCACGTCTTTTCAGGAAACAGATTTTCCTTTGCAGGGAGCCACAACGCTTTACTGCGTGTCGGGATCGGTTAAGACTGGTGTCGGCGGTTTGCTTGCCGATGCTGGTGCTTCCGGAATCACCATTCCGACAGATGGTGCAGTGTTGGGATGGATGTACTTTGGGTTGTTGGGAGCAATGGACGCGGCTGGCGCGATCCGTTTTGTCATAGGAAGTGGCCTCGCTGCGTTTTATGCTTACAAGCCGTTTGAGAAGGAGGACTACCAGTATGGTGGATGGAGAAATCTCGCTTGCGCTGATCCTGCTAATTTGACGGCGGATTATACGTTGGGAGCGCCAACATCCACGCGAAGATATTTTGGGTGGTGTTACGGAGCGACGTTTGCGACCACCCCAAGAGGGAACCCGTATGGAGTAGACGTTTTCCGTTACGGACGCTGCGAAGCGAGAATGAATGGTGGAGATGTTGGAAATGGGTATGCAACATTTGCAGGGTTTGCCGCTGCCAATGATGCCGCTACCGCCCGGTGGGGGCTGCTCCAAACCGTCTCTGGTGGGTACTTGTGGAAGGGCCTGATCAACCTGGGGTATAGTTCTGCTGTTGACTTCCGTGATAGCAACAAGATGATCATGATCGACGATACCCGGAAGGTTACGGCAGCGTTCAACAAGGTAGAAATTCGCAATGCCTCGTCCCGCGTAGACTGGGCGAATATCAGTTTTCTCTGCACGGCTCCAAGCACGACAACCTCAAAAGGGCGGCTTGAAGTAGTAGACGACTGCGATGTGAATATGTCCGGGTGCGTGTTCACGGATATGGACACGTTCATTTTTAAAGCCGCAAGTGACGTACTGACAAGCGTGTTCCGCCGCTGCAATACGATCACGGCGAACGATGCGAAGTTTGCCGGGACCCTGTTCGACGCTGCTTCTGTAGCAGCCGACACCTCACAGTTAATCTGGGACGTAAACACAGATCCTAATACTGACTTGAATGGGTGCACGTTCGTCAAGGGAGCAAATGCCCACCACGCGATTGAGTTTGGGACCACCAGCCCGACAAGCATGACTCTGACCAACGTCATCCTGACGGGGTTCAGCGCGAGCAATGCGGCAAACGACTCCGCGATCCATTTCAAGAGAACGACTGGAACGGTGACGTTGACGATCACTGGTGGGACCTCCCCGTCCTACAAGACAGACGGGGCCACGATAGTAATTGTGACAAGCTCCCGCACGATCAAGGCGATTGCCCAAAAAGCAGACGGCACGAAGATTGCCTCTGCGAGAGTGTTCTTGAAGACGGCGGCTACGGCCTCTGGTGGGTTCCCGTACAATGTGACCGTGACGATCACGAATAGCGGACCCACTGCTACCGTGAGCCATACGGCCCATGGGATGCTGACGAACGACAAGGTGGTCATCTCGGGAGCCAGCCTTGCGGTCAACAACGGAGTCTGGACGATCACGAAGACTACCGACGATGCCTACACGTACACGATGGGAAGTTCGCCGGGGAGCAACCCCACCGGAACGATCAAATGCTCGTTCGTTTTTCTCGAAGGAGAGACGGATGGGAGCGGAGAACTCTCGATGTCCCGCGCCATCGGAGCAAACCAGACAGTTATCGGATGGGTGCGAAAATCTTCTGGATCCCCGTACTATAAAGAAGGTCCATTGGGAGGAACCGTAAGTTCCAGTGGAGATTCAACCTTTACGGCAGTTCTGTCACCAGATGAATAAAATGGGAGACAACGGGAACGACTACTGGAAGAAACGCTACGACTCGCTGCTGGAGGGGACTCTTGCTCTCCAAGAAAAATTGGCAGAAGCAACGAGGAACAACGTGATGCTGGTCATGGAGAAAAAGCAGTGGGAGGCCGACAAGCAGAATCAGGGCATGATCATCGCGCAGGCGGTCAACTCCGCCAACTCTGTTGCTCAGTCCCAAGGGGCGGAGATCCAATCCCTGAAGGAAGAAGTCAAACGTCTTAAAGGCGAGTAAGACATGATCTCAGTCAACTGGGATTTGAGAGTAATATCGGTGCCAAAGGATGACCTGACTCTGATCCAGTCCAGCCCCACGGAAATCAGAGAGATGAGTCTGGACTGGTTTCGATTGTCGCTGAAGGATCTGGAAGATAGTGATGAAGGGATGCCGTTTTTGGACACTCATCGCCACAACCCGCCTGTAACAGTTGGGGGTGTTACGCTGGCGATGGTCGTGGAGATTATCAATGGGTACACCGTGACCTTTGAAGATGGACAGTACGCTGTGAACCTTGTTGGAGCCAACTCGAATGTCGGGGACAGGGTAAACGTGAATCAGGTGTCCATCCGTTCAGCAAACTCGGCAGGTATGACCTCAAGTGCTGCCATAGAGTATGCCTCGTTCAGCGGAGGAGTAACCATTGACGTAGTAAATGGTGGGATTGGGACCGTCTTCCCGATGGGAACGCCGATGCAGCCGGTGAACAACTTAGCTGATGCACTCCTGATATGTGTGGTACGCGGGTTCAAGACCCTGTTCATCATTGGAGACCTTACACTTGGAGCCACAGATGACGTATCCGAGTTCAAGTTAGTTGGACAGGGAGCGACTTTTGCTTTGCCCGAGACGACTCTCACGCTTACGTCTGGGTGTTCGACCTTTAACACGCGTTTTGAGAAGCTAAAAGTGCAGGGGAGGCAAGGAGGAGAGTCTACGTTTTCAGATTGCGTGATTGGAGCGTTGACCAATTCTCATTGCGACTTTCAAAGATGCAAATTGGAAGGGCCGCTCCAGTTGGATGCGGACGAATGGTTAGTGAACCACAATACGACCTTGAAGGATTGCTATACACGCGAGATATGGTACGTAGTGGATTACCATGGGTCACCGCTGAACCAAGTTTACTCCAATTTGTCTGGGCAGATCAGGTTCTCTAATGTCACGGACGCCCGCGCTGTCGTGATCCTCCAACTGGATGCTGGGGTTGTATGGCTGGACTCGTCATGCACTGCGGGGAGAGTAACCTTGCGGGGGAATGGGCAGCTTATCAATGAGGCTCCGGGGGTGACGGTTGATGCGTCGGGATTGATGCCCTATAGCTTCGCTGATCACTTCCAGCAAGTCTCCCGCGCTCTGGGCCTTATGCAGGAAAATTATTATTTGGATCAAGCAGTATATGATAGTGGAGACCATATGACGTCTTGCCGTATGAAAACATATACTGATGCGGTCTCAGTCGGCACCAAT
>Ga0315273_10012751_pt1 | contig 10792 bp, 7 predicted proteins | sample YL17G02_0_MG_FD_205753 | JGI IMG/M metagenome (GOLD analysis project Ga0315273, IMG submission 205753) | Sediment microbial communities from Yellowstone Lake, YNP, Wyoming, USA - YL17G02_0 | ecosystem: Environmental > Aquatic > Freshwater > Lake > Sediment | place: USA: Wyoming | collected... | reverse complement strand
CTCCCCTACCTGCCCCACCCGCCCCAGCTCCCCAAGCGCTCACACTCCCTTGTTGAAGAACACCGCGCCTTCCACACCGGCGCCGAACTTGCCCGCCTTGCCGCTCATCGTGCCCTTGATGCCCCAGCCGCACTTGCTGTCGTAGACCAGCTCTATCTTCTGCGAGATGCTGGCGGGCGCGTCTTTCAGCACCTGCGAGGTGTCGACGCCCACGCCGACGGAAACCGCGTAGCTGCCGTCGGTCGGGTTGAACTCGGCGGAGCCGGTGAACATGCCCTTGCTGCCCTCGACGCTGAACTTGCCCGAGGTGTCCACGTTCACGGCGTCGGTGCCCACCTTGGTGGTGGTCTCGCCCTGCTGCTCGACGCCGCCCTGGCCCTTCGTGAACGTGGTGGACGCCTCCACCGTCACGCCCTCGTGCGGCGACAACGAGACCTTGGTCTTGATGTACTCGCTGGCCGGGCACTTGGCCTCGGCGGGCTTCTCATACTTGCAGTCGGGCGTGATCGCCTGGCTGCTCTTGACGATGAACGCCTCGTAGTGGACGCGGCGAATGAGCTTGTCGCCCAGGTTCAGCCACTGATCGACGCGGATGTGGGGCCCCGACTCCTTGCCGGTCGCCAGCGTCATGTGGAAGGGGCCGCGCATCGCCGCCCCGGCGGCGTCGGGCGGCAGCGGCGACCACGTCTTGATCTTCTGCCACTGCCCCACGTTGAGGAGATCGAGCTCCTGCTGGGGAATGCCTTGGATCTCGGCGCGACCCTGGGGATCGACCGTTCCCGAGAAGGTCCAATCGCGAATCTGGTAGCCGTCCTTCAGGTTGACCGCGAAGCCTCCCATGCCCACAGTGCCGACGGTCGGCATCAGGCCCATCATCGGGTTCAGCGCCTTCCCCTGGTAGACGTACATGATCCTGCCGCGGCCCGTGACGCTCCCCGTGCTGGAGATGTCCATCGAGAACTCTTTGGCGCAGGCCAGCGTCTGGAGATTCACGTTGGTGCCGGTGAGGCCCTGGCCAAACGCAGTGCTGGCCTCTTTGGCGTTCTCGCCGGAGCGGGCGCGCACGTACCTGGCTTCGTAGTGGCCCACCCATTCGGGCGGGAACACGCCGCCCTGGGGCCGCGAGGCGGAGCCAGGCTTGGCCCCCGGCTGGGCGGCGCCAGGCCGACTCGCGGGTGCTCCGGGCGGCGGGGGCGCTCCAGGCGACCGGCCGCCCGATCCCGAAGCGGTGGTTGCGGAACCGGAGCCCGTCCCGCCGGGTTCCGAACTGCCGGGCTCGCCCTCGCGGCCGGAGCCCGCGTATCCGAGCTGCCATGCGATGTCGAAGTACTTCTTCGCCTCCTGCGCGCGTCCGTTCTCCTTGAGGATCTTCCCGTAGAGGTACTGATACAGCCCCGTGTTGGGCGAGATCGCCATGGCCTGTTTTACGGCGGTCTCGGCCTTGGCCAGATCTCCAGTCTTGCGGAATGCCACGGCCAGGTTTCCCCACGGCGGGTCGAGGTTGGGGAACCACGCGGTCACCTGCTGCAGGATGGCCAGCGCGTCCGCGTACCTGTCCAGCTCCATCAGGACCATGGCCAGGTTGTTCAGGTAGACGCCGTTGAGGGGCTGCAGTTCGGCGGCCATCGCGAAGCCGTACCACGCCTCGTCGTAGTACGACTTCATGAAGAAGATGGACGCCTGCACATAGTAGGACTCGGCCAGTCCGCCCCGCACGTCAGGCGCGCCCAGCGAGGCGAGACGATCCAGGGTGGCGCGCGATTTCTGGTTGTTCTTGGCTTTCGATTCTTCCAGGGTGCGCCTGAGGATCTCGGCAAGCGAGCCGGCGGCGGGCGTGGACTGGGAGGCCGCAGAGGTCCAGGTGGAGGTGCCCGGGCCGTCGTTCAGGATCCGGATGGGCAGCGTGAGGGACGCGCCGCTCAGGACGTAACGCTGCGCGGTGCAGCTCTTCTCCATCTCCTTGAAGCGCATCGTGATGCGATCGCCGGAGGTGGACCAGGTGCCGGAGTCCTCGAAGACCTCGCCGGGCTGCACCGCCTTGAGCGTCAGCCTGCCGTCCGCCGACAGGGTGAGATTGACGACCGCGCGGGCCTTCGGCGCGCTGCCGTCGCTCTCCTTCACCAGCCTCCAGGTCCCGACGAGGGACTGCGCGTTGGCGGCAGCGGCGACGGCGAGGAGCATCGCGGTAACGACGAGCGATTTCAGGCGCACGGCCGCCCCCCTTTGGATTGTTGGCGTAGCTGCGATGCTAGCACAGCGCGTGGCAGGCCAGTGACCGGCGAGACGCCGGTCCCACGGACCAGCGGACTAGCGCCCGCTTTGCCCTCCGCCGGCCTGCCGCTGTAGAATCTCGCGTCCGGACCCGCCATTGATGCCCGCGACGGTCCCTGCCGGCGAAGCCGGCAATACCAGGAGCGTGTCGGCCATTGTTCGGACACGCTCCCAGCGAAGGGTTGCCTCAAACCGCCCCGCACGACGGCGGTTCACGCCGCTTGGCTGGGAGCCTTGTTGGCTGGCCCCGCGAAACGCGGGGCAACGACATCTTCCCGGGCCCACCGTCGGAAGCCCCGAAGGGGCCTAAGACAGATTCCAGGGCAGGCGCGTGAAGCGTGCTTCAATCGTCACGCCTCCGGCCCTGGAAGATGTCTAGCGAGGCCCTGCCTCAGACCGCCGAGCGTGTCACGTGCGGCGGTCCCAGGCTCGCCTCGCTAGACCTTTGCTAGCTTGGCCCCGCGAAGCGCGGGGCGTAGACGTCTTTCAGGGCCACCGCGCGGTCGCGAAAACTTGACTCAACCAGCACGACTTTGGCCCTTCAAGACGTCTAGCGATTGACACCACCATGTTCACGTTGTTGTTCCTGCTCCTTCAGCTCCAGCAATCTCCCGCGTCCCCTGCCGTCGTCAACGGCACGGGGTCGCCCTCGGTCACCATTCCCCGCATCGAGGCCGCCGTCCGCGTCGATGGCCAGCTCGATGAGGAAGCGTGGTCGCGGGCGGTCCGCCTCGGCGGGTTCTCGCAGTACCGGCCGTCGGACTCCCGGCCGGCCGAGGAACGCACCGAGGTGCTGGTGTGGTACTCGCCGACCTCGATCCACTTCGGCATCATCGCCTACGACCGCGAGCCCGGCTCCATCCGCGCCACCGTCGGTGATCGCGACAACCTGTCCTCGGACGACACCGTCACCATCTACCTCGACACGTTCGACGACCGGCGCCGGGCGTTCTTCTTCACGGTGAACCCGCTCGGCCTCCAGGAAGACGGCGTCCAGACCGAAAGCGGCTTCACGGCCGGCATGATGCACGGCGGGATGCAGCAGGACAAGAGCCCCGACTACCAGTTCGAGTCGAAGGGCCGGCTGACCAGCGAGGGCTACGTCGTCGAGGTGCGGATCCCGTTCAAGAGCCTGCGCTACGGCGGCAGCGGTCCGCAGCGCTGGGGCCTGAACATCCTGCGCAAGGTGCAGCGGACCGGGTACGAGGAGACGTGGACCGACGCGAAGCGCGTCAGCAGCTTCCTGGCGCAGTCCGGCGCCATCGAGGGGCTGCACGACCTGAAGCGCGGCGTCGTCACCGAGATCCAGCCGGTCCTGACGACGGCCAACAACGGCACCCGGAACGCGACGACGGGCGTCGTCGTCCGCGACACCAACGTGCAACCCGGGGTGAACGCGCGTTTCGGATTCACCAACCTGTCGCTCGACGCGACGGTGAATCCCGACTTCAGCCAGGTGGAGTCGGATGCAGGCCTGGTGACGCTGAACGAGCGCTTCGCGCTCTTCTACGCCGAGAAGCGGCCGTTCTTCCTCGAGGGGATCGAGCTGTTCGCCACACCGAGCCAGCTCGTCTACACGCGTCAGATCGCGAACCCCGTGGCGGGCGGCAAGCTCACGGGCAAGGTCGGCCGGACCTCGGTGGCGTACCTCATCGCGCAGGACGACACCTCCGACGGCGATCCGGGCGTCGGTTCTGCGCTCTTCAACGTCGCGCGCGTGCGCCGCGATCTCGGTGCGGACTCCACCGCCGGCGTCACCTACACCGATCGGACGACGTCGGCCGGTTACAACCGCGTGCTCGCGGCCGATACGCGCATCGTGTTCAAGAGGCTCTACTACGTGCAGGGCCAGATCGGTCAGGCCTGGACCGGGCGCGCCGGAACGTCGGTGAGCGCGCCGACGTGGTTGGCGGAAGCCGATCGCACGGGCCGGTACTGGGGCTTCAACTTCAAACTGACGGCGTTCGGCGCCGGGTTCGAATCGGACGCCGGCTACGTGCCGCGCACCGATATCGTGACCGGGCACGGGTCGAACCGCTTCACGTGGTACGGCGCGCGCGGGGCGCATCTGGAGAGCATCACGACGTTCTTCGGGTTCGAGCGGATCTGGCGCGAGCGCGAGTTTCCGCGGCGCGGGCCGCTCGAGGGCAACGAGAACCTCAACCTGATGTTCCAGATGAAGGGCGGGTGGAGCATCCACGGGTCGGTCCAGCGGCAATTCGTGAAATTCGAGCCGCAGGCCTACTCGTCCTACTTCGTGGCGGGGGCCGGCGGCGCGCTGGTGCCGTACCAGCCGCTGCCGGGGCTACAGAACGGCTACGCGCGGTCGCTCAGCGTGAATTCGGGCACGTACCGCCGGTTCGACGCGGAGGCGGGCGTGGAGAAGAGCGACGTGGCGATCTTCGACGAGGCGTCGCAGGGCGTCGAGGTGCGGTACTCGGCCGGCGTGTCGGTGCGGCCGTCCGAATCGATCCGGCTCGACGCGACGACGACGGTGTCGCGCATCACGCGGGCGCGCGACGGCAGCGAGTTCGCCCGGACGTTCATCCCGCGGCTGAAGGCGGAGTACCAGCCGCGACCGTCGCTCTTCTTCCGCGTGGTGGCCGAGTACCGCGGCGAGCGTCGGGACGCGCTGGCCGACGCGCGCACGGGCGCGCCGATCTTCATCGGGAACGTGGCAAGCGCGCAGGAGAGCGCCGGCTCGCTGCGGGTGGACTACCTGGTGTCGTACAAGCCGTCGCCGGGCACCGTGGCCTTCTTTGGCTACGGCAGCTCGTCGGAGTCGCCGCTGGTCGATCGGCTGTGGGACGTGCGCCGGAAGAACGACGGCTTCTTCGTGAAGCTGGCGTATCTCTTCAGGCGATAGCCGCCGGGCTTGCCCGGCAAGGCTGAAGCCTTGCCCTACCAGTGAGGCCCGAAGACTTCCGATAGGGCGGGGCTTCAGCCCCGCCTATGCCGCCGCGCCAGCGGCGGCACCGAGCGGCAGGCCGAAGTAGTCGCGCGCGTTGAAGAAGCAGACGTTGCGCACCAGGCGGGCAAGCAACTCGCGGTCGTCGGGCAGCAGGCCAGCCACGACGTCACGGCCGATCAACTCGCACAACAGGCGCCGGAAGTACTCGTGGCGCGAGTACGACAGGAAGCTGCGCGAGTCGGTCACCATGCCGACGAAGCGCGAGAGCAGGCCCAGGTTGGACAGCGCGTTCATCTGCCGTTCCATGCCGTCCAACTGGTCGAGGAACCACCACGCCGAGCCGTACTGCAGCTTGCCGGGCACCGATCCGTCCTGGAAGTTGCCGATCATCGACGCGAACAGCTCGTTGTCGCGCGGGTTCAGATTGTAGAGGATCGTCTTCGCCAGCCGGCCGTCGCCGTCCAGGCTGTCGAGGAAGCGCGCGAGCGGCCGCGCCATCTCGAAGTCGCCGATGGAATCGACGCCCGCGTCGCGGCCCACCCGCTGGCGCAACCGCGAGTTGTTGTCGCGCAGCGCGCCCAGGTGGAACTGCTGCACCCAGCCGCGCGCGTGATCCATGAGCGCCAGGTGATAGAGGAGCGCCGACTTCAGTCGCAACGCCTCGCCCGGCTCGATCGTCTGACCGCGCCTCACCCGGTCGAACGCCGCCGCCACGCCCGCATCGGTCCACGGGTCCGCGTACATCGTTTCGAAGCCGTGATCCGAGAGGCGGCAGCCGCGATCGTGAAACGCCTGGTGGCGCGCATCCAGTGCCGCAACCAGGTCGTCGAACGTGTGCACGCTCGTCCCCGACGCCTGCTCCAGCCGCGCCAGCCACGCGTTGAGCACCGCCGGTTGCTCGACGTCGAACGCCCGGTCGGGCCGCCACGTCGGGTACACCTGCGTGTCCGGATTGGAGCGGGTCGCGAGGCGATCGTGGAACTCGAGGGAATCCACCGGGTCGTCGGTCGTGCAGACAACGGCCACCCGGAACTGCCGGAGCAGGCCCATGGCGGTGAAGCCGTCCGATTGCAGCCGCTCGTTCGCCCGGTCGAAGATGTCGCGCGAGGTCGCGGGCGACAGGAGCGTGCGGATGCCGAACGGGCGTCGCAACTCCATGTGCGTCCAGTGGTAGAGCGGGCTGCGGAGCGTGTCGGGCACCGTGCGCGCCCACGCCTCGAACTTCTCCCAGTCGGAGCCGTGGCCCGAACAGCAGCGTTCCGGCTCGCCGTTGGCCCGCATGGCGCGCCACTTGTAGTGGTCGCCTTCCAGCCAGATCTCCGTGATCGAGCGGAAGAGGTGATCCTCGGCCATCAACTGCGGCGAGAGATGGCAGTGGAAGTCGATAATCGGGAGGTCTTCGGCGACGCGGTGGTACAAGTCCGCGGCAACGTCGTTGGTCAGCAGGAAGTTGTCGTCGAGGAAAGCAGCCATGATGCCTCGATTTGATGATGGATGGCCCCTCCCCCCGGGTCTGAAGACCCGGGGGGCCACAACTGAAACCCAAGGGCTATACCTTAGGAAATCGCGCGCGAAGCGCGCCTACTAGGAGCGCGTCTTCACCTTCTCGCACGCGCTCCTAGCGTTGCACGCGCCCGCTGGCGTCGCCCTGGGCGAGGCGGTCCACCTCGTCCACCGAGACGCGGTTGAAGTCGCCGGGAATGGTCTGCTTCAAGGCGCTGGCGGCGACGGCGAATCGCAACGCCGCGTCCGGCGTGCGGCCGGTCACCAGCGCGAAGATCAGGCCGGCCGCGAAACTGTCGCCCGCCCCGATGCGATCGACCAGGTGCACGTCGTACCGCTGGCTGTGCCAGAAGCCGCACGAGGCCGCGTCCCACAGCGCCGCGCTCCAGCCGTTCTCGCTGGCCGACACGCTCTCGCGCAGCGTCACGGCCACCATGGGCGGCCCCAGCTCGCGTGTCACCTGCTCGGCCACCTGCCGGTAGCCGTCGAGGTTGAGCCGCCCGCTCGTCACGTCGGTCTCGGGGACGTGCAGGCCGAGGCACGCCTGAAGGTCCTCCTCGTTGGCCATCACGACGTCCACCGACGCCATCAGCGGCCGCATCACGGATTGCGCCTGCGCCGGCGACCACAGTTTCTTCCGGTAGTTGAGGTCGACGCTCACGCGCGCGCCCGCGCGCCGGGCGGCCTCGACGGCCTCCCGTGTGCAGGCGGCCGCGCGCTCGCCCAGCGCCGGCGTGATGCCGGTGACGTGGAACCACGCGGCGCCATCGAACACCCTCGCCCAGTCCATCGTGCCCGGCGCCATCTCGCTGATGGCGCTGCCGGCCCGGTCGTAGACGACCGTGGACGCGCGCTGGCTGGCGCCGGCCTCGGCGAAGTAGATCCCGACGCGCTCGCCCCCGCGCCCGACGAACTCGGTCCGCACCCCTTCGGCGCGCAGCGCCTTGACGGCCGCTTCCCCGATGGCGTGGGCGGGCAGCCGCGTCACGTAGTAGCTGTCGAGGCCGAAGTGCGCCAGGCTCACCGCCACGTTCGCCTCGCCGCCGCCGAAGGTGGCGCCGAGGACCGGCGACTGGAAAAGCCGCTCGAAGCCCGGCGGGCTGAGCCGCAGCATGATCTCGCCGAACGCCACAACCTTCGTCATCGGCCGTTCTCCCGCGCCGTCCTGATGTTCGCCATGACGCGCTGCGCATTGGTCACGAGGATGCGGTAGTCGTTGGCCGCGATCGCGGCCGTGTCCACCAGCGCCGTGCCGATGCCGACGGCCACCGCGCCCGCCCGGATCCACTCACCCGCGTTGTCGAGCGTCACACCGCCGGTCGGCATCAGCTTCACGTGCGGCAACGGCCCGCGAAGATCCTTGAGGAACTTCGGGCCGAGCGAGGTGGCGGGAAACACCTTCACGATGTCGGCCCCGGCGTCCCACGCCGAGAGGATCTCGGTCGGCGTGAAGCAGCCGGGCAGCGCCGCCACGTCGTGCCGATGGCATTCGGCAATGACCTCGGGGCGGAACACCGGACCCACCACGAACTGCGCACCCGCCTCGATCGCGCGGCAGGCCGTCTCCGCGTCGAGCACCGTGCCCGCGCCGATCAGGAACCCGTCGGGCAGCGTCGGCGCCAGTTCCGCGATCATCTCGATGGCGCGCGGCACCGTCATCGTCAGTTCCAGCGCGCGCACGCCGCCCTCAATCAGCGCCGCGATGACGGCCCCGAGCTTCTCCGGTTCCTGCATCCGAATGACGGCCACGACGCCACACTCCTCGATGGCGCCGACGAGGTCCGCGCGTGTTCTGCTCATGGGTCTGCTCATGCGAAAAGGAAAAGGGGTCGGGAGTAATTAGGTTTTCGGCGCGTTGCAACTGACGGAATTGTAACGACAATTCTGTAACTGGCGCGGGCGCCAAATGCTAATTACTCCCGACCCCTTTTTACCGGGCCAGCCAGCCGCCGTCGACAACGAGGACGTGCCCGTGCACGTAGTCCGATGCGGGCGACGCGAGGAAGACCACGGCCCCCGCCAGGTCCGACGGCTCGCCCCATCGACCGGCGGGGATCCGCTCGGTGATCTGGCGGTACCGCGTCTCGTTCTCGAGCAGCGGCCGCGTGTTCTCGGTCTTCATGTAGCCTGGGGCGATGGCGTTCACGTTGACGCCGCGGCCCGCCCACTCGTTGGCCAGCGCCTTGGTCACCTGCGCCACCGCGCCCTTGGCGGCCGCGTAGGACGGCACCGTCATGCCGCCCTGGAACGACAACAGCGACGCGATATTCACGATCTTGCCCCGCCCGCGCTCCAGCATGTGCGCGCCCACGGCTCGGCACAGGCGGAACACCGCGGTGAGGTTCACTTCGAGGACCTCGTCCCAGTCGGTGTCCGTGAACTCCACGGCGGGCGCGCGCCTGATGATCCCCGCGTTGTTCACCAGGATGTCCACGCGCCCCATCCGCTCCAGCGCGGACGCGACGAGCCGGTCAGCCTCGGCGCGGCTCATGAGGTCGGCCACGACGCACGCGGTGCGCACCCCGGTCTGGTCGCGAATGGCGCACTCGCTGTCCGACGAACACGTCCGGTCGTGCAGCACGACGTCGGCGCCCGCCTGCGCCAGCGCCAGGGCCATCGCGGCGCCGAGGCCGCGCGAGGCGCCGGTCACCAGCGCCACCTGCCCGTCCAGCCGAAAGCGATCGACGCTCATCACTCACCTGCCTGGCGCGCGGCCGGGATCGAGGCCTGACCCCAACGCCGCGAATTCCGGCTGCACGTTGACGACGCCGAACTGCCGGTCCTCCACCTCGCGGTTGGCCGCCATCATCCAGAGGAACCCGATGCGGCAGCCGGGCGCGGCAACGTTCGGATGATAGCCGCCCGGCATCAGCACAACGTCGCCCTCGTGGACGATCGTCGCCAGTTCGGGCTCGCGCGGATTCGTGTAGACCAGTTGCACCGCGAAGGCCGGCGCCGGCATCGCGATGTAGAGGTAGGCTTCCTCCAGCATCGCGGTGTGTTCGTGCGGCGGCCACGACGTCCAGTGCCCGGGCTCGCTGAAGGTGACGCCCGCGACGATCCGGCCGGCGGTCGTGTTCTTGCCGAGGAGCACATTGACCCGGCGCGTGGAGCCCGGCCCGCCGGCATTGAAGCTGAGGCCCCGGTCCGCCTGCACGGACGCGAACGCCACGAACTGGATCGGGTACTGTCCGCTGACCGGCGCCGACAGTTCCGCCAGATCGCATCCTTCGGCGCCTGGCGTCACGACGAACGTCGTGTCGCGCGGCACGTAGATCGCGTCGTACGGCGTCATCTCGTGGCGCGCGCCACCGACCTCGACGATGGCCCGGCCCCCCAGGCAGACCAGGCCGGTCTCATGGTCGCCCGGGTCCACGCGTTCGCCAGGCGCGCCGGCATCGAGGATGATGCGCCCGTAGTGCAGGTGACGCGCGGCGGTCACGCCGGGCGCCACGCTGCGCGTGCGTCCCCTGGCGGCCGCGGTATTGCGGACGACGCACGTGCGGACATCGATCGGTGGTGATGTGGTGGTCATGATCGTGATCCCGAATGGACAATCCACATGAGAGCGCTAGACTACAACTGGATGCTCCACAAGGCAACACTCAGCCTTGATAGCCCAATATTCTACGCGCAGAGCCAGTTGTATTCTTCGCACACTGGTATTACCATCGTCAGCCGAGCGGGAAATGGGGTCTGGCACAATTTCCAGCCCCACAATTTCCAGCCCAGCCGAGCGGGAAATGGGGTCTGGCACAATTTCCGGCTCCTTCCGGTTTCGCGAGGAGCGATCATGCGACGCGAATGGTCCCGCCGTGCGTTCGTGAAGCTGGCCGGCACCGGCGCCGTGGCGGTCCTGGCCCCTTCACCGGCGTTCCCTCGTTCTCCCTTCGCGTCGCCACGCGACTCTCTGGCCCGCTCGGACGCCGGGTGGGCGCAGGCCGCAGCCATCGCGTCGCGCATCAAGGCGCCGGTGTTCCCCGCCCGCGACTTCGACATCACGAAGTACGGCGCCGCCGACGATGGCGCCAAGGATTGCACGGCTGCGCTGCGCGACGCAATCAGGGCGTGCGCGGAGGCCGGCGACGGCCGCGTGGTGGTGCCGCC
>Ga0315273_10012749_pt1 | contig 10793 bp, 10 predicted proteins | sample YL17G02_0_MG_FD_205753 | JGI IMG/M metagenome (GOLD analysis project Ga0315273, IMG submission 205753) | Sediment microbial communities from Yellowstone Lake, YNP, Wyoming, USA - YL17G02_0 | ecosystem: Environmental > Aquatic > Freshwater > Lake > Sediment | place: USA: Wyoming | collected... | reverse complement strand
ATACCCGACCAGGCCGCCGTCATGAAATTCGCCTTTCCCTCGACGTTAGCGCCGATTAAAAATGCAGGCATGGGGAAAACCAGCGGCTGAGGTCCCACTTTCACTTTTTCCATGATGTATCTCCTTTAAATCGTAATAATATACCCTTATTTCTTAAGCATTTCTTTCATGGGCGTCCAGTAATAATCGATCCATCCCTGTTTGATGTCCTCGTAAAACTGCACCGGCACGCCCGTCTGGGTGAAGGTCATCTTCGTCTTGCCGCTTTCCTCCTTGAAAGAGAAGGTCGCCTTTGAGTAATGCCCCTCCGGCCAGTCCTCATAGCGCCAGGATTGGACGATCTTTTCATCCGGCACCAGTTCCAGGTTGACCCCTTCTATGTAACTGCCCACGTTGAACTTACCGCCTACCTTGCGGCTGATCTTCACTTCGTCCCCGCCGGCCAGTGCCGAGTGCTTCTTAGCGTCCATCAACAGTTCGTAAACCTCGTGCGCGCCTGCCCTGAAAGTTACCGTCTGCCGTATATCTTTTGTTTCCATCTCAGCCTCCTTGTATCCGTCCGTTTAAGAAATTCTATCACAAGTTGAAAAAAGACCACATCCGTTGTACAGTAGAACATAATAGGTGTTCACTGATGACCACTTTGAAGTATTTTATCACCTCCAAGGCCAAGCGCAACCTGCTGAAATTCTTCCTGACGGATATAAATGCCAGCTATTATATCAGGGAGGCGGCGCGCCTGACCGGAGAACCGCTCAACGCCGTGCGCCGCGAGCTTGGCTACCTTGAGAAGGCCGGCCTGATGCGCGCCTACATGCAGGGAAACCTAAAGTATTACGAGGTCGTTAAAAGCTTCCCCCTGCTGGGCGAATGGCGGAGAATAGTCCTTGAAACCACTGGCCTCAATATAACCCCTCTGGAAGAGGTCTTTGCGGGGAGCGGAGCGACCAAGCAATCCCCTGGCAGTCACGCGACCGCCAAAATCCAGGCATCCCAACACGCTCCCATTGAGGATGGCGACAAGCCCATAATCCCAGGAGCACGCGTCATCACGAACCATGATGCATCTGTCATTGCAAACGAAGAGAAGCAATCCCTTGAACCGGGATCATCCGCCGCCCCCCAACCCCGTTCCATCCTCACCCTCGCCTCCCTCATCGACCACATGCGCGAAAGGTTCAATGACATCAGCGCCATAACCCTGGCCCTGATTCACGGCGAGGCTGCCAGGTCAGAAAATATACCCGAGAACGGCATCGAATTGCTTGTCGTCGCTGACATCAACAAAGATATCCTGCTGGAACTCATAGCCAGCCTTGAAGTAACCACCGGAATTGATATCAGCCTCATGCACATGACCCGTAGCGACTTCGATTACCGCAACGCCCGGGGCGATCCCTTCGTCCGCCGCATCTGGGGTGAGAAGAAATTGGTGGTCAAGGGGCGGCACTGATATTAGTATGAAGATAGGGAAAATACTCTCTGTGAAATTTCAGTGTTAAACAATAATTTTCGAGGAGAATGATGCCCGCACCTAAATTAAATGTTCTCAAAGCTGGCGATGTGATTTCACATGCTGAAATGTGCCATCAGGAAGGGAAAATGCTGCAACGTGGTATGAACTACCATATATGTAACAATATCAGCGTTATCCTTATGAGCTTAAGACAAAATGCTCCATATAATGACCAAGTCTTAGATTCCGGTAGGATTTTAATATATGAAGGACATGATGCGCCAAAGGTAAGGAATGGACCTGACCCTAAAACAATTGACCAGCCATTAATTACGCCAAAAGGCACTATCACACAAAATGGAAAATTTTTCGCCGCTGCTCAAAAATGCAAGGAGAACAGGCAATATATCGATCTTGTCAACGTTTACGAAAATATTCGGTCGGGTTTCTGGGTATATAATGGTCTTTTTCAACTTATCGATGCTTGGCGAGATGACATAAATAACAGAAAGGTGTGTAAATTCAAATTAGAACTAATTAGCGAGTCTCCAGAATACCATATAACAAATCACCAACTTGAACATAATCGCATTATACCATCAGCTGTTAAATTAGAAGTCTGGAAAAGAGATAAGGGCAAATGTGTTTTATGCGGAAGTCAAGATAATCTACATTTTGATCATGACATTCCTTTTTCAAGGGGTGGATCATCTTTAGTAGCTGAAAACATTCAGCTACTTTGTGCTAGACATAATTTAGCTAAGCGAAACAGAATACAGTAACTGTCCTTTATATTAGTCGTCATGTATTGTGTAGCTTATACCGTAAATCTTGACGATGATTGCTGACCTGATAGCGCTTTCAGATGTTATTACTATTTACCTATCCTCACTAAATCGATAATATAGCGATTTAAACCTCTTTCTATTTCTGCTAAACTATCTCATGGCCACTGAACCATCTATCATCTTCCAGGCCGCCAAGCTGGGCGACCTGCCTTTCATAGTCAGGGAACTTGACCGCGCGCAGGCTCTTCTCAACGAAAATAGGCCGGCCGGGCGCATTTACGGGGTAAGCGGCGGGGCGCTCGCGGCCATGGCCTTCGGGCTGGCGCTGGCCGCGAAAAAGGACCCGCAGAAGTGGGGCAAGGCTTCAACGGCAGTGAAGGACTTCCGCAATTTCCTATCCAGGGCACGCGGCTGTCAGATTCGCTCGCTAAACCTCAATCCCTGGTACGGGCGCTCCAACCTGAACCCCCTGCGGCGGTGGCTGGAAAAGAAACTGAAATATTATTATGGCGGTGATCCGGGTATAACTGATGAAACCCCGCTGTTAATCTCCGACCTGGGCGTGTCGCTCTACATCTGTACCATCAACCGCGACGCCATTTTCACCATGTTCGGGCCGCCGGACGACTCCCTGCAGTGCGACTACCAGTTCACCCACGTGGGTCCGCCGCAGGATGCCCCTCTGGTGGATGCCGTTATCGCCGCGGTCAGCACCCTGCTCTCCACCAGCCCCTCCGCCGTCAACGGCCAATATGTTTACGACTGCCGCCCGCCCATCGTGGACGCCGGCGCCATGGTGGCCGACCTGGAAACCACAGAACCTCGCCCCATCCTGCGCACGCGGCCACACACCATGATACGCACATGGAAGCTGAATTTCATCACCTCTTCCTTTATCATGCATTCTCAGCACGAGCGCAACCAGACGCTGCTGGCCGACTACTACCTCGATTTACTGCGCCGCCACCGCGCGCTGACAGCAGAGGTCAAAGCCAAACTGCCCGCCTTCACCGCGGCTGATTATAAGACGCAGGAAGCCACCCCCACCCTGGGGCAGGTCGACCTGCCCTACATCGGCTCCACCGAGGCCGCTACCAACCTGCGCGAATCCTCGGCCAACCGCGTCCAGATTATCGCCCGCTTCACGGAGATACTGGACGGCCAGCTCGATCACTTCCCCTTCGACCGCCCGGCCAATATCATCTACGGAGCAGGGGGCTGCTCCGGTATCCTGGGCGGTCTGGTCACCACCCGCGCAGTGGACAAAGGCTTCAGGAGGGATGGAGGCGAAATCAGGCAGATCTACGGCGTGTCCGCCGGCGTGCTCAACGGCTTCTTCCATGCCGTGCAGGTGGCCGCCAGCCGTAACCCGGATCTTTATAAACCGCCGGCACAACGTGCCCTGCAGGACCTGGAAGACCTCATAGCCAACCTGACATCTGATAAGCTGCTCAAGTTCAATCGCAACCCATTCAGGTTCTGGCACGGCTGGGCCAACCTCGGTCCTCTGGAGGAGTTTCTCAAGGAGAGGCTCACGGCCTACACGGGCTCGCCGCACCCGGAACAGCTCACCTTCGACGATATCGCCCTGCCCATGACGGTTACCGCGGCTCGCTCTGACGGCTTCACCGATTTCATGGGTATGACCGGGTCCGACCGGCATTTCGAGTTCGGCGGCCGAACATGGAATGTGCTCAAAGCACCCATAATCAAGGCCATAATAGCAGGCTGGACCATGAACACATATATCGAGCCGGCCGAGCTTAACGGGCAGGTGTACCGTGACGGCGGCGGCACCTTCTACGACCCCTCCTTGCTGGTGGCCTGCCTGGACCCGCAGATCACCAACCTGATCGCCATCCACCTCAACCACCCGGAGAAACACTCCTTCGAGCTGCCCCACCGGCCGGATATAACCAGGATAATCCTGGACACACACAACTACACCTTCCCCGAGGAGCACCGCCGCATGCGTGTCCTTTCCATGCTGCTCTACGATCACTTCCGCCTGCGCCGCTACGCGGAGCAAAACCGTATCTCGGTGGAACCGGATTTCCGCAGGGACTGGAAGCTGCAGGATACAGGGTACCTTTAACAGCCTGCAATTTCAGGCATTTACCCGTGCCTCTGTTATAATTAGCCCGACCGGTATTCCGGGAAGGGAGAGCTACAATGAAAAGAATCTGGCTGTATTCAATCGCCGCTTTTGTTTTAATAGCAACACTATTTTCTGGCTGTACCCAGGCCCCCAAATCCAAACTGGTCGTGGCCTGCGATGCCACCTGGCCTCCTTTCGAGATTGTGAATGAGCAGACCAAGCAGCTGGACGGCTTCGGCCCTGAGTTGATGAGGGCCATTGCGACCAAAGCCGGACTGGATATCGAGCTGGTCAATGTGGGCTTCGATTCTGTGCTGGCCGGCGTGTCGCAGTGCCAGTACGACATGGCGGTATCCTCCATCACCATCACCGAGGAACGCAAAAAGACCATTCTCTTCTCCGACCCCTACTACGCGGCCGGGCAGATCGTCACGGTCAGCAAAGATAACACAACGGTTAAGAATAAGGACGACCTGGCCGGCAAGACGGTGGGAGGCCAGATAGGCACCACGGGCATCATCGAAGCGGGCAAGATCCCGGGGGCGAAGGTCAAGACCTTTGACGAAGTGGGCTTCGCCTTCCAGGACGTCATCAACGGCCAGCTCGACGCAGTCATAGCCGATAACCCTGTCGCTGCCGGATATGTCAATAAAAACAGGGATAAGCTCATGACGGTCGGTCCCGTCTTTACCGACGAATATTTCGGCATAGCTATATGCAAGAAGAACGCCTACCTGGTGCCCAGGGTCAACGCCGCGCTCAAAGCCCTCAAGGACGAGGGCTTCCTGGACAGACTTTCTGAAAAATGGGTCGGCCAGTAGCAAATCGCTGACATTTAACCCGCCATACCATTTAAGGCGTATAATACAGGCCGTCTTATGAGCGTGCCTGATAAACAGCAGCTGCCTGAAGAAGAACTGGGACATATACCCGGCGCTGAACCTTCTACCCGCATGGACGCCTGGTGGTGGCTGGTAGCTCTGGTTGTTGGCATCACGGCCCTCCTGCTTATCGTAAAGCCCGACCCCTTCTGGAATATCCTGCAATTCGTGCAGGACGGCATAGTGATAACGGTGACCGTCACCCTCATTTCATTCGTGCTGATGCTGGGTATTGGCATGATAGGCGGACTGGGCCGCCTTTCCACGAACCGCGTTATCTACACAATCTCCACGCTCTACGTTGAGCTGGTTCGCGGCATTCCGCTGCTTGTTCAGCTTATCTCATGGTATTTCGCCGTTCCTGTTATTATCCAGTACCTGGGTAAGGCAATCGGCAGCCCGGCGCTGGAGGGCTTCCAGGCTGACCCCATAGTGCTGGCCGTCATCGGCCTGGTCTTCTGCTACGGCGCCTATATGAGTGAGATCTACCGCGCCGGCATCCAGAGCATCCCCAAAGGCCAGATGGAGGCCGCGCGCAGCCTGGGCATGACCTACTTCCAGGCCATGCGCCATGTAGTGCTGCCGCAGGCCTTCCGCGTCATCCTTCCTCCCATCGGTAACGAGTTCATCGCCCTGCTCAAGGATTCCTCGCTGGTCAGCGTTGTGGCGGTGGCCGACCTCACCCGGCGCGGCCGCGAGTACTCTTCCATGCACTTCAACCCCATCGAGGTCTGGCTGCTGGTGGCCCTCCTCTACCTGGTTATGACCCTGTTCTCGGCGCGCATCGTGAACTGGATAGAAAAGAAGACAAAATTCGAGAGGTAATAGTTGGCAGACCCCATTATCCGCGTTCAACAGGTGCATAAATACTTCGGCAAGGTGCACGCACTTCGTGGCGTGAGCCTGGATATAGCCAGGGGCGAGGTAGTGGTGATCGTGGGACCCTCAGGCTCCGGCAAATCCACGCTGCTGCGCTGCATCAACCGCCTGGAAACCTACGAAAAGGGCAGGATAACCGTGGACGGCATCCCGCTGGATGGTAACAGGAACATCAACGCCGTGCGCCGCGAGGTGGGCATGGTCTTCCAGTCATTCAACCTCTTCAGCCACCTGACTGTGATGGATAACCTGATGCTGGCACAGCGCGTGGTGCGGAAGAGGTCGTCAGAGGAGGCCAGGCAGACCGCCATCGGCCTGCTCAACAAGGTCGGCATTCCGGAAAAGTCCGATAACAAACCGGCACAGCTTTCCGGCGGGCAGCAGCAGCGGGTCGCCATCGCCCGCGCCCTGGCCATGAACCCCAAGGTCATGCTCTTCGATGAGCCCACCAGCGCGCTCGACCCCGAGATGATAAAGGAGGTGCTGGAGGTGATGCTGGCACTGGCCAGGGAAGGCATGACCATGGCCGTGGTCTCGCACGAGATGGGCTTCACCCGCGCCGCAGCCAGACGCGTTATCTTCATGGATGAGGGTCAGATACTCGAGGAAGCACCGCCGGACATTCTGTTCAACTCACCGAAACATGAAAGGACGAAGCAGTTCTTAAGCAAGATATTGAGCCACTGAGGGGGGCAACCCTCGTCTAACCCTCATCGTACGGCAAAACCATCACGTTACCTTCGAATAGCACCAGCATTATATTGCCCGCCGGAGCCGCACTTATCTCGGAGGCCAGCTGGTCCGCCTCCCCGTCAGATAACTGTGGCACATTGTGCGCCGCCAGTCCGGCATAGCGGACTTTACGCACTTTATACCCCAGCTTCTGCTCAATAAGTAATACTACCGGAGATTTATTATCACTGAGAAGCACGGTAACTTTCTTGGGGACTGCCCCGATCTCCGCTCCCAGTAACTGGTCTTGCCTGGCTATACGCAGATGATACATCAGTACCGGGACGGCAATGAAGACCGTCTGCAAACTCCACTTCGCATTACGCAGCGCTTCCAGCCCAAGGTTTCCGGACAGCAGGCCGTTCAGCAACTGATATACTATGTTAACCAGGTCTGCAGCCAGCATCACCACGGAAGCACCTATGATTACATATAGATAAATGCGCCTCGATCTTGCGCGCCGTTCTACGACACCGTCCCTGTCTGCCATATCAATTATCTGCCCCCAGTAATACAGCCACAGCGGAATTGAGACTATTAACATGGACATGCCCAGGCTGAGATGGTTATTCCACCAGCCCGGTTCCACCACTATGGATTCGAGATTCAAAGAGTTGATGACCCAATCCAGGGGTATTCCAAGCAGGATGACCAGTCCGGCGATAAGCGTCCCTAACCCCAGGAATGCCATAAGGTAATGATGGACCCGGCGGGCCGAAAGCTGATGTTCCTGTTCCGTGGCAGCCTCCTCTTCAGCCATCCGCAGGTGATAAAACCAGATACAGGCCGCGATCAGTATAGTAGGAACAGACCAGCCGAGGAACTGGAAGTAATTCACAACGTCTTTGTCGCCGCCCATAAACCAGTAAAGGATTTTATATGCCGTGACTGTAAGCGCGGTCAGTCCTGCTATGGAGCCGCCCAGGATGGTTAAAAGGTAAAAATAGACCTGGCGCAGCGAAGATTTGCTGTCGGCCCGGGCCAGATAGAACCAGTAGAATGCCCAGACCAGGCCGCCGATCAGAATCCACGCAAGGGTGCTGCGGGTCCCGCTATTCCAGAAACTGCCCCTGACCATAACGCCTTCCCAGATAGGAAGTGAAATAAAAGCCGTGTTAATCAGTTGCACAAGCCCCGCAGAAAGCCAGATCAACCCGGCAGCCGAAAGTATGTAGATATACCATCGGCGCACCGTACCAGCCACCTGTGTGGTATGCCCTTCCCCTGCGGATACCCTCCAGTGGTAATACCAGACCACGGCGAATATTAAAAGCGCCGCTGTGCTGCCCGGGTTGAACTCATCAGGCCGGCAACCTCCCATCAGCCATGCCAGCAACGCGCTAAAGGTAAATATGGTTACAAACGCCGAGACAATAAGAACAAAGTTGAGGAAGAAAGCCCGCAGGGACGAACCCAATTCATCTGCAACGTCTGCGGCATGGCGTTGAATTGTGCCCCAGAACAGGAACCATAACGGGCCTCCAATTATAACCATGGCGATACCCAGGCTTAACTGCTGTTTAACATCGCCTATCTGCGCAAGGGTAAACCTGGCAAGGATAGTATCGAAGGAAAGCGACAACAGGTTAATTAATCCGGCGGTCAGTATTCCAAGTGTGATCAAGGTCAATATGTAGAAAAAGACACGCCTGACGGTGCTCAAAATTTATCCGCCTCCCCTTGTTAACTTCAGTACAGCCACCAGATATCCGCCGGTTGATTGATCAGCCACCTGCCATCCTGCTTTTGCAGCAGAAAGGTGACCCGGTTGGTAGTAACCGGGTTTACCAGCGGCCCCTCGGGCCTGATTACATCGACCGCTACTTCCACAGTCGCATTATCATCCCTGACCGTGGATTTCAATATGCTGGCTTTCCACGATGATGTATCCCGCGGAGACTGCACAGACCTGACCCAGTTCTCGTAAGTATCACCCTTATTTTGTTCGGGTTGCGGGGCAAGATAGCCGTAGGCTTTCAGATAATCATGATCCTTGACCGCCATCAGGAACCGCTGCACAGTGCCCTCCGGCGAGGTCTCAGGGAGCACCTTAACCTGCTCGTTGCCGCCTGTGATGGCAAGTGTAACTGCAGTGGCCACAATTGCCATGATAATAATGCCGAAGCCAAGAAGAAAACGGTTCGAGGTTTTCATAAACAGGCTCCTTACTAATTAGGCGCTCTTATCCATTATCTCATAATTAATAAACGGGCAGCAAAACTCGCCCCGGCGGCTATTCTTCCTCGTTTTTATCCCGCCCTATGATCACATACTCGAGCGCCGATATAAAAAAGATGGTGAAGAGGATGATAGCCAGCATATCGCCAGGCCGCATTGCGTTGCTCTTCATCCATTCACCTATCGAGGTATTCTCGTACATCCACGAGGCCAGCATAAAGAAGTTGAAAAGCGTGAGGTAAAAAGTGATGCGGCTGAAAGTATAGTTGGCAGACTTGCGGATCACGTGTTTCAGGTAATTGAGTGTTTCCATTGTTCTCCTTATGGTCTAAAAATTCTTGCTATTGTAACACACCCAGCAACCCCCTGAGCAGCATAACCGCCGCCTTCTTATCCAGCGGTTCGTTGTTGTTGCCGCATTTGGGCGACTGGATGCAGGCAGGGCAGCCGTCCCGGCAGGGGCATTCCTCGATGGCTTTGAGCGTGGCCGCCCACAGTCCTTCGATGATTTCATAGCCTTTTTCGGCAATGCCGATACCCCCCGGGTAGCCGTCATAGATAAAGATCTGCGCCTTTCCCGTATCGATATGGAAGGGTGTCGATACACCGCCGATATCGTTGCGGTCGCACATGGCGAAGAGCGGCAAAATGGCGATGGCGGCATGCTCGGCCGCATGCAGGCCGCCGTGGAAGTCAAGCTTGCCCTTCTGAATCGTATCCACCGCTTTATCCGGCAGGCCGAACCAGAGTGACTGGGTGATGAAGCGCATGGGCGGCAGGTCCAGCAGTTCCTCGCCTACCACCTCATCTGTGTAGTGCTTCTTCTTCCTGAAGCCGTCCACCGTGTTGGTCACATCCACCACACCAAAACAGACCTTCACGCCGTTAATCTCCTTTTCTCGCATCTTTTGCAGCACTTTGATGTCGGTAAGCTCCATGGTCTGCGTGTAATAGGGGACATTAGCCGGCTCGACCACGGCGATGTGTTTTTCAATGTCCAGTTCTTTGACAAAATAGGAATCGCCCTGGTGCAGGTAGATGGCGCCCGGGTGCACCTGCCAGAAGGCATGGTCCTCCTCGATGGTCTCCAGCAGCTCATATCCTTTTGAGGCATCCAGAATCTGGTACTGCCGGCTGGAGGCCGACCTGACATTCACGTCCTGCGCCGGGTGCGAAAGCTGCGGGGCGATGTGCCAGCGGCCGCCGACCCCCCTCAGCCTGCCCTCCTCTTCCAGTTCAGCAAGGGCAGGCAAGAGCGCCTGGCCAAAATACTTGTCGTCAGCTTCGCCCAGCTCTTTTTCCCAGGCTGCGCAGAGCAGGTGCGGGTGCAGGATATTGCTGTTTTCCCAGTTGATAAGGGCGTTCTCGAAGGCCTTGCCGAAGAAAAAGTCGGGGTTGTTCATGAAGTACTGGTCGAGCGGGTTGTTCTGCGCCACCAGGAAGCTAAGGGATTTCTCCCTGCGGCGGCCGCTGCGCCCCGCCTGTTGCCATGTGCTGGCTATGCTCCCGGGGTAGCCGGTCAGGACCGTGGCATCCAGGTCGCCAATATCGATGCCCAGCTCAAGCGCGTTGGTGGCCACCGCACCCAGCAGCTCTCCGGAGAAAAGCTCACGTTCGATCTCCCGCCGGTCCGATGCCAGGTAGCCGGCACGATAGGGTTTGATTTTTTCTCCCAGCGGGCTGCCCAGCAGGTCGCGGCTGTAAACATAGATCAGCTCGGTCAACTTGCGTGTAGCGGCGAATGTGAGCGTGCGCACCCCCCGGCGGATGAGGTTGGTAAA
>Ga0315273_10012748_pt1 | contig 10793 bp, 10 predicted proteins | sample YL17G02_0_MG_FD_205753 | JGI IMG/M metagenome (GOLD analysis project Ga0315273, IMG submission 205753) | Sediment microbial communities from Yellowstone Lake, YNP, Wyoming, USA - YL17G02_0 | ecosystem: Environmental > Aquatic > Freshwater > Lake > Sediment | place: USA: Wyoming | collected... | reverse complement strand
CCCCGGCCTCAGAGGGATTCGCGGCCATGTTCAGCCAGAAGCTGGGAGGGAATCTTCCGGGAGTGAAGGCGGAGGTGGTGGAGGATACCCAGGGGCTGAAAGTCGTCTTCGACCCTTCCCATCCGGATGCGGATGAATCCGGGGCGGTCACCCTGCCCAATGTGAGCGTGGTGGAAGAGATGGTGGATCTCCTGCGGGCCACTCGTTCCTATGAGGCGAATGTAACGGCTTTCAATGCGGCCAAGGGCATGGCCCTTAAGGCGCTGGAAATTGGAAACAAATAATTAAGAAGGCAGGGATAGAAGATGGCCGATCTGAAAATTCAAAACTCCATCGCCGTTCCCGCGGAAAGGGGGCTGAACCCCCCCAAGGCGGTCCACGACCCCCTGACCGACTTCAAGAAGGTCATGAATGGCTCCCTTCGGGAAGTCAACAACCTCCTGAGTCAGGCCGACCAGACGACCCAGGAAATGGTTTTAGGAAAACAGGATATTCATCAGGCAATGGTCGCCCTCGAACAGGCCAATCTCTCGCTGCGCCTGATGCTCCAGGTGCGCAACAAGATGATTTCCGCTTATGAGGAAATCATGCGCATGCAAATTTGATGATTTCGTAAAAAGTCCATCTGTCCTGCTCGGAGCAGGATTGCGCTTCAACTTCGTCGTTGCAGCGTACCCGTAGGTACGCTGCACTCCTAAGTTTTTGCGCGGCTTGGATTGTAGGGGCGAGCGGGCGCTCGCCCGAAAATGGGCGTCCGGCCGGACGCCCCTACAAACGAAACCATCATTCCGGTGACTTTTTGCGAGATCATCAAATCACAAACTTCGGTTGAGGAACCATGGCGAACGCACTTTTGGACCCAATGACCCAGCTCCTGAATTCTCCCGCCAAGAGGCGGGGGTTGGCGGTTGGGATCGTTCTTTTGGCTTCGGTGGCCACCTTTGGATCGCTGATTTACTGGAACAGCACCCCCGATTATCAGGTGCTCTTCAGCAATCTTTCCCAGGAAGACGCGGGCGAAATGGTGGCGAAGCTCAAGGAGAAGAAGATCCCGTTTGAACTTTCCCCCGGCGGGACCTCCATTCTGGTTCCCAAAGAAAAGGTTTATGACGTCCGCCTGACCCTGACGGCAGAAGGGCTGCCCAAGGGAGGAGGCGTGGGGTTCGAGGTTTTCGACCGGACGAGCCTGGGGACGACGGATTTCGTGCAGAAGCTGAACTATCAGAGAGCCATGCAGGGAGAACTGGCCCGAACGATCAAACAGATCAAGGAAGTGGAACAGGCCCGGGTCCACATTGTCACCCCGAAGGAATCTCTTTTCGTCGAGGAGCAGAAAAAATCCACGGCCTCGGTCTTCCTGAAAACCCGCGCCGGATTGAGCCTGTCCGCCTCCCAGGTAGAAGGGATCGTTCACTTGGTGGCCAGCGCCATCGAGGGCCTGGACCCCAGCCATATCACGGTCGTGGACACCTCGGGAAGAATTCTCTCCAAGCGTAACGACTCCTCCCTGATCGGCCAGATGACCACGAACCAGCTGGATTACCAGCGAAACCTGGAAGAAGGATACAAAAGAAAGGTTCAAGGAATGCTGGAGGAAGTGCTGGGCCTCAACAAGGCCATTGCCCGGGTTTCGGCGGATATTGATTTCCAGCAGGTCGATATCACCGAAGAGCGGTTTGATCCGAGTGGCGTCGTCCGCAGCGAGCAGAAGAACAGCGAACGGTCGTCCGGCAACTCCGGCGTGCGGGCTCCGGAGACAAAAAGCGAACCCCCTGCGGAACAGCCGGCCGCCCGGAGCCGCGCCCGCGCCGCCGCGGAGCCCGCCGCGAAAGCACCGGCCCCCGCTCCGGCGCCGTTCCAGACCAACCAGGCCGAACGGCAGAACGAGATTCGCAACTTCGAAATCTCGAAGATCAGCAAGCACATCAAGAACCCGGTGGGGAGCGTCAAAAAATTATCCGTGGCCGTCATCGTCGACGGGAGTTACAAGGAGGTGGCGGACGCGAAGGGCGGGGCAAAAACCAGGCAATTCATCGCCCGGCCTCCGGAAGAGATGGAGAAGCTGGAAAATATCGTGAAGACTGCCACGGGATACGATGAGAGCCGCGGGGACCAGATCGAAGTCGTCAGCATGCCTTTCAGTTGGGCCGTTACCGAAGAGGAGCCCAAAACCGCGCCGGGGACCCCCTGGAAGGAATACCTTCTCGTGGCGTACAAGCCGGTGGTAAGCTTGATTCTGGCAGTCCTCTTCATCTTCTTTGTCGTCCGCCCGCTTCTGAAACGAAAGGGGTACGCTCCCGGCGAAGCCCCCCAACTGCCGGGCAATTCCGCTCCCGCTCTGGCCTCGGAAGGCGCGCCGGCCCTAAAGGCCTGGGATATCCGGGAACAGACCCTGCAATTAGCTCAGGGAAACCCCTCCAAAACCGTGGGGATCGTCAAAACCTGGCTGAATGAAAAGGAACCCTGATCGGCTATGGCAACGGAACGTCTAAGCGGGCCTCAAAAAGCGGCGCTCTTTCTTTACCTCCTGGGGGAGGATTTCGCCTCGGAAATCGTCCGGAACCTGGACGAGGAGGAGATCCAAAGACTGGGGGCCTCCATATCCAAGATCCTCTCGATTTCCCCCAAAACCGCCGACTCGCTCTTTACGGAGTTTCAGCATCTCGCCTCCACCCAGCAGGCCGTTTCCTTAGGAGCGGGGCGGAAGAATCAGTTTATCAAGAGCGTCTTCTCGAAAGCCCTGGAGGGGGGAAAAGCCGAGTCGCTGTATGAAAAGGTCCGGGACGAAAGCAATGCCAATCTTTTCCAAAAGGTTCGAAAGATCGAGCCGAAGACCTTGGCCCCCTTCCTGCAGAATGAACACCCCCAGACCCTGGCGATCGTTATCGCCAACCTGGAAGCGAAGCAGGCAGCCGCGATTCTGGCGGAGTTTCCACCCCCCCTGCAGAGCGACATTCTCTTCCGGATCACCCAGCTGGAGAAGATCCCTCCGGGCATCCTCGAAGAAATCGACCAGACCTTGGAGAAGGAAATCTCTCATTTGACAAGCTCCGAGGGGAAAAAAATCGAGGGGGTCCGCACGGTGGCGGATATTCTCAATCAAATGGACGCCTCCGCCGAAAATGATATCCTCCAGGGCATGGAAGGGCAAAAACAGGGGCTGGCCGACGAAATCCGGCGCCTCATGTTCATCTTTGAAGACCTGCTTCAGGTTGATGACCGCAGCCTGATGGCCCTCTTGAAGGAAATCAACAGCGAAAGCCTGAAAGTGGCCCTGAAAACCGCTTCCGAGGAGCTGAAGGAGAAGATCTTCAAGAATATGTCGGAAAGAGCGGCCCAGCTTTTAAAAGAAGACCTGGAAGTCATGGGACCGGCGAGGTTGAAAGACGTAGAGGCGGCCCAGCAGGCGATCATCCAGACCGCCAAAAAGCTGGAGAGCGAAGGAAAGGTGGTTATGGGCGGGAAGGGAAAGGAGGAAGCCTTTGTCTAAGCCCTCCTTCTCCTCAGAAATCCCTCCCGGCGCGACTTCCAAGAAGTTCACCCCTTCCCTTCTTCCGGGAGGGGGAAGCCCTTCAAAATCCTTTCAAGGCGATTCGCCCGTCCTTTCTCCTTCCCAGGGGATCTTCCCCTTCGGCCGATCCTTGAGAGACCTGGAAGACCGGATTTTAAAAAGCGTGAAAGACCAGGCGCTCCAGATCGAGAAGGAGGCGTACGAAAAAGGCTTTGCCCAGGGGGAAAAAGACGGCCTGGAGCTCGGCCTCAAGCGCTTTGAAGCCGTCCTCCAGTCGTTCCAAAAAATCTTGGGAGAAGTTCAAAGCTACCAAAAGGAATATAATCGGAAACACGAAGACGAGATGGTTCGGTTCCTCCTCACCCTGGCACGCCGGGTTCTTAGACAGGAATTTCCACACGCGGAAGAGACGGTCGCGGAGACCCTCCGGGAGGCCATTCAGCAGGTGGAAGAGCGCAAAAAATTCCAGATCCGCCTCCACCCCAAAGATTACGAGTTTCTGAAGGCCCATCCCGAGCGCCTGCCTTTCCCCCTGAATGAGGAAAACCCCGAAGGGGCAAAATTGGTGGCCGACCCATCCCTCCTGCGCGGCGGCTGCCTGATCGAAACTCCCTTCGGGGATATCGATGCGACCCTGGAAAGCCAGTTAGATCAAATCACCGCCGGGATCTGGCAGAAAATCGAGCTCGGCAAAAATAAACTTCCCGGATCCGCCCCATGACGACTTCGGCCAGCCCCTGGAACCTGTATCAGGAGATCGTTCAAAGGGCCCCTTCCATCCGCCGGTACGGGCGGGTGAATCAAGTGATTGGGCTGGTTATTGAAGGACTGGGGCCGGTGGCGGCAATCGGAGATATCTGCCGGATTCGGCTCAAAGGGAAGGGCGAGTCCCTGCCGGCGGAAGTCGTGGGGTTTCGGGACCATAAAATTTTATTGATGCCTTTGGGGGACTCCCGCGGAATTCAACCGGGCGACCCGATTCTCCCCATGGGGGTTCCGGCCCAAGCCCAGGTGGGAAGAGGTCTTTTAGGGCGGGTGCTGGACGGAATGGGAAATCCGATCGACAACCGCGGGCCTCTGGCGGGCGAAAAAGAGTACCCCCTCTACGCCTCCCCGACGGACCCCATTTTTCGCCGGAGAATCACCCAGCCGGTCGATGTGGGCGTGAAGGCAATCAACGCCCTTTTGGCGATCGGCAAGGGGCAGCGGATGGCCGTTTTTTCCGGGTCGGGGGTGGGCAAGAGCACGCTCCTGGGGATGATGGCACGACACACGACGGCGCAGGTCAATGTGGTGGCTCTGATCGGAGAACGGGGGCGGGAGGTCCGGGAGTTCATCGAAAAGGATCTGGGCGAGGAAGGGCTGAAGAAATCGGTGGTCGTCGTGGCAACCTCGGATCAACATCCGCTCCTGCGGATGCGAGGGGCCTATCTGGCGACGGCCATCGCCGAGTATTTCCGCGACCAGAATCATGACGTCCTCATAATGATGGACTCCATAACCCGGTTTGCCATGGCGGCCCGGGAGGTCGGGTTGGCCATCGGCGAGCCTCCGGCGTCCAAGGGATATACCCCGAGCGTATTTGCCCAACTCCCCAAACTGCTCGAACGGGTGGGGACAAGCGCCGGGCAGGGGAGCATCACCGGTCTTTACACGGTTTTGGTGGAGGGAGACGATCTGAACGACCCCATTGCGGACTCCATCCGCTCCATCGCCGACGGCCAGATCGTCCTCTCCCGGGATCTGGCCAATCAGAACCACTATCCGGCGATCGATGTCTTGGCCAGCGTCAGCCGGGTGATGAATGACATCGTTTCCCCGGAGCAGAAAGCGGCCCGCAACCAGCTGGTTTCCTTGCTGGCCATTTATCGGAAAGCCGAAGACCTGATCAACATCGGAGCCTATGTAAAAGGAAGCAACCCGCAGATCGATTACGCGATCAAGAAAATCGGCGAGGTCCAGACCTTCCTGCGGCAGGGAGTGGACGAGAAAGTCCCCTTTGCGGAATGCCTCAATGGCCTCCGGTCCCTGTTTCCCTAAACGACTATGCGCTTCCCCTTTTCCCTGCAGCCCCTTTTGGATTGGAAACGGAACCTGGAAGAGGTGGCTCAGATCCGTCTGGCGGCCAAGATGACTCTGCTGAGGGCGGAGGAGGAGGAGATCGAGAGCTTAACCTTGAAAAGGCTGGCTCATGAAGAAGAGCTGCGGAATAAAATCTCCAGGGGGATTCCGGCGCCGGAGTATATCCTCTACAAACAGTTTGCCGAGGAGAGCCGGGCGGAACTAAAGACCCGGGAACACAAGAAGAAAGAAACGATCCGGGAAATTGAACGGGACCGGGAAAAATTAGTCCAGCTGTCAAAGGAAAAAAAGATCCTGGAGTGCCTGAAAGAGAAGAAGCAAAAAGCCTTTCTATATCAGGCGGAGAAAGACGAACAGAAGAGAAACGACGAAATGGTCATAACCCGCCGCCGGCCGCTATCCCCCCGTTCCTAACTTCCACATCCGAAGGGTCTCCTCTTTATTTCGAGGCCCGCCGCCGCCATCCAAGAACCCTTTTCAATCCGAAAATCAACGCCGCCATTTGATAAATGCCTCCTATTGATTCAAACAAATTCGAATCATCTCCAATTTAGTTGAAAAGAAAAGCCGTATTCTTTCGGAAAAGGCCGTATTTTTGATGGGTTCGGAAGACAGAGGATTTCCCGTAGGGCAGATAAGCCCCCTGCCCGGGCAAAAGGGCAGGCGCCTCGCCAAAAAAGGCGGTGGTTCCTCTTTGCCGGATGCGGGCTTCCGCCGTTTTCAGCCAAGCGATCCCTTTCCCCCCGCGTCTCTTTGCGGAAAGGGAGGAGGATGGCAAAGGGAAGGTTAAATCCCGGCCGTTTTTGTCTTCGGCGCCTGCCCTCTTGCCCGGGCAACGTCATAGCGGGTCCGAACCACCAGCTAAATGGGAGATGATCCACAAATTCTTGTATTTTCACGATCAGCTTCAATCTTGCTTCCCAAAGCGGAAATTTTTTCTTGGACGATGAGGGACGAAGGGAAATAATTGCCCGGGAATTTATTACCGGCCCAGGAAGGCAATTCCTATGATCAGAACAACATTATGAAATAATATGGTTTTTTATTTTTTTTGCTTTTTGGAAAGGTTGGCATTCACCTTGCTCATCAGGAAAACAACCTTATGGAAACTACCGCGCTCACTCTGACATCCTTACCCAGCGAACCGGCAACGGGAATCCAAACCCGGATCGAGACGCAACCATCCGGGGAATTCGCTAAAATCCTTCAAAGCCAGCCTGCTCAGACAGAAAAACCAAGTGGAAAAAACTCGGAGGGCCAGGAAGAGGATCAACTGCCAGTCACGGGCAAGGAGATTTCGGTTCTCCTGTTTTCCTTACTGCCGGCCCTTTTGCCGGAGGGGCAAAGTCCCTCGGGAGAAAAGGGGTTGGGAGCGGCTTCTTCCGGATCTCAAAACCTCGGGAACGATGGGGCAAGGCAAATTTTGGGTATTCCGATCCCGGAGGCAGTGACGAAGGATGGTTCGACGGCCGTCGTTCAGAAAGAGATGTTCAACGGGAATCCCTCGTCTCCGTTGGAAAAGTCATTCAATCTTGGACTGCCCCCAAACGAAAGCTCCTTGCCGGCCGGTTCAACCACCGAAATTTTAACCCCTGGGAAGGGGACAGCAAATACTTTTCCTGCGGAAAAAGCCCGGATCAACGGCCCGGATCCGCAGCGCTGGCATAACCCGGAAGGCAGGGAGGAGTTAGGGGGGGATCCGAAAAACTCGGCAAAAGCGGCGCTGGCAAATTTCGATTCGGAATTTTCGGTAAAAGGAAAAGATCTTTTTCAGAATGATTTAGACCTTTCAGATATCTCCAGACCGGGAAATCCCAAGACCGGGGATCTGTTTGGGAGTCTTGCCGCCCCAGGTGAGCGTTCGACAGGGCCTCATCCGGCGGGGGAGGTCCGCCTTGAAGGAACCCCAGGATCGAGTCAGCCCCAGAAAGCGGAGGTCTATGAGCAGATCAGTCAGAAAATGGTTTGGTCCCTCGGCCAAAATAAGGAAAAGTTCCGCCTGACTCTGGATCCCCCGCACTTGGGAAGCATTTACATGGAGATTCAGCGGGACAAAGAACAGATCAAAGCAACCCTGTGGGCTGAAAATCCCAATACCAAGCAGATCCTGGAGTCCAATCAGCTTTCGATTCAAAAGATCATCGAGACCGAAGGGTTCTCCCTGGAATCCTTTAATGTTTTCGTGGAACAAGACCTGGGGACCTTTCAGGAAAATCGGGAGAGGATGAACAATCCGGAACAGGCATCTTCAAACTCTGCGGCCGAGATGAATCGCGCATCCGTCGCCGATTCAGCCGCCCCGCCTCTATTTGCCAGGGAGAGCGGGGGGCGGCTTCGAGCCATTAACTTTATTATTTAAAGGAGAATATTCGATTCATGGCCACATCATTAACCAATGTCAGCTCGGCCTTGACGCAAAATTCCTCGACGGCCGCCTCGGGAAAAAGAAAGACCGTATTGAGCCAGGAGGACTTTCTCAACCTCTTTGTGACCCAGATGCGCTACCAAAATCCTTTGGAACCGATGGACAACTTTCAGATGGCCACCCAAATGGCCCAGATGACCAGCGCGGAGAGCCTGAAAAGCATCTACGAAGCGGTGGAGAAGTTGGCCGCCAACCAGACTTCCTGGAGCAACTTCCAGGCCTCCGGCCTGATCGGGAAGAAAGTCGAGTACCAAGGAAAGGCCGTAACTTTGGAGCAGGGGGCGGTCTCGGAGGCTTACTACCAGCTGGCAAGTCCCGGAAAAGCGCTGCTTCAGGTCTATGACGGGGCGGGAAACTTAGTCTGGAAATCCGAGGCTGGTTTCAAAGATGGGGCCAAACAGAAATTCGAATGGAACGGAAGGAGCCAGCAGGGGGTTCAGCTTCCCGATGGGCCTTATTTCTTGCAGGTCTCGGCGGTCGACGGAAAAGGAAGCCCCATATCCGTCACGACCCGCGCCGTGGGCACGGTGAGCGGGGTTTCCCTGGAGAATGGGACATTTTCCCTTCAGGTCGGTCGAAATAAAGTTTCCATGAACGAAATAACCGCCATTCTGGCTTAAAGAAAAAGAAAGGAGCTGACCATGTCGTTATCATCTTCATTTTACACGGCGCTGAGCGGTCTCGACACCCACACCGTTGCCATGCAGGTTGTGGGAGACAACATCGCCAACCTCAACACCATCGGTTTCAAAGGCAGTACGGCTTTGTTCGAGGATGTGTTAGGAAGTGCCATGGCCACGGTGACCGGGGTGGACCAGACCGGGGCAGGGGCCAAGGTTTCCTCCATCGACGGCAACTTCACCCAGGGGACCCTCGAGACCACCGGGGTCAATACGGATGTGGGCATTACCGGGAAAGGTTTTTTCGTGGTGAGGGAGGTGAGCACCAATGTCAACTACTATACCCGGGCGGGCCATTTCAACCTGGACAGTAACGGATACTATGTTACTCCGCAGGGGCTGCGGGTTCAGGGGTACCTGTACGACGGCACCGGCACGAACCTGATTGAAAGCCTGACCGACATCCAGTTGACGAACCGGAACATGGCCGCTCCCCAGGTGACGAGTGAAGCCAGCATGGTTTTGAACTTGGATGCCACGGAAGCGAGTCTGACTTGGGATCCCGCAAATGCCGGGGGAACCTCCAATTATTCCACGGCAACGCAAATCTACGACTCCTTGGGCAACGCCCACAATATTCAGGTGTACTTTACCAAAACCGGGGCCCAGGCCTGGGACTGGAATGCGATGATTGACGGTTCGGATGTGCAGGGAGGCACGGCCGGTACCCCGGTTCTCTATGGAAACGGAAGCTTAACGTTCGATAACAACGGTCAGTTGACTACAGTCATGCCGGCGAATTTTTCCAGTGGCGCGATCACTTTTGGCAACGGCCTCGCCGCTTCGGCCACAACCATGGACTTTTCTGGATCTACCCAGTATGGCTCTCCATCTGCAATCCAGAGTGTCTCTCAGGACGGTTATGCGTCTGGCTATCTGGCCGGGGTCGTTATTGATTCCGATGGAACCATCTCCGGAAACTACACCAACGGGGTGACTCAAGACATCGCCCAGCTGGTTTTGGCGGATTTCGTCAACCTTTACGGACTGGCCCGCCAGGGGTCCCAGCTCTACATGGCCACCAGTGGATCGGGTGATCCTCTCTACGACCAGGCGGGGATGGGGGGGATGGGAACGGTTGCCAGCGGGATGCTGGAGGAGGCCAACATCGATTTAGCCGCGGAATTCATCAAGATGATGATCGCTCAGCGGGGATTTCAGGCCAATTCCAAGGTGATCTCGACTACGGATGAAATGGTGGCGTCCTTGATCGCCATCAAATAGAACCCAAGACCTCACGGGGGGGGAGAATTGATTTCCTCTCCTCCCCATTTTCCTTCCTCTTTTCTTCCCTCTCCCCCAAACCCCTATCGCCCTTATTGCTGCCGATAAACCTCCATTCGTCAAAACCTTGACACAAGATCTCTTCCTTTGACGAATTTTCCAAAAAAAGGTCCCCGAGTTTCTTTTAAAACCAAATAATATCAAGGGAATGAAGTAAAAAAATCCTGCTTATCTCTTGGCATGGCCGTTGCAAAATTCAATAGAAAAATAGAAGAAGCCGGAAAAAAGGAAAGCAGAAAATAACGCTATGGCTGAGGAAAAACAGGAAAAAGAGCCCAAACCCAAAAATTCCAAGAAAATCCTGCTGATCATCGCCGGCGCCGCTTTGTTGTGCGGGGGGGGCGGAGGATGGCTTGCCCTCTTTTCCCCCTGGCAGGTCGTGGATGGCCGCGCTCTTTTGGGGATGAAAAAGGCGCCCGAAATCGAAAAGAAACCGGAAAAAGAACTCCATAAATTTATATACAAGATGGACCCCTTTATCGTCAATTTGAGTGATTCCGAGAAAATGCGTTACCTGAAGCTCAAAGTGGAAGTTGAGTCCGCCGAATCGAGCAGCAACGAGGAATACGAAAAAAGGCTTCCCCAGCTCCGGGACACGGTGCTTGCGGTTTTGACGAGCAAAACCTCAAAGGAAATCATGGACTCCGAGGGAAAGACCAAGTTGCGCAAGGAAATCGCCGCCCGTCTGAATCAATTGTTGACCACGTTTCAGATTAAGACAGTCTATTTCGCCGAGTTCGTCATTCAATAAGAAAAATGGAAAAGATCCTAACTCAAGAAGAAATCAGCGCGTTGGTAAAAGGCATCGAAG
>Ga0315273_10012747_pt1 | contig 10793 bp, 20 predicted proteins | sample YL17G02_0_MG_FD_205753 | JGI IMG/M metagenome (GOLD analysis project Ga0315273, IMG submission 205753) | Sediment microbial communities from Yellowstone Lake, YNP, Wyoming, USA - YL17G02_0 | ecosystem: Environmental > Aquatic > Freshwater > Lake > Sediment | place: USA: Wyoming | collected... | reverse complement strand
GATCACGCTCTCGCCGCTCACCGGGCTCACGATCTGAAAACCGGCGCCAGCGTCGATGGTAGGAATGAGGCGGTAGGCCAGTTCGCCAAGATCAGTATTGAGATTGGCCTGCGAATACGCCTCTACGATGAGGACGTCGCCCGTAGCCCACTCGACGAATGAAACTTCGAGCGGTAGGACAGGGTCCTTGAGCACAGGGACGAGGAAGAGTGTCGGAATGTTAGGAAAATCGCTCGTCTCTTCGGCGATCTGAAGGACGGCGCCGCCTCCGCTCGGTGGAAGTAGCGGGCCGCTTGGACTGGCGCGAAGCTTGGGTGTTGTCATCGTTCAAACCTTACCGGATGAACCGCACTGCCATCACTAGGACCGAACCTAGAGCTTACGAGCTACTTCTCGAAACCTGGGAACTCTGCCACGAAGCTCCGCGTAGGCGTCCCCTCGCTCAAACACCCGGAACCCGCCGGGCTCCGTGCTCGCGTCGCCAGGGAGCCTCACGGCAAGCGTGTAGAGGGAATCGCACTTGGCGACGACGCTCGGATACATCACTTCCGGCTGAATGAATACGCTCCCGAGGGTCTTCACCGTCCCGACGACCCCCGGCCGCCAGATAGCGATGAGCTTTTGCTCGCACCGGGCGTCCAGGTTTCGGACGAGGAGCACCTTGCCGTCTTCGACGACCTCGTAGTTCGGTGGGCGCGTCTCGGGACGGCTTGCGTAGGGGTCTCCGGAAACGCGCTGAAGCGACGGGAGGCCCTTGAGCTGTTCGTTCGTCATGGTTGCAAGTCCTTCACACGAGCACGCCTTCAGGCCCCGTTCAAAACCTTACCGGATGAAGCGCACGGCCATCACGAGCGCCGCCAGCGCGCCGCCCGTCGCCGCTGCGCGCTTCACGCCGCGCCGGAGCTGCGGGGACTTCTCCTGGACGCCGTGCGCCCACGACGAGAAGTGCTCGCAGTTGTCCCAGGGATACCAGGGCTTTCCGATTTGCTCTCGAGCTCTGGCGACGACGATGTGAGGCGGAAGCGTCCCCGGGAATCCCTCGGAGCTCACGGGGCCGACGTGCTTGACCGCGAAGTCCGTCATGGTCGTCTCGACGACGCGGCGGCCGAAGAGCTTCGCGCTGTGGATGACCATCGGGCAGTTGTCCGACCCGGCACGGTCGCTCACGATGCCCTTGTGAGCTATGGTGCCGACCGAAGTCGTGACCGGTACGGAGACGATCATGCCTGGTCGGTAGTCGCCTGGGACGTAGGGAAAGCCCATGCGGGGGAAGCCTACCAGAGCCCGGGGGCCGGTGGTAGGATGCCGCCAGGCCCATGATTCTCTTCACCATCGCTCCCCTGGTAGCCCTGATCGCCGCCGCCGCACTCGCCGTCCGCAGAGGCCCCAGCGGGCCGATGGCAGACGCCCAGCTACCGTTCATGGGGGCCGGGTTTCTGGATGGCGACCCTGGCACGTTTGCCGTGATCGGCCTGGCGCTGGTCCCGGCGGCCTTCGAGTCGTTCACTCAGTACATGGTCCCGCAGAAGGGCGTGCTTCGTTCGCTGCTGGTGAAGAACGTCGTCCCGGGCAGCGACGCTGTCGATCTGACGTACAGTGTGCGGGTCAACGGTCAGGACGTTGGCTTCCTGATCGTGCGGAACGACGACGCCGCCGCCGCCAAGATCAACATCTCGCAGGTGCCCGTGAAAGAAGGCGACCTCGTCTCTCTTCTGATCGCCAGCCCCGGCTTTCCAGGAACCGCGCCGAACGCGAAGTGCGTCCTGATGTGGAGTCCGCTCTGAGGTCCCCATGAATCCCTTGATCTGGCTCGGAGTCGGCATCCTCGGGATGCTTTTCTCGTCGAAAAAAGCACAGGCGGCCACGATCTTGCCGGACAACCCGGCGTCCCCGCCCCCGCCCACGCCCGCGCCTGTCAGAGCCGGCCTGAACGAGCCCATCATCTCCACGCCCATCCCCGCGGGCTGGCGCAGGCTCGCCTCGCGAGAAGTCACTCCGGACGTCCTCGCGTTCGCCAACAGCGCCCTCGGCGCCATCGGCAGCCGCCCCTACGGCACGACGATGGCATCGAGCGACGGCCGCGTCATGGCCATGGTCGAGCAGCACTTCCACGAGCCCGGCGGTCCTGTGAAGCCCTGGGGGCTGCACCACGGTATCACGCTGCTCGGGCGGGTCTGACGCCGTGTGATGAGCGCCCCGGATCGACTCCGGGCGTCGGCACTGGTATCGTCGGGCGGTGCCGAGCGATAAAAGAAGCAAGAGACCTCTCGCTATGAAGCGCCTCCAGGTCCTCGACCTCACTGACCTCGAGCTCGACGAGCCCTTCTTCTTCATCGCGGCCACGCGCGGAAAGAAGTACGTCGTCTCCGTCTACCAGGGGGAGTGGGACCGTGCCCACGGCAAGTATTCTTTTCGAGAGTACACGTCTGGAAAAGGGACTGCCGGAGGCGGTGCATACTCGCTCGAAGAAATCAGGCAAGTGATCCGCAGGATGATCGCGAGCGCGGAGAGGATCGACGGCATCCACTACGAAGTCTACCTGGACGAACTTGAGATCTTCCCCAGAACGCTTGCTCCATGATCGTCGCGGCGGGGCTGCACCACGGTATCACGATGCTCGGGAGGGTCTGACGCCGTGCCGCGCGAAACCTTCGAGGAAGAGCTCGAGCGCCTGGAGCGCGTGCGAAGCGACTTCACCGCCAAGGTGAAAAAGACGTTCGCCGAGCACCGCGTGTTCCTGGCTCCCATGAGCTGGAAGCGAAAAGGTCCCCGCTCTGACGAGCCGGGCATGAACCCGGACTGGGACGGTGGAGCGTCAGGAGCGTCAGGGCCGGCGCCGGGGGACTACGGCTGGATCACCATCACGCGCTCGACCAGGCCGGGAGTCGCTTTTCAGATCACCTTCTGGGAGGGCGACCCGCGGGGGGCCTCCGCCGTCCCGACCGGGCACACGGACATCTCCGGCAACATCGAGAGCGCGGCGAAGGAAATCACCTACATGGCAGATCGCGAATGGAACGGTTGACGGTCGTCCCCACATGCGACTTTGCCATCCTGAAGATGCTCCACGTCCGGGAGGTGGAGCAGATCTACGTCAATCTCGTCACAGCCGGCTTTCACAAGCGAGCGCCTGCGGCGGGAGCAGTCCTCTGGCTCCGAGATCTCGGCCCCCACTGGGTTCTCTGTCAGATCCCACTCGACGCTCTAAACTATCAGACCGAGGACGAGTCGAGCGATGCGCGCCAGGCGAGAGCCAAAGAGTACGCCGCGCGATCGAGCTATTTCCCCCCAGGCATCGCCAGTTACGCAGGCCGTTCGCGAGCCCGCCGCGGGGGCAAAGCCTACGTCGCGGACGGCAACCACCGGGTCCTCGCCGCGCACTACCGCGGCGAATGCGCGGTCCGCATGATGATGGAAATCTCGCAGTACCGCGCGCTCATCCGCGACGTCCACTACCGGATGGACCCGGACGCCCGCCGCTGAGAAACGCGAACCGCGTCAGGTCCACATTTCCGTCGAGACCGTCAGAATATGTCCCGAGGAGCCTTGAAGAAGTCGGCGAGGAGCGTGTCGATCTCTTCGAGCGCGTTCTCTGCCGGCACCTCGTTTGCCGCATAAGCCCGGATGACGCCGCGCACGAGCTTCGCGAAATCAGCCGCAGTAATGTTGTCGTATCGCCAGGGCTGATATGCTTTTTTCGCCATTACTTCCTCGTTCTTGTTTCAAGCCAGCGGTCACCAGGAATCGCGGAACCGCGTCAGATCGACAATCTCCCGAGTGTCAATCCCCCGGCACCGCCGGGTAGTGTCCTAATCTGAAAAGTTGGAGTCCGGTCGGCAACGACGTGCTTACGTCGTGCTCCTGGTGAACCCTAAGCAAGCCCGACCGTGGAGCAGATGACGCCGGGCATTGGCTATCGCATCACGCCGTGGGGCCTGCTGTACTTCGAGTCGGCGTAGGCATCCTTCGCCTGGTCGATGAGGTTTCTCGCGACATCCTCGGAGTGAAAGCGCCGGTTGCTTCCCGGCACGCTCGACGCCCCCCAGTACCCGCGGTGGTCCTGGTCGTAGTCCGAAAGGCACCGAACGGCCCAGGCGCCGTCCTCGTAGACCTGAAGTCGGACATCGACCTCGTCCCGCCCGGCGTCCGCCTCCTTGTTGATGGCCCGGAGTTCGGTAGCCACATCCTTGATGCTTGGAAATCGCATGGTCGTCTCTTTCATCGAGCGCCGAGAAATCCGGGCGAATCGCTCTTCCTCGGCAGCCGCATCGTAGACCGATACCTCATCGAGTCGCAGAGCCTCGTCCATGATGCTCGGCGGGAAGCCACTTTGAAGAAGGGCGTGGACCCCGCCCGACCGAATCGCTTTGAGGGCTTTTTGAATCAAGATGGTCCGGTATCCGGCCGTAAAGGACTTGGGCATGGTCGTCTCATTCATCGAGCGCCGAGAAACGCGAACCGCGTCAGATCGACAATCTCCCGAGTGTCAATCCCCCGGCACCGTCGGTCAAGCGTGACCGTCACGACCGCATCATACCCCGCCCGGACGAGCGCGCGAGAGAGCGCCGGGCCCCGCCGGCCCCCGAACGCCCGCGAGAGCTCGACCTTCCACGAGGAGGCCCCGTAGATGGTCTCCGGGTCCCGGCTGAGAGGCACCACGAGCGGGTTTCGGAAGTGGACGGTCCCGGACTCCCAGCCGGGCGGAAGGCGGCGGCTAGGTTCGGAGTCGGGGTTGTGGACCATGTAGCGCCCCGCGGGCTCGAGCCGCTGCTGGTACGGGTCGTCTGGGCCGGGGCGCGGAGATGGAGTCGTGCCCCGAACGAAGCGCACGGTGACGGGCACGCCCGTCTCGAAGTGGACGCCGTACTCGGTGACGCTCGTGTGGAGCTCCGGGCAGACGATCACGATGCGCGCCCAGTCATCATGTCGGCCGCGTTCACGACCCGCACGGCGTGGAGTACCTTGATGCGCTTCGTGTCGAACACGATCCAGCTATCCTCCAGGCAGACGCTGTCGTAGCCGAGCCCGCGGAGCTCGCCGAGCCCGTACCGCTCGTACTCCTCCCGGCCTGCCACCTTGTCGACCGTGAGCCGAACCTCCATCAGGAACTTCACGCTCGAGGCTCCGCTCTCGCCCGCGAGGATGTGGTCCTTGTCCTCGCTGAACCAGAACACCCCCTGGGCCGAGCGCGAACGCGCGAAGCGCCGGATGGGCGCGTCGCCGCCGTGGTACGCGATGACTTCCATCCGTGGTGAACGCCTGGCTATGAACGACTACCGCGGCCTGAACCGCTTGGTGGGCTTGAGTCCAGAGGAACTGAGCGTCTGCTCGATGTACTCGATGAAGTCGACGTCCCACTCCTTGTTTGGATCGATCACCCAGCCCTTCGCGTCGGACTCTCCCCAGAGAATGTACTGGATGTTGCTGACGATCTCCTCGAGGTTCTTCTTCGAGAGCTTGCTGGGGTGTTTCATCGACATGCCAGCGACGATACCAGAAAACGAAAAGGCTTGCAGCCGGCGTTCTTTCGTCGGGGCATCGGGCATTCACCGAAAGAGCGAAAGCTTCGGCTTCCGCGGAGGGCGAGCTTTCCACTGGTGTTCGCGGACCCATCGCTTTCGGTCGGCCCAGTACCGCTCGCGCGCGGCCGAGGACATCTTCGAGCCCGGCTTGGTCGGCACTACGCAGTGAGCGCAGAATATCTGACTCGTGGGCTCGCCGCAGACGATGCAGGGTTCGGTTGTCATCGGCATCGGGTTCTCGACGGATCAAGCCTCCAGGATGAGTATATCTTGAGGCCCGAGAAGGTGCGGGATCTGGTCCACGTTCGCGATGTGGATCGTGACCTGGCCATCGGCCGTCGCGATGGCGCTCGCGATGATGATGAAGTTCAGCGCGGGCGAGTCGGCCGAGAATCCGACGGAGACGAAGTTGTTCTTCTTCACGCCAGGCACGGAGAGCACGACGGGCAGGAACCCGGAGAAGCTCGGAAACGTGCCGAAGTCGTAGGCGATGTGGCGGACGAGTCCGGGGCCACTGGGAGACGCTCTACCTCTCGACATGGTGAGGGAGAGTATCACCCTGGCCAGAGGCCGGGAAGCTGGAGATCGGATGCGCTCGCGGTTCTGGGGCCCATCCTATTCAACCCGGAACGCGCCCCGACATCATATCGGCCGCACTCACGACTCGCACGGCGCGAATCACCTTGATGCGCTTCGTGTCGAACACGATCCAGCTATCCTCCAGGCGGACGCTGTCGTAGCCGAGCCCGCGGAGCTCCCCGAGGCCGTACCGCTCGTACTCGTCCCGCCCGGCGACCTTGTCGACCGTCAGCCGGGCTTCCATCAGGTACTTCACGCTCGATGCCCCGCTCTCGCCCGCGAGGATGCGGTCCTTGTCCTCGCTGAACCAGAACACCCCCTGGGCCGAGCGCGAGCGCGCGAAGCGTCGGATGGGCGCGTCGCCGCCGTGGTACGCGATGATGTCCATCTCAGCTCCTCCAGCGTCTCAGGAGAACATTCAGGGCCTTCACGTTGATCGGATGCGGCTCGCGATTCTGCGGCCCCTTGTGCTGACGGACCTGGCCGGTGCGCCGGTCGAGATCGACCGTGGAGCGATGCCAGATCGTCTCACCGTGCCGACCCTTCCGCTCGGGGACCTCGAGCCGCACGATGACGCTCTCGCCCTTCTTCACGTATCCCGCGTAGGTGGCCACGCAGTGCTGCATCTGCTTGCCCTCGACCATGAGCTCGGGGCCGGTGAGCAAAATCTTGGCGCACCGGGCAGACTTCCACCACGCAGGCACGGGCGCGAGGGGCTCAGACTTCTTCGAGAGGAGCCGCTCCATGCTCTTCTGCATCCGCATGGCGGCACGGGTGAAGGTCTCATCCACGCTGTCCCGAAGGTCCGGCGGACGGAGCTCGTCCACGCGGTCCCAGTACGACCCATGGATCTCCTCGCCATGCGGCCCGCGTTCGACGCGATTTCGACATAGGGAGTCCCGCGTGGGCTTCTTGGTGAGCATCTTCAGGATCCATCGAGCGACCTCGACGTGCTGGACGCTGTCCTCGGCGTATGTCGTCGGGCGACGTTCTCCTTCAGCAGTTCCACAAGGCGAAACTGGACGTGTTTTGAACGAATGATCAAGGAGCCATCTCGACGGGGCCTGGTTTGGATGCTGGGAAAGCCACTCGTGCGCCTCGGCGCGCGTGAGCCCCGGAGCAAGCTTCACGGGAGCATCGCCAAGCAGCAGGCGCGCTGTCTGCTGCCTGGTGGCGCTCGGGTAGCCGGTCACGACCTTGTCGACCTCTGAAGCGCCCGGGAGCCCAACGTACTTCGGTTGAAGGATGCGGAGCGCCGCGGCGACGGCGCTGCGCTTGTCGGGCGGGCACTTCTCGATGATCGAGACGTGCTTTCGGAGCTCGTCCACGACCTTCTGGTACTTCGCCCCGTGCAGCGGCCCGCTGGCTCGCATCTCGGCCATCGCGAGCGCCTGCTTCAAGATTGCGAGGGAGTCCTTGCTCACTTGTAAACTCCTACTACAGCCGGGAATTTCTTATCGCCAGCAAGGACGTAGATTGCTGCTCGGTGCCAGCCGTCGCGTAGCGTGACGCCTTCTTCCTCCATGGTGATGACGAGCGGGCGGTGTTCGCCCATCTTGCTCGCTACACCGTCGAAGTCATAGCCTTCACGCTCTTCGCTGCGAAGGAAGCTCTTCCAGCGTGCTTTCGTCATCTTCCCGCGCCCTACGCCGGGGGAAGTTCCCCAGAGCTCTCCGGTGAGTGTCGAGCTCGGAAGCGTCTGTAACGACCACCTATAGTGTTTTGCCTCATCGGGAGGCATGGCGTCCCACGGGATCACGATCTTGAGAGCGTCCTTCATTGCCAGTTCGCCTTCCATCCCTGACCCTCGACCCAGTCGCCCGACGACTTCGAGACCTCCCATTTCCCCCCGTGCCGCCGCTCGACGACGAGGTCGACGCCGCGTCCCTGACGGACCCGGATGTCCGGCGCGAGCCAGAGGTGCTTACCGTCGAAGCGGGAGCCGTCGTCGCGCGCCTGGGGCACCTTCAATATCTCCGAACTCACCCTCCAGTGCCGGGTGACAGTGAGACTCCACCAGCCGCTGCCCTTCTTCTTCCGCACCGAGCCGTGCTCGACCTTCACGCCAGCCTGCCCCGGCGACACGAAGGTGGTCACGGTCTTGGTGCCGCCGCTTGCGCCGCGGAAGCCGGCTCGCCGGAGCGACTTCTCGAAGATGTCGAGCACGAACCGCTCGACCGTCTGCCCCGGAGCCCTGGATTTCAGCGGGTCTTCGCGGGCGACGAGCCAATCTTGCGACCAAGATCTCCCGTGCCCGAACCGCCGAACGGCCAGGGATCGGTCTTTTTTCTTCGCGACCGCCGCCTGATACACCGGATTCGTGGCGAAGAGGCTCGTCACCTTGGGCGAGAGCGCCCCGCGCACAAGCGCGATCTCCCGCTGCCGGGGCGTCATCTCGAGGACGTCGAGCGCCGTGTCGTCGCCCTTTTCAGCCAGCTTGAGGAGCGCCGCGCGCCCGACGCCCCTGGGCGTGGTCAGGGATGCCAGGATGAGGCGCGCGTCACGTTCTTCTGTTGTCATCGTTTCCTCAGAAGCCAGTATCCACCGAGCGTGTAGCTCGCTTCCCTGGGGTCTTCGACGAATACGGCACCGGCACGCTTGAAGGCATTCTCCGCGCTCGGAGACGGCTGCGTGCTTGATCGGATGCTGCCGTGCGCCGCGGCGAACTCGGTGAGCACGTCAGAGAAAAGCTGGTTCCCGAACCACTCTTTTCTGAGGCCGGCGGTGAGCACCTCTGCCCCATGCTTTTCAATGAAGATGCGTCCACCGCCGACGACGCGCGAGGCCGGGCTCTTGAGTACCCATGCCTGGCGACCTCCCCAGCGCGAGTCATGCTGAACGCGCCCTGATAGGTCGTGGAGCTCGAGGCGGTAGACGCCTTCAGGTCTGATGATGGCAAGATCGTGGCGGCCCTTGCCGCCAAGTCTGATGGAGCGCAGGGCGTCGCGGAGGTAGAAGGTCACTTCGACGTCATCACGCTCGGTCGGCGTCATCTGACCGTCTCCGAGACCAGAGCCGTGCCGCGCCCCTGGCGAACCCGGAGATTCGGCGTGAGCCAGAGATGCTTTCCGTCCCAGCGCCGGGCGGCGGGCACCTTCAAGATCTCCGGCGAGACGCTCCAGACATGCTTGCTGGTCGCCACCCGGTACGCCTTCTTTCGGTACGCGCCCGAGAGCCCCGCCTCTGAGGCCCAGATACTGTCGCTGATTGAAGTGGCCCCGGCGTGCCCAGGCTCAACGTACTTGATGACGTTCTCGTGCGAGTGCATCGCGGTGCGGAAACGTGACACCAGCGCGGGGTATCCAGGCTCGAGGACTCCTTCGAGAGCCCGCTCGAACGCGAGGAGCGTCGAACGCCGAATGACGTTGCCTTGAGGCCGCTCCGCGATGGCGTCACGGTCGGTCGTATACCCCTTGCGCGTTCTACGAAGGGCTTCGAGCTCGGCGACGATGGGGAGCTCCCTCAAGACGTTCATGACGACGGGAGTGAACGCGCCTTTGCGGATGTTGAAGTCTCTCTCCGACGACGACATCTCTAGCGCCTGGAGTGCTTCCTCATAGCCTTTTTGCGCGAGCGCAATGAGCGCCGAACGCCCCTTGAACCTCGGCGCGGTCAGAGACGCGACCATGAGCCGAGCGTCGTAGTCAGCAGTGGTCATCAGCGACACTGCTCCGCTGCGACGCATTCACTGGCCGTGCTGAGACAGCCCACCGGCAACGCCACGCCGGCCCGGCGCTCGGCCCGTTCGGCATCTTCGCAGTCCTTCGCGAACGTCACGAGGTCCATGCCGCATCCGCCGAGAACGGCCAGATTCTGGCGTGCCGTCTCGCAGGTGAATCCGTTCGGGTCGGGCGGCGCGGGCGTCACGGGAGGTTTGGGAGTCGGCGTGTAGGTGCAGGCAACGAGAACGAGAACGAGGAACAGGGTCGACGCGCCGAGCGCGCCAAGCGTCAGCGCGGCCATCAGGGCTGACCTGGCCCGGCGGCGCCGAGCCCGCGGGCAGTACATCGCCCAGTACCTGGCGTGCATCTAGCTGACTCCTCTCGCGTAGCAAAGGTACGGCGAGCTCCGGATGCGCGACGGGTGCAGGTACACGCCGCCGCGGTGGCCGAATCCAGGGCCCCAGTGACACAGGCACCGCACGCTTCGGTAGCCGTCCATGGTGGTGGTGTAGCTCCACGCGGTGATCATGTGCATTCCGCGCACCCGGCCGCGTTCGGGGCCGACGACACCGTCCTCGCCAGCGGCGTCGAACGATTCGTCGACCTTGACGACGACGCCGACGGGCCAGCCTCGGTAGAGAGCCGCGCAGACGGATTCGGAAGCGGCTTCGCCTCCGCTGGCGAAGATCCGCACGAGGTCGAGATTGGCGCGCTGCGCGCTGATGCGGGCGAGGGCGGGGGGTCTATTCAAGACGGAAAACCCGGGGCTTGCCGGGTTCCACTTGTCCCAGAGGGCGAGGCCGTGTTCTCGGCCGCTCGCGAGAACGGACGACACTGACACGCCGGCGTCGACGAGATCTGACTCGTTCGGCCCGATGTCGTGAACGAGGCCCCAGTGGTACGAATGGTAGGGGCTGTAGTTGATCCCGGTGATCCCGTAGCCCTGCTCGGCGAGGGTGTGGCCGGTGCAGCTCTGGCCGATCTGACGAGGGTCCCACTCAGGGCGGGGAACGCCGCCAGTGTCCGGGAG
>Ga0315273_10012746_pt1 | contig 10794 bp, 12 predicted proteins | sample YL17G02_0_MG_FD_205753 | JGI IMG/M metagenome (GOLD analysis project Ga0315273, IMG submission 205753) | Sediment microbial communities from Yellowstone Lake, YNP, Wyoming, USA - YL17G02_0 | ecosystem: Environmental > Aquatic > Freshwater > Lake > Sediment | place: USA: Wyoming | collected... | reverse complement strand
GAAAATTTATTTGATGGGTAAATTCGATCCGGTGCCAAGAGAAGATTTTGCCCCAGTTCCTGAACAATCTACCCTTGGCGGAAATAAAATGTATCTGAGAAAAGAAACTCTGGACGCCTTTTTAAAAATGCGCGAGGCGGCGGATAAAGATGAAATAGAATTAAAAATAGTTTCAGCCACCAGAAACTTTGATTATCAAAAAAATATCTGGAATAATAAATGGTCTGGAATTACGACTGTTGATGGACAAAATTTATCTAAAAGCATTCCTGACGGATTAGAGAGATTTAAAAAAATACTAGAATACAGCGCGGTGCCCGGCACATCGAGACATCACTGGGGCACGGATATAGACATTAATGACGCTAATCCTGAATATTTTGAAAGTGAAAAAGGCGAAGAAGTATATGAATGGCTAATTAAAAATGCTTCCTCGTTCGGATTTTGCCAACCTTATACCCTTAAAGGAACGGTTAGACCAACAGGCTATAACGAAGAAAAGTGGCACTGGTCTTACCTGCCTCTCTCTAGAGATTTTACACAAGAGCATAAAAATTTAATCAAAGAAGAAGATATAAAAGATTTTTCCGGAGAAGAGTATGTGGCTCCACAAGATTTAATTAATGATTATGTGCTCGGTATCAATTCAGATTGTCTTTAATTATTAACTTCTTCTATTCTTCATTTTCCTTTTCTAAATTCTCTGCCGCCATCTGAATAGAATTATTTATTTCTTGATAATCCGGTAATTCTTCCATAGATTTTATACCCAGATAGGACATTAGTTCAAAACTTGGTTTATAAATATACCGCCGATTGTCCTTTATGTCTATGGTTTTTTCTATAAGCCCGCGAATAGACAAGGCGCGCAAGGTAAAACTGGAATTCACTCCTCTGATATAATCAATCTCGGCTCGACTCACGCTATTTTTATAAAGAATAATGGACAATGTCTCCAGGCTGGCTTTGGAAAGTTCTTTGTTCAGCTCTTCTTTCTGCAAATCCTCAATGAGCTTGCTTAATTCCGGCGCAGTACCAAGCATAATTTCATCGTTCTTTTCCAGTACAACTATTCCCCTATTGGAAAGATTATTTTTTAAATTTAAAACAGCCTCGGTGATTTCTTTTTTGGAAACTTTTAAAATATCTCCCAACTTTTTAAAAGAAATCGGTTCGCTTTTAAAGAAAAGTGTCGCTTCAATTTTTGATTCCAGATTATTATTCATTGTTTCTGATAATTATTTTGGTTTTTTCAATAATAATGTCGCCGGAATTATTTTCCTGCAGAGCCTCTATTATTCCTTGCCGGACAAGCTCCAGCATGGCGAGAAATCCTATGATTACAACTATTTTTTCTTCGCGGGTAATTCCTTTCCTGCTCCCACTAAAATCTTTGAAATTCATTTTCAGTGTCTTTTTTATCCTTTCAGTCAATTTACCTATCATTTCTTCAATACTCACGACTTGCCTGACTTCCACTTTCGGCAAAAATACTTTTTTCGGCATTGCACCTAATGCCTGGCGAGCAAAAGTCATCATGGAATCTTTGGTAATCTGGTCGTCCGGTAAAAATACCAAAGTTGTGTGGCCCCAAGCTCGTAGATCATTTTTTCTTTCCAGCGGCGCAAAAATTATTTTCTGGCCAAAATTATTTTTAATTTTTCCTGAAAGTTTCGTAAAAAGCTCGTAAAGACGTAATCTTTCTTCCAAATTGCGTATATCCCCTTCTTCTTCCAGAGTAAGATCTAAATTTGGTAAAAGTGATTTTGATTTGATTAAAAGCAGAATGGATGCCACCAGAATAAAGCTTGAAATTTCTGCGGGGTGGAGTCTGTCCAATTTATTCATATAATTCAAGTAATCTTCGGTCACTTGCGCCAGCGATACGTCATTAATAAAGAGTTTTCGCTTTTCAATTAAATTCAAAAGTAGTCCAAAGGGACCTTCAAAGCTGGCAGTCTTTATTTGAAAAGTATCTGTTTCCATCTTCGTATTATATACTTATTTATAAATTTTCGCGAGATAATTTACTCGTATTATTCATATTTTTTATGTATAATTAAAAACATGAATACATCCCAAAAATTACACCGCGGAACATTTGGGCTCGGGTGTTTCCTGTTTTTGGGTTCAATAATTTTGGCTCGGGTGTTTTCTTACCCGCATTTTTATACTTGGTTTGCGGTTGGAAGCTGGCTCATTTTAGATTGGATTGACTACCATAAAAACGGAAAATCTATTTTGGGTTATTTTTATAACCACAAACACAGGATTGCTTTCTTTTTTTTCTTTTTTGTAGCAACAATTACAGCATTCGTAATCGATTATGTTTACGGAGTGCGTTTATCCAATATGTGGGAATGGCCCGCCTATTCAAATATTCATTTTGTGCGAATGTATACAATAATGAATGTGGCTTATATTTTGGGAATGTATGAACTATTTCGAGTTATTCGAACTTATTTAAAACCATATATTTCTGACCAACATAAAATTTTATTCGCCCTGAAGATAAAAACACGAATTGCTTTAAATATTACCGGAATAATCCTAGGGATTATCTGTGTTTTGGTTCCTTTATTCGTCTGGTATACAGGATGGGCAAGTCAAATGAAATATTTAATGCTTCTCCCTTTTATTGGAATGTGGTTGATTAGCGATAATATTACTTCGCTCCTTAAGGGAAAATCCATAATCAGTGAAATCGTGAGAGGAAATATGCTAGAAATAACATCTCTTATTACAACAGTATTTTTGGCAACCATTGTAACAGAATTTATAAATTTGTACGCGCATGAATGGATTTATAGATACATGCCTTTCGAAAACTTACTAATTTTAGGAATTCCAACTGCTGTATTTATTGGTTGGATACCGTTAGTAATAGGAGTAATCTCTTTGCTAAACATGGTAAAACACATTGACTATCTGCAACATAATAAAAATTAATTTATTTTTTATTTATATTCCTCAATAAACTTATATAAAAGCCTGACGGGAGCGCCCAAGGCGCCCGGGGCAAGGTTTTCCCCCGTCATTGCAACCATGCGAGGAGCTATATCTATATGCGCCCATTTATAGCCTTTGATGAATTGATATAGAAAAATTGCGCCATAAATTGCTCCGCCGTAACGAGAATCTTTATTATGAACATTTGTCCAATCACCCAGAGACCCTTTTATTTCATTTTCATATTCTTCCCACATCGGTAAACGCCAAACATAATCTCCGGTTTTTTCTCCCGCTTCTTCAAGCCTCCTGGCCAATTTATCATCGTCGGTAAAAACTGCCGAGGCTCTTTCTCCCAGCGCCACCATCGCTGCGCCGGTTAAAGTCGCGACATCTATCACCACTTTGGGATTATATTTTTGAGCATAAGTTAACGCATCGGCTAAAATTACCCTGCCCTCTGCGTCCGTATTTAAAACTTCAATCGTTTTGCCAGACATTGAACGAATCACGTCTCCCGGCCGATAACTTTTTCCGGATGTCATATTTTCAACAGCAGGAATCAATCCGATTACATTCTTTTTTAGTTTCATTCTGGCAATTAAAGCAATCGTGTGAATTACCGCCGCCCCTCCGGACATATCCATATTCATACCGAGAAGCGACGACGAGGACTTTAAATTTATTCCGCCGGCATCAAAAGTCACGCCTTTGCCGATGAGCACAATAGGCTTTTCTTTTTTAAATCCACCCATATATTCCAGGATAATAAATTTCGATTCTTCATCCGACCCTCGCCCAACAGAAAGTATCGCTCGCATATTCTGTTTTTCCATCTCTTTCTCACCCAGCACGAAAATTTTTACCGGCAAATTTCTGACCGCTTCCCGGGCTTTTCTGGCCAAGATTTGCGGAGTCATATCTCCACCCGGAATATTTGACAGTGTTCTAGTTTTGTTTACCTCTTCGGCTATAATATGACCTTTTAAAATTGCCTTTTTTATTTCTTTACTGGCGCCAGAAATGATAATTTCTTTTATAAAAGAAAAACCTTCTTTTGTTGGTGTCTTGTATTCCACAAATTCATAATTTGTAAAATCAAGTTGTGAGCCAATAAGTTCTCCAAGCTCTTGATTGGAAATTTTTACATTCCTAAATTTAAAATCATTAAAATTGAAAGCCAATTTTTCCGTCTTGGTACTTTTTGCCATCATAACCATTTTGCGCACAAATAAAAAAAGTTTTCTCAAATTAATTTTTTCCATTTCATCGCATTTTAAATAAAGCGTTTTTACCCCGTTTTCTTTCACAATTTCATCTTTATTTTTAGGACCGATAGACACAAAAAGGGCCTCGCTTTTTACCTCTTTTATATTGTTTTTGAAAGTTATTTTCATGATTTTATTATACACTTTTTAGAAAAAATTCAAACTGCTCTTGACAAGTGGGCTATAATTTGCTATATTATTGCTGGGAGATACACACATGTTCAGACGTTTTTTGAAAGACGTGTCGGGGCAGGATTTGATCGAGTACGCCCTGATGGCCGGCTTCGTCGCAGTGGCGATTGGGGCACTCTTTCCCAACATCGCGACCAGCATCGCAGTGATTACTTCGAAGATCAGTGCCATCCTGGCGCAAGCTGGAGGGTAGGCGGAAGGGAGGAACGCGAGCGATGGACGCTACGACGATTCGTATCATCTGCGCTGTACTGGCGGTGCTACTGATAGCACTCATTGTCCTGCGACGGCGCAAGAAACAGGACGACTGAAGACGATCGTGTGCCGGTCAAGAAAGGAGAAAAGGCCAAGATCGCGTCTGGCCAACGCAAAAGGGCGACTCATTCAGAGCGCCCTTTACTATTTTTATTTAAATATTCGCGTCAATTTTCACGGCAACGATGAAATCATTTTTGGAGAGACTGCTCATTTCAGCAAACTAAGTTCCAGCGCTGCTAGGGCTGCTTCACCGCCGACATGAATTCTTTGTTTAGCCTGCTCTAAATTATTCACTGTCAAAATACCAAAACCAATCGGTATATTATCCTCAAGCATTACTTTTAAAATTCCCTCTTGCGCCATTTTACAAACATAATCAAAGTGTGGAGTATCTCCTCGAACAATGCATCCGAGTGCCACCAGAAAGTCATATTTCTTGGATAGCGCCATTTTATGCAGAGCCAAAGGAATTTCAATTGAGCCGGCAACACGCACCACTCTTACATTTTTCTCCGCCATTTTGCACTTTTTTAACGTCTGAAGAGCGCTCTCTAAAAGCTTGTCTGTGATTTTACTGTTCCATCTGGCCACAACAATGCATCCTTTTAATTTAGAACCGTTCAAATATTTATATGTTTTATTTTTTATTTGCATATTTAGCAAGTATATCAAATTCTAAATTTACAAAATCACCTTTCTTTTTTAATTTTAAATTTGTATGTTTTAATGTATATGGGACAATTTTAACAATAAAAGAATTTTTTAAAATCTTAACTACTGTCAAACTAATGCCTTCCGCCGCAATTGAACCCTTATAAACCAAAAATTTCATAAATTTTTTCTCAAACACTTTTATTTCCAATACTCGAGAATTCCCTTCTTTCGTTATATTAAGAATTTTACCTTTTCCGTCAATATGCCCAAGCACCATATGCCCATCCATCCTATCACCCCAATGCATTGATTGTTCAATATTTACTGTGTCACCTTTATTTAAAAGACCTAAATTGGAAAGTTTCAAAGTCTCTGGCGTATAATCAAAGGAAATTTTTGCACCAGATTTTTTAATAGTAGAACAAACGCCATTCACGCTAATGCTTTCCCCCAATTTTACTTTTCCTAAATTATTTGTAATTTCAACGGAAAAATTACCTTTTCTCTTTTTTACACCAGATACTTTTGAAGTTTTTTTAATTATACCCGTGAACATATTTTTAAATCCTTTTTTATTTGCACAATAAGGTTTTTTTTATTCTTGAACTTCTTAAATTTTCTGATAAATTTACTAATTTCAAAAATTGCTTTCTGGCCGTAAGCGTTGCTATTGAATTTAATCAAGTGCGCCTCAATTTTTGGGAGGTTTTGTTTATCCAATGGGCCAATTACAATTCCCGCCCTATATTTTTTCCTGCTTAAAATAACTTGACCGGCGTATACGCCAAATGCCGGTTTCTTTTTTATCCTTAAAAAATTCCTTCGACTTAAATTAATTGTCGGAAAGCCAATTTTCTTGCCATATCCGTTGCCCTTGATTACCCTTCCGGAAATTATGTAGTGCATTAAAAATTATTTACTTAATTTTATACCGAGTTCTTTCAACTGTTTTTCTGATATTGGCGCGGGAGAATTCATCATTAAATCTTTACCTTCGCCGGTCTTTGGAAAAGCGATTACTTCGCGAATGTTTGGTTCATTTTGTAAAATCATAACAATACGGTCAATACCGGGAGCAAAACCGCCATGCGGAGGCGCGCCGAAAGTAAATGCTTCAAGCATATGACCAAATTTCTTCTGTTGTTCTTCTTCTCCAATATTTAAAAGTTTGAAAACTTGCTTTTGCATATCGCGTTCATGAATGCGAATGCTCCCGGAAGAAAGTTCATAACCGTTTAGAACCAAGTCATAGGCATTCGCCCGGATGGAAAATAAATCTTCTCCTTTCATAAATTTTTCCTTGTCCTCTTCTTTTATTGAACAGAATGGGTGATGCACTGCCTGCGGTTCTCCTTCGTCTGTTTTTTCAAACATAAGAAAATCTAAAATCCAAACAAAAGCAAGCTCGTTTGGGTCATTTTTATTGACCCGCATATCAGGCTTGTCGGATCCATATTTTTTCATAGACTCAGTATAAGACATTCTAGGAAAAGGAATCTGAGTTATTTTTTTCTCTGGATAAATATTTTTGACAAGTTCAATAAACATTGTTTCTGTATATTCCAGCACTTCTTCTTGGGTCACAAAAGACATTTCATAATCCAATTGTGTAAATTCTGGCTGCCTGTCTCCTCTCGTATCTTCATCTCGCATACAACGGGCAATTTGAAAATATTTTTCAAATCCGGCAACCATGCAAAGTTGCTTGAATTGCTGTGGAGATTGCGGCAAGACATAAAATTGGCCGTTAAAAAGCCTGGACGGTACCACATACTCCCTTGAACCTTCCGGTGTGCCTCTCATTAAAATAGGGGTTTCAATTTCAACAAAGCCGTTGTCATGCATATATTTGCGGAAGAAAGTAATTATTTTATCTCGCATGCGAATATTTTTCTGCATTCTCTCGGTTCGCAGGTCAAGATATTTATATTTCATTCTTATATCTTCATTGATTCCAATGGTATTTTCGTTTATTTGAAAAGGTGTCGTTTCCGCTTTATTCAAAATTTCAATATTCATTGCTTCAAGCTCTATATTGCCATTTAATATGTCTGCATTTATATTTTTCTCCGGACGTTTGTTCACGATGCCGCTAATTTTCAAAACCCATTCGGGCCTGACCTTTTTTGCTTTTTCCATCACTTCTGCTCGGCTCGGCAACACCACGCACTGCACTTTGCCCGTCATGTCGCGCATATCAAAAAATACCATTTTCCCCTGATCGCGCCTGACATCCACCCATCCGGCGATAATAACTTCTTTTCCTATGTAATCTTTTAAATCCTTTATATATATTCTATTTTTCATAAATTTTTACCCCTATTTTCTCTCTTACCTCTTCCATTTTTTTTGATGCTATTTTTTTAGCTTTTTCACCACCGGCTTTTAGAATGGCCAACGCTTTCGGAACATCTTTGGCGAATTCTTTTCTTTTTTCTCGCAGCGGCGCGATAAATTTTTCCAAATCCTCTATCAGTATTTCTTTGAGCTCTTTATACTTTCCGGCCTTGCTTTCATAAATCGGCAGGAGCTCCGAGACCGGACGGAAAAGCTTGTGTATGGCATAAACATTTTTGGGGATTCCTTCGCCGGAGTCGGTTACGATACTCATCACGCATTTTTTAATTTCTTCATATTCGGCAAAAAGTGGAATGGTGTTGTTGTAACTTTTGGACATTTTGCGTCCATCAGTGCCGGGCACAACCGCGACATCTTTTATAATCATTGGCTCTGGTAATTTAAAGGTCTTTCCATAAACATTATTGAATTTCTCCGCTATGTCATGAGCTATCTCTACGTGTTGCTTTTGGTCAGCTCCGACTGGCACAATGTCAGTATCGTAAAGCAAAATATCAGCCGCCATCAGCACAGGATAATTAAAAGTACCAACATCAATTTCCTTATTCTTCGCTTCCGCGTCTTTAAAAGCATGCGCCCGCATCAAATACGGCATAGTGGTAATGGTATCAAAAATCCAGGTGAGCTCAGTGTGTTCAGAAATATCGCTTTGTTTAAAAAATGTCACTTTTTGGGGATCAAGACCAATCGCTAAATAATCAAGCAAAACATTCTTTATGTTTTCACTCATTTCTTTTGGATTTCGAAGGGAATGTAAAGCATGATAATCAGCTATAAAAATATAGCCATCATGCTCGTTTTGTAAGTCAATAAATTGTTTCATGGCCCCAAAATAGTTGCCAATATGTGGTTTTCCTGAAGGCTGAACACCTGATAAAAATACCTTTTTAGCCATATAAATATAGTATCATATTTAGCTTTTTCAGCATAGATATTTGTCCACATTTTAATAACATATTGCGCATTTTGTTGCTTTGACATTTTTTATGAAATGCTAGAATGGCTTGATGGCAAGAATGATAAAAAACAGTCGGCAAAATAATAATCTGCGTATTCCGCCCCAGAGTATCCCGTCAGAACAAGCGGTTCTCGGTTCTATAATGCTCCGCAAAGACGCGATGCATGAGGTTGAAGATATAGTTAGTCCGGATTCTTTTTATGTTGAAAAGCATAAAATGATTTTCCGGGCAATGCTGGACCTATCCATAAAAAATGAACCAATCGATATGCTTTCGCTTTCAACAAAATTGAGCGAACAAAAATCCCTTGAGGCAGTCGGCGGCAATCAATATCTGGCGGAAATCGTAAATGTCGTCCCATCTTCCGCTAATGTCAAACATTATGCCGACATTGTGCAAAAAAAATATGTTCTCCGAAGTTTGATAGAAGCGGCGGATTATGTGTCGGAACTTGCCTTTGAAGAAAGCGACGACCACATGGAGAACATACTGGACCTGGCGGAAAAGAAAATTTTTGGCGTGATCTCATCTCCCAAGAATCAAAAATATATAAACTTAAAAGATGCCCTGCCGGAGGCCTATGAGCGTCTGGAAAAATTGCACGAAAATAAAGGAATGCTTCGTGGACTGGCAACTGGATTTAGGGATTTGGATACCGCACTCTCTGGTTTGCAAAAATCTGATTTAATTATCATCGCCGCCCGGCCAAGTATGGGCAAAACCACTCTGGCCCTGGATATCGCGCGCATGTCCGGAGTACTGCATGAAAAATCAGTGATAATCTTTTCTCTGGAAATGTCTTCACAGCAATTAGTGGATAGAATGCTTTCAGCCGAATCGCGAGTTAATGCCTGGAATTTACGCACGGGTCGCCTGTCTTCTGACCGGGAATTCTCCCAACTTCGGGACTCATTAGATAAATTAGCGAAAGCACAAATTTATATTGATGACCAGCCTGGAAATTCAATCGTCCGAATGAAATCCCTCGCTCGAAGACTAAAAGCCGAAAAAGGGCTGGACCTTATTATTGTCGACTATTTGCAGCTAATGACTACTTCAAAAAATTACGATTCAATGGTCAATCAAGTGACAGAAATTTCAAGATCGTTAAAGAGCTTGGCCAAAGAATTGAATGTGCCGGTTTTGGCGCTTTCCCAGCTTTCTCGCGCAGTGGAATCCCGTGGCGGCAAGCCGCGACTCTCCGACCTTCGCGATTCGGGATCCATCGAACAAGATGCGGATGTCGTTATGTTTATTCATCGAGAGGATAAAAATAAAGATGAATCGGAAAAAACAAATATCGCCGAAATTTTGATTGCCAAACACCGCAACGGTCCCATCGGAAAGATTGAGCTCTATTTCGATGAAAAAACTACCACCTTCTTGAATCTTGAAAAAAGCAATGTCAGCGAATTCGCTCCATCAAAAGTAAAAGGAGATTTGGATGAGTTTTAATACTTATGGATATAATAGAAAAATTAACTGAAATTTTCAAAGAATTTCCCGGCATCGGAGAGAGACAAGCGCGGCGTTTTGTTTATTTTTTAATGTCCAGAAATCCTTCTTATAGTGAAAATTTATCTAATTTAATTTTAGATTTAAAAAAAGAAGTGACCCAGTGCGAGGAATGCTTTAGATTTTTCATAATCAAAAATAGTAAAAATAGTAAAATGTGTGAAATCTGCGCCAATACACATATTGATTCTTCCGTTTTAATGATAGTAGAAAAAGATTCCGATTTAGAAAGTGTAAAGAAAAGCAGGGTTTATCACGGCAAATATTTTATTTTGGGCGGATTAGTGCCAATCGTTGAAAAAAATACCAAAAGCCGAGTTCGTATTGAGGAATTAAAAGAAAAAATTAAAAAAGGAGAGAAAAATGATTTAAAAGAAATAATTCTCGCTTTTTCTATAAGTCCTCAAGGAGACCACACTGATTTTTATGTTCGAGAACAATTAAAAAACGTCGCAGAAAAATTAAACATCAAAATATCGTCCCTCGGCAAAGGCCTCTCTACCGGTACCGAACTTGAATACTCCGACAACGATACACTCAAAAATGCATTGAAAAACAGACAATAAAAAAACCCACCTCTACAACGGATTATTTTATAGAAGTAATTTTTACTTTAAAAAATGGCTGGCGATGGCCGTTGC
>Ga0315273_10012745_pt1 | contig 10794 bp, 7 predicted proteins | sample YL17G02_0_MG_FD_205753 | JGI IMG/M metagenome (GOLD analysis project Ga0315273, IMG submission 205753) | Sediment microbial communities from Yellowstone Lake, YNP, Wyoming, USA - YL17G02_0 | ecosystem: Environmental > Aquatic > Freshwater > Lake > Sediment | place: USA: Wyoming | collected... | reverse complement strand
ATTTTTCGATAAACTGTTGCATGCCGTTCTCCCGTGTCGTGGAAATTGGGTTTTCAACGACACCAGTTTACAAAGGAGAACGCCACTACCTGTTCATTGCGTCATTTGCGGCGAAGCCGCGCTGTGCAATACCCCTCGCCAACGTGGGCTGACCAGCGACGCCTTAAGCCGAGGTGTCCACGAGTTCTCGCAGCTCCCCTTATTTTAACGCCTATGGCCGCCGCGCGCCTCCCCCCGCGACCGACTTCCCGCCTGGCGAACTGTCCCACCACCCCCAGTGACACACCACAACGCCATTACTATCAATGACTTACCCCATCCACCCCCGCCCCCATGCTATACTTCGACCGGCATGTCCACGCCCGTCCGCCGCGCAGACCCCAGCCCGCGCGCTTTCAAAACTGACCGAACGAAGCCAATCATCTCCTTTCTGTTCAACAACATAACAACAAGCCCCGGCCGCCAAAACAGCCCAAACCCCAGCCCCGCCCCACTGGTGTAAAATGCCCTCTATGCCCCAACTTACCCGCCGCGACTTTGCCCGCATCGCCGCGGCCACTCCCCTGGCCGCGCGCGCCGCCGGCGTCATCCCCACCCGCCGCCTGGGCAAGATCAATTTCCAGGCCGGCATCCTCGGCATCGGCGCGCAGTACCTGGGAGACCTGGACGCCACGCAATCCACCGTCGACCGCGTCATCGCCGAGGCCATCGACAACGGCGTCAACTACATCGACACCGCGCCGCCTTACAACGTCTCCGAGGAGCGCCTGGGCCGTGCGCTCAAGGGCAAGCGCGACAAGGTCTTCCTGGTCTCCAAAGTCGAGACCAACGCCAAGGGCGACGCGCAGTACCAGATCCACGACAGCCTGCGAAAGCTCCAGACCGATCGCCTGGACTGCGTGCACATCCACAACCTCAGCCGCCACGACCGATATCCGAAACTGGAACAGGCGCTGGCCATGGACGGCACGCTGGGCGCGCTGCTCGAGGCCAAAAAGCAGGGCCTCATCCGCCACATCGGCTGCACCAGCCACCAAAGGCCCGCTCGCGTCCTGCCGGCCTTCGAGACCGGCGAGATCGAGTTGTTCATGTGTACCATCAACTTCGTCGAGCGGCACATCTACGCCTACGAGGAGAAGGTCCTGCCCGAGGCGCGCAAGCGCAACATCGGCGTCATCGCGATGAAGGTGCTCGGCGGGCCGGTGCAAAAAGGCGCGCGGCTCACCTCGCCCGAAGACTACAGCGCGACGCTGCGCTACACCTGGGGCGTTCCGGGAGTGTCGGTGGCCATCATCGGCCTGCGCACGCCCGAGCAACTCAGGCAGGCGCTGGCGGCGGCCCGCGCCTTCAAACCGCTCGAAGGCGCCGAGATGGCCGCCGTCACCGAACGGGGAAAGAAACTCGCGGCCGAGTGGGGGCCGCTAAGAGGACCGGTAACATAGAATCATGAAGCGCATCCTGTCCATCCACGCTCATCCCGACGACGCCGAGATCATGGCCGGCGGCACCCTGGCGCTGCTCGCCCAGCGCGGCCACACCATCATCATCGTGTCCATGGCGCCGGGAGATTGCGGCACCGAAGAGTACCCGCCCGAGGAGATCTCCGCCATCCGCCGCGAAGAGGCCCAGCGGGCGGCGGTACTGATCGGCGCCACCTACATCTGCGCCGAATTTCGCGACCTGGCCATCTTCAGCGACGACCCTTCGCGCCGCCGCGTGGTCGAGATCCTGCGCCGCACCGAGCCGGATATCGTGCTTACCTCTTCACCGGCCGACTACCTGTGCGATCACGAAAGCACCAGCCTGCTGGTGCGCGATGCCTGCTTCTGCGCCCCGGCGCCCAACTACTCGACCCGCGCCGAAAACCCGGCCCCGCCCCTCAAGGCCATCCCGCACCTGTACCTGATGGACCCCGCCGGAGGCGTCGACCGCGAAGCCAATCTGGTCCGGCCGCAATTCGTGGTGAACGTCGAGCCGGTCTTTGAAACCAAGTGGAACATGCTGGCCTGCCACGCCAGCCAGCGCAACTGGCTGATCAAGCAGCACGGCATGGACGACTACATGCAGACCATGAAATCCTGGACCCAGGCGCGCGCCGCGCTCGCCGGCCTGCGCTACGGCGAAGGATTCCGGCAATACCGCGGCCACCCGTACCCCGAAACGCCTTTGCTACAAGAACTGCTTGGCGAACAGGTGGTACAGCTATAGTAGTAGACAATGCGCGCGATTCCGCTGTTGCTTCTGGCCGGGACGCTCACGCTCGACGCCCAGGAGTTTCGCTCCCGCCGCGAGGCGTTGAAGAAAGCCCTGCCCGATGCGGTGGTGGTGCTGTTCGGCCGCACGGAAAAGGAGTCGGGCGACAACCGCAGCGGTTTCTTCCAGGAAGCGAACTTCCAGTACCTCACCGGCTGGAGCCAGCCGGACGCCGTGGCGCTGCTCTCACCGAAAGGCGACACGCTGTTCCTCCCCCAGCGCGACGAGCGCTGGCGGCGCTACAACGGCCCGGCGCCGGACCCGGACGCCGCCGCCCTGCGCGAGTCCACCGGCTTCGACGCGGTGGCGCCGGCCGCGAAATTCGAGGCGCTGCTCGCCCAGGCGCTCGAATCGGCGTCCAACCTGTTCTCCATGGCCGGCCATCCAATGACTGACCGCTTGCGCGCGCTGGCGCCGCTGCGGGAAGTTCGGGACGCGACGCTGGAACTGGCGCGCCTGCGCATGAAGAAATCCGAAAGCGAACTCGACCTGATCCGGCGCTCGACCGAAACGTCCATCGAGGCGCACCTCGCAGCCTGGAAACGCGCCGCCCCGGGACTGTTCGAGTACCAGGCGGCGGCCACGTTCACCGCCGCGCTGCTCGATCGCGGCTGCCCCCGCCCGGCCTTTGCCTCCATCTTCGCCTCCGGCCCCAACGCGCTCACCCTCCACTACTGGCGCAACTCGCGCAAGATGGATGCCGGCGACCTGCTGCTGATCGACGCCGCCGCCGAGTGCGGCGGCTACGCCTCCGACATCACCCGCACCATTCCCGTGGGCGGCAAATTCACCGAACGCCAGCGCGAGCTGTACGACATCGTCCTGGGCGCCGAAAAGGCCGCTATCGCGGCGGTCAAACCGGGCGTGATTCATGATCAGGGCACGAAGGGGGCGATCTACCAGGCCGCGCTCGACTATCTCAACGCGCACGGCAAGGACCGGCAGGGCAACCCGCTCGGGCGCTACCTGACCCACGGCGTCAGCCATCACGCCGGCTTGAATGTCCACGATGTGTTCGTCCCCGGCGTCCCGCTCGAAGCTGGGATGGTGATTACCATCGAACCCGGCCTCTACATCCCCGACGAGGGGATTGGCATCCGCATCGAAGACCTGGTGCTGGTGACCGATGACGGCGCACAAGTGCTGAGCCAACGGCTGCCGAAAGAGGCCGCTGAAATCGAGAAGTACCTGGCGAAATGATTCTCGGATACTGGTCGGCCCTCGGAGCGTGTCTGTTGGTGGCGGTAGCGGTTTCGTTCACGCCCCTGGGCGGCGCTATCGACAACAACGTCTACGACTGGCTGCTCCGGCTGAACCCGCCCCCGGCCGCGGCGTCGCAGTCCGCGCTGCTGGTGGTGGACGATGCCAGCCTCACCGCCATCGGCGGCCTGCGCCACTTGCGCGGCGCGCTGGCCGGCGCTCTCGAGCGTGTCGCCGCCGCCCGCCCCGCCGCCGTCGCGCTCGACATCATGCTGGCCGATGAGGGCGACCCGGACCAGGACGCGCGGCTCGAACAGGCATTGCGTCGCACGCCCAACCTGGTGCTGGCCTGCGACATGACGCCCAGCGGCTGGCAGGAACCGCTGGCGCGCTTTCGCCACACCGCCGCCGCCCTGGGCCACGCGCATTCCCGGCCCGATTCCACCGACATGGTGACCCGCCAGATCCCGTTGATGAAGGTGGCCGGGCCGTTCGACCGCCGCTGGGCGCTCTCGCTCGAGGCCTTTCGCCTGGCGCGCGGGGTCGCCCAGATCGCCGAGTCGCCCGAAGACATACAGGTCGGCTCCGTGACCATCCCCGCGCGCGCCAGCCAGGGCCGCCCGCTGCGCCTGCGCTTCGTGCCCGCCCTGGCTCGTGTGTCGCTCAAGGACGCGCTGGCCGCTACCGCGCCCCTGGCACAGTTCACCGGCAAGACCGTGTTCGTCGGCATAACCTCGCAGACGGCGGCGCAGGACCGATGGATGACTCCGGTGAGCAACGGCCTGCCCATGCCGGGCGTCGAGATCCACGCCAACGCTTTCGAGACCCTGGCGCGCGGCCGGTTCCTGAGCGAGGCGCCGGCGACGGCCATGCTCGCCGCCTGCCTCGTGGCGGTGCTGGCCGCCGGAGCGGTGTTTTGGTTTCTGTCCGGATGGCCCGCCTACGCCGCCGGAGCCGGGCTGCTGGCGGTGGCGCACGCGGCGCCGGCGCTGCTGTTCTCGCGCGACATCGTGTTTCCCTTCTTCGCTCCTGCCGCGGCGGCCTGGCTGGCGGTCGCGGTTTCGGCCTCTTACCAGCACTTCGTGGTGCGCCGGCTGCTGCGCAAGACCGAGATCGAGAAGGGCCGCTATCAGCAGGCCATCCGCTTCGTCACCCATGAAATGCGCACCCCGCTCACCGCCATCCAGGGTTCCAGCGAGCTGATGGGCCGCTACAATTTGCCCGAGGATAAACGCAAGCAGATCGCCGGCATGATCAACTCCGAGTCCCGGCGTCTGGCGCGCATGATCCAGACCTTCCTCGATGTCGAGAAGCTCTCCGAGGGCCAGATGGAGCTCAAGAGAGAGCGCTTCGGCGTCCTGGATGTCGTCGGCGTCTGCATCGAGCGCGTCGCGCCGGTGGCCGAGCGCAAACGCATTACCATTCATCGCGAGGAGATGGCCGAAGCTTCCCTGACCGGCGACCGCGAATTGATGGAGTACGCGGTCTATAACCTGCTCACCAACGCCATCAAGTACTCGTCCGCCGAAACCACCGTCCGCGTGGCGGCCACTTTTCACGGCGGCACGTTGCGCCTGAGGGTGACCGACCAGGGCATCGGCATGGACGACAAGGAGCTCAAGCGAATATTCACCAAGTTCTACCGGACGAAAAAAGCGGAGGCGTCGGGCGAGGCCGGAACCGGCATCGGTCTGTCGATTGTCGAGCAGATCGTCGCCCACCACGGCGGGCGCATCGAAGTGACCAGCCAGCCCGGCCAAGGCTCTTGCTTCACATTAGTGCTGCCCGCCAGTGCACAATAAAACGTGGGGACAGGCACGACGTTCCCCGAAGGAGCAGGCTTGCTGCAGCCACGACTACTGGTAGTTGAAGACGACGACGCGGTCCGGATGACCATCGAGATCGGCCTGCAGGCCGAAGGCTACACCGTCGACGCGGTCTCCTCGACCCGCGAGGCCATCGCGCGGCTGGCTCAAGAGCCCTACCCCATCGTCATCACCGACATCTACCTGGACGAGCGCACCGGCCTTGACGTGCTCGAAGCCGCCCGGCGCGCCCGGCCCGATTGCGCCGTGATCATGATGACCGCGCGCGGCACCATGGAAACCGTCATGGCCGCCACGCGCGGCGGCGCCTTCGACTACATCGCCAAGCCGTTCGAGTGGGAGAAGATGCTCGAAACGGTGAAACGCGCCGAGGCCCTGTTCACTGGTAGCCAGGAGGACCGGGACTCGGAGATCGACGACCTGCCCGAATCCGAGATGATCGGCAGCTCGACCGGCATGGTGGGCATCTACAAGATCGTCTCGCGCGTCGCGCCCACCGACGCCACGGTGCTGATCGAGGGCGAAACCGGCACGGGCAAGGAACTCATCGCGCGCATGATCCACCGCAACAGCAAGCGCTCGGACCAGCCGTTCGCCCCGGTCGACTGCGGCTCCATCGCTCCGGCGCTGCTCGAGAGCGAACTTTTCGGCGCCATGAAAGGCTCCTACACCGGGGCGGATCGGGACCGCATGGGCGTGTTCGAAGCAGCCAACCACGGCACCGTCTTCCTGGACGAGATCGGCGACATCGAGTTCAACTTTCAGTTGGTGCTGTTGCGGTTTTTGCAGGAGCGCGAGATCCGCCCGCTCGGCGCGCCGCGCGCCAAACTCGTGGATGTGCGCGTGATCGCGGCGACCAACAAGAACGTCCAGAAGATGGTCGAGGACGGCAAGTTTCGCGAGGACCTCTGGTTCCGCCTGAACGTGGTGCGAATCACGGTGCCGCCGCTGCGCGAGCGCCGCAGCGACGTGGCCCTGCTGGCCCACCACTTCCTGAGGAAATACCAGGAGCGTTACGGCCAGAACGCCCATCTCACCGAATCCGGGCTGCGCGCCATGGAGGAATACACCTGGCCGGGCAACGTGCGGCAGTTGCAGCACATGATGGAGCGGCTGACCATCCTGGCCCCCCAGGGCCGCATCGACGAGGAAGCCGTGCGCGACGCCATCGACACCATGGAACCGCGCGAGGAGTCCAGCGAAACCCTCGCCGACAAGGAGATGGAGCAGATCCGCCGGGTCCTGGCCGCCGCCGGTGGCAACAAAAGCCGCGCCTCCAAGATCCTCGGCATCGAACGCAAAACCCTCTACCGCAAGCTCAAGCAGATGGGCCTGCTGTAAGGTGGGACAAGCTGAAGCATGTCCTACCCGTAGCAGCGCACTTCGAAGACCCGCGCCGTGTCGCCGCCGTTGGTCGCCTTCACCGTCACGCGCAGCGCTTCGGCCTCGACCGGCGCGAAACGGTGACGCCTCAGGCGCAGGAAGTTGCCCGTCACCGAGACGACTTCGCTCCAGCTTCCGCCCGCCTTTCGCACGCTGACCGTGTAGTCGCGCACGGTTTCCGGCTGCGCCCCGCGGATCATCTCCCGGTTCACGCTGGCCTGCGCGGAAAGCGTCAGCATCCGGCCAAACCCCGTGTCGAAGGTGAGTTGCACTTCGGAAATCTTCCGGGGCGCCGGCCAGCTCAGTTCGATCGACGGCTCGCCTTCCATCTTCGCCACCCATAGGTGCGTGTCGCCGCGCACGTGGCCGTCAATGACTTTCGCCGCCGGCGCCTCGACGTGCGCCCGCCGAGCCAGGTCCGCCGGGTCTTCGTTCACCACACCGCGAATAGTCTGGTCGTCACGCAGCAGCGTCTGCTGATACTGCTTGAGCAGCGCCTTGTCCCGATAAAGCTCGCGCGGCGCGATCCCCCGCTCCAGACACAGCGCGGCGGCCGTACCCGCCGCCTGTCCCTCCACCGCGCAGGTGGCCATCACCCGCGCCGACGTAAAGGCCACGTGCGAGCAACTGATGTTGCGCCCGGCCATGAACAGGTTCCCGATGTTCCTGCTGTAAAGCGACCGCAACGGGATGTTGTAAGGCCCGGGAAGCCGAGTGGCGACGTTGGGCTTCAGATCTTCGCGGTCGAAGCCGGCCGGAGGATGATCGTCCATGGCCCAGCCGCCAATGGCCGCCGCATCGTCGAACTGGCCGCCGTTCATCAGGTCGCTTTGCGTGAGGATGTGGTCGCCAACCACGCGCCGGCTGCCGCGTTTGCCGGGAATCATGCCGATCCAATCCATGGCCCAGGCGGCGCTGGACGGCTGGTCGCCAGAGTTCTTGATGTAATCCCAGACGCCCAGCGCGATGGAAAGCAACTCGAAGCGAATGCGCTGGTCGTCTCGGATGGTGTTCTTATCTCCACCCCAGGCGACCCACCAATAGCCGTACTCCCACGAGTTGACCGCGCGGAACTTCAGGTGCTCCTTGCCGATCTTGCGCGCCCAGGCGGGCGGGGTGAACGGCATCGGGCGGTCGTAGTGCCGCGAGGTGAACAGGACGCTCGAGCCGAGGGTCTCGCCGTCGGCCTTCTCCATGGCCAGCGATTCGTTGAACTCGCCGCGCGCCTCGCGCCCGCCGCGCAACTCGGCGCCGGCTTCCAGCGCCAGGCGGCTGTCGCCCGTCGCGTCGCAGAACATTTTGGCGCGGATGCGGTAGATCTGCTCGGTGTGGTCCGAGCGCACCATCGCTTCCTGAATCCGGCCGCCCTTCACGGTCGCCCGATACAGCGCGCTGTCGAGCAGCAAAGTGATATTCGGCTCGCTGACCACCTTGTCGTAAAGCAGCAGGTCCCATAGTTCCCAGGAGCGTTGCGGATTCCGCACCGCGTCGGTCAGCCACAGTTCCTCGATGATGCCGCCCTCGCGCCAGCCGCGGTTGTGCGTGTTTGCGCCCAAGACGTGCATCTTCACTTCGCTCGACGAGTTGCCGCCCAGCCGCGACCGATCCTGCACCAGGATCACCCTGGCGCCGTGACGCGCGGCGGCGATGGCGGCCAGCACGCCGGCCAGTCCGCCGCCGGCCACCAGCAGGTCGGTTTCCAACTCGATCAGGGTCATGTGCGGCTCCGCGGCCAGACTCCCGGCGCGCGCCGTGGGCGGCAGCGTGTCAGCCAGGACCACCGGCGCGGGCCCCAGCGTGTCCGCCAGCACCACCAGCGAGTAGCCGGATAGAGGAATTCCCGCGATGAAGTCTCGGCGATTCATGGCCTGCTCCGGTTCAGAATACCAGCTTCGGCCGGAACTCCGGCGGTGTGTGGCATAATCGAAGGTCGATATTAGGAGGCGATTATGAGTTCTTCGTGTTGCTCGTGTTTTGCACCCTCGTGCCGGGCGTGCCCCGAGGCGGGCTTGTCCCGGCGCGGTTTCCTGGCCGCCGCGGCCGGCGCGGCGCTGGCTCCCTCGGCGACCCTCGGCGCGGCGAACCCATCCGACCGGCAGAAGCCGATCCAGCAGCCGCTGAAGGTGCAGCCGGTGCTGGTCTACGAGTTCTACAAGCGCCGCGAGGCGACAAGCTGGCGCCCCTGGGGCGGCATCCTCACCGAGCAGGACCTGGCGCAGGAGAAGGAGCGCATTGGCGGTGAGTTGAAGGCCATGACGGCCTCGGCTAAGTTTCCGCTCGATATCCGTCCGCTGGCGACGGCCCGCACGGTGGACGAAGCCGCGGCGCTGGCCGAGGGCGACCAGGACACGACCGTTCTCTACGGCGCCGGCGGCAACCAGAAGGTGCTCGAGACGCTCATCGCGCCGAACCGCTGGAACCTGCTGTTCCTGCGTCATCGCAGCGGCCCCGCCTATCTCTGGTACGAAATCGCCGACCCGCGGCTGCTGCGAAAAACCGGCGACGAGCGCACCCAGGCCGGCCTGGGCGTCGACGACGTGGTGGTCGACAGCCACGCCGAAATCGCCATGCGGCTGCGCGGGCTGTACGGTCTCAAGAACACGCTCGGAAAGCGCATCGTCGCCGTGGGCGGCGCCGGCGGCTGGGGCGCGGGCGGCAAGAAAGCCCCCGAGATCGCGCGCAACCTGTGGAAGATGGAGATCGTCAACGTCCCCTATCCCGATCTGGGCGAGCGCATCAAGCGCGCCCGCGCCAACGACGCGCTGGTGCGGCGCTGCGCCGCCGAGGCGGATCGCTACCTCAAGCAGAAAGGCACGACCCTCGAAACCAAGCGCGATTTCCTCCCCAAGTCGTTCCTGCTGACCGAGGTTTTCCGCGACCTGCTCGACGAGTACAAGACCGACGCCCTCACCATCAACCAGTGCATGGGCACCATCATGGGCATGTCGGAAACCACCGCCTGCCTGCCGTTGAGCCTGCTGAACGACGACGGCTACATGGCCTTCTGCGAATCCGACTTCGTCGTCATTCCCTCCGGCGTCCTGCTGCGCTACATCTCCGGCAAGCCGGTTTTCCTGAACGACCCGACTCACCCGCACGACGGCGTCGTCACCATGGCGCACTGCACCGCCCCGCGCAAGAACGACGGCGAGCGCATCGACCCGGCGCGCATCCTGACGCACTACGAATCCGATTACGGCGCCTCGCCCAAGGTCGAATTCCGCAAGGGCACGCCGATGACCGTCATCGACCCGGACTTCGCCAGCAAACGCTGGCTGGGGTTCCTCTCGGAGGTGATCGGCAACCCGTTCCTGAACATCTGCCGCTCCCAGGTGGACGTCGCCATCAAGGGCAACACCGCGAAACTGGTCGAGGAGATGCGCGGCTTTCATTGGATGGCCTGCCACGGCGACTACGTCAAGGAAACCGGCTACGCGCTGCGCAAAGCGGGCGTCGATTGGCTGACGGTTTAGCGCCTGTCAAGAAATAACAGTTCCAACCGCTCCCTGAGAAGCCGTAAATTTTTTCGTTGCTTCCGGTTCGAGTCTGTCCTGGCCCAGCCGGGCGGGCGTCAAAATTTGAACGGGTTTGGCTTGCTTTCTGGTTCTGTCCGCCTTACCTTTGCGCTCCCGACGGTAAGCTATCCCGTTCTCGAGGCAGAACTTCTCCTTTTTCCCGGCTCCCGTCCCCGCGCCAGGCAGTCAGGCCGCAGCCGTAAATATTTTCCCGCGCCACACCAGCCTTTCCCACACCATCACGTTGTAAGTGAAGCACGCCCACGGGGCTTCGGTCGCCACCTTCGCCAACCCCCGCAAGCGAAACTTCCACAGGTTGATCTTGTCCTTGATCCAAGCATTCGGAAACTCCGCCACCGCACCACGCTGCTTGTATATCGCCTTGGCTTCCGCTTGCTCCATCTTCTGGCGAAACGCCGTCACCGCTTCATGCTCCTTCACCACCACCGATACCGTGCGCCCTTTGCCCTCACGCTTGGGACAACATTGACTCTTCATCGCACAGCCCGCGCAATCCGCGGCTTGCGCCTGGTACTGCGCATACCGCGTATGCCGCTTCTGGCTTTGCCGCACGTACGCCAACAGCTTGCCCGCCGGGCACTGCAGACAGTTCGTTC
>Ga0315273_10012742_pt1 | contig 10795 bp, 6 predicted proteins | sample YL17G02_0_MG_FD_205753 | JGI IMG/M metagenome (GOLD analysis project Ga0315273, IMG submission 205753) | Sediment microbial communities from Yellowstone Lake, YNP, Wyoming, USA - YL17G02_0 | ecosystem: Environmental > Aquatic > Freshwater > Lake > Sediment | place: USA: Wyoming | collected... | reverse complement strand
GCAGTTGAGGGATGAGTTCGTGCCGGGCAGCGCGCTGGCGAGGGCAGCGCTGCTCGTCGCGCCCGTCGCGGTGACCGTGACGGCTGCTGTAGTGCTGCCGTTCGCAGCGGCAACCCGTGGCCGTGTCAGCGGCTCGCACTTGACGACGGCCTGGCGCGGGCATCTACGTCGGCTCCTGCCGAGGGCGGCCGCCGCACTCGCGCTGATCTGCCTCGCCCTCCTGTGCTCGGCGGCCGGCAACGAAGCTCGGTGGTACGGGAGATGGTCGCGCCCCGGTGCCACCGAGATGAGCGAGCTGATCCGGTCACTCGGCGACAAGTGGACCAATCCTACCATCCCACCGGACTCGTGGCGGGCGGAGGCGCCGCCGAAGGCAGTCCACTAGGCGGCAGGCAGGGGGCGCCGGGGGTGCGAACAGAACCGACTGAGCGCCGAACGCGTCTAATCTACGATGGGGGGAGAAGGGGGGCGGCCATGAAACTCGTCCGCGCCTCGTGGTTAGTTGTGCTGGTGGTACTGGTGGCGACGCTGGTCGTGCCGGTGCTGCGGCAGCAGCTTCGGATCGGCCTGGAGGAGCTGAGGCCCGCGAACGTTCGGCAGATGGAGGAGAATCCGGCCGAGGCCACCACCCGCCTTCTCAAGCCCTACCAGCAGCGCGCCGTCTCCTTCGTTGAGAAGACCTACCCGAACGACGCGGAGATGCTGATGGCCGCCGGCGTCCTCGCGGACAACGAGGAGACGCTGAAGCGGGCCGCCGGGATGGGGAAGAGCCCGGTCGCCTGGGCGGCCTATGGCGAGAAGCTGATGCAGACGGTGCCGACGTTCCACCGCATCGGGGGCTCCGGGGTGGACCCGGCCGACGCCGAAGCGGTTAGGGAGGAAGAGAAGCGGATCGCCGAGGAGGGCGAGCCTACCAAGCTGACACCTGAGCAGGCCGAGCCCTACCTCTCCGCTCTGCGGAGCTGGCAGGAGGCCGATCCGGAGAACGCGCTCCCGGTAGCGCTGGAGGCGCGGCTGCTCTATGGGCTGCACCGCGACAAGGACGCTTTCGTGGTGTGGGCGCAGGCCGGCCGGATGCCCGCGATCAAGTCGTACGCGGTCGAGCGTTCTCACGCTGTCCAGCGCCTGCTGGTGGCGATGGGGATGGCCAAGGCCGAGGCGATAGTGAACGCCGACATGTCGCTGATGTTCCCGACGATGGCGCGACTCCGAGACAGCGCGCGTTTCGCCGTCTATGAAGGACGCCTCGCAGCCATGCGCGGTGACGCCACCACCGCCATCACCTGGTGGCAGAGCACGGCTGACTTCGGTCGGAACATGGGGGGTTCGGCCGATACGCTCATCGGCTGCCTCGTCGGGATTGCGTTCCAGGGCATCGGGGCAGGGCCGGTCTGGAAGTGGGTCCCGGACAGCATCAGCGGCATTCCGGGCGGGCCGCTGCTCGGCGGGCGCTACTTCTGGGGCGACCAACACGCGCTCTATGTCGAGCATATGGGTGAGCAGAACGACCGGGAACTGCGTGACGGCATTGTCGTTGGCAAGCTGCGGACCCAGGCGAGTAGCGAGTACATGAAGGGGTTTGGGGCGTATGAGGGCTATTACGATGCGACCCGCTACCTTGGATTCGCGGGAGTCACCGTTGGCCTGGCTCTATTCCTGCTGGTCGTGTACCTGGTCCTCGGCTCCTGGTCCCGCCGCACCGCCGATGAGGCGACGGCCCTACGCCCGGTGTGGCAGTTCATCCTGGCGCTGCTGGTCATTGCTCCCGCCGTCGCGGGGTGCGTTTTGGTGCTGCGTCAGCCCGTCTTCCAGGAAGACTCGAGCGCGAGGATGATCGCTGCCCTGGTGAGCGGCCTCGCCGGCTTCGCCTTCCTGGTCCTCGTGCTGCCGCTCTTGGCCGCCATCCCCAGTCGCGCCGCGGGCGCGCGCTTCCGCACTGCCTGGCGAGGGAACCTGCGGCGGCTGCTGCCAGTCACCATCGCCCTGTGCGCGATCATCTTCCTTGTGATGAGCGCCTACGCTGCGCGCCTGCGCAGCCAGTGGGCGGAGAAGTGGTCGGCCCCTGGAGTAAGCGAGATGAGCGAGTTGATCCGATCACTCGGCGACAAGTGGACCAACCCGACCATTCCGCCTGATGCCTGGCGGGCGGAGTACCCGCCTGAACCGCCCAACTAGGCTTTCGCGCCTGCTAGACGCGCGAAGAGGGACGCCCATCGGGCGTCCCTCTCGCTGTCCCACGGAGGTAGTTCTACTTCCTGTGTCCCTTGCCGCGAGTGCGGCCCTGCTTTTCCCTCTGCCTCTCCCTTTCCCGCTCCCGGTCACGCTCGGGGCGTTCCTGCCCGCCGCCGATGATGACTATCGGAGAAGTGCGCTTCTTCGCCTGGCCCGGCGGGAGTAGCGGATTGCCGTGCTTCTCCCAGCCGGTCTTACGCCCGCGGTCCCAGCCAGGCGGGCGGTAGTGCGGATCCTCACCCGGCCCGATGAATAGCGCGGATCGCCCGAAGTAGCGGTAGTCGTCGGGATGCCGCTCATACTCCCGGGCGCGCAGCACCATTGCATCAATGATGGCGGTGCAGCCGACGCCCTTCACCCGCTTGACATTGAGCGGATTCAGCGTATCGCTCGGGATCAGCACCCGAAGCCTCACCCGTCCTCTGTCGAACAGGTCCTCGTACTGCCAGACCGCCTTCACCCGGTTGACCTGGGAGGCCGGCCCGGCGACCTGCATCATCCCGATGTACGCTTTCTCTCCGACGCTGAGGTAGGGGACGACCTTGGTGGCGCCGCTTGGGGTGGCGCCCTGGGTCTTCAGCACCCCGTTGAGGAAGCTGTTGATCTGCGGGCCGAACTGGTTGGTGGCGACACCAATGGCAGCGGCCTTGAGCACGTCGCCGGAGTTCCATCCGCGCGAGGTCGGCAGCAGGTAGGCGTTGCTGCTGAGGGCAATGTCCACCAGCGCGCTCACGCCCAGTCCCTTGACCTTACCCGCGCCGATGGGGTTGATCGAGTTCATCGGCATGAGGAGCTTGATGCGGTATTGCTTGTTGCTCCACGAGGTCTCGAGCTGGAGGACGGCCTTGGTCTTCCTCACTAGCTCCTGCGAGCCGGCCACCTGGGCCGCGCCTACGTAGCCCTTCTCGCCGACGCTCAGCACCGGAACCACCTTGGTGGAGGCGCCAGCGGGCACCTTGCGGTTGAAGGTGAGGGTGTTGATGGCCTTGTCGGCCGGGCCGGCGACGGCGCTGACCACTGCGCCAACGGTGACGGCCTTCACAACCGCCTCGCCCAGGCTCACGGCCAGCGCGGTTCCGCCGGCCAAGCACAGCGCGAGGGCGATGAGGAACGCGGACTTACGCGTCATCGGCACTCTCCCCTGTCTCCTGATGTCCCGCCGCCCGAACAACTGGTCTATTGTAATATTCCACACGCGGCATGGCAAGTATGCTTGTCATGAAGTAGGACGGCAGGAGACAGGTTGCCTTCGCCAAGGTGACGGTGTCCAAGACTCCTGCCCCACAGAGGGAGTGAGCGATGCGGAAGATGGTTGGCGACAGTTCGGCAACGGCGGGGCTCCCGCCTGGCTCGCTGGTGCATGTAGGCGAGCGGAAGAGCCCGCAGCCGGAGATCACGATCGCTGACTACGATGCTCAGCACTACACCGAGCGAGTGGCAGAGAGTATTGACGAGTGCCGCCCGTTCCGCGACACACCCACCGTCACCTGGATCAATGTCGCCGGCATTCACGACATCGAGGCACTGCGCACCCTCGCCGAGTGCTATCACATCCACCCGCTGGTGATGGAGGATATCCTCAACACCCACGAGCGGCCGAAGTTCGAGGAGTTCGACGACTACCTCTTCATCGTGGTCAAGATGCTCGGCTACGACGCCGCGACGAAGGAGGTGGTCGCCGAGCAAGTCAGCTTGATCGTTGGGCCAAACGTGGTGATATCATTCGAGGAGGCGCCCCGCGACGCGTTCGACGCGGTGAGGGCTCGCATCCGAAACGAGAAGGGACGGATACGGAGTTCGGGCGCCGATTACCTGGCCTACTGCCTGCTCGATACGGTGGTGGACAACTACTTCTCGGTGCTCGAGGGGATGGCCGCGGAGATCGAGGAGGTAGAGGACCAGCTTCTCGCCGACCCATCCCGCGATATGCTCCAGCGCGTCCACGGCTTGAAGCGCGAGCTGATCTTCCTGCGGAAGTCCGTGTGGCCGCTGCGAGAGGTGCTGGCCGTGTTGGAGCGCGCCGACTCGAGCCTGATCCGGGAATCCACGGTGATATACCTGCGCGATGTGTACGACCACACCATCCAGATCGTTGACACGATCGAGTCGCTGCGCGACATCGTCTCGGGGATGCATGACACTTACCTATCGAGCGTCTCCAATCGTCTCAACGAAGTGATGAAGGTGCTGACGATCTGGGCCACCATCTTCATCCCGCTGACCTTTCTGGCCGGGGTCTACGGGATGAACTTCAAATACTTCCCGGAGCTGGGGTGGAAGTGGGGGTACGCGGGGTTCTGGGCGATCATCGTCACCGTGTCAGGCTTCATGCTGCTTCACTTCCGCAAGAAGAAGTGGCTATAGCGCGGCCACGGAACGACGGAGAAGTAGAGAGTCAAACGCGGCCTGGCCGCCTATCGTTGGTCTCCGGCAACTCCCTGATACGTCCCCCTCGCCAGACTTGGAGAGGGGGTGTCCGGAGGACGGGGGTGAGGCTGGCATTACGAGCGCCAGACCTGGGCGCGCTCCCTCCGCCTCCTACTATCGCCTTTCGACTCCCTGGGCCCCGTAGCCTCGGCGAAGGGGGCTCGACTTTCGGGCATTCCAGGGTGACAAAGTGCCATCCACTCGGTATCATGTAGCCTAATGAATGTCGCCCAAAGAAGTGATGGGCGACATTCATCAGAAAGACAGGAAATGCCTGAAGAAAGACGTTCGCGCAATGTTACCTCATTGCGCGAACGTCGGTAGACGGTATCGCCGTCTCGGGGGAGTGAGACATGCGCAACGATCCGGTGCCGGTTATCACGGAGCTGAATCTGTACGTTGACGATGCCGCCCTGGAGCTGGTGCCGCGGCGGGAGGCGATGCGGCTCCAGGTGCTGCCGATGCAAGTGCAGGGCAATACGCTCGTCTGCGCGATGGTTGACCCGGCGGACATCCTCAAGCTCGATGAGCTTCGGCGCCTGACCGGCAAGGATATTCGCCCCGCCCGCGCCGACCTGCGGGTGATTGACCGCGGCATCCAACGGTTCTACGGCGAGCGCGACGAGCTCGAGACCGCGCAGGCGCTGGTGGAGCCGGGCCTGGTGGTGGAGGCGGACGCGCGCAGCGGGCCGATGGTGCGGGGGCAGGACGCGCCCGCGGTGGCGCTGGTCAACGAGCTGCTCGAGACTGCGATCATCCAGCGGGCGAGCGACATCCATTTCGAGGCCGGGGCGACGAAGCTACAGGTCCGACTCCGGGTGGACGGGGTGCTGTTCGATCATCAGAGCTACGCGATGGACCTGCACGCGCCGGTGCTGTCGCGCATCAAGATCATGGGCGGGATGGACATCGGCGACCACCGGCTCCCGCAGGACGGCCGGTTCGACGCGCGGCTCAGAGGCAAGGTGTTTGATATCCGCGTTTCGGTCGTGCCATCGGTGTTCGGCGAAACCGCGGTGCTGCGCATGCTGCCCAAAACGGCGACCGGCCTGCGGCTGGTAGAGCTCGGCTTCTCGCCCCGGCAAATGCAGGTGATGGACGAGCAGATCATCAGCCGGCCGCATGGCATGATCTTCGCCACCGGCCCTACGGGCTCCGGGAAAACGACGACGCTGTACGCGATTCTCAGCACGATTGACCGGGTCGGGCGCAATGTGGTCACGATCGAGGACCCGATCGAGTACCAGCTCAACCGGGCGACGCAGATCCAGGTGCATTCGAAGATCGGGCTCGATTTCGAGGCTGGGCTGCGGTCCATTCTGCGCCAGGACCCCGACATTCTCATGGTTGGGGAGATCCGCGACCTGGAGACGCTGCGGATGGCGATTCAGGCAGCGCTGACTGGCCACATGGTGCTCACGACCGTGCACTGCAATGACGCCGCAAGCGGTGCCGCGCGCTTGGTTGACATGGGGGCGGAACCGTTCCTGGTTGCATCCGCGGCGACCTGCTTCCTGTCACAAAGGCTGGTGCGCCGCATCTGCCAGCACTGCCGCACCGAGGATACGCCCAAGCCGGAGTTGCTGGAAACGCTGGGGGTGGATGGCGGGACCTTCTACCGGGGGCGAGGCTGCGATCAGTGCCGGGGCACAGGTTACTACGGGCGCACCGGCGTCTTCGAGATCATGATGCTGAACGACGTCCTCGCCTCCGCCATCACGCGACGTGAGTCCTCGGGCGAGCTGCGGCGCCTCGCACGCAGCCTTGGTATCGACGGCCTTCGCGAGGACGCGATCGAGAAGGCCCGCGACGGCCAGACCACCCTGGAGGAGATCATCAGATCGGTGTGGGTGGCGGAGGAGTAGGATCGAATGCCTATAGTCAACGTCTCAGGGCCGGCCCTCGAAGTCGAGCGCAAACGCGAGCTGGCGCGACGGCTTACCGAGGTGATGTGTGATGTCTACCAGCGGCCCGCGAGCCAGATCATCGTGGTGATCCAGGAGAACCCGCCGGAGAACGTGGCGATTGGGGGGAAGCTGGTGGTTGATAGGCAATAGCGATAGACTCGTAGGGCAAGGACCCCTGGGCGCCGTAGCTCCAGTCGCCTCCGGCGACCTCGGTGAAGGCGGCTTCGCGTCCTGCCCTTCGTGTCTTCGTGCCTTTGTGGTGCGGTCGTTCGGCCGTTCCATCACTGTTCACCCGCGCTTGCACTGAGAGAAGTCGAAGGATTCATCGGCGGATGGTTGCCGTTCGGTATCCCCTTAGCCTCAGCGCGTTCGTCACTACTGATACCGACGAAAACGCCATCGCAGCCGCGGCCATCGCCGGGTGGAGGAGGGTGTGGATGAGGGGATACAGCACGCCCGCCGCCACCGGAATGCCCAGCGAGTTGTAGAAGAAGGCGAAGAACAGGTTCTGCCGGATGTTGCGCAGCGTCGCGCGGCTGAGCCGTATCGCCTCCGGCACCAGCCGCAGGTCGTCGCGCACCAGGGTGATGTCGGCTGACTCCATCGCGATGTCCGTGCCGCGGCCGATGGCGATGCCGATGTCGGCCTGGGCGAGCGCAGGCGCGTCGTTGATCCCGTCGCCCACCATCGCCACCTTGCGGCCGTGACCCTGAAGGGTTTCGACCGCCTGCGCCTTCCCCTCCGGAAGCACCTGGGCCTGAACCTGCTCGATGCCCACCTGGCCCGCGATCGCGTCGGCGGTGCGCTCGTTGTCGCCGGTGATGAGCACCACCGTCATCCCCATGTCCGTCAGGGCCTTCACCGCGGCAGCGGCCTCGGGCTTCGGCGTGTCGGCGAGCGCGATCGCGCCGACTGCGTGGCCGTCGAACGCGACGAACATAACTGTCTTCCCGCTGGCAGCTAGCTGCTCCACAGTCTTGGCCAACCCCACCCCGCGCTCGCTTGTGCTGGCACAGCGTTCCGCGCCCGCCCCCTCTCCGCGCGCGGGGAGGGGGAAGGGGGTGGGGTTCGCCGTCCCCTCGCCAGTATTGGAGAGGGTGGAGGGGGGTGAGGTCCCCTCCACCATCCGGCTCGAGCCAACCGCAACCGTCCTGCCATCCAGCACCGCCCGCACCCCCATCCCCGAGATCGCTCTGAACTCACTCACCTCTGACAGCGCGAGGCCGCGCTGGCCAGCGGCGCGCACGACTGCACGGGCGAGTGGGTGTTCTGAGTCTCGCTCCGCCGAGGCAGCCAGTGCAAGCAGGCGGTCTTCGGTCCATCCCGCAGCGGGGACGACGTCAGTGACCTCGGGCTCGCCCCGCGTCAGAGTGCCGGTCTTATCGAAGATGACCGTGTCAACGGCACCCGCTACCTCAAGCGCCTCCGCGCTTCGGATCAGGATGCCAAGCTCCGCTCCCCGGCCGGTCCCGACGAGCAGAGACGTCGGCGTCGCCAGACCGAGCGCGCAGGGGCAGGCGATGATGAGAACGGAGACAGCGGCGATGACCGCGTAGGTCGGGTTGGGCCCGACGAAGAGCCAGATCGAGAAGGTGACCAGGGCGATCAGTATCACAACCGGCACGAAAATGCCTGCGACCCTATCGGCGAGCCGCTGAACCGGCGCCTTCGACCCCTGCGCTTCCTGAACGAGCCGGACGATCTGCGCGAGCACGGTCTCGGCGCCGACGCGCGAGGCGCGGAAGCGGAAGGCGCCGCTTTGATTCACAGTGCCGCCGATCACGGGATCGCCTGCCTTCTTGTCCACTGGCATGCTCTCGCCCGTCACCATGCTCTCGTCAACCGCCGACTCTCCCTCTACCACCTCGCCGTCCACGGGAACGCGCTCGCCGGGACGCATTTGCACGACATCGCCGGCGCGCACCCGCTCGATCGGCACCTCGGTTTCCACTCCCTCGACGATCACGCGAGCCAGCTTCGGCTGCAACCCCATCAGGCGCCGAATCGCCTCCGACGCCCGGCCCTTGGCGCCGGCCTCCAGCGTGCGACCGAGCAGGATGAGGGCGATGATCATGGTGGAGGTGTCGTAGTAGACGTGGACCTCGGCTCCCACTTGCCGAACAAGGCCCGGCGCGACGGTGACCGCGAGACTGTAGAAGTAGGCGGCGGAGGTGCCGACGGCGATGAGCGTGTTCATGTCGGCGAAGCCGGCGCGCAGCGCGATCCACATCCCGCGGTAGAAGCGCGATCCCGCCCAGAACTGCACCGGCGTGGCGAGCGCGAGCAGCACCCACGGCGTGACGCGGGGGGGGAGGACGGCGAGGTGGCCCAGGGGCATTATGGCTGCGGTGGCGGCGAGGGAGAACCAGAGGCGAAGGCGGAGACTGCCCAGCTCGCGCGCCCGGGCGATGCGCTCTGCGTCCTCGTCGCCAGGCAGGATGGCGCCATAGCCCGTCGCCTCGATGATGCCGGCGATGTCGCTGAGCGCAAGGCGGCTGTCGTCGTAGCTGAGCGTCGCCTGCTCGGTGGCATAGTTGACGTTCGCCTGGGCAATGCCCTCGGCCTCGCGCAGCGCCTCCTCGACCCGGGCGGCGCAGGCGGCGCAGTGCATGCCGGTGATGGTCAGGGTCGCTCGCTTCTCTGGCATATCCCATTCTTACCCCAGGCCGCGCGCGCCCCTGCTGCGATCGTGAGCCGGCTTGGTCACAAGGCGTTCTCGGGTGGCCTTGGGCCGCCCTAGAAGCGCAGAGCCCGATATGGTAATCAGCTACTAAGGTTGTTGTGCATAATCCGGAAGGGGTGGAACAGATGAGCACCGGACTGACTTCCCGTCTTCGGATCATCCTCGCGTTGGCGGCGATAGCCACCACCGCGTTGCTGGCGAGCGCCCAGGAGTTCACCGATGTTCCGAGGTGGCAATGGGCCTGGGCCTATGTCCAGGGGGTGCGGGGTGCCGGCATAACAACCGGCTATGATGACGGGAGCTACCAGCCCTCGACGATCGTGGCCCGCGACCAGATGGCCGTGTTCATCGCCCGGGCGATGTGCGATGGGGATGCGAACGTACCCGAGGGGCCGACGACGGCAACCTTCACCGACGCGCCGGTTGGCTTCTGGGCCTACAAGTACGTCGAGTACGCGGTCGAGTACGGAGTCGCGGCCGGCTATGACGACGGCCTCTATCACCCCGACTGGGAAGTGTCGCGCGGGCAGATGGCCGCCTTCATGGCGCGTGCGATGTGCGGCGGCGACCAGTACGTGCCGAGCCCCTCCGGCACTCCCACCTTCCCCGATGTCACCGAGACCGAGAACTCGTGGTGCCACAAGTACGTCGAGTTCATCGCGGGCGAGGGTGTGACCGTCGGTTACCCCGACGGGCTCTACCACCCCGAGGTGTTGTGTGCGCGCGACCAGATGGCGGCGTATCTCTGCCGGGCGTTCGATCTGCCCATGCCGCCCCAGCCCTACAACATCACCGACTACTTCCCTCTCACCGAGGGCGCCACCTGGACCTACGAGGCGAACGATGGCCTTCGCACCAAGACCATCTCCGGCACTCAACAGGTGTTCGGTCGCACATACGCCCGCATGGTCTCGGACGGCGACGCGGTTGATCTGTGGGCCGCCGCTCCCGAGGGCCTCTACCTGGGGGGCATGGACTTGGGCGACCTCGGGGCGGTGACGTTCGACCCCGCCTACCAGCTGGCGAACGGGCTCTTCCCGGGTCAGTACATCGAAGAGCAGTTGTCAACTGTCTACAGTGGATCAACCCTGATCGGCACGGCCTTCTTCGACTACTACTTCATCGGCGCCGAGGATGTCACCGTTCCCGCCGGGACCTTCGCCAACTCCATGAAACTGCGAATCCAGCTACGGCCCGAGGGCCAGGACAGCCAGACGTTCTACATCTGGGTGGCGAAGGGCGTCGGCGTCGTGAAGATGGACGCCGGCGACTTCGGGAGCGAGGAATGGGAGGTGCTGGTCTCGGCCGATGTGAACGGCGACTCCTATCCGGCGGAGAGGGGGCCCTTCCGCATCGCCGACTACCGTCCGCTGGATGTCGGCACCACTCTCGTCTACACCGGCTCGGAGGGCACGACCGTGGACCAGACCGTGGGTGTTGCCGAGCTGGGCGGCATCGATGCCGCCCAGGTGGACCAAGGGCCGTCGGCGCTGACGCCTGCCTGCAACTACTACGCGGTGATTGACGGTGCGCTCTCCTATCTCGG
>Ga0315273_10012740_pt1 | contig 10795 bp, 8 predicted proteins | sample YL17G02_0_MG_FD_205753 | JGI IMG/M metagenome (GOLD analysis project Ga0315273, IMG submission 205753) | Sediment microbial communities from Yellowstone Lake, YNP, Wyoming, USA - YL17G02_0 | ecosystem: Environmental > Aquatic > Freshwater > Lake > Sediment | place: USA: Wyoming | collected... | reverse complement strand
CTGCTCATGCCACTATTCGATCCCGCCATCGCACACTGTCCATCGTGCCGTCCCTCCGCGGGTCACAAATCCGGATAGTCGCCTTCTGTCCTCCACACGTCCAGCATCATATCATACCTCGACAGACGCATTCCCGTGTAGATGCAGTTGGAGGTGGAGAAGATGTAGCCGCCGCCGGGCATGCCGTGTTTGAGCGCGTAGCGGGCGGACTCCCGCACCTCATCGTCCGTGCCCGTGTCCAGCAGACCACAGTTGACGTTCCCGATCAGGCAGACGCGATCCCCGTAGAGCCGCTTGACCTCGGCGATATCGACCCCCGCCTGCGGGTCGAGCGAATGCAGCGCGTGCGGGTTCGCCTGAACGAGCTGGTCGAGGATGGGCATTATGTTGCCGTCGGTGTGCTTGATCGAGTAGAAGCCCATGTCTCGATGGCCCTGGACCAGCCGGGCGAGATACGGAGTCACGAACTCGCTGAACTGGTTCGGACTCAGAAACGGCCCGGTGTTGAGGCAGTAGTCGGAGCACAGGGCGAACCCGTCGAGCCCGCCGTGCTTGGCGAATTGCTCGGCTCCCGCGAGCGCCCCGTCCACGTGGGCCGCCGCCTCGCGCTTGAGGCCCTCGGGGTCGTCAACGAGCCGATAGCTGAAATCGACCATCGACCGCCCGTCCGGTATGCCGAAAGTGGCGTCCCCGTGCAGCATCAGGAAGTAGCGATCGCCCGACTTCTCGCGCACGATGTCGATGAGCCGGATGATCTCCTCGAAGCCGCCCGGGTTCGGATGCAGGAAGATGGCGCTGTGCTCGTAGCGCTCGGCGGTCATGATGAAGGTGTCGGCGATGTCCTCTCGATGGAGCTGCCTTTCTTTCTCCTCCATCTGCTGCCACTGGCCGAACGCCCGGTTTCCCGGGTGCACCTTCCCGAACGCCTCCATCGTCAAGAAGAAGACAAGCTCGAAGTGCGGAACGCGGCCTGTGAGCGGGCGGCGTTCGAGTGCAGAAATGAAGCGTTGTCTAGGTGTCACGCGTCTACTCCTATTTGTGATTTGTGATTTGTGATCTGTGATTTCGCTTCCCTGCGGCGAGCGGTGTTGATCGACGCGACCGCTATCGATGCCAGTTCGTATGCCTCGCGCATCAAGGGCTCAACCGCATCCTTCCGGCACAGGCCGCCTTCCACAAGCAACTCCATCCAATACTGTGACTCATCGGCCTCTTCGGCGACGGTCCCCATCTTTGAGATGAAGTCCGCCTTGGATCTGGCGTGGCAGGCGGCTCGGTAGTTGGCTCCTACTGACGTTCCGCTGCGCAGCAACTGTCGCGAGATCACGCCGCGCGCCCCGCTCTTCGGGAGCGTTTCACAGAAGTTGATGATTGCCAGGCCGAACGCCTTGCTCCGCGTCTGCACTTGGGTCTTATCCATTTCCCGCACCTCGCTTGCCGTAGTTGGCATGTCCCTATTCACAAATCACAAATCACAAATCACAAATCATCCGACCTCCGACATCTCATACCTCTGATCTCCCAGCCCGATCCTGGCCGCCTCCTCGCACTGCAGATACGGGTCCTTGCCGTGGATCTTCTCGAAGAGGTGGCCGGGCACGTCGCGCACCTCCAGCGGGTGCGGCAGCGAGCCCTCGATGTAGTTCTCCGTCTTGACCGAGTCGATGGATGCCTGCTCGACCGCCACGATATCGTCGCCTGCGAAGATCCCCACGTCCGGCACGATCGCGGGCGATGAGAACCCCCAGCAGTCGCAGAACGGGGTCACCGAGCAGACGTGGTTGATGAAGAGCACGCGGCCCGGCTCGAACGTGTCGAGGCAGGCCCTGGTGACCCGAGCCATCCCCACCTGGAACTGCCTGATCCCCTCCTCGTTGATCTTGATCGCGCTCTGAGGACACGAGTTCACGCAGTGCATGCAATACCGGCAGTTGTGCAGGTTGATGCTGAGCCTGTCCTGTTTGTCGAAAGCGACCGCCCCGGCAGGGCAGTTGTCGCGGCAGAGGTAGCAGTGAACGCAGAGCTCGGAGTCCCATTCGAACTCCGTATCGATCAGCACGTGTATGTCGCCCCGGCTCTTGGAGGTGACGCATCCCATCGCGACATTCTTGATCGCCCCGCCCCAGCCGCACTGTCCGTGGCCCTTGCCGTGGCTCAGGACCACCATCGCGTCGGCCGACGCGATCTCCCCGCAGAGTCGGACGCCTTCGAGACTGAGGTAGTCGATTGGAACCGTCACGAAGTATCGCTCGTTGTGACCCGCGGCGTCCACCAGCCGCGCGCCGAGGGTTTCTTCGGTGTAACCCCGTGTCTTCGCGCCCGGGATCGCGCCCGCGCCGTCGGTCACGAAGGGCCTGCCCCCGGCGTCCTTGATCTCCTGGATCAACATCCGCACGAAGATCGGCGGAATCGTCGTGTAGCCGAAGTGTCCGCCCAGATGCATCTTGATCGCGACCGTCTTCCCCTCGAACATGCCTTTCAGCGGGAAGTTGGCCAGCGTACGCTTGAACTTGGCCGGCAGGCTCGCGTCGGCCCTGAGCGCATTCATCTTTGCGGAAGCAAAGTAGACCTTGCTCATAAACCCCATATCTCCTCTACGTGTTGCGCTTACTGTTGACTGCTTTGCCCTCGGATGCGCATTACCCTCCATGCCGGCAGATGTTGAAAAGCCCCGCGAGTTTCCCCGCGGGGCCTGTGAAGCGCTACAGCATTCCTGGTTTTCGAGCGCGAATTGCGCTCCAATTACATTATACCCGCCGCGGAACGAGGCATTCGCCCGATTCGATCAGAAGTCGAAGCTTGCCATCAGCGCATCCGTAGCAGGTGTGCCGCGGCGCGAGACCCGTCGTCCGACTGCCCGGCTCGTGCAGCGGCGCGGTCATCTGTAGATACAGGACCACGCCCAGCACAAGCAGGATCGCCAGTAAGACCATCGCGGCGATCCACGGCGCGCCTATCTGCTGCTCTTGTCGGGGTCTGTCCATTGGCTCGACTCATCCTCCGCAATCACCACAGTCTACAGTGCTCCCAGGCCTGTGTCAACTGCTGGCTTGACCCGCCTCGCCCCTTTGTAGTAGCCTCGTGCTTGAAGCTTACCCGGAAAGGATCGCACATGCCTGAACACTTCACCGACGCGCAGATTGCTGATTTCCTGCGCAGGTCGTATTTCGTTGTGGATGGGCTCTGGTTCGTCAAGATCGAGGAGCGGCGCGGGTTCGAGGAGGCGATGGCTCTCGATGAGGCCGTCTGGGACGTGATGAGCAAGGTCCAGGCCCGAAAGGCTCGGGCGCTGCTCGGGATCGAGGGCGGATCGGTGGAGGACCTTGCGCGCGCCTTTCAGCTCAAGCTGGCGGCCGAGGGCCACGGGTTCGATATCGAAGTGTCGGCGCGCGAGGCAGTGCTGACCGTCCGGCTCTGCCCCTGGTATGAGATCCTGAAGTCCAGCGGCAGGACCGGCATCGCCGAGCTCATCGCCGACAGGATCTGCAAGCGGGAGTTCGGCGGCTGGGCGAAGGAGTTCGGGCGAACAATCGAGGTTGCATTCGAGGGGCGGCTGTGCGTCGAGTCCGACCAATGCGAGACCTGCCGGATCGTGTTCAGGTCGCTGCAGGAGGTGTTGTAGGAGGGCTCTCCGACCCCGACCGGTCGGCGTCGGATACGCCTCCTACATCCGGGGGCCCATGCGCTGCGGGAATCATTGTAGGAGGGCTATCCGAGCCCGACGAGCCGCTCGAAGTTGACCGCGCATATCCTTTCCAGCGCATCCTTAGGCAGGTCCAGGCCGCGGATGATGCCGTCCTCCGGCGGGCCGAGGATTTCGTCCGCGCCCTTTGGGACTCGGAACTCGTCGGCTGTCTCCAGGAACCGCCTCACGATTCCCGCCCGGTGCGCGGCCCGCTCTAGCGTCAGCGATCCGAAGATGTCGCTGCCGAAGATGATCCGGTCGGCGTAGCGGACGAAGAACTCGCGCGAAGCCGCCACGTCCCGAGAGAGGTTGTAGTAGAGCTCGATCCCGGGCGCGAGGTCGAGGTGAACGCCAGCGAACCTGTCCAAGAGCGCCCCCGCCCGCACTAGGTCGCCGGAGAGAAACAGGAAGTGCGCGAATATGACCCTGAGCCTGGGATGGCGGTCGAGTACGTTTCCGACCTCGCCAAGAATCTGCTCGTAAGGCGGGAACGTCTCGTCATATCCCCACCCGTGGTCCGCTGCCCATTTGGGAGTCAGATCCGCATGCCAGAACTCGGGCGGATCGGCGACGTGCCACAGGAGCGGAACACCCAGCTCCTCCACGCGCGCGAAGAACGGTTCGAAGTAGTCGCTGTCCATGGCGATGCCGAGCGCCTTGCGACGGTCGGGCTTGGTTTCGAGGAGCTTGATCCCGTCCGCGCCGGCCCGGATCAGGCGATCTACCTGCTCATCGAGCGGAGGCGACGCAACCTTGCCGCCCGAGAAATGCGCGGAGTGATCGAGGGCTGCAAAAACGTAGAACCTGTCCGGAAACGCCGCCTTTGCGGCAAACGCGGCCTGGTTCGAGTTGGCCTGCTCGCGGCCGTAGATGCAGGCGATCCCCATCCGCTCGGCCCCGATGTGCTCGCGGATGGCGTTCAGGTTCTCGATGTTCCCGACCCCGCCCAGGTGGACGTGGCAATCGATCAGTCTCATCATCACGTCATGAGTTCGCCTCGGCGCGCGCCCTGTCCTCGTGGTTGCGGAACGGGTCTGCTTCGCGCTATACTTGGCCATCGGTGTAGTATAGAGCCTTGGCCATTGGTGTAGTATAGGGCCTTGTGCCCGTTCCGAGGGAAAAAACGTGAACATTACGGGCGCTATCTGCCTGAGCCTGCTGACGGTTGCCTCCTTGGCTGCGGCCGCTGCGACCAAACCGGGGCCGGAGCAAGAATGGCTGGCCCATTTCGCTTTCCAGCCGCTGGAGGCGAGCGCTGAAGGGGTCTGCGCGCCTAGCGGCGCCGAGTTGCCGCGGTTCTCCGTGAAGCCGGCGGCTGTCGGGAGGCAGATGGTGCGTGTGTCGCTGCCGTTCGCTCCCGGCACGTTCCCCGCGGAACTCGGGCTGGCGGTAAGGGCGGATGGCAAAGAGATCGCGCCGGACGTCCGCCATCTTACATATCACCCCGGCAAGCCCCGATCGGTCCGCCGGGCCATCCTCACGTTCCCCTTTGAGTTTCCTGACACTTCCGAGCGCGAGTTCCGTGTCATGCTCAGGCCCGCCGCCCCGGCTGAACCCGCCTCCCCCAAGCCGGCGAAGGAGTTCAGCGGACAGGTCGGCGAGTTCGCGATTCGTGTGGATTCGGAGTCCGTCGAGATTAGCCGGGACGGCAAGACGCTCTGGCAGGCGGAGCCTATCGCGCCCGAGCGCACGTCACGGACGGCCCCGAACGTGGAGGTCGTCGAGCGCGGGAAGCACTACCTCTGGATGCGACTGCTCGCGCCGGATGAGAAGTGGCCGAGGATCATCGAGGTGCGGGCGGACTCGCTCGGGACGGTCGCGGTCAAGGCGCACCTGCAGCGGCTGGAGGCCGGCGATGCCTACGCGCCCGAGCTCGGTTGGCGAATTCGCGGGCTCAAGGCGAAGCCCCTGCCCAAGCACGAGTTCGGCAAGGGCGAGGCGGTGTCGATAGACTGCGGCAGCCTGCGGGTCGATTTCCCGGACGCGGCGCTCCTGCGGCGCGGGGACGTTTCGGCAGACGCCACCCAGGTGACCTACGTCCGCTGCGCGCCCGATGAGAATGTCCCGTATCAGGAGGCGGCGTGGAGGACCGCGGCGTTTGCGGTAAGTCCCGCGGACTCGGCTCCGTTGACCCCGCTTCTGGAGCCGCCGCACGCGGTCCGCGTGCCTGCGGGGCTTTACGATGCGGTTTGCGGGAGCGCTGTCGAGTCCGATCTGTCCACCTGGCCCCTGCTCGACGAGATCAGCCGCTATCACCGCGATCTCATCCCCAAGTCCGCCGCGACCGGCGACGATTTCGGCAACGTCACCGGCTACCCGGCCGGCCTCTTCGGCATGAACCGCCTCAACCACTGCCCCGCCATCTTCGATGAATATTATCGATCCAGCGATGCCCATCTGCGCGAGACGGCGCTGGAGTGGTGCTCCAGCTTCTTCGACCTCTCGATCTGGTGGGGCACGGGGCGCCAGGGCGAGTTCGGCGGCACGCGCTACAACAACGTCCAGGCGCTGGGCGACCAGCACAAGGGCGATACGAGCTTCATGTGGCGCTCGAACACGGCGGTCCACTTCTGCACCAAGGGCTACGACTCATTCCTCCTCGCCTACGAGGAGACGGGCGATCCGAGGATGGCGGTCGCGCTCAAGTGGCAGGTCGATTACGCGAAGCGAAAAGTCCACACCGACCAGGGCGAGTGCCGCAACATCGGCGATGCCGCCGACTTCATAAGGCTCTATCGATACACGGGCGACGGCGGCTATCTCGACGAGGCCGTCCGCCTCTTTCGCGAGCTCAGAACGAAGCTCGGCGAGGACAACCTGTTCAGCCAGGGCGGACAGCCCATCGAGAAAGACGGCCCGTTCATCGACGACGACGACCACGGCTACGGCCACCCCTTCGCCAAGCCTTACATCATCGGTTACGCTCTCGCCGGGCTGCCGGAGTTGGCGAGGATCAGGTCGCAAACTGTGATTCCGAACGCAGTGAGGAATCTGCTTTTGCAGCCTCGGGAAAAGCAGATTCCTCGCACTGCTCGGAATGACGAGGATGATGTGAGCGATGAGCCGAGGCTGAGGGATGTCGTGAGGGCGGTCGCCGACTTCCTGGCCTCATCCGTCGATCCGGCGGGCGGATGGCGCTACCCGCATCCGAAGTCACGCGGCGCCATCATCAGCCAGGGGATCGAGCATGCGGCGCAGATCGCACGGGCCGCGGCATTCCTCGAAAGCCGCGGCGAGCCCATCGGCAAGCTGCTCGACGCCATTGAGACAGTCCTGCAGGCGCGCATCCTGACCTGGGAGAAGACCGGCCAGATCCTGGGCGGCCTGCAAGGATGGGAGGATGCCGCCGGCATCCTCAAGGACAGCAAGACCGTCTACGACCTCTACAAGAAGCCCGCGGACCGCGACCCCGCCCGCGACTACACCGAAGGCTCGATCGGCCTCGGAGGCTCATCTCCCGAGGGGATCGTCTACTTCTGGGAAGTCCTCGATTTCTATCTCGAGCATCGCCCCGCCGACCGCCTCTTCAACGCCAACCCGCAGCTTGCGTCAATGCTGCAGCGCATCGACCGGAAGCGTACCGCGCCTCCCCTCCTTACCAAGGAGGGGCCGGGGGAGGTCGACTACCTCCGCCACGGCATGGCCGACAAGCTCCCCACCTTCAACGCCGCCCAAATCAAGCGTCTCGACTTCCCCCTCGCCTACGACCCGGCACGGTTCCCCAGCTTCGACCGGTGGCGCAAGTCCGCGCGCGCGAAGCTGCTCCAATGCTACCTGACGCCGCCCCCGCGAGCCGAATTCCGTCCCGTGGTGATCGCCCGGGAGGACCGCGGGACCCATGAGGCGCGCAAGATCGTGTTCAACGTCTCCGCCGACTGCCGCATCCCGGCCTATCTGCTCGTCCCGAAGGGGCAGGGGCCGTTCCCGGCAATACTCGCGCTGCACGACCACGGCGCGCACTTCTCGATCGGCAAGGAGAAGATGGTCAGGCCGTTCGAGGAGAAGCCGGAGGTCCTGGCCGATGCCGAGCAGTGGGCTGCGACGAACTACGGCGGCCGGTTCGTCGGCGACGAACTGGCGAAACGGGGCTATGTCGTCTTCGCCGCCGACGCGCTCTTCTGGGGCGACCGCGGCCGCAAGGAGGGCATCGACTACGAGGCCCAGCAGGAGCTTGCGGCGAACCTGTTCCTGATGGGGATGACCTGGTCCGGCGTGATCACCTGGGATGATATCCGATCCGCCGAGTTTCTGGCCTCACAGCCGGAGGTCGATCCCGACCGCATCGGCGCAATCGGCCTATCGATGGGCGCTCACCGCACCTGGTCGCTCTGCGCCGCCACCGACCGCATCAAAGCCGGCGCAGCGATCTGCTGGATGGCCACGACCGAATCGCTCGCCGCCCCCGGCAACAACCAGACCAGGGGCCAATCGGCCTACTCGATGATCGTCCCGAACCTGCGCAGCTATCTGGACTACGCCGACGTCGCCGCCATCGCCTGCCCGAAGCCGATGCTCTTCTTCAACGGCCGCGAGGACGGCCTCTTCCCCGTTGAGGGCGTCAACACCGCTTACGCCCGCCTCCGCCGCGTCTGGGATGCTCGGGGCGCGGGCGACAAACTCGTCACCAAGCTCTGGCCCGTCCCGCACGTGTTCAACGTCGAGATGCAGGAGGAGGCGTTCGGGTGGTTGGGCAGGTCGCTCACTCCGACACGTGGTAAGCCTTAAGCAGGTTCTCCCGCCCCATCCGGTCATCGACGAACACACCCCGCTCGTGGTGTGACGCTATGAACTCCGCCAGCTCGTCCACCATCTTCCTCCGCTCCTCGACGGGCCCCTTCTCGGCCACCGACTTCTGCAGCGCGAAGTCGCGAAGGGCATAATCGACCGCCGCGAGAAGAGCGTCCTTCGCGGGGCCCGAGCCGGCGGCCTTCTCGAAAGCCCCTCGCGCCCCCTTGAGTAAGTTGGTGCACCGGTCGATCTCCTCCGGCGACTTGAGAGAGGTGAACGGGATGCTCGACGCGTGCCGAACCGTGTCCTCCAGCGCCTGGTAGAGCTTCTTCGCCGCTTCGGCCGCCTTGCCGAAGCGGGCGGAGCAGAAGCCGGATACGATCGCATCGACGTCCGCGTCCGGGTTCCATGCAAGGCGCGCGAGGACGTAGTGGTTGAGCTCGTACGTGCGCCAGTCGCCGGGCTCGGCGTAGCTCGACACCCCGGCGATCCCGAGCTTCGCATACCACTGCAGGTCCTTTTGCATATAGTGCGGGATGGTGTTCGGCAGCGACCGCCATGCGTACTTGCGATAGTACGAATAGATCGAAACGTCCCCGGCGAAGCCGGCTTTCCACTCCTGGAGCGCGGCGGCGTAGTCGGCGTTGCGTTCGGAGGTCGGGTCGTTGATCTGATACTCGAAGCACTGGTTGATCGGGCAGAAATCGACAAGCACCGACTCGGGCATCTTCGGGTCGGACGGCGGCTTCGTGTAGAGGCTGTAGGCGATGCACTCGAACCGTGCCTTGACGCCCTGCGCCCGTGCGGCCTCGATCACATGGGAGACGAGCCGCGCCTGCCTATCCGCTGGCTCCCCGAGCTTCGCGCACTCAGGGCACTCGCACCACTTCGCCCCGTCCGGCGGCCAGAAGTCGAATATGTCGATCTCGGGACGGCTCTGAAGATACGCCACAACGTTCTTCGTCAGGTAATCCACCGCCGCCGCATTCGACGTACAGAACACCCGGCCATGTTCGGGCCGGCGCTTGCCGTCGGCGCCCATCCCGAACCACTCGGGGTGCTGATCGTATGCTTCGGGAGGCTTTTCGCCCCGAAGCTCTATCGACCCCGCGGCTATGCGTCGGGGCGAACTGCCTCCCGACGCATAGCCGCTGGGGTCCATATCGGCCGAGAGGAAGTTCTGATAGCCGTGCCCGCCGACCTCGATCGTGATGTCGCGCTTCTTGAGCTCGGGCGTCAGGGCCTCGCGCCAGTTGTCCCACTTGACGCGTCCCCGGCCCTGGTAGTCGGTCGGCACGACCAGCGTGTTGAACCGCGACTTCGCCATCCAGTCGATCATCTGCAGAAGGTTCTCGCGTTTGTGCGAATGCCCCTCCTCGACGTAGATCTTGCGGAACCTGAGCTTAGGCTTCTCGACGACCGGTCCGTCCAGTTGGAGGATAACCGGCCTCGCGCGCGGCACAATCTCCCCCTCTCCGCCGGCGGGCGATGCAAACGGGGAGGCGAGCGCGTAGCAGTCGAAGCCTGGTGCCAGCCACCGGCAGCCGAGCCGTTCGAGCAGGTCGTAGGCGGCGTAGAGGACCGAGCGGTCGCGCGCGCCGGTGAGATAGAGCCGTCCATCTGTGATCGAGATCGAGTATCCGTCGTCGCCGACCTCCGGCGAGGGTGACCGCGAGATCACGATCGAGCCCTGTGCCGGCTCGAAGCCCCGTCTCACCTCGACGACCACTGCCGCCATCAGGCCCATGTAGCTCGATATCTCGGAAGCGGCCATCTCCTCCCCCGGGCTCGGCTCTGCCGGGATAACGATCACCGCCGGATGCTGAGGTTCGGCGAGCTCGAACGTGTCCGAACCGGAGGCTGCCGGCGTGAGCGCAAGCAGCCCGGCCAGGCACAACAGAAGCACCGCGCAGGTATCCATCTCGATCACTCCCTCGCCACGAGCGCGCTGCAGCCGGGCGCGTCGGTCTGCTTGGCGCAGATCTCTCTCAGATAGTCAGGGAACCCGCCCTTGGCGTCCTCGACCGCCAGCCGGTAGAGCCGCTTCGCCTCGTCGGGATGCTTCTCGGCGACGTTGGTGGAAAGCGATGGGTCGGCCTTCATGTCAAAGAGGAACCCGCCGGTGCCGTCTATCTTCACGTTGAGCCACCAGCGGTCATCTATCACCGTGACCGCGCTGCCCCAGGCGATGGTCACGTGGTCGCGCGGCGCCGGGCCGCCCTTCAGCGCCTGGTTCCAGAATGAGGCGCCATCGATCGGCTGCGGCGGGTCAACGCCTGCGAAATCGAGGATCAGGCCCGAGATGTCCGTGTGGTTGACGAGCAGATCGGACCGCCTGCCCGCGCCGACCCCCTCGGGATGCCGGATGACGATCGGGACATC
>Ga0315273_10012738_pt1 | contig 10795 bp, 10 predicted proteins | sample YL17G02_0_MG_FD_205753 | JGI IMG/M metagenome (GOLD analysis project Ga0315273, IMG submission 205753) | Sediment microbial communities from Yellowstone Lake, YNP, Wyoming, USA - YL17G02_0 | ecosystem: Environmental > Aquatic > Freshwater > Lake > Sediment | place: USA: Wyoming | collected... | reverse complement strand
CTAGGCGGCACCCTCTCTAGCGGATGTCGCGCCTCAGCGGACGCACTGCACGTACTTCAGAAAGATCTCGAACGCCTGCTCCATGGCGGCCTCGTCCACATCGGTGCTGCCTTCCTTTGCGAGGCACTCCTTCATACGATGACTTATCAGGAAGATGCCGACTCTGTCCAGAGCGGACTTGACCGCGGCCAATTGCGTGAGCACGGATTCGCAGTCTTTGCCCTCGTCGATCATGCGCTGGAGGCCGCGCACCTGGCCTTCTATCCGCCTCAGGCGATTGAGCACGCGTTCCACATCATCATTGACCGCGTGATCGGCCGTTTCGGACTCCATATGAGGCCCTCCTTGTGAAGCGGGAGAACTCACGCCGCCTCCCTTGACCGCCTCAGTATACCCCCATGGGTACCGTGTCAGCAAGAAAGGGCGACGGATGGACAATGGAGCGGAGTACGGGATTCGAACCCGCGACATCCAGCTTGGGAAGCTAGCACTCTACCAACTGAGTTAACTCCGCCCGCAGCCAGGCTAGGCGGGCCGGATTCTAGCACAGGAGCGCGGGTGAGCGTACCGACCCGGGACCGTCCGCCCTCGGCGGCCGCGACAGGCCGCTGAAGATGTGCGCATCGTGCGGCAATTTCGTGGTGACTGCGTGCTCGAACCCGGTTGACACAGGAGCAGCAGGTAGTACTATGAAGAAGCAGCCCCGAGAGTTCAGACGCAGCGTCTGGAGCCTAACACAAAGGCCGGTGCCGAGGAAACGCGGAGACAAATGGCCGCGGAGTACAGAGAAGCGGCGGCGAAGTGCAAGGCGAAGAGAGACGAAGAGCGAGTTCACTCGGGGCTCGCTTTTGTGTTTGCGCACTCTGCCGTCGTCGGGCACGCAGCGCACTGCTGCCGGGCCATGCCGCACCTGAGCGACGGCCATGCATGGCCGGTTCGGGGAGGCTCACGATCCATCCGCACACACGTGGCTACCTGCTGGTGCTGGCGACCGCCACTCTGTGGGGTCTGTCCGGCACCCTGTCCAAATACCTCATGCAGGGTGGAGTCTCCCCAATAGCATTGGCTCAAGGCCGAAGTGCGGTGACAGCGGCGCTGCTCATGCTCTACCTGATTCTCGCACGTCCCTCCAGCCTGCGGGTGCCTCGTCGGGCATGGCCGTGGCTCCTCCTCTTCGGCGTCTTCCTGGCCACGGTCCAGTTCGCGTATTTTTCTGCGATCGAACGTTTGGCCGTGGCCGCGGCGATCCTATTGGAGTACCTCTCCCCCGCGATGGTCGTCACGTTCGGATGGCTGTTCCTGAAGCGCCGAGTCACGCGCACGACGGTCGCAGCCCTGGTTGCCGCATTGGTGGGGTGCGCCTTGGTCGTGCGCGCATACGACCCGGCCGTGCTCTCGCTCTCAGCCGTGGGCATCGCCTTCGGCGTGGGGGCGGCAGTCTCGTTCTCCGGCTACATCCTGGTAGGAGAGCACCTGAAGAACGACACCGACGTGTCGGCGCAACTTCTCTATGGCTTTGCCATCGCCGGGCTCGTGCTGGCCCTGGTTCGACCCCCGTGGACCCTGCCGACAACCGTCCTCGAACCCCGGAACCTGGCATTGATCGTCGCGGTAGGCGTTTTCGGCACGATCCTGCCGTTCGGCTGCTTCCTGGCCTCGTTCCGATACATAGACGCCGGCAGGGCCACGATCGTCTCGACGTTGGAGCCGGTGGTCGCCGGCGTGGTCGCCTGGGTCTGGCTAGGCGAGGTGTTCTCCGCTCCGCAGATGTTGGGCGCCGCGTTGGTGATAGGCGCGGTCATCGCGCTACAGCGCGACAGACCCGACGACGAAGCGGTGGCCGCGCCGGATACTCTCGTCTTTGTGAAGCGGACGGACTCGCGGGCTGTTGAAGAATGACGACTCGCCGCCAGACTGCGCTGGGTATGCGCAAGGCAAGGACGCAGGGAGCGTTCGTGGCAGCGCTACGGGCGCGACCGAGGACGACGCATGGCGCCTAGCGCTGACACGAAGGGCAGAACGCCGTGCCCCGGCCCGCAACGATCGTGCGCACCATCGTGCCCCCACAGCGCAGGCACTCCTGCCCCTGCCGCCCGTACGCACGCAAGACACGCTGGAAGCCACCGCCTTCTCCGCCCGCATCCACGTAGTCGCTGATGGAACAACCGCGCAGGCGCACGCCCTCGGCGAGAGTCAGTTTGATCTCCGCCGCCAACTTCCCTATCTCATGCGCGCTGAGCGACCCTGCCGCACGCACCGGCGAGAGACCCGCGGCGAACAGGATCTCGTCGGCGTAGATGTTGCCGATGCCGGCGACGTGGCGCTGGTCGAGCAACACGGCTTTCAGTGGCGCCCGCCTGCCTCGCATCATGGCCGACAGGCCAGCTTCGTCCCAATCGTCGCCGGGCCAAGCGTCGGGACCCATCCGGGCCACCCGGGCTGCCGGACCACTCAGCGTGAGGTGGACCCGTCCGAACTTCCGTATGTCGCGGAACACGAGCAGCGCGCCGGGCGCCCCCGTGGCCACCGCAACGGCGGAAGCGGGCGCATCAAGGCGGAACACGAAACGGTTGTGTGGGGACACGGACGGCCCGGTGGGTCCCTCGAGCAACACTTGACCGGTCATGCCCAGGTGGATGGTCAAGAAGAGATCGCCGTTGAGTGGAAACACGAGGAACTTGCCCCGCCGGCGCACGTCGATGATCCGACGGCCCTCCAGAGCCGCCGTGAACTCGGCCGAAGTGACGTCCAGCAGCATCGACTCAGTCAGCAGGTCGACGGCACGGATGCGGCGGCCCGGGAGGGCCGCCGCCAGCTGACTGCGGATCGTCTCTACTTCGGGTAGTTCGGGCACCCTACCTACATGCTATCCGGAGCCGCTACGCCGAGCAGATCGAGACTGCGGGCCACTACCCGTCCGGTCACCAGGCAGAGCGCCAGCCGCGCCGCCGCGACCTTCGGGTCGGAGCCGATGACCCGACAGTTCTTGTAGAAGGGGTGGAACGCACCCGCGACCTCCTGGGCATAGGCCGCCACGCGGTGGGGGGCGCGACGGTCGGCTGCCTCGCGTACCAGATCGCCGAACTCATCCAGCTTCTTGATCAGGTCTCGCTCGAAGGTGGTCTCGAAGAGACCGCCTTCAGCGTCGGCCAAGTCGAGCGAGGGCTCGAGCCCCGGAGGCGCGTTGCGCAAGATGCTCGCGATTCGCGCGTGAGCGTACTGCACATAGAACACGGGATTCTCCTGCGACTGCTGACGAGCCAGGCTCAGATCGAGATCGAGCGTCTGGTCGTGGGAACGCATCACCAGGAAGAAGCGGGCGGCATCGACCCCCACGGCGTCGATCAGTTCCCCCAGTGTGACCATCTCGCCGCGTCTGGTGGACATCTGACGAAGCTCGCCTTCTTCCAAGAGGTTCACCATCTGCCCGATGATCAGTTCGAGCATGTCCGGGTCGTGCGAGAGGATCTCCACGGCCGCCTTCATGCGCTGCACATACCCATGGTGATCCGCGCCCCAGATATTGATGAGGTGGTCGTAGCCGCGGGCGAGCTTGTCCTGGTGATACGCGATATCGGCCGCGAAGTACGTCGGCCGCTCGTTGCTGCGGATGAGCACCCGATCCTTGTCGTCCCCGTAGGCAGAGGTGCGCAGCCACACCGCATCATCCAGACGATAGGCGTCCCCGCTCTCGAGCACCCGGTCGATAGTGCCCTGCACGTGCCCTTCCGTGTGCAGTGGGCTCTCGCTGAACCAGCTATCGAACGTCACCCGGAATCGTTCGAGCTCCGCGCGCATCTGGTCGAGCACGATCTCGCAGCCACGCACTCGCACGTTGTCTATCGCCGGGGTCGAGGCGTCATCCAGGCCTTCCGCCCGCAAGGGCTCCACCCAGCGATCGGCGATCTCCTCGCGGATCTGGGTGGCAATGTCTACCACGTAGTCACCCTGATATCCCTCTTCCGGCACCGGGAGGTCGAGACCGAACGACTGAGCGTAGCGCGCCGCCACCGACCGACCGAACATCTCCATCTGGCGGCCGTAATCGTTGATGTAGAACTCGGTGGTCACCTCGTGCCCGCTGTAGCGCAGGAGCCGGTCGAGGGAGTTGCCGTACGCCGCGTATCGCCCGTGGCCCACATGGAGCGGACCGTTGGGATTGACGCTCACGTACTCGAGCAGGATGTGCAGCGGATGCGCGCGCGCGCCCCGGCCTACGTCGTCGCCGGCGGCCAGCAGCGCCCGCGCCGCCTTCAGGTACGCCTCCGGCCGCAGACGGAGATTGAGAAAGCCGGGACCGGCGATATCGAATCTCTCCACGAGCTCCGACACCGAGGGATCGGCCTGCAGACGACCGATGAGCTCCTCCGCCAAGACCCGCGGCGCTCGATGCGCCACTTTCGCCAGTTGCATGCAGAACGGGGTGGCGTAGTCGCCGTGCTCCGAGTCCGCCGGTCTCTCTATCACCAGCGCAGGAACATCCTCCCACGCCTCCTCGGCCACCCATGCCGCGACCACCCGCCCTACTCGATCTGCCAGCACTCGCTCACTCCCTTCTCTCGGACCGCGCCGACGCGCACACGCTGTGTTCTAGACACCGCGCGTAGGAGACGGCACACGGCAGGCGAACAGCTCCTCGAGCTTCCCGATATCCGCGGGGGTCCCGATCGCGATGAGCACGTCGGTCTCTTCCAGCACAAGGTCTGGGGCCGGGTTGGTCTCGAACAGGCCCGTTGCTCCCCGTCTGACGGCGAGGACCGTGGCCCCCGTCTCCTGGCGGATATCCAAGTCCCTGATCGATCGTCCCACGACTTCGCAGGTGGCGTTCAACGCGAACTCCTCCAGCCGGAACTCTATCTCGCCCCCGCGGGAGACCACCTCCAGGTAGTCACTGACCATCGGCTTCAGCATGAGCGTGGCCATCTTCTTGCCCCCGATGCTGTAGGGCGAGATCACCTGGTCGGCGCCCGCCCTGCGCAGCTTGCCGGCCGATTCCTCGTTCGCGGCCCGGGCGATGATGCTCAGCCGAGGATTGAGCACGCGCGCCGACAGGACCACGTAGATCGTGTCGGCGTCGGAGTCTACCGCCGCGACGAGTCCGATGGCACGCTCGATGCCCGCCTCAAGGAGGGTCTCGTCCTGCGACGCGTCCCCTTCCACGCCGAGATAGCCCAACTCCAGGATCCGCGCCACCGTCGCCGGGTTGCTATCGACCACGACGAAATCGGCACGGTTCGCCGCGAACTCCAGGGCCACCGCTTCTCCGACGCGGCCGAATCCGCAGATGATGTAATGCCCTCGCATCTCGCCTATCTGTCTATACACCGCTCTCCTCCTGAACATGCCGCTGAGCGTTCCGCTCACCATGAACTCGATCAACGAACGTAGGCCCAAGCCGATCAGGCTCACTCCCACGACCACCAGCACGATGGTGAACGCTTGGCCCCGCGGTGACAACGGGTGAACCTCGTTGAACCCCACGGTGGTCAACCCGAGCACCGTCATGTACAAGGCGTCGAGAACAGACCATCCCTCGATCAGGATGTAGCCCACAGTGCCCACGACCAACACCAGTAGGGCGCCCAGCGCCAACATGGCCACCGTGCGGATCTCTGATGCTTTGCTATCCGCCTGCCCGCTCATGCATCCTTTCCACCCCAGGTTCGCACGTGCGGGCCGACCGGCTCGCGGCTAGTAATGGTATGGCTCTCCCCGCTCGATGCGCATGGCCCGGTACAACTGTTCGAGCACCACGCATCGCGCAAGTTGGTGCGGGAAGGTCAGCCTGGAGAGCGACCAGACAAGATCGGCCGAACCCAGCACACGCTCGTCCAAGCCCAGCGCACCGCCTAGTATAAACTGGAAGTCGCTGCGTCCGTAGAGCTTCTCCGCGGCCAGGTGGGCGCTCAGTGCCTCAGACGTGAACTCCCGCCCTCCCCGCTCCAGCACGGTGGTATACGCGCCAGGGCGCAACCGCCGCACGAGTTGGTCGCCTTCGGCGCTCAAGACCCTTCCACTTCCGTGAGAGATAGGCACCTCGGGCACTTCGCGCATGTCGACGGTCGCATAGGGCCGCAGGAGACGGACGTAGTGGTCGGCTACGCCGCGATACTCTCGACTCAGGCGGCCGACACAGATGATGGTCAGTCGCACCAAGAGCACGTTTCAGCGACTGAGGACGCCGCGGCACGTCGAACAGCGTGTCCCGGCGGCCAAAACCTCGTCTTGAATCGAGCCCCTCTACAGGAACGGCAGATCGCCGACGCCATCATCATCATCATCGTGCCGGGTCCGGCGTTTCAGAGTCGTGAACGCGTGGTCCTTGACGATGGTCGGCATGTTGCGCCACAAGCAGATGTCGCTCTTCAAGTAGCGTGCCTTGATCTCAACGGTGCAACGGATGGTGCACGTGAGGCAGACCTCGTCCTCCACCTGTATCTTCTCGCGGCGGGGGCGCTCCCCTTCGTCGAGCCGCCGAGAAGCATCCAGCAGCAACTCCTGAACATCGATCGAAGGTGTGATGGAGAAACGTATCTCCCGGTCGGGAACCACGAACTTGAAGGTGCCCGACGTCCAGTTGGAGAGCTGCAGAGCCTGATCGTAGGTCTGCCGGTTGACGATCTCTTGGAGGGTCTTCCGGTCGGTGTAGCCACGCTTGAGAAGCATGACCCCCAAGGGTTGAGGACTCTCATCTTCGCCGCGGCTCAAGAGACACTCGTTAAGCTGCTCGGACGACAGCACACCTGCCGCCACAAGCCTGCCTCCCAACAGATCGTCAGACAAAGGGAGAGAGATGGCATCTACCCTGCCATCGTTCATGTAGATGTAGCCGCACTCTTCGAAATCCTGTATTTCCAGCACGCCGCTCTTCCTGTACGCAGCCAGGAACTGCAGTATGCTGAAAATCGAGAACTCTTGTATCTTGCCCCACAGGATCATCGCACCACCCCGGGGTTCAACGACCGTCTACGCGCGAAGAATCGGCGTCAACGGTGGGATTCGGAGCGCTCGGGCACTGGGGGCCCTGCTTTCTTGAACACGGCGCGCTCAGAAGAATGCCCATTTCCGCTGCGCACATCGTTCCCCGCCCCAGGTTCGTCGACCTCCCCGAGACGAGGCTCGCCTCCCTGCGGGACCGGGGCGAAGCCGCTGAACGTGGAACTCGGCGTGTCGACGATCGGCTCAGAGTCAGCGGCGAGGACCCCCGCCGAGCCCGACAACGGTTCCTCGACCATGGCCACGGAAACGCCGATCTCCTCGGAAACCCCAGCACCCTCGAGGGCGAGTGCTCGATGATCGGCGATCGCCACACCCTCCCCTGAATCGACGGAGACGTCAACGGAAGCGGCTCCGATCTGTTCGTCGGCGACGGCGGAGACCGACGCCCACCGCTCCTCATCCGCGGCCTCCTCGATGCTACCCCGCCGGCGCGCCGGCGGGTGGAACAATTGCCAGCCGATGGCGAGAAAGACGTAGGCGAACACACCGAACACCGCCGCCAGGATGAGCAGACTCGTGCTGAAGTTGGAGAAGAAGGGGAGCAGCACCAGAAGGGCGATCACCACGAACAACGCACCCAGAAGAAGCGCCCCTGCGCCCAGAACACGAAGAATCATTCACGCACCTCAGAGAATCGGTGGGTACGTTGCTGCACGATGCATGCTCCGCACCCGCGGTAGCACGGTTTCAGTCTAGTGAACACCGCCTGGCTTTACAAGTGACAAGTCGCGCAAGCCGCGCGACTCACGCGGTTGCCTTGCGATCCCGAAATGCTTCTATCTCCGCAAGGACCGCCTCATCGGACGAAGTATGTTCGATGATCTCTCGAAACTCCTCAGTCGACATGCCGAGTTGAGACAGGAGCACACGGTCTCGCGAGCAGGGATGCGCGAACGAGCCAGGATTCCCGTGGTATGTGGCTCGAGCCTTGTCGATCATGCGCGGAAGCCAGCCCCAGCCACCGAGTGCAACTGAACCGGCCCTGGGTGGGTGTACCGTGAGGTTGTATCTATCGTCCATGCGTCCTAGGATAGACCTTTTCATTCTGTCTGTTAATCCTGTTTGTTTGTTTTCGCCGCCGCGTCCACTCTGCGAGTCTTGCATGCCACCACTCCGCCGCCGGATTTTAGGAGCAACACCACGCAAGAACCACCGGAATGAGAGGACTGTCACAGGCCCGTGAGAGAATTGTCATCGGGTTCAGATCGTTCTCTCCAGGGCGAAGAGGAGGGCGCGCTCCACCTCCAGCAGATGATCGGGCTCTATCAGCTTGTTCCCCCACACATCGGCGACATAGAAGACGTCGACCACGCGACCGCGTTGCGTCGCCACCTTGGCTAGTTTGACTTCGAGGCACAGGTCGTCGAGGGTGTGGGCCAGCGTGTAGAGCAATCCGATGCGGTCGGCGGCGTGCACCTCGATGACGGTGAGCGTATCCGAGGCGCCGTCGTCGAGAACCACCCGAGATGGCTCGAGTCGCTCTACCGCCCCGGCGCGGGCATATCTAGCGGCCTTCTCGGCCAGGCGATAGTCCAAGGAGAGGCGGCCCTCGAAGGCACGTTCGATGTCCAGCCGCACGGCCTCCCAGCGCTCGCGCGGTATGGTACTTCCGAACTGATCTGCTACATGGAAGACACGAGCCACCAGGTCGTCTCCCAGCGGTTGCACCTGCGCACTCAGGATGTTCACGCCGTGGTAGGCGAGCACCCCGGACAGCCGTGCCAGCAGGCCCGGATACGACGGCGACACCACCGACAGCTCGTCGACTCCCGCCAGAGGGCCGGGATGCACCTGCAGGGCGAGCTCGCCGCCGAGAGGCCCCATCGGCACCGCCATCGCCAGCAACGGTTCGAGATCGCCGGCAAGGGCCTCCTGGGCGTCCGCTCGGCGGCGGTCGGCACCCTCCTCCCCGAGTGCGTACCGCACCTTGAAGAACAACTCTCGTACCAGTGTGGCCGTCCACGGTGTCCAGACCGCCGACCCGGTGGACATGGAATCGGCCACCGTCAACACATAGAGCATAGCCAAACGCCCGCGCGAGCCGATCGTCTGTGCAAGCCGAGAGATCAACGCGGGGTCATCGAGGTCGCGCCTGGCTGCCGTCTCGGGAAGCAGGAGGTGGTGCTGGATAAGGAACGCCACCGACTCCCGCGCCTCCGGAGGCCGGCCGAGCGCCGCGAGGGCGCGCGCGGCGAGTCCCGCCCCCGCATGGGAGTGGTCGTCCGCGGCGCGCCCCTTGCCCACGTCGTGCAGCAGGCAGGCGACGAGGAAGAGGTCCCAATCCGGCGTTGTCGCCAACTCCTGAGCCAGGGAAACCGCCAGCGGATCGCCGAGCGCAGCGACCTCCGGCTCGTGGTCGCCGTATACGCGCGCCTGGCCGGCGACGACCTGACGACGTCCCTCGGCCAGGTGTACGGCCGAGCCGACGCATTGCAGTGAATGGCCGTCCACCGTAAAGGTATGGAGCCCATCGCGCTGCCCGAGAGAGCGGATGCCCTCCCAGCCTAAGACCCACGTCGAGAGGACGCCCCGGCGAGAGAGCCGCTCGAGTCGAGGCGTGCCTGCCTCACCGGCCCGCAAAAGTGAGACCAAGACTTTCCACCGCTCGTCCGCGACGTCCGGCATGGGGACGGGGAGTGCGACCGACCACGGGCCTGCGGCGATGGAACCGGCCTCCGACAACGCCGCCGACCAGACGTCCTCGGAGAGGAGACTCACGGCCTGTGCGGCTTGAGAGATCTCCCTCGTGACCTCCAGCGTCCCGTCCATCGACTCGAGACTCCCCGGAGCATCGACCGGGCGGAACGCAGCAGCTACGTCGTCCTGCACATCCAGATAGAGTCGGTCGACCTTGCGACCAAGTGCATAGTGAAGCGACGCCCGCGCGCGCAGGAGGCAGTCGGTCGACGCCTCGAGTTCCGCAAGAGATGCAGGCGGGAGCCAACCTGTCGACATAAGACCGTAGAATCCGGTAACCCCCCGCAGGGCGAAGGCCAACCAGAAGGCCTCGTGCACGTCACGCAGCCCACCCCGCCCGCTCTTGAGATCGGGTTCGATCAGCATGCCTGTCGGTCCACACGCGGCGTGACGAACCTCCCGCGCTTGCAGAAGGCGGAGGGCGAACTCGCCGCCGCCGCCGATCGACACCCGCGACCGCAGTCGATCCATCAGGTCGCGAAAGAGATCCTGGTCGCCCACCAGAAGACGCGCCTGGCAGAACGAGGTCTCCAGCTCCAGATTCTCAGACGCGACGGCCAGACACTCATCCACCGTCCGGACCCCGTGACCCAACTCGAGGCCGGCGTCCCACAAGGGATAGAACAGACTCTCCGCCGCCTCCTGCACTCGGGATGCTTCCTCCGGGCGATAGAGCAGCATCAAGTCGATATCTGAAAAGGGTGAGAGTTCCCGACGTCCGTAGCCACCGAGCGCCACCACGGCAAGCCCCGACTCCCTGGAGCGAGCGCCATCCACGACCTGATGCTCCGCCTCGCGAAAGAGTGAGACAAGCGCAAGGTCGACCAGATCGGCCCGTCGCCGCGCCAGCTCGCGCCCGCCTTCACCGGCGAGGTGCAGCTGCCTCAGCTCGTCGCGGGCCTGCCGTAAGAAAGCAGCCGGACCCTGGCCGGGAGGGATCATCGCGCGGCTGAACGCCGATCCTCTTGGCCGCGGCTAGATCGCGTCGACTCCGCGCTCTCCCGTGCGGATGCGCACGACATCCTCCAGCGGGAGGATGAAGATCTTGCCGTCACCTATCTTGCCGGTCTGGGCAGCCTGGGTGATGGCGTCCACCACC
>Ga0315273_10012736_pt1 | contig 10796 bp, 8 predicted proteins | sample YL17G02_0_MG_FD_205753 | JGI IMG/M metagenome (GOLD analysis project Ga0315273, IMG submission 205753) | Sediment microbial communities from Yellowstone Lake, YNP, Wyoming, USA - YL17G02_0 | ecosystem: Environmental > Aquatic > Freshwater > Lake > Sediment | place: USA: Wyoming | collected... | reverse complement strand
CTATCCGTACGTGGGCAGGACTTCAGTCCTGCCTCGGCGAGGTGGCGAGCAGCGCGTTTGCAACCCCGGGCGACACTCGCGCAATCTTCCGGATGATGGCGTGGCGGCGAGTGAGCCGTTCTCGCTCGACAATGGCGCGGCCCGCCGAGAGCAGGCCATCGCGCCAGTCTTGATCCCGGCGTTCGAGCGTCGAGGGAAACCGCGCGAGCGCCTCGGCAATGGGCTCCAGGCAACTCCCATCTCCCACGAGCGCGGCCGCCTCGACGAACCCCGCCGGCAGTGCTTCGGTTGCGCCGGTGAGCGTCTCGCGGAGATCGTAGACCGCCACCCGGCTGCCGCGTTGCGCAAGCGCGAGGTGCACGCTGCCTCGGACCGCGCGCCACTCGAACCGGTCCGCGGCGGCAGGAGCGCCGTCTTCGCGGGTCCTGGCAATCTCGATCACGCGATGGAGGGTGGGGAGCGGCGTGTCCGCCGAGCCGGCCGGCACAAGGTCGCGCAGGAGAGACGGGTCGGCGGCCTCGCCGGCGGCCACCGACTGCAACACCGCGCGCGGGTCGATCGCGGCGCCGGCAGCTGCCGCGCCACGGGACGCCCAGCCCCGGACGGCCGCGCTGCCGTCCTTCGCCAGTCGCTTCCGCAGCGGCGTGAGCACGCGGGGAAGTGCCCGCTGGAGCACGTCGATGGCCTGGAGGCGCAGCGTATCCGGTCGATCGGCGTCCAGAGCGACCGCGCTCAACGCGTCCAGGGCCCTCGGACTTTCCTCTCCATCGAGGTGTGCGCCGAGGAGCGCAATGGCCGCCATGCGCACTTTCGGGTCCGCCTCCGCCGCGTAGAGCTGTTCGACGGCGAGGTCGACGCCTCGTCGATCCGGGCTGGCCTCGAGCACCTTGAAAATGGCGGCACGCGCCACGGCCGAGACCGTGTGGCCGAACGCCACAATCAGGTGGGGAACCCCTCGCACGCCGATGACAGCCAGCCGGGCACCGGCGGTCTCGCGGGCGACTGCGTCGGCGCCACACAAGTCCTGCAAGAGGTGCTCGATCTCCGCGGCCGCGGACTTGCGGATGGCCACACCCTACTCCTCGGTCTTGCGGCGCCGCTTTCCGAACAGCCAGGCGAGCCCGATGCTCAGGAAGTAGAGGCCAACCATCGGACCCGCCATGAGCGACTGCGTCACCATGTCGCCGGTCGGGGTGATGACGGCTGCGGCGACGAAGATGATGAGGATGGCGTACTTGACGTTCCGCCAGAGGAACCCCGCCGTGACCAGGCCCATCCGGGCCAGCGCGAGAATCACCGTGGGCATCTCGAACACCAGGCCCATCGCGAGCATCATCATCGCGTAGAGCGAAAAGACCGGTGCGATGCGCGGCATGATCACCATGTAATCGGTCGAGAAGCTGGCCAGGAAGACCCAGGCGAGCGGGAAGACCACGTAGTGGTTGAAGGCGGTCCCCGCGACGAAGAACACTGTGGCCATCAGGATGAACGGCCCCGCGAACCGCTTCTCGTGCGCGTACAGGCCCGGGGCGATAAAGAGCCAGAGCTGCCACATGATGAGCGGCGCGCTGATCACCACGCCGGCCAGCAGCGCGATCTTCACGTAGAGCATGAAGGCTTCCGTCGGCTCGGTGTAGATGAGCTTCGACCCAGCCGGCAGCTTCTCGTAGAGCGGCCGCATGATGAAGGTGAAGATGCGATCGATGAAGAAGAAGGCGACGAGCGTGCCGAAGGCCAGCGACAGGGCCGCAGCGACGAGCCGCCGCCGAAGCTCATCCAGGTGATCGAGGAACGACATCTTGCCGGCGCCGTCGTCCTCGACGTCCTCGTCCTCCGAGACCTTGAGCCCGCCCGGCTGGGGGGGCCCGATCTGGGGAACGACCTTGTCCCTCCTGGACCGGAACGCCATCAGCCTGGCGATCGGACCTAGCGCCACGTGCCGGAGGAGGAGCCTGAGGTGGGCTCGGTTGGTGTCTCCGGCGCGGTCTCCGAGGAGGCAGCCGGCTTCGAGGCGGGCGCCTTCTGCTCCTCGACGCGAATTTCTTCCTCGAGGGTGCTGCGCAGCTCGTTGGACGCTTTGCGGAACTCCCCAAGGCTGCGGCCGAGCGACCGGCCAAGTTCAGGCAGCTTGCGCGGCCCGAAGATGATGAGCGCGATCACCAGGATGATGACCAACTCCGGCATGCCGATGGAACCGAACATGTGGGTGACTCCAGTGGCTCCTGCGCCGTGTACCCGCTCCGGGCGCGACGTCATGCCCGCCCGGGGTCCACACCGGCCGCGGCTGGTGCGGCGCATCCTGACCGCGTTGGACCCTCTGAATCATAGGGCCCGAGGGTGCGCAGGGTCAAGGAGGGGCCGCTCGGGAGCGGCGCGAACTCGTTGCCGCTCCACAAGTTATCTGGTACGATGGTTCACATGCGGACTGTTCGTTCTGTGCTGGTCGTCGCGTCGGTACTGATCGTGTCGGCCATTGCCGGCAGCGTCTTCGGGCGCGGCACCGTGTCAACCCAGGAGCGCAATCCCGAGCGGTACCGGGCGTTCACGGCTGCCGTTCGTCTGGTCGAGACCGATTACGTCGAGAAGATCGAAAGCGATCGTGTGGTCTACAGCGCCATCGCCGGTATGCTGCAGACGCTCGACCCGCACTCGAGCTTTCTGGATCCCCGGACCTACAAGCAGATGCGCGAGCGGCAACAGGGCCGCTACTACGGCCTTGGCATCACGATCCAGGTGATCGACAACGACATCACGGCGGTCAGCCTCTTCGAGGGATCCCCGGCGTACAAGAAGGGGGTCCGCCGCGGCGACGTCATTGCGAAGATCGATGGCGAAGACGCCAAGGGTTGGACGACCGTGCAGGCCGCGGAGCGGCTGCGCGGCCCCAAGGGCACCACGGTGAAGGTGTCGCTGAGACGTCGGGGCTACGATCAGCTGATCGACCTCGACGTGCCGCGCGACGAGATCAACATCCCGACGATTTCCGTCGCGGCCATGATCGATGCGACGACGGGGTACGTCCGGCTGCAGGACTTCGCCGAACAGACGGGGAGCGACCTGTCGGCCGCGTTGAAGACCCTGAGCGCGAAGGGCATGCGCCGCCTGCTGCTGGACCTTCGTGGCAATCCCGGCGGCCCGCTCGATCAGGCGATCCGGGTGTCCAACGAGTTCCTCCAGCGAGGGCAGATGATTGTCTACACGCGCGGCCGCGTGCCCAATTCGGACCAGGACTATCGCGCCACGGAGCGCGGCGGGTACACGGACCTGCCGCTGGTGGTGCTCGCGAACCGGAACAGCGCAAGCGCCTCGGAGATCGTGAGCGGCGCGCTCCAGGATCACGATCGCGCGGTGATTGTGGGGGAAACGACCTTCGGCAAGGCGCTGGTGCAGTCGGTCTACCGGATCAGCGAGAACGCGGCGCTGGCGCTCACCACCGCGCGCTACTACACCCCGAGCGGACGGCTGATCCAGCGGCCGTGGGACGGCACCTTCGACGAGTACCTGACGTACACGATCCGCGACCAGAGCACGCCTCGCGAACACCCGGCGTCGGAGTTGAAGTACACCGACTCCGGCCGCAAGGTCTACGGCGGCGGCGGCATCGAGCCGGATCACCGCCTGGAAGGCCCCGTCGAGGGCTTCAACCCCGGGCGCTTCGCGCGCACGCTGTACGCGCGGCAGGCCTTCGCGTCCTTTGCGCAGAAATTCTCCGCGGTTGGCGACACGCGGATCGCCGTTGCGGCGCACGACCGGAAGTTCGTGGCGAAGGACTTCACGGTTGACGCGGCGATGGTCGAAGAGTTCCGTCAGCACCTGAAGGCCGAGGGCATCGGGATCGACGATGCGGCGTTCGCTCAGGACCTCGCCTTCATCACGTCGATGATCCGCTACGAGATCGACCTCAACCTGTGGACCGTTGAAGACGCGCGACGGCATCTCGTCGCGGCCGATCCGCAGGCTCAACTCGCGCTGGGCATGTTCGGCGAGGCCGAGCGGCTCTCCCGGGACGCCCGGGCCAAGTCGTCGCCCGGCAACCAATAGGCTCCGCCGCTCCTGTCCCGCGGATGGCCGCGGGTTCGCAGTCCTTTCATACGGTTCGATGCGATGCGTTTGCAGCGTCTGGAAATCACCGGGTTCAAGTCGTTCAGTGATCGGTCCGAGTTGTCGTTCGATCGCGGTGTCACCGCGATCGTCGGGCCGAACGGCTGCGGCAAGAGCAATGTCGCCGACGCCATCGTCTGGGTCCTGGGCGAGCAGAGCGCCAAGAGCCTGCGCGGCGATCGCATGGAGGACGTCATCTTCAGCGGCAGCGATGCCCGCAAGCCCAACGCCGCCGCCGAAGTGCGGCTGATGCTGGTGGGGGTCCCCGTGCTGCCACCGCCGGGTCCGGGGATGGCGGGCGAACTGGTGGACGACGAGGGCCGGCCGATGGTGCGCGAAGTCGAGGTCACCAGGCGGCTCTACCGATCCGGCGAGAGCGAGTACCTCATCAACGGCGAGGTCAGCCGCCTGCGGGACGTGCACGAGCTGCTGATGGACACCGGCCTGGGTGCCAAGGCGTACGCCATCATCGAGCAGGGCAAGATCGGCATGATCCTGAGTTCCCGGCCCACCGATCGGCGCCAACTGGTCGAGGAGGCCGCCGGTGTGACGAAGTATCGCGTCCGTCGCCGCACCGCCGGGCTGAAGCTGGATGCCGCACAACAGAACCTGACGCGCATCGACGACATCATTTTCGAAGTCGAGAAGCAGCGCGGCACCCTGAAGCGCCAGGCCGGGAAGGCGCGCCGCTACCGGCGGTTGCGCGAGGAACTGCGGCGGTGGGAGAAGGTCCTGTTCGCGCGCCGGCAGCGCGTGCTGGCCCAGGCGATCACCACCGCGGAGGCCCGGATCGCCCAGGTCCTGACCGCCGAGGTCGCCGCGTCGGCTCGCCTCGCTGAGCTCGAGGCCGACGTCGAGCGCGTGCGCCTCGAGATCGCGCAGCGTGAAACCGAGGCGCGGCAGAGGCGCGAGGCCGCCCATACGCACGAGGTGGAGATCGGGCGCCTCGACGAGCGCATCCAGAGTGACGAAGGGCAGCAGGCCGCCCTCGGCCGCCGGTCCACCGACATCGGCGGCGAAATCGATGTACTGGTGGGGCGCCGCGGGCCCGCGGCGGAGGAACTGGCCGCCAAGCAGGAGGAAGCCGCGCTGGCGGGCCGGGAACGGGATGCGGCCGCCGCCGCACTGTCGGCCGCGAACGACGCGCAGGCGGCCCTCCAGGGCATGCTGGACGGTCTCGAGGCCGATGTCGAGGCCGTGCGCGCGGAGCAGTACGCGGCCGCCAGCGCCGCGACGGCGCTGCAGCACGCGATCGAGAACGCCACCAGCGCCCGCGAGCGCGTGTCCCGTGACCTCGCTCGCTGGGGGGCAGAAGCGGCCGACCTGGATGTCGAGGCCGCGCGTTCGCAGAGTGAGCGCCTGGCTGCGGCCACCGCCCTTGGCAGTGGCGGGGTCCAGCTCAAGTCCATCATCCGGGAGCGGACGGCCCGCGAAGCCGAGGTCGTCGGGTTGCGGAGCGGGCGCGACGCTCTGGCGCTGACGCTTCGCGAGCACGAACAGGACCTGGCGGAGGCCGCCGCGCGACTGAAGTCGCTCGAGGAGTTCGAGGCCGCCCGGACGGCCTATGGCGACGCTGCACGCCTGCTGCTGGCGGAGTCGTCCGGCGTGGTCGAGCAGGCGGGCTCGGTGGCCGACTATCTCGACGTCGCGCCCGGCTACGAGCGCGCGGTCGAGGCCTGCCTCGGCGATGCGCTGCAGTACGTGCTGGTGGCGAGCCACGAGGAAGCCTCGCGCGCGCTCCAGTTCGTCCGCGAGCGCGGGGCGGGCCGATGCGGGTTCGTCGTGGTCGGCGATCAGCCAGGAGCGCCTCCAGACACAGGCGCCGCGCCTCTGCCGGAGCTCACCCCCCTGGCGTCGGTCATCTCGCTCTCGGGGCCGCATGCGGAGGCCCTTCGCCCGGTGGTCGGCCGCGCGTGGCTGGCTCCGTCATTCGACGCCGCCGTCGCGGCTGCCGCGCTGACCGACGCGCCGGTCGTGACACCCGACGGCGACGTCTGCCACGGTCCCCGGATCGTGATTGGCGGGTCCGGCCGCGACGAGACGCGCGGCATCCTGGTCACGAAGCGCGACATGCGAGAGCTGCGCGGACGGCTGTCGGCGGAGCGCGCCACGGTGACGCAGCTGGTGGAGACGGCTGCGGACATCGAGCACCGGCTGACCATTGGCACCGTCGCGATCGAATCGATGACGTCCGAGATCCACCGCCAGGAAATGGCCATGGTCGGCTTTGAACTGCGGGTGGCCCAGGCGGACGACGACCTGGCCCGCGTCGGTCAGAAGCAGGAACTGGTGGGGCTCGATGCCCGCCGGGCGGACGAGGAGATCGCCGGTCTCGACCTGCGGCAGGCCGAGGCCCGAACCTCCATCGCGCGCCTCATCGAGGACCAGCGCGCGGTGGACGAGAAACTGGCATCCGCCCAGCGGCGCCTCTTCGACGCTCGAGAGGACGCGCGTGTCCGCAGCGATCGGGTGAGGGACGCAATGGGGGTCCACGCCCGCCTGCTGGAGCGGGCTGCGGCCGTGGCCCTCGAAGCGGCGCGCCTGGAAGAAGCGCAGCGCGAAATCGAAGCGCGCCTGGCCTCGCGCCAGGACGAACGGCAGCAGATCGACACCGAACAGGCACGGCTGCGCCAGGAAGTGGCAGCGGCCAGGCAGGCCCTCGACGCCGAACTCCAGGCCCTCGATCGCGCGCGGAAGGAGGTGCGGCAGGCCGATGAAGCCATCAGCGGCCTCCGCCTCACGAGCGACGGGCTCGAGGCCGCCATCCGCGACGCCCGCCGCAGCCTCGACGCGATTCGCACCGCCCGCTCTGAGGCCGAGGTGACCCGGGCGAGGGCCGAGAGCGACCTCACGCACCTGGAGACGACGTGTGTCGACACGCTCTCCTGCGGCCTGGATGCGGTCATCGCCGAGGTCGAGCAGTTGGAACGCGACGGCGACGTCAGCCCGGACTGGCGGGCGATCTATGCCGACGAGCCCGAGGAGGACGCCGCCGCGGAGACCGGGTTGGCCCCAGTGACGAAGGCTGAACCCGAGGCCGAAGCCGGGCCGGATGCCGCGGCCGCCGAGGCCCTCGCCCGGGCGCTGACGCCGGAGGAGGCCATCGAGGAGCTCAAGCGCAAGATCGAGAAACTCGGGCCGGTGAACATGATGGCGATCGAGCAGTACGACGATCTCGACGAGCGGCACGGTTTCCTCACGGCGCAACGCAAGGACCTGATCGATTCGATCGCCTCGACAGGCGAAGCGATCAGGAAAATCGACGAGACGACACGGCTGCGATTCCGCGAGGCCTTCGACGCGATCAACCTGAACTTCCAGGAGATGTTCGCCACCTTGTTCGGTGGCGGGCGGGCGGGCCTGACGCTGATCGACGAGGACGACATCCTCGAAAGCGGCATCGAGATCATCGCGCAGCCGCCGGGCAAGCGACTGCAGAACGTGCAGCTGCTGTCGGGCGGAGAGAAGGCGCTGACAGCGATCTCGCTGATGTTCGGCATCTTCAAGTACAAACCCAGCCCGTTCTGCCTGCTCGACGAGATCGACGCGCCGCTCGACGACGCCAATACCGGGCGGTTCCTGGACATGCTGCGCGAGCTGCAGGCCCAGACCCAGTTCATCCTCATCACCCACAACCGCAAGACGATGGAGATCGCCGACCGGCTGTACGGGGTGACGATGGAGGAGCCCGGGGTTTCGAAGCTGATTTCGGTCAGGCTGAACTGAGTGTCCTCGAACACAGGAACTTCCGGCCTCCCGTCTCCGTCAAACCTCCGTGGGGAGGGAACCATGCCTCACGTTCGAAACGCTCGTTCGATGGCCGGTGCCGCAGTCCTCGTGATCGCCGCGGCGAGCCTGGCCGCGTGCGACGTTGCGGTCAACACGCTGCACGGCGGCAACGCTCGGGCCGAGCAACTCTGGAGCCGCACCTACACCCTGGCCGGGGCCGAATCCACCGTCGATATTGTCAACGTCAACGGCGCCATTACCGTGGAGGCCGTCGACGGGAATACGCTCGACATCAAGGCGCACATCACCGTCCGGGGCGCCACCGAAGAAGCGGCCCAGGCAGCCTTGAAGCAGATCGAGATGGTCGAGCAGGCGAGTTCGGGAACAGTGCGCCTGGAGGCCAGGTTCCCGAAAGAACTGGGACGGCGAAGTGTCGAGGTCACCTACACGGTTCGCGCACCACGCACGGCGAAGCTCAACCTCGCCACCGTGAACGGCCAGGTCACCGTGGCCGGCGTCCTGGGGGGCGTGAAGGCCGAGACGACGAACGGCAACGTGGTGGGACGCGGCCTTGGCAATGCGGTCATTGCCGGTACGACGAACGGCGAAATCAAGATCCAGATGGCGACGCTCGGCGGCAACGGCATCTCACTCGAGACCACCAATGGGACGATCGAGCTGAAACTGCCCGAGGACGCGAAGGCCACCGTGTCCGCCCGGTGCGTCAACGGGGGGATCAGCGTCTCCGACCTGGCGTTCGAGAAGGTTGGCGAGGGCACCCGGCGCAAGCTCGATGGCAAGATCAACGGCGGTGGTTCGGCCGTCAGGCTGGAAACGGTCAACGGCAGCATCCGCGTTGGCCGAGTCACGTAGCGGCGTTCAAGGACTTCCCCCCGCCGCGGCGCCTTGTCCGTCCCGATCGGACGCCCGGGTTCGGTGCCCATCACCGGGCCCGGAATCGTAAGGCATGAACGAGGACAAGGCCACACGTTATCATCGGCTCCGAAGGCGTGCGGTGACCCTGGGCGTCACCTGGCGCGTTCTGCTGCTCGCGGGGCTGCTCTTCTCGGGTCTGTCACACACCATCAGAGACGCATCGGAGGCGCTCACGGCGCCGGCGCCGGTGTGGCTCCGGCTCCCGCTGGCAGCCTGCGCCTGGGCCCTTGCGGCGGCACTGGTGCACGACATCGGCGCGCTGCCATTGTCGGTCTATGGCGGATTCACGCTGGATCGCCGATACGGCCTGTCGCGGCAGTCGGCGGCCGAATGGTGGAAAGACCATGTCAGGGCGTCGGGTGTGGGTCTGGCCCTCGCGATGTTTGCGGCGATGTGGGTGTATGCGGCGCTCGCGATCTGGCCGGCCAGGTGGTGGATCGCCGCCTGGGGCGGGGCCGTTGGGGCTGGCGTCGCGGCGGCGTGGGCCGCGCCGGTGCTGTTGCTGCCGCGCTTCTACCACTTCGTGCCGCTTGAGAACGAGGTCCTGCGTCGGCGACTACTGGCTCTGGCCGACAAGGCACACGTCCCCGCTCTCGGGATCTTTGAGTGGCGACTGAGCGACCGGACATCCCGAACGAACGCGGCACTCACCGGGATCGCTCGCACGCGGCGGATCATCGTGTCGGACACTCTCGTCGCCGACTATCCGCCCGAAGAGATTGAGGTCATTCTCGCCCACGAACTGGCGCACCACGTGCACCACGACATCTGGCGCGGGCTGGCCGTGGAAGGGCTGGTAACCGGGGCCGGGCTGTGGTTCGCGGATGCGCTGCTGCGCCTTGCCGTGGTGCCTCTCGGTCTGCGCGGGCTGTCGGACGTCGCCGGCATACCCGTCATCGTGCTGTCCACGATGGCCGTCTCGTTCTTCGCCTTACCGGCCGTCAACGCCCTCTCGCGCGCGCACGAGCGGCGCGCCGATCGCTTCGCCCTCGACACGACGCGAAACGCCGAGGCGTTCATCAGCGCGATGCGCCGGCTCGGTGCCCGGAATCTGGCAGAGGAGACCCCGGCGTGGGCGGCCCGCGTCCTCTTCTGCACCCACCCGCCGATCAGCGACAGACTGGCGCTCGCCCGGGCGTGGACCGCCGAGGAAGGCCGTCGTCCGCAGGACTGAAGTCCTGCGACACGACTGGATTCCTGCGACACGCGTAACCGTGGGACAGGACTTCAGTCCTGTCCGTCACGCAGGAGTGACCGCGTCCGCCCCGTACGGCGAGTTGCGCGTTGAGCTGGTTCTCAGGGTCTGCGAGGCGTGACGACGAGTTCCCCGCGCATTTCGCGGCAGCCGTCGTCGATGGTCAGGTTGCAGTAGAACGGGAACGTGCCGGCCCGGTCGGCCCGGAACTCAAAGGTCACGGGCTTGCCCGGCGCGGCACGCTTGTCGATCCGGTAATCGTCCACCGTGAAGGTGTGCGGAATGTCTTCGGCGACGAGCGTGATCTTCAGGACGTCATTCAGCCCGACTTCGATGCGGGGCTGGGAGAACGTGTACCGCCGGGCGGTCAGCACGAGTTCGTGTCGACCTTGCTCCTGGGCGAATCCCGAGTCACCCGAGCAGAGCCCGGCACCAAGGAGCATGAGCAGGAAGCCGAACGATCGGCGAGCCAGAACCCAAGATGCCATCCGCGTCCTCCTCGAAGTGAGACGTTCGGTGCGACCGGACGGTTGCAGTCCTGATTCTATCGTGCCTGGCTCGCCGCTCCAACTCCTTACACCAGGGGCGCTGACCCCGGGGCTCACGTGTGACAGGTGTGCTCGCCCCGGGCACGCGAGCTGAAGCCCGCGCGCTCCTCGCGCCTTGCCGGGCGGGCGCTTCGACGCCCAAGTTGGCTAACCTATTCCGATCAGGGCCCTTAGCGCCTGCCGCAAATTTACCAGATCGTTTGATCATATGGTGCCCGTCGGGTGAATGGTGTAGTTCCACTCGCCGTGGAACCGATGGGGCACCAGGTTGACGGTGGCGAGTTGCC
>Ga0315273_10012733_pt1 | contig 10797 bp, 6 predicted proteins | sample YL17G02_0_MG_FD_205753 | JGI IMG/M metagenome (GOLD analysis project Ga0315273, IMG submission 205753) | Sediment microbial communities from Yellowstone Lake, YNP, Wyoming, USA - YL17G02_0 | ecosystem: Environmental > Aquatic > Freshwater > Lake > Sediment | place: USA: Wyoming | collected... | reverse complement strand
TGATGAGGGTCTCGGTCAGGTTCCCGAAATTGAAGTACAGCAACAGGAGGATGATCACCAGCGTGGCCGGCACGACCAGGCGCAGCTTCTCGGCCGCGCGCTGCATGTACTCGTACTGGCCGCTCCACTGGAGCGTGTAGCCGGGTGGCAGCGACACGTCCTGCGACACCATCCGCTGGGCATCGGCGACGTAGCTCCCGATGTCCCGGTTGGCCACGTCCACGAACACCCAGGCTGTGGGGAGTGCATCCTCGGTCCGCACCACCATCGGGCCGGATGTCTGGCGGATCGTCGCGATCTGGCCGAGCGGCACTACGCCGGCCCCGGCCGTGCCTCCCGCGCCCACCCCACCGGTACCCATCCCCATCCCGGAGGCCGAGGCTTCGCCTGATCTGAGCCCGTGCGCCACCGGCACCAGCACCGACGCGAGCCGCTCCGGCGTGTCCCGGAGCTCCTGCGGATAGCGGATCCGCACCCCGTACCGCTCCCGGCCCTCCACGGTCTGCGTGATCGTCATGCCGCCGACGGCGGTCGCGATCACCGCCTGCACGTCGCCCACGTTGAGGCCGTGCCTTGCCGCTGCCGCCCGGTCGATGTCGATGTCCAGGTAGTAGCCCGACACCGCGCGCTCCGCGAAGGCGCTCCGGGTGCCCGGCACCATCCGCACCGCTTTCTCGACCTCGCGGCCGATTCGCTCCAGCGTGGCCAGGTCGGGCCCGAAGACCTTGATCCCCACCGGCGTCCGGATCCCCGTCGCCAGCATGTCGTTCCGGCCCTTGATGGGCATCGTCCACGCGTTCGTCACGCCGGGGAGCCGCACCGCCGAGTCCATGGCGGCGATCAGCCGCTCCGCCGTCATGCCCCGACGCCATGAGGCACTGGGCTTGAGCGTGATGGTGGTCTCGAACATGTCCAGCCCGGCGGGGTCGGTCGCGGTCTCCGCCCGGCCGGCCTTGCCCCAGACGCGCTCGACTTCGGGGAACGACTTGAGGATGCTGTCCTGGATCCGCAGCACCTCGCGTGCGCGGGCGACGCTGGCTCCCGGCATCGTGGTCGGCATGAAGAGGATGGTGCCCTCGTCCAGCGGCGGCATGAACTCGCTGCCCGTCCGGACCCACGGAATCCAGGTGAGCACCAGGATGAGGATCGAGCCGCCCACCACGGTCCAGGGATGCGCCAGCACCGTCCGGATGACCGGCCGATAGACGGCCATCAGCCACCGGTTGAGCGGGTTGCTTCGCTCCCGCAGGATCCGGCCGCGGATGAAGAGCCCCATCGCGACCGGCACCAGCGTGACCGACAACAGGCTGGCAGCCGCCATCGCAAAGGTCTTGGTGAACGCGAGCGGCCGGAACAGCCGGCCCTCCTGGCCCTCGAGGGTGAACACCGGCACGAACGAGACCGTGATGATGAGGAGCGAGACGAAGAGCGCCGGCCCCACTTCCCGCGCCGCGGCGATGACCACCGCCAGCCGCTCCCCCGAGGTGAGCACCGAGGTGTCGAGCCGGGTGCCTTCGGCGGCCGCGCCTCCCTTCGACGCCACCGCCCGCTCCAGGTGCTTGTGCATGTTCTCGATCATCACGATCGCCCCATCGATCATCGCGCCGATGGCGATGGCGATCCCGCCGAGCGACATGATGTCGGCGCCCACGCCGACCCACCGCATTCCGATGAAGGCCATCAGGATCCCGACGGGGAGCGTCACGAGCGCCACCAGCGCCGAACGGGCATGGAGCAGGAAAGCGATGCAGACCAGGGCGACGATGAGGCTTTCCTCGAGGAGCTTCCCACGCAGCGTGGCGATCGCCCGGTGAATCAGGTCGCTCCGGTCGTAGACGGGCCGGATCACGACGCCCGGCGGCAGGCTCGACTCGATCTCGCGCAGCTTTGCCTTGACCCGTTCGATGGTGGCGAGCGCGTTCTCGCCGAAGCGCATGATCACGATCCCACCGACCGCGTCGCCGCGGCCGTCCAGCTCGGCGATTCCGCGACGCACGGCGGGTCCGACGCTCACCCGCCCCAGCTCCGCGACCCGCACCGGGGTTCCGCTCGCCGTCGCGCCCACGACGACGTTCTCGATGTCCGCCACCGACCGGAGATAGCCGAGGCCGCGCACCATGTACTCGCGCTCGGAGAGCTCCATCACCATTGCGCCGACGTCGGCGTTGGCGTTCTGGATTGCCGCCATGACGCTCGTGATCGGGACGCCGTACGCCTGCAGCCTGGACGGGTCGAGGTCCACCTGATACTGCTTCTCGAACCCGCCCACCGCGGCCACTTCGGACACGCCGGGCACGGCGGTGAGGGCGTAGCGGAGGTACCAATCCTGCAGGCTCCGGAGCTGCGCCAGATCGAGCCGGCCGGAGGTGTCCTCGATGGCGTACTGGAACACCCAGCCCAGCCCGGTGGCGTCCGGCCCGAGCGTCGGACTCACGCTCGCGGGAAGGCGGCCGCGAATGCCGCTCAGGTACTCGAGCACCCGGCTCCGCGCCCAGTAGAGGTCGACGCCGTCCTCGAAGATGATGTAGACGAAGGAGACGCCGAAGAACGAGTAGCCCCGGACCGTTCGCGCCCCCGGCACCTTCAGCATTTCCGCCGCGATCGGGTAGGTGACCTGGTCTTCGACGATGCGCGGCGCCTGCTCGGCATAGTTGGCCTGCACGATCACCTGCACGTCGGAGAGATCCGGCAGCGCCTCCAGCGGCGTGGTCCGGACGGCATGGACGCCCGCGGCGACGACTGCCGCGGTCAACAGCAGGATGACGAGCGGGTGGCCCGCCGACCAGTCGATGATGCGCCGCAACATGTCAGCGCTCCACGCGGTGGGAGTCGGGGTGGGCCGCCGCATCCGCGGGCGGGCGGATGTCCATGCCGGGCATGTCGCCCATCCCGCCCAGGATGGTCCCGAGGTTCGATTCCGCATCCACCAGGAACGTGGCCGAGGCCACCACGGTGTCGCCGCGGGAGAGGCCGTGCAGGATCTCGATCCGCTCGTCCGTCGCGCGGCCGAGCGACACCGGCCGCGGCTCGAACGCGCCGTCCGGCCTCTTGAGGAACGCGAGCGCGCGCTCGCCGGTCACCAGCACGGCGGAGCGGGGGACACTCAGCACGGGCGTGGTTTCGCCGGTGAGCAGGATCGTGGCGTACATCCCGGGCTTGAGGGCGAGCCCCGGGTTCGGCAGGTCACCACGCACGCGCACCGTGCGTGTGGTGGGGTCGAGGGTCGGATAGATGTAGGCGATCCGGCCGGTGCGATGCTCGCCCGGCAGCGCCGCAAACTCGGCGCGGACCTTCTGTCCGACCTGCACCGATGGCAGGTCGCGCTCGAAGACTTCTCCCTCGATCCACACCGTGGAGAGATCCGCGATCCGGTAGACCGGGTCGCCCGGCATGAGCCGCTGGCCTGGCAGCACCGATTTCTGGATGACGACGCCGGCGGCCGGCGAGCGGAAGGTGACCGTGCGGTGGATTTCGCCGGTCGCCTCCAGGCGCGCGACCTCGTCGAGCGGCACATCCCAGGCGAGCAGCCGGCGGCGGGCGGACTCGAGCAGGGCGTGCGCCCCCGCCCGCGCATCCTCGCTGCCTCCGCCGACGCCGCTCTCCAGGTCGCGGGCGAGCAGCAGCTCCTGCTCGGTGGCCACCACCATCGGCGCGTACAGCGCGAAGAGCGGTTGTCCGTGCCGCACCGGCTGGCCGGCGGTGTTGACGTACAGCGCCTCGACCCACCCTTCGACCCTGGGCGCGACCACGGTCACCCGCGTCTCGTCGTAGGTCACCTGCGCGACCGTGCGCACCTCGCGCTCGAGCGGGCCGAGGGAAACCTCGGCGAAGGTGACGCCGATCCGGCGGGAGTCGTCGGCGGACAGATGCACCAGCCGGTTGCTGTCCGCGGGCGCGGCGCCCGCCGCGGCATGGTTGTGGCCGCCCGCGGCCGCGGGCGGTGCCGTACGACCGAGCCGGATGGCGGTGATGACCGCGACGATCAGCGCCACCACGAACAGCGCGACGCCGGCGGCACGGGTACGGAACGATGCGGCGGTCATCTGTCGTCTCCGGGTGTTCCGGGCTGGGGTGGGTGCGGCGAGAGCAGGTCCGTGGCCACGAGCATCTCGAGCTCGGCGATGGCGCGGCCCAGCTCGCCCTCGAGGCGGGCTATCTCCTGCCGGTAGCGGTTCTCGCCCATCCTCGCATCGAGCAGAGTCATGAAGTCCACGCTGCCCACACGGTAGGCGGTCATTGCGGAGGCGACCGTCGCGCCCGCCTGCGGCAGGACCGTCGTGCGATACAGCTGGAGGAGCGTCTGGTCACGATGCACCTCGGCGTCGAGCTCGCCCACCCGGCCGCGAGTGGTCGCCGCCATCGCCGCCAGGTCCGCCGAGGCCATGTCGCGCATCGCGCGCGTCTCCCGCCGCATCGCGAGTTGGCGGCTGCCGGCCCAGATCGGCAGGCGGAAGCCGAGCATCAGGCTCAGCATGTGGTCGGTTCCGTCGTCCATCGGCCGCCAGCCGTACTGCACGCCGAGCGAGAGGTCGGGCCAGATCTCGCGGCCGGCGAGGCGCTCGGCCGCCTCCGCCGCGTGCACGTTCTCGGCGCCGGCCAGGAGCATCGGCCGGTACGCCAGCGCAAGGCGCTCGAGCGAGTCGCGTGGAGGCAGCTCGGCAGGAAACGCCGGCAGTGCAGGGGAGGGGACGGTGGTCTCGGCCGGCCGGTCGAGCACGCTGTTGAGCCGCGCCGCCGCGCCGGCGCGCATCGCCTCCATCCGCACGATCTCCTCCGTCATGCGGGCGAGCTCGACCTGCGCGCGCAGCACGTCGGGCTGCCGCGCCTCGCCGACGGCGTACATCACCGTCGTCGTCGTCATGAGGTCTCGCAGCAACCGCTGTGTCTCGAGCGCCACGGTAATCGACTGGTCCGTCTCGTACAGCTCGTAGAACACCATGGCGGCGCGGGCCCGCTCTTCCCAGCGGACGTCCTCGGCGCGTGCGCCCGCGGCGGAGGTGCGCGCGCGCTCCACGTCCGCCGCCAGGCCCAGCTGACCGGCGATCGGGACCATCTGAATGAGCTGGATCTGGTTCATGCCGAGCACCTCGTCCAAACCGAACCCCGGCAGGCGCCGGTTCATGAGCCCGAGCTGCAGCTCAGGGTCCGGCAACCGCCGCACCGGATCGATCCGGGCCTCGGCGGCCCGCGCCGAGGCCAGCGCGGCGGCGATGCGGGGGGTCCCCGCGTCGAGTTGCGCGTACACCGACTGCAGGGTGAGGGAATCGGGGCGGACCTGCGCGCCGGCTGGTCCTACCGCGATCATCGCCAGCAGCGCCAGGGTTGCGGGGCGAGCCCCTCGCGTGGGGACTCGCCGCCGCGAGAGTTGGTGTGTCACTACCTGGCCGCGATCTTCTGCGGGGGCTGGTAGGCGGGGTTGCGGAACCAGACGGCCGCGCGGCCCTGCTGGTCGGGCGTGAGGTACGACAGCGCGTCATTGTACGCCCGCTGCTTCGTGATCATCGGCTGCATCATCATGTGCTCGGGACCCTTGGGGCCGTGGACCTGCCGGGTGTACCGATGCGGCTCGTCCCGGACGGCGACGTGCAGTGTCTCGAGATCAAAGATCTGCTGCGCGCTCAGCCCGAAGCTGCCGCGCTCCGCCAGGATCGCCTCGACGATCTCGTGGGGCGGGAGGTTCTCGAGCGAGCCCGGTACGGTTGTGGCGAGCGACGGGACCGTGGGCACGTACCCCGGCGTGCCGAACGCCCGCTCGATCTGCTCCTGCTGGGTGAGGGTCAGGATGGTCAGCGCGTCGGTGTAGGCACGCTTCTGCGAGATCATCGGCTTCATTCTGAGGGTCTGGTGCGCCTTGTTCCCCGACGTTGGCGCCCAGCGGTGCCGCTCGTCGCGCACCGACAGGTGCAGGTCATCGAGGCGCTCCACCTGGTCCGCGGTGAGTCCGAGCGTCCCGGCCTCGCTGATGACAGCTTCGACGGTTTCATGCGGTTTGTAGCTCTCCAGCGATGTCGGGACGTTTTGCTGGGCGAGCGCCGGCGACTGGATGGCCCCGGCGAACAGTGCGGCGACCATGAAGGTGCGAGTAGACATGGAATCCTCCCACCGGTGGTCTACGGTGATCCGACAAGTTGCCGGGCCGGCCACGCGGTTCGAGTTACTGTGTGATCTGGGTGTGTCGTGCCGCTCGAGCCTCGAATGCCGGCCTAGCAGTGACGACGTGATCCGCCCGGCATGCTGCTGCCGGGGATGTGGCTGGCGCTATTGGCGGGGAGGGGGGGTGCCCGGAGGCGCGACGTGGCTGTTTGGCGTGGCCGGGAAGAGGGCCGGCGCGGCGATCTCGGCCTGCCCCTCACGCAGCGGGGGGAAGGCCTCCAGCAGGGCCACGCCTGCGGCGCAGGTGCCGGGTGCGTTGCAGTGCTGCATGCCGCCGCGTACGGGGTATTGGCCGGGGTGATGAGCCGCGCAGCTCGTCGGCTGATGCGAGGCCGGATGCTGAGTCTGCATCTCCAACATCGCGCCGCCGGCGGCGTGGGGTCCCGCCGAGCACCTGCCCGTGACCAGGTGCACTTCTCCGGGGACGAGAAGCGTCGCGGCCAGCAGCAGCGCAAGCGGTGAGCGGGTGCGGATCATCGAATCTCCACCAAGGGTTCTTCCTCGTGCAACGATACCCTCGGAAAGATAGAGCGGGGATGAACTCGAGGTGAAGATGCCTTCATGCGGGAGGCTGGCCGAGAGCGAGCGTACGCGGGGTAGGTCCACCGCGACTAGAGCCACCCCCGCAGCCATTTCCACTCGAAGAGCACCTTCCCCCAGTGCCAGAAGCGGTTCGGCCCTTTGAGAGTGATCCGCGGCACCGGTTCGGCATAGAAGTTTCCCGTACCGAAACCCGCCCGGCCATCGCCCGTCTCGAGGAAACACTCCCCGTGCCCGTCGAATGTCCGGTGAACTCCGGAACCGGTCCAGAGCGCCGCGAGGTTCGCCGCGACGACCTCCGCCTGGCGATGGGCAAAGACGCCCGCCTTGGGAAGTGGCTTGCCCATCGCGAGCGGAACGGTCGTCACATCGCCGATGGCATAGACGCTTGGCACTGCAGTCTCGAAGGTGCCACGGTTCACCCCGATCCATCCCCCTTCCGGAGCGAGCCCGGAGCGGCGCACCACGGCGGGCGCCCGGTGCGGCGGGACGTAGATCAGGAGGTCGTACCCCGCGGTTGTCCCAGTGGCGAACGCGAGGCTGCGGGCGCCCGACTCCACGCTCACCACCTGATGCTCGGGGTGATAGCGGATGCCGTGGCTCTCCACCATCTGTCTGACCGCGCTGGAGACGGCAGGCCCGGCGACCCCCATGGGTCCGGGCTCGGCCGCATAGAAGTCGAGTTCGGTCGACTTCCTCTGCCCGTGGCGCCGGAGCCACGCTTCCACGAGCATCGCGGCCTCGTACGGAGCGGCGGGACACTTGTAGGCTGGCGCCGCGGTGAGGATCGCCACCCGTCCGCCTCGAAAAGACTGCAGTGCGTCTCGAATCGCCGTCGCCCCACTGACAGTGTAGAGATTGTGGCCTCCGTCGGCGAGCCCGGGAATGGTCTCCGGCGCCAGCTCGGCTCCCAGCGCGACAATCACCGCGTCACCCGTGTACTCCCGCCCCCCCGCAGTCACCACGTGGCGCGACGGGTCGATGGCCTCCACCGTCGCATTCACCAGCTCGACTCCCTTCCGCGCCAGGCGATCGAGTGGTCGCTGGATCCGCTCCGGACGGCGGTCCCCGACCGCGACCCAGAGCAGCGAGGGCTGGAAGAGATTCTGGCGCTCCCGTTCGATCAAAATCACCCGGTGCTCGTTCGGCAATGCCCGGCGGAGCCGATCGGCCGCAACGAGCCCGCCGATGCCGCCACCGAGGATCAGAGCAGTCTTGCCCGGCATGGTAACCTCGCTAGGAAAAGGTCCCCACCCCTTACCGCGGCTCGTGGACGCGCATTCCGGCGACCAGCCGCTCAAATCGGGGATCGGACCGGATGGCGTCGAAGTGCATTTCCTCCAGGTGGAACCTCAGGTGGGCACTGGGGACCGGAACGCGCTCGAGGAAATCAATGGCTTCGCCCTTCTCCCCCGCCGCGACCAGCACGGCGGCCCACGCGGCCACCTCGTGAACACCTAGAGTGTCCGGGCGGGGAGCGTAGGCTCGGAGCCTCGCCAGCCGCGCCCGCGCGCCGGAGCTGTCACCGCTTCGCCGATCCAGGGCGAGCAACACACTCTCGCCTGAAAGCAGATCGTCCCGGGGTCTGAGTCGGACCGCGGTTTCCCCGTCGGCACGAGCACCTCCCGTATCACCCGTGACCATCCGCAGCAGCGCCCGCTCGGCATATGCCTGGTAGAAGCCCGGATAGACGGCCGTGGAGCTGTCGAGCCAGCGGCGTGCCTCCTCGTATCGGCGCCCTGCCATGTCGATCCAACCGAGGTGAAGAAGGGTCACCGGCCGGTCGGGCTCGCTGGCCAACGCCTCGCGGAATTGGGCAGCCGCGGAGTCAGGCTCCCCCAAGAGTCGCAGAATCATGCCGTATTCGTGGTGCACCTCCGCGCTGCCCGGGTCCAGGCTCAGCGCCCGCTGGAGGGCCTCGCGGGCCCCCGCAAGGGTACCCGGATTCCGGTACGTCAGGAGTGGACCGCGCGCCTGCCATGCCTCCGCGATCGTGCTATCGAGTTGCATGGCCCGCTCGGCGGCTTCCCACCCTCGGGAGAAGATGCTTTCCGGTGGCAGTCCCTCGTAGGACCATCCCCAGTCGAGGAGGAGACCGTGAGCGTAGGCCAGCCGCGCGTGGGCCAGCGCGAACGTCGGGTCGAGCCGAGCGGCCTCCGAGTACGCCTCGATCGCCCGCTCCACGGCCCGGGGGCTGCGTTGAGCCAGAAAATAGTTCCCGCGCAGCAACTGGTCGTAGGCGGCAGGGTTGCGGGTCGGTTTGGCCCTCTCGGGAACGGATTCCGCCGGGATCAGATGCCCGACAACGGCCCGCGCGACGTCCACGGCGACTTCATCCTGCAGGTCCAAAAGGTTCTCCGCTGCGCGGTCATAGCTCCGGCTCCAGGTCCGGAAGCCGTCGGAGGCGTTGACGAGACGGATCGAGAAGCGGACCCGAGCACCCGCGCGACGCACACTCCCTTCCACCAGGTAGCGAAGACCCAAAGCCCGAGCGTGCTCCGGGAGATCGGCACTGTCGGCGCGTTCGAGCCGCCCGACTGCGCTGCGGCCGGCCACGCTCAACTCGGAGAAGTCGCCGAGCCGTGAAGCGATCTCCTCGGCCATTCCCTGTGCGAGATACGCGTCGGCCGTGTCGGACGAGAGGTTGGCAAAGGAGAGGACCGCGACTCTATCCGGCCCAGACCTGGTCGTGGGGAGTGCAGCGGGGCGAATCGGGTGAGCCGATATCCACCAGGCGCCGAACGCGACGGCCACCGCGGCGGCGCCGATGACGAGCAGCCCGGAACGTCTCCGTGGCCGCTGGGGAATGGGGGGGACGAGCTCCGTGCGGGACGCGGCCTCTGCCAGCGCGTCGGCGAACTGTCGGGCGGTGGCGTATCGGTCGGCCGGCAATTTTGCGAGCGCCCGGAACACGACCTGCTCGACCGCCTCGGGTATGGTGTTGCGAACCGTGCGGATGCGCGGCACGGGATCCACCGAATGCCGGGCCATCACGGCCTGCGCCGTGGGACCGGTGAATGGCGGCTCCCCGACGAGCATTTCGTAGACCGCGCACCCGAACGAGTAGATATCGCTCCGACCGTCGAGCTGACCGTCACCTGCGGCTTGCTCGGGACTCATGTAAGACGGGGTGCCGAGGGCGAGGCCGGTCCCGGTCAACTTCTCCCCGCCGGCGGCGCTCACGGCTCGCGCAATCCCGAAGTCCGCCAGCACCGCCTGGTCCCCCTCCAGCAGGATATTCTCGGGCTTGATGTCACGATGCACCACACCGTGCTCGTGGGCATAGACCAGCGCCGACGCGATCTGGCCGGCGATTCGGAGCACTTCGTCGAGTGGGAGTTGCCGCTCCCGGGTCAGGCGGCCCCGCAGCGACTCGCCCGAAACGTAGGGCATGACGTAGTAGAGCAGGCCGCCCGCGTCACCGGAGTCGAGCAGGGGGAGGATGTGTGGATGCTGGAGCTGCGCGGCGATCTCGATCTCGCGCAGAAAGCGCTCGGGCCCGAGTGCGTGAGCGAGTTCGGCGTGGAGGACTTTGATGGCCACGGGGCGGCCATACCGGAGATCCTGTGCCAGATAGACCGTGGCCATTCCACCGCGCCCGAGCTCGCGCTCGAGCGTGTAGCGGCCGCGCAGGGCGTCCGCGAGCGAGATGGGAGGAGCGGACACGCAGGTACCGGAAAGTTTGGAGGTACTGTGAATCTGCCTGTCGTAACGGGGTTACACCAGCGGGTGCCGCTACCGAGGGCTCCTCCTCAACCATGTCACCATCTTCGTACCATGTCCCCGGGGTTGGACTTGCCATTTCAGTGCGACGGCCCGAGCCGTAATATTGAGAGCATGGACCAGAGGCAGCACTGGGAGAATGTCTACCGGGTCACGGTGCCAACGGAGCTGAGCTGGTACCAGCCGGAGGCTCATCTCTCGCTGGCCCTGATCCGCCGGATGGCACCGGACACCGGCTTGCCCATTATAGACGTTGGCGGCGGGGCCTCGACGCTGGTGGATGGGTTGCTCTCCGCTGGGTTTCGAGACGTCACCGTCCTCGACCTCGCACCGGCAGCCCTGGCAGGAGCGCGGGAACGGCTGGGTGAGAAGGCCAATCGC
>Ga0315273_10012732_pt1 | contig 10797 bp, 14 predicted proteins | sample YL17G02_0_MG_FD_205753 | JGI IMG/M metagenome (GOLD analysis project Ga0315273, IMG submission 205753) | Sediment microbial communities from Yellowstone Lake, YNP, Wyoming, USA - YL17G02_0 | ecosystem: Environmental > Aquatic > Freshwater > Lake > Sediment | place: USA: Wyoming | collected... | reverse complement strand
ACTGTCAGATTTCCGAAGCTGTCCGGCTCACCAAGCCTGAGAGAAGAAATAAAATCATCGATTTCTTTCATATGTCCTTTCCCCCCTTCCATGGAAAAATCCCCCTTTACATTTTTTTATCTTATTTTAAGGGCAGACCTCCCCCAAGGGATGTCCTATGTTCTAAAAAAAGAAAAACTGTTTTTTTCAAATGAATTTTCAAATCCCCCCCCCCCCCACCCCCCTTTTCTAAAGGGGGGGCGAGAGGATTACCTCTTTTCTAAAAAGCGGATGGAGAATTACTAATTTTAAAGGGGGCAGGGAGTCAAGGGTTCAGGAATGCAAAGAGTCGAAGGAGACAGCCTTACATTCGAATGCTAAGGCTTGCAGCTACAGGACTATTTAGGAAAGCCAAGGGGAAAATCCACTCGAATTCTGTCCTTTTATTCTTATAGCAAAAGCCGGGTGGAATATTATTGTTATCTTATCCGTAATCTTGAATTCTTGTTTACAAAAACTCTATCTGATTCTTCATTTCTTCCGCTGACAGAACTTCAGCATATAAGGCTAATCTCTTAATACATTCACCAACAGTCAATCTGTTCATCTCGGCAAATATTACTCCCCGGTATTCCTTACCTTCGTCTGTCAGCTTTTTTGCAATCTGGAGAAAATGATGATCATGTGTGAAAATAACTGCCTGCAGTTCGGCGGAGTATTTGAAATGTTCGATATCAGCCTTTCCAATCAATCCCCTTTCAATTGCAGAGAACGCCTTTACGCCGCGTATTCTTAAGCCTTCTGCAACGCGCACATCAACATTCTCATCTGTGTATATTCTTAATCTTGCCAATCTTCTTCTCCAGAACAGACGGGTACAGCTTTTTCAATGCCTCTGTGCTTTTGATTGCATCTTTCCATTTCTTATCTATTTCATGCTTATTTGCATAGTAGAATGAAAGTGCATCATGTACCTGAGATAGGGTAATATGAGGAAATGCAACTATTATATCTTCAGGTGACATACCCATGATTTCATATCTTATGGCAATGTCCAGCACACGAATACCTGTGCCGGCAATGACGGGGTCACCACCCCTTATTTTTCTGTCAAAGGCAATATAAGGATGTTTGATCTGTTTTACTGATGTGCTCATATATAATCACCCCCTATTTTTATTTTCCTGCAACCACTTTGTTCAATTGGCCTCTCTCATCGTGCTCACATTATACCATGTAGATTTTCTCTTTAGCCTTTCTGACGTGCGCTCACCAGTTACCGCCTTTCTATCCTGCAAAGGCTTCCAGATGTACCATCTGATCTTTATTTTCATTCATATTTTATTGATGTACCTCCCAGGGGATGTCCTATGTTCTGACGGAGGGTTCAAGGGGTCAAGTGTCAAAACAAGTAAACCTTGTTTCACAAAGTTCGGTATGATTATGATATAGAAACCATTGGCAAGTCAGGGAATAAGCAGGTTTACTGTTTTTGAAGGGCCGAAAGGAAATAATTTGTCAGAGGGTACCATTTTAATAATAGATGGATTTCAACGAGACAGGAACGCGGAAGCTATTTTTTGATCTTTTCAAGAAAATCCTTAGTACTCATAACAGGACAGGGACTGCCTTTCTAAGCAAAGAAGATACCTGACAGCAGCATATTAGTGTCCAGAAAGACTTTATATCTCATCTCCGAAGACTTTCAAGCTCTTTGAGCATTTCTTCCTCGGTAATGCCCTCCTTTTTCATTAGCCAGCGCAGATATGTCCTGCTTTTCCGGGCATAAGCCTTTTTTAATGCAGCGTTGATGGCTTCTGACGCGCTGGAGAATATCCAAAGCTTCACCTCCTCGTCGATATTCTTATAAATATCGTCCGGGATTTGAGCAACAACCTTCGGCATAGCACACCTCCTTGCTTTTTGAGATGTAGAAATTTTATCAAATTCTAACAACTTTTACTTGAACAAAGGTTCACGGGTCAAGTCGAGAACTCCAAAAATCAATAAATCCTTGCAATCTTCTTGGACTCTTCTCGGATGAGTTCTCTGAGGGCTTTAGGTCTTATCACTTCAACACCTGAGCCATGCTTCAGAATCTCCATCATGATCTCCCTGAAATCCGCGACAGGGAAGCTCAATTCAAGAGAACCATCTTTGAGAAACTTTGTCTTCTGTTCTTTATGCCAAACTTGCCCTTCTACCCATCGTGCCTTCTCCGGTGAAAATCTGAGGCAGACCTCTTTTGTCGGTAATCCTTTGTAAATTCCGAATGCTGATTGAAGATGCTCCTGTATATTGAAGCTCTTAGGTATGGTAAATGTGTTTTCCAGAACTTTAAGATCACTCATCCTTCCAAAAACAAAATTCCTCAGGTCCTGCCTCATATGGCAGTATGCGATAAGGTGCCATGTTCCCATATAGTTCAGGAGATGATAGGGATCAACAGTCCTAATAGTCTTATCATCCCTTGTTAGTGAACGATAGGTGAAGCTCAAGGATCTCCTTTTCAGACAACCCTCTAACACAGCCTTAAATACTTCCTCAGGGGCCGGCGAATACTCAATAAGCTGGAACGAGAGGGCATCATCGATAAGGCTCTCTTCTGCCACATGCTTCTTGAGGATGGTAGTTATTTTCTCAACAATCGTGGAAATATCTCTACCAATATACCCTTCGCTTATGTCTTTAAGGAACTTTCTGGCAATCAGGAGTGATGAAAGTTCTTCAGATGAAAGATAAACCATGGGAAGGGAAAATGTGTCATCTTCGTAATAGTATCACTTGCTGGTTTTATCATACAAAAGAGGACTGTTCAGCCTGTCCCTCATGAATTCAATATCTCTCTGTGCGGTCTTTACGGATATTTCAAATCCAGATGACAGGCTTGTTGCATTGGGATACTTTTGGGATCTTACCCTGTGGTCAAACCATACAAACCGTTCGTAGATGTTCTTGCTCCCCATATTCTTCTTATACGTTTATAGTGTTCAAATTATAACAGACTTGAACTTAGTTCCCGTATTTTATTTCTATTGAAAGGGGCTTTGAATTGGCTCAAACCTTCAAAATTCATTTTGAATAAGGAATTTGCCTCAGCAGACAGATAATAATGGTTCAATGAAAATCTAATAAATCTGAGACGGCTTCGTCTGTGCCGCACAAGTTAGCTGAAATGCGTAACGATTTATGATATATTTTAGATAAATGATACCAAGAGTTTATATCGATACCTCAGTAATTGGCGGCTGCATTGACGATGAATTCGCCTCATGGTCAAAATTACTCTTTGAAGAATTTCGTTCTGTAATCAAAATAGCAGTTGTTTCTGACCTCACGCTTCGTGAGCTTGAAGAAGCACCGAATGAAGTTAGAGCGATTCTATCGGAGTTATCAGCCGAATCAGTAGATTATGTTTTTCTTACTGAAGAGGCTATAGCACTGGCAGATACATATATTGCACAAGGTGTTGTTAACGAGAAACATCTCATCGATGCTCAGCATATCGCAATCGCCACAATTGAACGAGTTGATGTTTTGGTTAGCTGGAATTTTAAACAAATCGTAAATCTTGACCGTATCAGAAAATTCAATGCAGTAAATCTTATGCAGTTATCATCTTTTGGAAATACGGAGTCCAATAGAGGTGTTATATGGAAAAGAATATTGATGCAGTAAAATTGATGCGTGAGATAAGAACAAAATTGGCTGAAAAGTATTTAAAGTCTCGCAACGAGGAATTGAAAGACTTAAAAGAAAAGTACAGCCATTTAAAAAAGAAGAAGGTCGGTACGCACTCCAGATAACAAACGGGGTTGTAACGCTCCACACTTTCGGACTCTGGATTCGAGATCGCTCTATTCTGCCTGCTTTACCTGCCTCTTGACAAACGCAATACGTTTGATTATCATTGAATTAACCAGCATAATTGTAGGAGTCTAATCCGATGAGAGCCGTAAGCTCAATAAAATGGTCTGATGAAAGCATAAGACATATAGCAAGGCATGGAATCAAGCCAAAAGAAGTAGAAGAAGTCTGTTTTAATGAGGATGATGCTCCGTTTATCAGATCAGGCAGAGAGAATCTACATTATGTTTTTGGCAAGACTTATTCCGGAAGATTTCTCTTTGTTGTAGTTAGATTTGTAAGACCTGGAGAAGTAAGGGTTATAACAGCAAGACATATGAATGCGTGGGAAAAGAATTACTTTAGAAAGCGAGGTAAATAATTATGAAGAAGATACCGAAATTTAAGACCGATGAGGAAGCTGCAAGGTTCTGGGAGACTCATAAATTCGAGGACTACAGCAAAGATACAAAAGACGCCGATATTAGGTTCATTAAGAGACCAAAAAAGACTGTTGCGCTGAGGCTTGACCCTGATGATATTAAATCAGTAGAAAAAATTGCTGAGCGCAAGGGATTGAGTTATACGTCACTTCTCAGAATGTGGATTAAAGACTACCTTGCTAAGGAAGCAAAAAACGTTGCTTAAATAAAAAAGAGGGCAGTGAAACATTTGCAGATCGGCATCTCTAATATCTCTTTATAAATTTTCTCAGCGGTTATCATTGTTATTTAACCTCCCGTTTAAAACGTTTAAGTTCGCGATAGAAATTCGCAACGGAATATACAGATGACTATCGGCGGACTTGGTTTCCTTTTTGATATTGCCAACGGGTACTTTTTGGACTAATATAGTTTTATGAGACTGCGGTTTCTGTTCCTTTTGTTTTTCACTATTTGTTGCTCTACAGTTTATTCCGAGGAAATCGACGGCAAGGCATTTCTCAGACAAGGAAGAGATGCACTGGAATGCAAGAAATACGAAGATGCTATAAAAAGCCTTTCTATTGCAGAGAAAGAATTCCCCTTATTAGGTGATTATGCATTGTTATGGCTTTCTGACGCCTATCACGAAACTGGAAATCATGGAGAGGCTCTGAAGACTATCCGTTCTCTCCTGAAAAAATATCCTGATTCACCCCTTAGAAAAAAGGCACGTTCAAGAGAGCTCACGGAAGCACAAGAGGTGCCTGAAGAAAATATGCAACAACTGTTTGAATCCTTCATTAAGGATTATCCAAAAGACATGGAAATAAAATACTCCTATGCCCGATGGCTTCAAAAGAATAATGCGGATGCTGCAAAGTCAATTTTCAAGGCCATATGTATCAGTGCCTGCCCTCTTTCTGAAATGGCCTGCAGTGAACTGAGTCCCGCAGATATGCAGACAAGAGACCTGATAGAAAAGGCGTCGAACTTTATGAAACTCATGGACTACAAAGAGGCAGAGTCTGTTCTCAGGACGGCGCTTGAAAAAGATGATGGGAGTTTGAAGAACGAGATCCTGAAAAACCTCGGACTCTCCCTTTTTAACCAGAAAAGATATTCCGAAGCAGCAGAGGCATATGAGAAAGCAGAAGAAAAATTCTGGAAGGTATATTCACTCTACCGGGCTGGGGGGAAAGAGACATTTACTTCTTCTCTTGAGGAACTTTTGAAGAGTGGAGATGGAAGGGCTGGCTCCATTCTTATCGCTGTTGCTTCTGATAAAAGAAGAGAGGGTAAGATTGAAGAAGCTTTGCAGGCTTACCAGAATGTTTTAGAACAGTATCCTTCAGAATCAGAAAACGCCCTGTGGGGAATCGGATGGACTTACTTCATGAGCGGTGCATATGAGAAGGCTTCGGAAGTTTTCGCAAGACTATACGAGAACAGTAGTGATACTAAGTATCTCTATTGGGAGGCACGTAGTCTCGAAGCCGCCGGAAAAGATGTCAAGGATTCATATCATACACTCAGGAAAAGGAATGGAGATTTTTACAGTGCCATGTCCTTTCTGAGGATGAAAGAACCTATCGAACAATTAGGCACTAAAGAAACAATGGAATCCCACGGTGACACAGGAAACCCTGAAAATAATCCGCCTCCACCCCCTTTCAATTCCCCCCTTAACCCCTCTGTATCCCTGCCCGACGGACGGCAGGCGGGCCCCCTTAGTAAGGGGGGACTTAAAGGGGGGTATACAGGAGTTAAAAAATTTGAGCGGGCAGAAGCTCTTTTTGAACTCGGGCTTTCAAAAGATGCCCTTTCAGAACTCATCTTTATTTCAAAAACCACAACTTCGATAGAGGACATTCTGTTTATCGGCTCAAAATTACAGGCTCTTGAAGAATACAGATATCTGGTCATCCTTGCGAATAGACTTCCTGCCATAGAAACCGTGCATCATCTCCGCTATCCCCACGCATACTGGAATATTGTTGAACCGGTGTCTCAACAATACAGTATTGATCCTTTCCTTGTGCTGTCTGTCATGAGAGAGGAAAGTACGTTCGATCCGAATGCTAGGTCGACAGCAGGGGCGCTTGGCCTCATGCAGCTTATGCCCCAGACCGCTTTCCGTCTTAACCGTGACCTGCACCTAAGAATAACAAATGTTTCTCACGTATGTAATGTCAGGAACAACATTCATGTCGGCACATTTTATCTGAGTACCCTCATCAGGGAATTCGGCTCTTATGCCTATGCCCTTGCTGCTTACAATGCAGGCGAGGAGAAGGTAAGGAAGTGGATTCAAAAAGGAAATTATAAATCCGTCGATGAGTTCATTGAAGATATTCCTTACAATGAGACAAGAAATTATGTAAAGAAAGTCATGACCACCTTCTTCGAATATAAAAGGCCCTCGGGCAACAATGAGGCCATAAAAAAACCTGAGGAAATGGGTAGACTTTAGAATAAATCTCTGTTATCTTAGATACGATGTTAAAGAAGACCCTCTTTGACGACAACCAACGTAAAGAACAATCTACAGGGTTAAGAAAGGAGGTTACATCGTTGGAAAGACTAAAGAGCCTCGAAGACAAGATCAGTACAGCTATTGAGAGGGTCAAAACCCTTAAAGACGAAAAACTCATTACGCAAAGAAAGCTCAAAGAGCTTGAAGGGATCCTCAACGATAAGAATGAGGAGATCGAACAGCTCAGGTATGAAAAGAATACCATAAAAAACCAGATTGAAAGTCTCCTCGACGAACTCGAAACACTCGTATCTGAGAAGGAATAGGTATGGGTAGTGTCGAGGTCATCATTCTTGGCCAGAAATATACAATAAAAGGCGACGCTCCTGAAGAATATATCAGAAATCTCGCCTCATATGTTGATATAAAACTCAAGGAAGTCAACAGTTCTATTCCAAATGTGATGCCAGTAAAGGCATTAATACTCACTTCTCTGAATCTTGCTGACGAAATCTTCAGGATGAAAAATGAACAGGAGAAATTGACAAAGGTAATCGAAGACAAGACAGAAGTCCTTACATCATTATTTGATTGAGTCTGTTTCTTCTTGAAAGAGTTCTCTTTGTATCTTTTGTTCAAGACAGCAACAGAGAGGCGTCCCACAAAATAGAATGTTGAGTAATGAGTTACTAATGCGGGCATTAGTAACATCACATACAACATCTTTGTACGTCATGCCCGAAGTTCTTAATCGGGCATCCAGCGTCTTTCTGGATTCCCCGGTCAAGCCAGGGAATGACAAGAATGTGGTCTTACTTATGAACTCCTTAGTAAGCGGTATCGCTCTATGGATAACAGGTCTCCCGGGAAGCGGAAAAAGTACCATTGCTGATGCCATCAAAAAGGTCCGCCCTGAGTTTGTTATTCTCAGGATGGACGAACTTAGAAAAGTCGTCACGCCTGATCCGACCTATTCTGATTCTGAGAGGGAAATCGTTTACAGGGCCCTCGTCTTTCTTGCGAAGAAACTTACGGAACTCGGGCATCATGTAATCATTGATGCAACAGGGAATCTCAGGAGATGGCGTGATCTCGCCAGAGGGATAATTCCGAAATACATTGAGGTATATCTCAGATGTCCTCTCAAGCTATGCATGGAAAGAGAGACGCAAAGGCTGGAGAGGCACGAGGCACCAGTTGATATTTACAAAAAGGGATCTGAGGGATCTCCGGTACCGGGGTTGGTTATTCCCTATGAGGATCCGTTGAACCCTGATGTCATTGTTGATACAGACAAGACTTCTCTTGAAGATTCAATAGAAAGGATAGATATCGAGATAGCGAGGCTTATATCTTGAAGCCTTTCGAAATACCCTTGAGATCAAACATTACTGCGAAGGTAAAGTCATGGGGTCTCTTAATAAATTCTATATTCACGCCCCAGCACTGGCTCGAATATCTCAGGTCTATAGAAATGTCCCGGATTTCTTTTATATCGTCGTCGTACCATATTGTTCCTCTTACATACCAGGGTTTAGACGGGTAAAGGTCAAACCCTGCCCTGTAATACATTACATCCTCCAGTCTGTTATATCTCTGCCCAACAAACAGTGTTCCTCTGGGGATATTGAAAGACAAATCAGAATTTATGCTGTCAAGCTTCCCTTCATGCACATCATAAGCTGTATCAAGCCGCAAAGAGACAGGCTTTTTAATCCCGACCTCGAGCCTGAACGGCAGAAACGGCCTGTCACCTAACTCTGCATCAAACGACTGCGTTGCTCTGAGAACAGCGACTTCTCCGCCTTTATAAAAGAACCGGTTAACGAGGGAGGCTCCTACTGTCGAGGTCTTTTTAAAAAGTTCTGTTGAATCGAAAAGAGGAGGATCTTCTGAAGCAGTGATAAAGGTATATCCGATTGATGGTTCTATAACATGTGTAAAGGAACTATATCTTTTCAAAAGACTTGTATGGACTCCAATGTTATATTCAATTGCCTCTCTATGCAATGAGCTTTCTTCTGTCCTGTGCAGGGCATAGGCTGTTTCCCGAAGACCAAGGGACTGGGTAAGGACAAACTCATTACCTACCTTGGATAACATCACCGGGTAGATATCAAGCCTCTGCCCAAACATGTCTTCATCCCTCCAGAAATTGGAGACTGTTGATGTGCCGGAAAACCAGAAAGGACCGACCTTTGTAGGATAAAGGACATATCCTGCTTCCGGTAATCTCTGCAATGGAGGTCTTAGCTCCTCTTCCAGGTCTACCCAGTACTGAGTTAGAAGATAAGCACGGGAGTTCCTGAGAGGGAGAGAGAGTTCTCCTGTAGATTCAAGAAATCGGAGTGTGCTTACCTCAAGGTAGGGACTGAACTCTCTGTAGAAATCTTTTTCGTTGACAAAGTTGATGCTCAGGAACCCTCCCAGTCTTTCTTGTGACCTCTGTTCATGCAATGCCCTCATTTCAAAGAAATCCTTATTCAGTTCCGTGTCCCTTATATGGTAAACCCACCAGTTTCCCTTAATTCCTTCCGGTTTAATGTATCTGTATTCAAGCCCCTCCCCGATCCCCTTCTCTGAATAGACATCAAGTACCGCAGTCGCATCCCTGTTTTCTGATATGACCCAGTAAAAAGGAATGTTCAGGTGCAATCCCCTTGAAGTACTGTAATCTACAACAGGAATCAAAAAACCTGTTTCTCTGTCGGTATGGAAAGGAAGAAAGAAATAAGGGGTATAGAGCGCTGGAACGTCCTTGATGTAAAAAGATACATGCTTTGCCTTTAACCTCTCATCGACCTGGAGATCTACATCTTTACCTTTGAAAGACCATGCAGGGACAGGATCATCGCAGGTAGAGAATGTTGCCTCAGGGGCATAGTAATACTTCTCACCCCTCTTTTCGATCGATTTCCCGGTAAAATGATAACTACCTTTTTTAAATAAGATCACTGCATCATCAACTTTGCCTGTCTCTGTTTCCATATTCAACTCCAGCTTACTTGACGTGATTACCACCTGGGCATCATCATACCGTACGTTGCCTGACGCACTGATACCGGTTGTTTGTTCATTGTAGATCATCTCATCTGCTTCGATGACTCTCCCTCCGCTCGTAATCTTCACAGAACCTTTTGCGATATATGTGGATGTACTTTCTATGTATTCAAGGGTCTCGGAAGTTATGGTTGTTTCTCCTTGTGCAAAACAATAATCAGTGAATAGTAAAATAATGAAAACAATTTCATAGCGAACTCTGTTCCTCTGGTTGTCTGTCATTCCCGCTTGTCGGGAATCTTTCTTTGAAGAAGGATGCCGGACAAGCCGGCATGACAAGAATACAACAAAAGATCTCAAATAAATCTTAAGATATTGAGAGATTAATAGCATATTTCTTACTATTCACTGATAACTGTTCACTGCTCACTTCTATTCCCGCAGCCTTGTGAGCACACCTCTGTAACCGATACACTCCTTTGCCTCTCCTATGGTATAAAACGAACCCGTTACCACAATGAGATGTAACTGCTGACAGATATTTTGAGCTAATTCGAGAGCATCTTTTACGGTTTGGGCAGTGCGTACATCAGGGAACCCTAAAGATGCAGCTACACTGGCGAGTCTGTCGGGAGGAGCAGCTCGCTCGTAGTTCGGTGAAGTAAGAATGATTTCTGAAGCCAGGGGAAGAAGAGGCTTCATAATACCCTCTATATCTTTGTCTCCCATAATTCCGAGGACAAGAATAATCCCTTTATATTGTTTAAGGAATATATTTTCCAGCGCGCGGGAGAGAGCAACTGCTGCAGCAGGGTTATGCGCTCCATCAATAAGAAGAGGCGGGTCGTCTTTTATCATCTCAAGTCTTCCCGGCCACTTTACTGTTGCGAGACCATCTTTGATTGCGTGATGGGTGATGGGTGATGAGTGATAAGTAGCCGCAGGTTTTAGCCTGCGTTCATAAAACAATTCAACTGCCTTTATGGCAACAGAGGCGTTCTGCATTTGATGTCCGCCGGTAAGAGGGAGGTATAAATCATGGAGCATAAGAGAATTATTACTGAAGTAATCAAA
>Ga0315273_10012731_pt1 | contig 10797 bp, 9 predicted proteins | sample YL17G02_0_MG_FD_205753 | JGI IMG/M metagenome (GOLD analysis project Ga0315273, IMG submission 205753) | Sediment microbial communities from Yellowstone Lake, YNP, Wyoming, USA - YL17G02_0 | ecosystem: Environmental > Aquatic > Freshwater > Lake > Sediment | place: USA: Wyoming | collected... | reverse complement strand
TTCCTCACAAATTGTTTTTTGTGATAATCGGTATGACAATCAGCGCAAAGTTTAAACTTCAGAGGATCTGTAAATTTAGTCTTATGGCAGGCTTTGCAGTTAACAAGAAGGTGTTTTTCCTCGAGCTTGTAATTTGTTTTATTATGATCGAATTGTTCACCTCCCTTAATTATCAGAAATGAATCCTCATTATGACATTGTTTGCAATTCAGACCAAACTTATTCTGATGAGGATCTTTATGACAGCCGACGCAATTGAAATCCCGAATCCCTCTGAGTTGCTGAAATTTCTTTCCATCTTTAGTTTCAACCTTGTGGCACTTTATACATTCAACATTTATATGTTTTCCTTCCAGATGAAATCTTGCACTGTTATGATTAAATTTAGTTGCCGGTTTAAAAGCATCAGAATTATGACAGTTCATACAAGTTGATGAAAGAGTCTTCTGATGATAATCGGCGTGACATGTTAAACATTCCTGATTTAAACCCAGGTAAGTATATTTTTTAGTCTTAATCTTCTGATCTGCAATGAATTTAATAATATGACAATCCTTACAATCTTTTTTCGCATGAGGGATTGACAGAGAGTATCCGGTAAGGCTATGGTCAAATTTAGTTGCGTCAAAACGGATGAGCTGAAAGTTTTTACCATGATGATCACTATGGCATACAATACATTCTTTTGCCTTTACTTCAGAAGAAGAATGATAACCCTTTTGCTGAGTGGTTCGGTCATTAATTTCAGTATGGCAAAGAAGACATTTTTCACGTGACACTTTATCACCAAGTACATGGCATTGTGTACAATTCGAAATACCTTCCAGATGTGAATGGGGATTCGCTAAATCACCAGGCGAGATCTGTGCTTCCACCGTGAAAAAGGATATCAACATTACGAGTATAATTCCTGCAATATTTTTTACCTTACTCTGCATACTCTTTCCGGCATATCCTTTAACCTTTAACCGTTCTATCAGTGTTTTAATACTGTTTCACCAAATTTTTTTGTGATCGTGATTCCTGCTTTTTCCAGAAACTGAGTCGGAAGCTCACCTCCGGCAAAAATATATACCAGATCATTTTTCAATTGTAGGGTTTCTCCATCCTTTCCTACAGAAATCGTAATGGTATCATCCTCAATTGATATAGGATTTGTATTTAACATAACATTTAACTTCCCGTCTGAAACACATTTATTCAAGGCAATACTATTCCCAGGCTTAATACGGCTGAAAACTTCATTCCGATAGGAAATAGTTACATTATTCTCATCTGCAAGCAGTAATGCTGATTCGATCGCTGAGTCTCCTCCACCTACGACAATAATATCTTTCCCGGTGACTAATTCAGGTTCCAGGAGACGATACGCTACCTTTTCCTTCGTTTCGCCGGGGATATTCAATTTACGTGGCGTGCCACGACGGCCTATAGCCAGTAGAACACTTGCAGTGGTATAATGTTCTCCCTTTATTGTGATGACTTTGAAAACACCATCTTCAGAAACAATTGAATCTACTTTGGAATTTTCATGAACAGTAATATTGTTTTTTTTAAGAACAGTTTGCCATAAGCCAAGCAGTTCAGATTTACTTGTTTCAAAAAGTTTGATTTTTCCAAATAGAGGCAGATCCATAGGAGACGTCATTACGATTTTCTTACGTGGAAAAGTAGCTACAGTCCCGCCCAGGCTATCCTGTTCAAGCAGCAGAAACTTTAAGCCATGTTTTTTTGCCGTAAGACATGCTGATATTCCAGCAGGACCAGCACCTACGATTATCAGATCAAAAGCGCAATTATGACTTTTTGCAATTGTGTGTACAATGTTTTCAGTAGCTTGTTTGCCCTGTTCAACTGCATTTTTTATAAGTCCCATACCACCTAATTCTCCGGCAATAAACAGACCACGTACATTTGTTTCGAAATTCTGATTTACATGAGGAAGATCAACACCACGTTTTTCCGTACCGATTCGTAAACTAATCGCTTCAGTCGGACAGGCAAGGAAACAGGCACCATGTCCTATACATCTGGAGGCATTAATTATTGTCGCTTTCCCGTTAATTATACCCAAAATGTCGTGCTCATGACAAGCTGTAATACATGCTCCCGTTTGAATACAACTATTTACATCGATATAAGGGTGAAGTGAAACCGGCTCAAATAAGCCGTCTTCTTTTGCTTTCTTTATTTTTTCCTCTACGATTTTTGATTCTCTGCTTTTTTTACGCAGATAAATTACTACAACAACAATACATAGTATTATTGCCAGAGCATAAATTAATATATTTTCTACTGTTTGTTCCATGTCTAAAAAATCCATCTATATCCAAATGCAATAGTCACTCCAACATGAATCACCATGATAATTAACATTACAAGAGCAAATGGGAAATGAACCACATGCCAGTATTTGAATAAATTTTGCATAGTGCTTAACCGTTCTATTTTCCGGTTAAGTTTTATATCATCGTCAACCAGCTCAATAATCTGTTTCATCTCAGTGTTTGGCATTTTATTCTTTTTAAGCACCATTTTTACTAATCGGATGGTTTTACGATCATCAGAATACTTCCTTAAAAATCGTATCAACGCATTACTGTGATATAATTCAACTTTTTTCTTAATTGAATCTGTTATAATGTTATAGCCCTCTTCATCAAGGTCGTAGGAGCTCTTTAAAACTCCTGCTATATCGGTTTTCAACGCTTTTATATCATTCAGGCTAAGTTCCTGACCTTCTATGGTTCGTGGTATTTGAAGATATATGAACCTTCCTGCAATACCACTTAAAAAAACTGCAACCATACTCCAGAAACTTATTGCTACGAGTCCCCCGAACTTATAAGCAGTATGAAAAAGTATCAGAATCGGACCAAGTGTGCACAGGAAAATATGAAATTCGAGCCAGTGTTTTAATATACCCAGCCTGGATAAGAAGCGATATCGTTTTCGTGCCATATAGATTGATACTCCAATGATAATCATTAAAGACCCTACTATTCCAAAACCGTGCCCAAGAATACCGCTTGGTTTGAGCAAACTGTTGTCCTGATGATAAAACCGCTCTTCAATGCTGGTCCTGTAATAAGATATTCCACTATAAGTCAGGAATATCAATGTAACTAATACAATAGCTACTAAAATGCTTATGAATATTCTATGAGCAGTTTTGGTCATTAGTGACATATAATTTTTATCGGTACAACTCAGGTGTTTGAAACAGCAGTACCAAGAAATTTATGAATAACATTCACATCAATCCTACAATAACTAACGTAAAAATAAGCTAATTGTTATACAAATCAAAAATCTTCAACATAAGGAGAATAAGGTTGTGCAACGCAGTTCTATGCAAAGGTCAATATTTAATGTAATTTTGACATTTGATAATTATGATATATGTTACTATTCTATAAAAAAAGCAACAATAAACTCGAATGCCTGCTTTGTCCCCATTACTGCAAACTATCTTCTGGTAAAACAGGAATTTGCGGGGTCAGGAAAAATACCGGCGAAAAGATTGAGCTTTTAACATATGGAGTCCTGTCAGGATATTCTCTCGACCCTGTTGAAAAGAAACCTTTATACCATTTTTTCCCTGGGCATAACATATTATCAATCGGGTCATTCGGTTGTAATATGAAATGTGATTTTTGCCAGAATTTTCATATATCCCAGAAGGTCCCTCAAAGTCTTGTTCCTGAGGTTACCATTAACAAAATAATTTCAGATGCCCTATATACTGAAAGAAACATTGGCATCGCATTTACCTATAATGAACCCATTATCTGGTTCGAGTACATGAAAGATGTTGCTGAAATCGCTAAGAAAGAAGGGTTATATACTGTAATGGTAAGCAATGGTTATATCAACAGCCAACCCCTGAATGAAATAATTGAATTCATCGATGCTTTTAATATTGATCTTAAATCATTCAATAACAATTTTTACAGAAAACTGGCCGGGGCAGAATTAGAACCGGTTAAAAACAGTATGAAACAGATTGCAAGATCTGGGAAACATCTTGAAATAACGTCACTAGTCATCCCCGGACAGAATGACGATATCAATGAAATGGTATTGCAGTCGGAATGGATTGCGGGCGAACTTGGTAAAGATGTTCCCTTTCATCTCAGCAGATATTTCCCAACTTACAAAAGAGACAATCCCCCTACTCCGGAAGAATTATTGAAAAAGTTGTTTGATATCGCCTCTCGAAAACTTGATTATGTTTACGTTGGAAACAGTCATTCAGGCACCGGACAGAATACATTATGTCCGGGGTGTGGCACAGAAGTAACTATAAGATCGGGATATGAAACAAGACTTGTGAACCTTGATGAAGATGGCAGATGTACCTGCTGTGGAAATCTGGTTTACAAAAACTTTACTTTTTCTTAGCAGAGATAGTGCTAAGTCTTTCAAAAAGCTTGTCAACACCCTGAAGGAGATCTTTTTCCACCGACTTATAATAAGCTTTCACAATCTTGGGATTATCCTTTCCGTCAGGATTATTAACACGTGCAATCAGGTCATTTCTGAATTCAACAGCGTCTGAAATAAGTCCGGTTAATTCATCAGTTTTATTTTCGGGGTGAAGGTTTGAAAAGACAAAACAGTCAGAAATTACTTCAAAAATCAGGAAATCAATATCTTTTTTCAGTTCTCTTACACTTGCCATACGTTACAGGTTTGAATTTATGAGGGTACAAATATAAGAATTTATCTTTCCGTCTGTTTTAAACACCTCCATTATTCTGACCGGAAGAATTTTATACTCGCTTCTGCTTTTTCAAGATAGAGCTTTCTTAACTTTTCAATCAGGGGATGCTTAACATTGAAGTATTTTTTATCAATACAACAAAACGGAAGGACAATCGGTGATGTTCCAGTCATAAATACTGCTTCATAGTCGCCGATTTCCACTATATTCACGAAGCCAAATTCCACTATGATTTTGTTTTCACTGCATATTTCAAGAATATGTTTCCGTGTAATACCATTAAGAATTGCGTTATCTGGTGCAGTCACCAGTATTTCACCCTTCAGAAAAAAAATATTAGACCTGCTTCCTTCAGTTAATAAATTATTTTCGTTTACCAGGATTGCCTCATATGCTCCTTCCAGGATCAGTTTATGATAAATAGATGACCTCAGTTTATGATTAATTACTTTTGATTCGGGGTCTTTCCGTTCAGCAAAAAAGAGGATTCCCTTTACTCCTCTTTTGTACTGATCTTCAGAAGGATAAATTGGTTCAATAAAATAGACAAGATAGTTTGTCGCACCATTGTTATAATTGAAAACTATTTTAAGGTTTGCCTCCCTTTTTTTGTCTGACCGGGTAAGACTGATAATATCTTTTCTCAGTGTGGACACATCGGTGAGAACCTCTTTTTTCTGCAATTTAACACTTGATGCCAGACGTTCCATATGATCAGTAAAAAAGATCGGATTGCCTTTAACCATTCTTAAAACCTCATAAACAGAATCACCGTCATAAACCAGAGAATTATCAAACATTTCTGCAGGTTGCAGGTTCCCGTTCAGGATGAATTTCTTTCCGTAACATTCATTCATTGTAACAGTAATTGGCATTACAAAAATACAAACTATAAGCCAATCTGCCCCCAATTCTCATTATATTCGTAGTCACAATTCAAAGGAGATTTCAAATAATGTATGCAATTATTGATATTGAGACTACCGGTGGAAGCGCACGAATTGAAAGAATCACTGAAATTGCTATATATCTGCATGATGGGAACGAGATAACCGGAGAATTTGTATCGCTTGTTAACCCTGAAAGGAATATCCCTTATTTCATTACTAACCTCACAGGGATAACCAATGAAATGGTTGAAGATGCTCCACGATTTTATGAGATTGCTAAAAAGATTATTGAACTGACTGAAGGAAGAACTTTTGTTGCACATAACGCACGTTTTGATTATTCATTTATCCGACAGGAGTATAAATCTCTTGGTTTCAATTTTAAACGAAATATTCTTGATACTGTTACTCTCAGCAGAAAACTTCTCCCGGGTCACAGGTCGTACAGTCTGGGTAATATATGCAACGATCTGAAAATCACAATTAATGGAAGGCACAGAGCTGAAGGAGATGCTCTGGCTACAGTGAAGCTCTTTGAAATACTGATCGCAAAGGATATTGAAATCCATGGAAGCAGATCTGCCCTTCTGAAAAATACCATGGTGTCTAAATTAAATCCAAAGCTCGATATGTCTAAAATTGACAGTATCCCTGATGACCCTGGAATTTACTATTTCTATAATGAGAAAGGCGATCTGATATACATAGGAAAGAGCCGTAATCTCCAACAACGCATCAGCACTCACCTGTCGAACAATACCACCAACCGTTCGATGGAAATGCGCGATCTTATTGCAGACATTGACTGGGAAGTCACAGGTAGTGAACTAATTGCTCTCCTCAGGGAATCGTTTGAGATTAAGCTCAATAAGCCCGTCTATAACAGGGCACAACGAAGAACCGGGTACCAGTGGGGCATTTTCAGTTTTACTGATAATAACGGCTACCTGAATTACAGGTATGGACAGGTAAACGATGATGAGCTTCCTGTTTCAGTGTTTACTTCGAAAGAGAGGACAAAATCCAAGCTGGGCTCGCTTGTAGAGAATTATGGACTATGTCAGAAGTTATCTGGTCTGTATGATACTGAAGGAGCCTGTTTCCATTACCAGGTAGGAATCTGTAAGGGGGCATGTATAGGGAAGGAGTCGCCTTCGGAGTATAATGAGCGGGCGGCAAAAGCCACTGAAGAATTCATTTTTACAAGGCGTAACTTTTTTATTATAGATAAAGGACGTGATTTTGATGAACGCTGCGCAGTAAAGATTGTAAATGGAAAATACTCCGGTTGGGGATACTTTAATATTCATGATATTGGATTCGGCCTTTCTGCTGTTCACGAATGCATTAAGCCATCTGGCGATAACAGCGATATCCAGGTTATTCTGAAACAGTATCTTAAAGGCAACAGGGTTGAAAAGATTATCGAATTTTAACAGATTTTGTTTTATATTTGTTTTAATAACCAAATAATCCTGCCAAATGCCAGTTTTTACCAGAACAACTAAGAACCTGATAATCAAGATTGATGAATTCTTTGATGACATCGATCTCGGACTCCTGGTTTTCAGGGAAGGGATAAAGGCGTACCTTGAAAAAGATATGGATGCTTTCCAAAGACATCTTCAGAAAGTTGATAGTCTGGAAAACAATGCTGACAGACTTCAGCGTGAGATTGAAAATGAGATGATTACTCATTCAATTTTACCTCAGCACAGATCAGAAGTAAGTGCACTTATCGATGAGCTCGACGAAATTATAGATGCCGTAAAAAGTTCCCTGAATGAAATTAACATCGAAATGCCTGAAATTCCCTCTTCGCTTAATAAAAACTTTATCAGTCTTACAGAGACTTCTATAAATGCTGCTGAAGAACTTATACCTGCAGCAAGAGCATATTTTAAAGCACCTTATACGGTAAGGGAAAAGTTGCTAAAGGTCTATTACTTTGAAAGTGAGACTGATAAACTATCCTTGAGTACTAAAAAGATTGTTTTTCAGGATATGAACCAGCTCGATCTCGCACATAAAGCTCATTTAAGATATATAATCCATCATATTGAAAATATTTCCGATCTGGCTCAGAAAGCAGCAGATCTGCTTTCGGGAATGGCGATAAAGATTGTTATGTAGCAGGGCGCTGGGGGCTGGGGGCAACGGGCTGAAACCAACACTCTTAAAACTTAGAAAAAGCACTATGCACCACGCACCATGCACAGTGCAAAATTAAATAGACAGATCAAAATTAATTCACTTGTTGAAATTTAATAATAGATGATACTCTTCTTCCTGACAAGCGGTCTTTTCCTTGGATGGTCCCTCGGGGCAAATGATGCTTCCAATGTCTTTGGTTCTGCCGTTGGTTCTAAGATGGTGACATTCAGGAAAGCGGCCATTATTGCCTCAATAGCTGTCATCTTAGGAGCTGTTATTCAGGGTGCAGGGGCTTCTCAAACGCTTGGAAAACTCGGGGCAGTAAATGCAATAGGCGGATCATTTACTGTTGCACTTTCTGCAGCCATTACAGTTTATGTAATGACAAAATTTGCACTACCGGTATCCACAACTCAGGCAATTGTTGGTGCAATCATTGGATGGAATTTTTTTACAGGCAACCATACCGATAGCAAAACATTATCGCAGATTGTTGTAACATGGATATCAGGACCGGTAATCGGTGCAGTATTTGCAATATTATTATACATATTGCTTAAGAAGTTTAAAAGATCCGCAAAAATACACCTGATAAGATTTGAATCATATATCAAAAAAGGTCTTATTATTGTTGGTGCTTTCGGTGCCTATAGTCTTGGGGCAAACAACATTGCTAACGTCATGGGTGTTTTTCTGCCGGCCTTCCACCTTCAGGATCTTGATCTGGGGCTCTTCTCGCTTAATTCCAACCAGCAGCTGTTTCTTTTCGGAGGACTTGCGATTGCTGTCGGTATAATTACCTACTCGAAAAAGGTTATGGAGACAATCGGAGGAAATATTGTGGAGTTATCATCAGAGGCAGCGTTGGTTGTGGTACTTGCCCAGTCGCTTGTATTGTTTTTCTTCTCATCATCAGGATTGTCCAATCTTTTTGTCAGGATAGGACTGCCTCCTATCCCAATGGTACCTGTCTCCAGTTCACAGGTTATAGTTGGTTGTGTTCTCGGGATCGGATTGTACAAAGGAGCAAGGAACATAAATTTCAAAATACTTGGAGAAATTGCAATGGGCTGGCTTGCAACGCCAATAGCCTCAGGATTCCTGGCATTCTTCTCTTTGTTCTTTATAAAGAATATTTTCGGTATTGATGTCGGATCAAAAGTTAACAAATCGATCGATACTTCTCAGCAGATATCTATGATGTATAGACAAACTGATGTTTCAGGTATCATCAAATATCTTCTTCTGGGTCTGTTCATCTTTGGTACAATCGGGATTATTTTTTACATTCTTTTTGAGAATAAGAAAAGGAGGGAGATGCAAAGGTCGGAAGAGAAATTCTGGAAGAATATGAAATAGATTTTGCCCCCCTGCCCCCCTGAAGGGGGGTTAAATCTCAATCTTTTAGGTAAAATTCTAAATAATCAAGAATTAGCCCCCCTTTAGGGGGGGGTGGGGGGCCTAAAGTTTACAAGTACGAATAATCTCTCCCATATTCTAACATCTGCCCCAGGTAATCATCTACATATTCTACTTCTACCTCGCTTATTTCGCCATCCTTATTAAAAATGGGTGCCAATCTGGGGTTAACAAAACCAGTGTAAGGAGCTAAATTAAGTTTATCATAGCGAGCCAGTATCTCAGCATGTAACACCGGGTCAACTTTTACTCCAAAATTTTCGATTATTTTCTTCCCGGCTTCAAAATCACCTTCCGACTTAACTCTTTGAATCTCTTTGAGCAGTTTTCCAAAAAGGATCCTGAGTTTGCCATAATCGTTTATCCTTACAAAACTTTTCCCTTCACGCCTGATAATTTCTACTACATTCGCAGGTTTGCCCCTCTCATAGGCCCAATGAGAAATGGCTGATCTGTTACGCATATGTGCCTCTTCAATATCTTTTCCGGGTCTTATCCTGACAATCTGGGTGAGTAACCCATTACGCATATACGCATCATATGATGCTTTCGCGGCTTCTTCATTTGGGAGAAGACCTAGTTCTGTTATCTTCTTATCCATGATAAAATACAAGGCAAAAAGATCGGCACGTGCTTCTTCAAGAGTTGACGCGTAGTTCTTCAGAGCAATCGGTTCAGTACCCTCTGCAAGTTTTCCACTTGCGTGACCAACACACTCATGAAGATCTGTGTGCAGGGCATCGGATATTGATCCGTATTTTTTTATCCTTTCTACTTCAGTTTCATCTGCGGCAAATTCTTCCAGGAAACCATTTCCATGTGAAGTGATATCATACGCATTTGTGATATTTGCCAGAGTAACCGATTTTGATCCGATATCTTTCCTTATCCAGTCAGCGTTGGGAAGATTTATACCCAGAGGTGAAACAGGATAACAATCGCCACCAAGCATAGCGATATTAATTACCGTAGCAGCCACTCCCGTAACTTTTTCTTTTTTGTATTCAGGCTGAACAGGTGAATTGTCCTCAAACCACTGGGCATTGGCAGTGATTAATCTTGTACGTTTTGTGGCTTCCTGATCGGTATAATAAACAATTGCTTCCCATGTTGCTTTCATTCCCAGCGGATCACCGTATGTTTCTATAAAACCATTGCTGTAATCCACTTCAGATACGGCGTTTCTTGCCCAGACAAGATTAAAATCATTCCATTTTTCAAGATCACCTGACTCATAAAAATCAATAAGGAGTTTTAATTCCTCTCTCTGCATATCTGATTCTGCCACAATCATTGCTTTCTCAAGCCATTTGATTATCTGATCGATTGCCTGTCCATATAGACCTCCCGATCTGTATACTTCTTCTGAAATTTTACCGAATTTTTTAACAACTTTTGAATTAAGTCCGTGTGATACCGGGTGAGGATCATTTGGATCGGTTTTACCTGCATAGAAAGCTTCAACTTCTTTCTGGTTCACATCATAATAGAAATTTATTGCGGATTCACTTACTAAGTCAGCACCTGTCTTCTGTTCTACTCTTCGTGCAAAAAGATTCTCATCGAAAATAATCGGCGAGAGAAGTGAAATTAGCTGATCTGCAGTCT
>Ga0315273_10012730_pt1 | contig 10797 bp, 6 predicted proteins | sample YL17G02_0_MG_FD_205753 | JGI IMG/M metagenome (GOLD analysis project Ga0315273, IMG submission 205753) | Sediment microbial communities from Yellowstone Lake, YNP, Wyoming, USA - YL17G02_0 | ecosystem: Environmental > Aquatic > Freshwater > Lake > Sediment | place: USA: Wyoming | collected... | reverse complement strand
GTCGGATAACCGAAATCGAATTCGCCACGCCGGCTGCTCTTGAGCGCGATCACGATATCGGTCATGTGACATTTCTGTTCCAGCACCGTTGCAATCACCTCGAACATCTCTCGTTTGTCAATGGCGACACTGACAGCCTCAGCAAATGTCGACAATTCCGTCAGCAAGTCGAGTTTTCCGGAATACAGCGAACGGTCCACCAGACCGCGCCAGCGCGCTCTAATGGAGCTTGAAAAGAACAGCGCCACAAAAACAATGATTGCCAAGAAAGCCGCCAACACGGAGAAAAACACTTTCGGACTACCACCAATCGAAACGAGGAACCAGACGGTCACGCCAATCAGCACGAAGTAGGCGCCGATCAGCAGCACGGCAACGGATGAGTAAACGGCCTCCCGGGAGATTACTACGCGCTGCCCGGTGATCTCTTCGAACACGAGGAAGCGTGAAAGCAGAACCAAAGCAGCAATCGACACCAAGGCTCCCAGTTGAATCCCGGCAAACTCAAACCGCCCATAGAGCAGTCCGATCATTGCGGAGATCAATAGCACGCTCAGGAAGACTCCTGTCGCCAGCACCGGTTTGAGAAGCGCGCTACGCATCTGCCCCACCGAAGCGCGATACGTGCTCTCAAGTTGGAAAAGACCAAAAGTGCAGGAGAGGATAAGCAGCACCAGGAAGTACTTGCCGAGTGTGGTCAGGAGAAAAAAACGCTCCGAGACCCGGTCACTTTGGAGATGGACGAACGGAGTGAAAAAGGCAGTAACAGCCGCGATCGCGAATAGTGCTACCAGGATATAGACGGTAAAGGCACGGTCACGAACGCCGCCAAACGCCGACTCGCGAGCAAACACCAGCAGAAACAGTAGCCAGAAAGCGCCGGCGATCGAGAACAAGGCAATGAGGACTCCCTGCTGCCATTGCAGCAGCGTGATCGTACGTGGGACGATCAGGATGTAGGCCACCCACATCGCGAAGCTGGCGAGGGTCGCAAATGAAAAAAGATGGCCGGACACATGACCCGGCCGACGCACTAGCACAAAGAGCAGCGTAAAGAACGAGGCAAAACATGCCCCGATCTCGGCAAGGTCATAAAGAGAGAACATTACTCTTCGGACGTTTCAAGAAAGAATCGGACGATAGAACCCGTCGCGAAAAAGCTAGTTAGCGCAAACAATACCGTCATCCCGTAAGTCAGCAGGAGAACGACTCCGGGGTTGAACTTGAAGACAATTGCGTCAGCTCTCTGCAAAGGAATCACCAGAAACAGAGCGATGAACTGAGGAATGCCAACCAGGAAGTAAGTGGTGAAGAAATGCTTGAAGAACAGACTGAAACTACCGGCAAAACAGGCGCCTAACGAGCGCTTGCGCACGACCAGATAAGGTATTGCATAGATAAACAATGCCGACAGGAGCGCGCTCAGGCCCTGCATACCAATCATCAGCGCTATCTCTCGTCGCGGCGAGCCACCCACGAAATCCCTAAACAGACCCGGCAGGAACTTGAACAGCAGATATATGAGTACAACATTCACCAGCCAGATCAGCACTATCTTGGGGTAGTACTTCGACGCTGCCCTTACTGAACTGCCAAAAGCCGGGGACTGCTGACGGAAATAGGCGACAAACATCAATACAGCCGCCGCCGTCAAGAGTGATTCCAGCAGCAGCGACGGCACGAGATTGAACATCTGGAAAGTGTACGGCAAGTAAGCCAGATGCTGCGGATAGTGCAGAATGTTGTCACCCACCAACCAAGTTGTCAACGGTATCAACCATCCCGAGAGCAGTGGCGAGAACATTGATTGGATGGCGAACACAATCAGCACCGTCACAAGCAAGTACAACAAAAACGGCGGCCAGAGCCGGAAGTTGAATAAGGCCACAAACATCCGACCATAGGTCGACAGGAAGAAGTTGAATTTTTCCAGAGCGGTCATCGATACTCCCTATGGGACTACGTTTGAAGTTGTCGAATCTCCGTATTTGTCATACACACGAACGACAAAGTTGGAATAATTAGTCTTCTTAATGTTGCTATATGTGTACTGGGTCGTACTCTGCGTCGCCACGGCGCCGATCATTTTGGCTGTGCCCATCGACGAACTAGTCGAACCGAAGATGCCATAAGAGCCAAAATCCGAATCATCGTTCTTCGTCCAGCCGAGCGTCACCGATGTCGAGTCCTGCTGCGTGATAAAGAGCACCACTGGTTTGGGTGGCTGGTTGACAAAAGTTGTGGCCTTGACAACTTCGCTTTTCGAAGTCGATCCCGCCTTGTCCGCCGTAAAGACTGCGTAGTAATAAGTTGTCGCGGGCTCTCTGTCAGTATCACGATACGTTGTCGTTGTCGAACTTGTCTGCGTTTCCAGCAACGTCGAGTCAATTGTAACATGCATACTGTCAGAGGAGCGAAAGAGCCGATAACTGGCAAAGTCACCCGCAGTACACTGCGACCAGCTAAGTTCAATTTCACTTTCGGAGACCACAAAAGCCGCCAGAGTTACCGCTGCCGGCGGATTGTTGGCCGTCTGCGCGGCAATGACGTTGCTCTTAGCCATGAGAGCGGACTTATCTACCGTGTACAATGCATAGAAGTAAGTGACGCCGACTTTCAGGTCGGTATCGCTGAATGACGTCGTGCCGGAATTGGTTTCGGTCTTTAGGAGAGCCGACGTAGAGTCAACGCCCGCCCCTGCGGAACGAAACAACATGTAACTGGCGAAATCAGCGGCATTAGACTTGGTCCAGGCGATGTTCATCTCCGTCTCGGACACCGCGAAACTACTCAGTTGTGAAGGCAAGGGAGGATTCGCAACGTTCAGATATGTTAGTGCCGCCCTTGACTGCGCTCTGTTGCCCGCGGCATCCGTAAAGTCGCCCGTAACCGTGCCATCGATGACATCGACGGCGCCCGGGATCAGATAGTCAGCCTCATAGGTCGGCGGAAAAGCAAACGGATTATCATTGTAGAGATTGATTGTTCCAAATCCGGATACGTCGACTGAAGCTGTCCCATCGCTTTCATCAGCTACAAGCGCGAAATGCACGATATCACCGGCTTTGAGCACCCGCCCATTTGAGTTCTCGGTCACAGAAACTATGTTAGATCGGCTATCAAGAATGATATCGTCCGAGTAGGAGTGTGAGGTCTCGTTCCCTTCGCCGTCGCGGAACCGCGCATACACATACTTCACCCCATCCCCAGGCGTTAACCGCCACGACCTACTTGACGAATAATTCTGCCACGTCGCACCAACGAATTGCGAATCATTGTCCAACAGCACTAATCGGGTACCGGTAGGAACCGCGAGATTCAGGGTGACATCTACGATCCTCGTATATCTAGCGCCATCCCCTATTGACACCGAGAATGTGTTGGGGGTCGCCGAAACCGGGCTGGAGCGCTTGCTTTCCAATAAGTTCTTGCCGATAGCAGCTACTTGATAGATGTATCGTAAACTGTTTCGGAGATTAAGATCCGTGTACGACAATTCGAACGTCGAGTCAATCACTTCCGGCTGCGTTCCCGTCGTATCGCCACGATAGATCAGGTAATGAGAAATTTTGGAGGCATCGGCGATCTCCCAACTGAGCGTAACCTCGCCATCGCCAATCTTCGTCTGAAGGTTCTTCGGGATTTCCGGTGCTCCCTCAACGCGGTCAGTTTGTGTCGGCTTCTCAATCTGATGTGTACAGCCACCTGTCAAGACTACAGCCGCGAAAAACGTGAGAGCCATAATCAGTGCCAGTTTCGTCTTCATCAGAACTTCACCGTCCCCACAACTCTGATTCCCTTCAGATTGGGATCAGGATAAAGGCCAAGGCTCGTGCCTGAAACACTCAGGCCATAATCGGGGAAGAACAGAACCGCGTCCAGCAGATTATAGGCCCAGATTCCCGCAAGCACTGCGACGACAATGTTGCGGTCACGCTCGGCGTTGTATGCATCTTTCTGCAAGGCGTAACGCTTGGCCAACATCTTTTCTCTCTCTTCGACAGACCTCGTCTGATTATAGATCGTGTTGAAGTCATCATAATCGTGCCGGCGATTATCGTAACGAAGATGCATTACGCCCGCCGCGGTAGCGGTAGCCAGCGTACCGATTGTCAGCAGCGCGCCTTTGGTCTTGCTGCCGACGTAATTCTGCCCCCATCCGGGGACGACCAGCGATCTCATCGCAGCCCGCATCCGGGTCTTAGGCACCATCTTGATGTCAAGCGCAACGGCTTCTCTGCCCGAAAGCACGATAGTAGAATGGTACGTCTCGTATCCTTCGTGATGCGCCGCAATTCGATAAAGACCGAGTAGACTTTGTGAAAAACTTGTCGGCGTTATACCCGCAACCGTGTAATCACCGGATAGAACGACGGTGGCGCCCGATGGCTTGGAGGTAACGCTCACAATCGGCGACGTTTGGGATCGTGCCGTCGCAGAGATTGCCAGAAGCAGGATGACGACCAAGAGCAGCAGAATCCATTTTGAATTACGTAGGTACATGTCTTTCATATCGGCGAAAATATATTGCTACTAAAACCGCCCTGCAAGTCTTTTGACAAAAAATGTCTGTGGTTACGATTAGAAACGCGACCGAATTCTCGCCTCACATGCCGCGACAACCGAGAACGACACCGATTGTCTTGAGCATGATAGTCAGATCCTTGCCGATACTGCGCGACCGAATATAGCGGAGGTCACAGTCAACCTTTGACCGAACATCCTCGATCGTTCCGTCGTAACCTCTTTCTACCTGTGCCAGTCCGGTGATGCCGGGAAGCACATCAAGGCGGTGGCTATATGAATCGATCTGTCTCGTCAATTGCTGGATGAAGTACGGGCGTTCTGGTCGTGGTCCGACTATTGACATCTCGCCCTTGATGACGTTTAGGAGCTGTGGCAGCTCATCCAACCGAATTCTCCGCAGGAATCTGCCAATCCGCGTCGTGCGAGGATCATTCTTTGTAGCCCAAACCGGACCGCACCGCTTCTCAGCATCCACTACCATAGTACGGAATTTGTAGACCATGAACGGCTTGCCAAAGGAGGTCTCCTTGCGCCGATCTTCCCCTTGCCGACGACAATGCAACAGAGAATCGCCGCTGGTGCGGCGGTTGTGACGACGACGGTTGATTCCGACACGTTGTTGCTTGTAGAGAATCGGTCCCGTAGAGTCGAATTTTATTGCCAGACCGATCAGCCCCATTAACGGCAGAAGACCGATCAGCGCAACCATCGCGCACATCCAATTGAACGCAAACTGAACACGGTCTATTGGGGTTGAATACTGCCCAGAAACCTCAGCAGCTCGGCTTCTGGTCTTGGCAACAAAAGCAAATACAAAGGCATTGGAAATGGCATATTCGCCGAACACGTATCGAGTCTTTCTCAGAAGCAAGTTCCAACCATCCTTGAGATGGATTCTCTTTCCAAAACTCCAACGCGGAGTCTCATAAGCTATTTCCGAGCGATAGCTCGCCACGGAGGTGGCTTTGAGATACTTCTGTGAGTTTCCCAACTCTTTGAGAGTACGCATAACTGAATCGCTCCTTGGTTACTTGGCCAGTACCTTGCAGCTATATGGCGAATAATTAAGCAAAATTACTGCCAGTTAGGCGTCCTTTGTCATTCATGATTAGCCTCCCGTCAACACTCTTCGCTGCAAAGACCTATCCGGCTTCTCGATAGAGATTTATCGTAATTCAATTAACCTTAACTTGAAGTTCCGGAATTACGTGGGCTTTTGCCCGTCCAGGAATGACCAATAACCGCCGTCCTATTGTGTCATATTTAGTGCAATTGGTTGCACAATCAATGACTGCAGAGCACTAAGTCGAAGTTTAACTTAATGTTAGTATATTACGTTGGTATGGATTGGTATGTTTGCGTTTTTCTAATGCTACTTGTCGAAAAGATAGGAGGCTGTTATATGATGGACACCGTCCAACGATCCGGAAGGACGGTATGAGTAGTCAACGCCAATAGACTGCACGTTAAGTCCGACGCCGAAGCTGATGCCATCCCCTGCATTGCCCCGGTTCTGCAGAGTCGAACTATAGCCGGTACGTAAGGTCAGGTTCTGGTTGTAACGATACTCGATCCCTGAACTGAGCGCGTAGAGGCCCTCACCATCACGCGAACCGCCCAGCGAGATCACTGAACTGGCGCCAAGGGTTCGATAGGCGATACCGGCGCGAAAAGATGTGGGCAGACTAATCCTATCGTTCATGAACTTGACTGAGCCGCCCCAGTTGGCAAGCTGTGCGCCAACCGAAAACTGCCCCAGATCGGCGATCAGCCCAATGTCGGCTGTGACCGTATGTACTGAGTAACCGCCCAAGCGCTCGAACACCGGCTTGATCACGACGCCCAGTGACAGGTTGCTATTTACGCGCTGCGAGAACCCGACAGCCAGCAGCAACGAATAGGCGCTGACATCACCTGTGGCGTTGCCAGAGACATCGTAGCCGGCGATTGAGCCATAGCCAAGGTAGCTAAACCCCAAACCAACGCCGGATCCGTTGCGCAGCGGATAGGCAATACTGAAGTTCTCCAGTTTCAGGTCCTGGAGAAGCTCGGAATGTGAAACGGACAACTCACCAACCCCCTTTCGGCCGACTCCAGCCGGGTTATAGTAAAGTGCGCCAGTACCTTCAGCCACGGCGACCCAGGCGCCACCCATAGCCATACCGCGCGAATAGGCTGATATTTTGAGAAAATCCCCGCTTGATGCTCCGGTTCCGGCGACCAGATTGGAGCTTGAGAATGTGAAGAAGAACGTTGCCAGCAACCATGCTGCGCAAGAATTTGGCCACTTCGTCATCCGTTTGCCACTCCTCATACGGGCTGTTACTATGCTTCCAGCTAAGCAATGGCAACGGGTATGCCGACGACTATAACTCGCCGAATTATACTCCTGTCCGTACTCAGTCCGTCTCGAATCCAATTCGATCCTTATGTCCTTCAACAGCTTCCCGGTCGCGCTCAAAAGCCGAAGATCCCGCGCGCCAGTCGAGCTGTCTCTCCAATAAAGTGAAGTAGACTACGGCTGCTTGTTCCAATTGAGCACACTTACGTGATCGCGAGAGTGCATCAGCAAGACATCATCATGTCCGTCAGGGAATTAGCTTTACCTGCGCAGACACTGGACACCTGTAAACGTTGTCGGCAACAGCCGCCAAAACTCAAGCAAGTGGATAGTATGGACAGCGGTCTCTATATATTGCTGTCCTCCCTATACTACACCACAAGTTATAGTATGGCGCCAAAAATCGTCAACTAAAAATAGTTAGGATTTGTGCAAGAAATGAGCACCAAATTGCCGGACAGGTAGTTAAGAAACCAAGCGCTCCTAAGGCTTTTTCTCAGGTGCCGGTTTGGGAAGGCGCTGCTTCAGTTTGAAGATTCGCGCCTCGTTTTTGGGGCGTTTCATGGTTTCCTGGAACTTGGAGGAGATCAGTTGGTTTACCCTGTCGATGCGGGCCTCGGTATCCGGGTGCGACGCCGAGAGTCGCTCAAAGATGCCCTTTTGGCCGCTATCACCGAGAGATGCGAGCATCTGAAATAACTCAATTGTTCCCTGAGGATTGTAGCCAGCGGCCGCCATGTAAACGATTCCATACTCGTCTGCCTCAAACTCGTTAGCGCGCGAGTATCCCTGAAGCGCCACACCAACGCCGAGGTTGACAATATCCCGAGTGGCGCTGGCGTTGCCGCCGAACGCGACCTGTTCAAGCAATCCAATACCGACAGCCGACTGCAGCCGTTTCACCGAATGGCGTGCGACAACATGGCTTATCTCGTGAGCGGTCACGGCCGCCAGTTCCGCCTCATTGTTGATGCGGTCGAGCAATCCGGTGTAAATGTAGACGTACCCGCCAGGCGTCGCGAAAGCATTGATCTGCTCCGACTCAATGACGGTGAAGTGATATTGAATGTCCTTGCGGTCACAGACTTTGACTATCGACTCCCCTATTTCGTTGAAGTAACTCTGCCAAACCGAATCGGCGAGCACTTTGTTTTCGGTGCGCAGTTGTTTGTCGAACTGCTCCCCTAGCGACAACTCTTGGTCGGTCGAAATGAAGATCAGCGACTTCTTGCCCCCCGGACCGGTCGTGGCACAGGAGACAATCAGACTCGTCAAGCAAACTATCACTACGAAGCGAAGCCGGTTCAATGCACACTCCTCAATGTCAGTACGCCTCGATTCTAATTAATACCGTGCGGCCTGTCAACAAGAACCAATCAAATTGATTGTTGACAAAGGAAGCGACAGTGCGTATCTTGGCATCGGGTTATCATACTTCCGAGTAGGAGACAACGATGAAAAGAGAATTTCTTTTGGCCGGTCTGCTGCTGTTTTGCGTTGGTTTGCAGGCAGCGACGATGTCGGGTACTGCGCAAGTCACTCATCAAATGAATTCCATGCCGCTAGCATTCACGAAGAACATTGGTCAGTGGGATGACCGTGTCTTGTTCCGCGCCAGTGCGAGCGGCGCGACGATGTGGTTCACCAAAGACGGCGTTATCTACCAATTCACCCGTACGATCTCGCGTAGGGGCGACCCGTCGGGTCGCCCAGATCAAATACAACCGAAGATGGGCGACTCACCGAGTCGCCCCTACGACCCCCTCGACCGCCTCGACCATGGCAAGGACTCCATTGAAACTCTGATTCTCACCGCCAAATTTGTCGGCGCCAATCCAAATCCCGAGGTCGTCGCCGAAGGCCAGATGGAATACAAGTGCAACTATTTCATTGGCAATGAGCCGATGAAGTGGCGGACAGATGTACCCAACTACGAAACCATTACACTGAAAGACATCTATCCCGGTATCGACCTGAAATACTCCGGTGACGGCCAGCCACAGGCGGGTCAGGCGGCGTATGAATTCATCGCCGCTCCGGGAGCGGATATCGCACAGATCAAGGTCGAATACGAAGGCGCAGAAGAGACTTCAATTGATGCCGACGGAAGACTTGTTCTTAAAACCCAATGGGGCGACATGGTTGCGGCAATGAAGTCGCCCACAAATGGTGTTTTGTCTGAAAGCGCCAGCTTCTCGCAATTATGCGAGAAGACAATCGGATTTGAAGCCGAAGGTTCAAGTCGGCAGGCGCTTGGTACGCAGTCAGTTGGGTTGGTTTACAGCACCTACCTTGGCGGGGGAGGCGACGATGAAGGCTATGCCATCGCGGTCGATGGCAGCGGCAATGCCTATGTGACGGGCTATACTCCTTCTACCAACTTCCCGACTTTGAATCCCTATCAGGGGACGTTTCCAGGCAGTGGTGATGTTTTTGTGACCAAGCTGAGTAGTACCGGCAACAGCCTGATCTACAGCACCTACCTCGGCGGGGGAGATGACGCTGATGAGGGATGGGGCATCGCGGTCGATGGCAGCGGTAATGCCTATGTGACGGGCGAGACTTGGTCTTCCAATTTCCCGACGCTGAATCCCTATCAGGCGACGTTTCAAGGTGGCTACAGCGATGCCTTTGTGACCAAGCTCTCCAGTTCCGGCAATAGCCTGATTTACAGCACCTACCTAGGCGGAGGCGGGGGAGGCAACGAAGAAGGATACGGCATCGCAGTTGATGGCGGTGGCAATGCCTATGTGACGGGCGGTACTCATTCTACCGACTTCCCCACTCAGAATCCATATCAGGGTACATTTCAAGGCAACTCTGATGCTTTTGTGACCAAGCTTTCCAGTTCCGGCAACACGCTAATCTACAGCACCTACCTCGGCGGGGGAAGTAGCGATGAGGGAGACGGCATCGCGGTCGACGGCAGCGGCAACGCCTATGTGACGGGCTATACTGAGTCTTCGAACTTCCCTACTCAGAATCCATATCAGGGGACATTTCAAGGCAACTCTGATGCTTTTGTGACCAAGTTGTCAAATTCCGGCGCCAGCCTGATTTACAGCACCTACTTTGGCGGGGCAGACAGCGATTATGGAGACGGCATCGCAGTCGATGGCAGCGGCAATGCTTATGTGATGGGCTCGACTCTTTCTTCCAACTTCCCGACTTTGAATCCCTATCAGACGGATCAGGGCGGTTGGGATGTTTTTGTGACGAAGTTCTCGAGTTCCGGCAACAGCCTGATCTACAGCACCTACCTGGGTGGGGGAAATAGCGATTTTGGACACAGCATCGCCGTCGATGTCACCGGCAATGCCTATGTGACGGGCTATACTGAGTCTTCGAACTTCCCGACTTTGAATCCCTATCAGGCGTTTCAAGGCGACCGGGATGTTTTTGTGGCCAAGTTGTCAAATTCCGGCAACAGCCTGATCTACAGCACTTACCTCGGTGGGGGAGGCGACGATATTGGATGCGACATCGCAGTTGATGGCAGCGGCAATGCCTATGTGGCGGGCTATACTTGGTCTTCCGACTTCCTGACTTTGAGTCCCTATCAGACGGATCAAGGCGGCGATGATGCTTTTGTGACCAAGCTGAGTGGTTGCGCATTTGACGCTGACTGCGACGGCATTGCTGATGGATCAGACAATTGCCCAAATGAGCCGAATCCGGGTCAGCAAGACTTTGACGGCGAAGGAATCGGCGACGCCTGTGACAACTGCCCTTTCTCATACAATTCCCTACAAGAGGACAGCAATCACGACGGAGTTGGAGATTCGTGTACTTTCGCAGCTCCAACGCCTCCCGGCAGCAGCGTGGTCGTACCACTCAATCCAAATGCAGCACTGACCTTCGAAACCGTGAGCGGTGGTGGCTCGACCTCTCTGACAATCACAGCCGGTGGGCCGCCTGCTTCAACCGCA
>Ga0315273_10012727_pt1 | contig 10799 bp, 8 predicted proteins | sample YL17G02_0_MG_FD_205753 | JGI IMG/M metagenome (GOLD analysis project Ga0315273, IMG submission 205753) | Sediment microbial communities from Yellowstone Lake, YNP, Wyoming, USA - YL17G02_0 | ecosystem: Environmental > Aquatic > Freshwater > Lake > Sediment | place: USA: Wyoming | collected... | reverse complement strand
CATGGCAACACCACGTCGGACTTGCCGTTGCCGTCGATGTCGACAACCGTGATCGCCGACCCCGGCGCGGCGCCGAGCGGGAAGTCCACGGGCGGATCGAACGTGCCATCGCCGCGGCCACGCAGGAACGAGAGCGTCGGGTCTGTGCGCGAGATCCCGACGAGGTCGAGGTTCGCGTCCGCGTCGAACCGGCCGGCCGCGAGGCGAAAGTAGGAAAGTGCCATCCCGCTCGAAACGACGAGCGGATCGAAGCTGCCATCGCCGTGACCTTTCGCGAATGCCAGCGTGAAGGTGAAGGTGTTGCTGCCGACGGCGTCGAGCTTGCCGTCCCCGTCGAAGTCCCCGGTGGCGAGCCCGTTGATCTGACCAGAGACCGGCGGGACGGAGCGCGCCTGGCCGTACGTTCCGTCGCCATTGCCGGTCGCGAGCACGAGGTTTGCCGCGAAGCTTCCCGGGTAGACGAGGTCGAGATTGCCATCCTCGTCCACGTCGCCGCCCTCGAGTCCGCCCGGCACGAAGACCGAGCGCCCCGAGATCGTGCGGGCTCCGAAGCCGCCCGCGCCGTCGCCGAGCCAGGTGGCGATTCCGCGATCCCCGGTGCCGTTGTGCGTCGAGGCCACGTCGAGCTTGCCGTCGTGATCGAGGTCGGCGAGCACGAGGCCGAAGCCGAGCGCGCCGGAGGGCAGGGAGACCGGGACGGCGAAGTCGCCGCCGCCGAGCCCGCTCGCGTAACGCACGCCCGAGGCAGCAAGGACGAGATCGAGGGCGGGCTGGGAATCCAGTGCGCCGAGCGCGAGCAGCGAACCCGAGCCTCCGAGATTGCGATCGACGCGCGCGCCGAAGGTGCCGTCGCCGTTGCCCTCGAACACGGAGACCCCGGGATAGTCCTGCGAATACGAGACGATCAGGTCGGGTGCGCTCGACCCGACGAGGTCCGCGAGCACGGGCGAGGATACGATGCCGGGCGCGGGGTAGCTGCCGAGGTAGGTGACCGTTCGATCGGCGTTGCCGCGCCAGACCGCGACCGTCGAGTCCTTCATGCCCGCGATCACGTCGGCCCGGCCGTCGCCATCGAGATCTCCGAGCGTGAGCGTCTCGCTGATCCCCGGCGTGCGGACCTGGAACGAGTCGATCCAGCCGCCATTGCCGTCGCCGTACCCGACGAGCACGACGGAGCTGTCCGGCCCGAAGTGATTGAAGCCGAGACCGCCGAAGTCGATCCTGCCGTCGCCATCGAGGTCGGCGGTGTCGGCCACCAGGTCCCCGCGGCCGGCAAACGTTGTGGTGAACGGCGCGAACGACCCGCCGCCCTCGGACAGCGCGGTTGCGAGGCCCTTGCCGCTCGCGAGGCTGACGACGAGGTCGTCCATGCCGTCCCCGTTCAGGTCGACCAGCGACAGCGAGCGGGTGAAGTAGGGCGGGCCGAGCATGTAACCGGGAGCGGTGAACAGGCGGCCGGCGACGCCGTCGGGCGGGGCGAACCCGAGCAGGGCAAGGATCGCGAACAGGGGCGTGAGCGTGCGACGTCTCGGTGGCATGGCCAAGGCTTCCCCTGAGTCAAAGGGTTCGAACTGGGGACCAGAATACTAGCGAACAGCGCTCGCACAAGTCCAGCACGGGATTGCGGTGACGCGCGATGCTCGACGCCGCCCGCCCCGCGTGCTACAGAGGAGCCATGCCCCGCCCCGTCGCCCTGGCCGCCACCGTCGTACTCCACCGCAAGTCACCAGCGCTCGAGATCTACTGGGTGCGGCGCGCCGAGGCGCTGCAATTCCTGGGCGGCTTCCACGCGTTCCCGGGCGGCCGTGTCAACCGCTCCGACCGCGCCGTGCCCGTCGAAGGCGCGGGCGACGAGCGCGCCGCCATGATCGTCGGCGCCGCGCGCGAGGTGTTCGAGGAGACCGGCGTGCTGCTCGCCCGCGGTGCGCGCCGGGTGCCGCACAGCCGCCGCGCAGCCGCGCGCCGCCAGTTGCTCGAGGAGCAGCTCGACTTCGGCGAGTTCATGAGGATGGAATCGCTCGGCCTCGACGCGCGCGACTTCGTGCCCGCGGGGCGCTGGCAATCGCCGCCGTTTCAGCCGGGCGGGTTCGACACGCAGTTCTTCCTCGCGGAGCTGCCCGACGGCGAGTCTCCCGACGTGTGGCCGGGTGAGCTCGCAGACGGTGAGTGGATCGCGCCCGCGGATGCATTGCGGACCTGGCAGGAGAACCGCGCGATGCTCGCCGCGCCTGCGCTCTACACGCTGCGCGAACTGTCCGCACGTCCCGACGCCGATCCGGCTGCGTGGGCCGACGTGCTGGGCGCGTCGCCCGAAGCCCGCGGCGGCACGGTGCCGCGCATCGAGGTCCACCCGGGCTTCGTGCTGTTCCCGCTGCGCTCGCCGACGCTGCCGCCCGCGACCCACACCAACTGCCTCGTGATCGGCGGGCCCGAGGTGCTGATCGTCGACCCGGGCAGCCCGTACGAAGACGAGCAGGACGCACTCGAGCGCTCGCTCGATGCATTGCTCGATGGAAGAAGCGTGAAGGGCATTCTCGTCACGCATCATCACGCCGACCACTGGGGGGGCGCCGCGCGCCTCAAGGCGAGGCTCGGCGTGCCGGTCTACGCGCACGCGTGGACCGCGCCGCGTGTCGGCGCCGACGTCGCGCTCGAGGGCGGCGAGACGATCGAACTGGCGGCCGACGGCGCGCGCCCGTGGCAGCTCGAGGTGCTGCACACGCCCGGCCACACGCCCGGCCACCTCGCGCTGTTCGAGCGCGTGTCGGGCACGATCGTGGCCGGAGACCTGGTCTCGGGACTCTCGACCGTGGTGGTCGATCCGCCCGAGGGCGACATGGCGCAGTACGTGGCCTCTCTGCTCGTGCTCGCCGCGCTCCCGGCCACGCTCATCCTGCCGGGCCACGGACCCCCGATCGGCGGGCCGGCGCACCGCCTCCGGTTCTATCTCGAGCACCGGGCGTTGCGGGAGGGCAAGGTGCTGTCGGCGCTCGCCCCGGGCCCGCTCACGCTCGAAGAGCTCGTGCCCCTGGCCTACGACGACACGCCGGGCGCGAACCCGGCGCTGGCCGCGCGCTCGGCGCTCGCCCACCTGCTCAAGCTGCGCGGAGAGAGCCGCGCGGACGTCGACCCGGATGGAAGGTGGCGGCTCCTCGGCGCGTGAGCTATGCTCTCCCGCGCCATGCTCGCTCCCGCACTCTCGAGGTTCTCGTGCCGCGCGTTGTCCGCGGGCCTGTTGTTGGTGGCCGGCGTTCTCGCATCGTGCTCGAGCAATGACACCGCCCCGGTCCAGCCTGGTCCCGATCCGAACCCCGCCCCCTCGCCGATGTTCTCGGTCGTGGGCGATCCGCACGTCGCAGTGCGCTTCAACGGGCTGCTGAGCGAACTCTCCGACAGCAGCGCGGCGAGCGGGGCATTCAGCGCGATCCTGACGGATTCAATGGGGCGGCGCACCTTCCTGCCCGACGTGCGCCTGAACGGCGTGCCCATGGTAGAGGAGTTCGACGCGTTCGGCTCCCCGTCGCGCTACACGCTTGATGCGAGCGCGCTGCCGGCACTGAGCCTCGACGACACGCTGCGCTTCGAGGCGGTCGACGGGGGCGCGATCACGCCGGCGTTCACCTACCTGATCACGCCGTCACACCTGACGATGCCGCCCGATTTCACGGTCCTGCACAACGACGTGGACATCACGATGCCGTGGAACGGGGCAGTCGAGCGAGTGCTGGTCACGCTCACCGACCTCACGGGCAAGCGCCTGCGCATCAATCTCCAGGTCGAGAACTACACCGGGCTCAGCCAGATCGTGATCCCGGGCCGCGACCTGGGGCAGCTGTACCCGGGCGACATTTCCGTCGGCACGGACGTGCTCGACGGCGAGTTTCGGGTCACGAACGGCTCCGCAAGCCAGACCGTCACGATGGAGACCCGCCAGAACCGGCTGTGGAGGCTCGCGCCCTGAGCCAGGATCGCGTTTCCGCGATGCTGTTGCTCGCGATCGCCCTCGTTCCGCTCGCCACCGTGATCGCGCCTTTCCTCCCGGGCATGGGACCGTGGGGCGTGAACGGACTCCGGTTCCTCCCGACCGCCGCATGGCTCCTCGCCCTCGCCGCCGTGCTCGCGTTGCTGCCAGGAGCCTCCGCACGCGGCGTGCCGGCCGCGCGCGCGCTCGGTAACCCGATCGCGCGTCGTCCCGTGCTCGCCGGCTTGCTCCTGGGGAGCGTGCTTGCGCTCCTCGTGCTCGCGTTCCCGGACCGAACCCGCTTCGTCGGCGACTTCCTGCTGCGCCAGGGCACGGTCGAGGAGGCGATACGCCCGGCTGTCCTGTTCCCGCAGGCGCTGCCGCTCGACGTCTTTCTTCATTACCGCATCCCGGTCGCGCTCGCTTCCGCGCACCTGCTCGAAGCCGGCGCGTACGGCCGCGTGCTCGGTGCGCTCGAGGCGTTCGTGCTCGGCGCGCTGGCGGTGGCGTTCGCGCGCGCGCTCGTGCTCGAGGGACCCGCGGCATGCGCGGCCGCGTGCGCGGTGGCGTTCACGGGGGCGCTCGGCCTGATGACCGGTTACAGCAAGGCATTCTCGGAGCTGGCGCTCGCCACGCTGGCGGTGGCGGCGTTCGGCCCGCGCGTCGCGCGCGAGGGCCGGGGCGTGGTCGGGCTCGCGCTCACGACCGCGCTCGCTCTGGCGCTCCACCGCTCGGCGGTGGCGCTGCTGCCGGCCGCCGTCGTGGCGCTCGCGCTCGCCGCGCGCGACCCGAAGCTCAGGCCCCGCCTGGTCCGGCCCGCCGCACTGGCCGGTTACGCCGCGCTCGCACTCGCGCTGATCCTGTTCCTTCCCACGATCGTACGTACCGCGACCGGCTTCGACGTGACGCAGCATTTCGCCTCCGAGGACGTGACGCGGCAGGGCGGCCTGCTCGCAGCCGCGTTCGGCGGGCAGCGGCTCGCCGATCTCCTGAACCTGTTCGTGTTCCTGACGCCGCTCGCGCCGCTCGTGCTGTTCGCCGCCATGGCTGGCGCGCTGCGCGAGCGCGCCGCAGCGGTGCTCATCGCGCTGTTCGGCGCGTGGTTCGGCGTGGCTTTCCTGGTGTTTCCCGCGCAGGGCGTGTTCCGCGACTGGGACGTGTTTGCGGCCTCGGGCGTGGCGACCGCCGCGCTCGCTGCATGGGTCCTGGCACGGGCAATCGCGGGCGCGAAGGATCGGGCACCGCTCGCGGTGAGCGTGTCCGTGGCCTGCATCGCGCTCGCTGTGCTCGGCGTGTGGCTGCCGCGTGACCGGGCGCGTGGCTGGTCGCGTGTCGGGGCGTTCGTCGCCGGTCCGCCCGCCCGCACGGCGGTCGAGCGCGCGAAGACATGGGATTATCTCGGGGGGAGCTGGTACCAGGCCGGGCGCTATGCCGACGCCGCGCGCGCGTTCGGCCACGCCGCCGAAACCTCGCGCAGCCAGCGCATCTACCTGCAGTGGGCGATGGCGGCGCGCGACGCCGGGGATGCGGCAGGGGCGCAGCGCGTGCTCGAGGACCTGCTCGTGTTCGCCCCGGGGACCGGCAAGGCGTGGCAGATGCTCGGCTCGATCGCGTGGCAACGTGGCGACTATGCGACCTCCGCGAATGCCGCACGCGGCATCGCGAAGCTCGCGCCCGGTGACGCCGCCGTGGTGGAGCAGACGCGCTACGTGGTGCGCTTCTACGAGGCGTGGAAGGACAGCGTCGAGGGCAGGAGCGCGGTTGGCCCGCACGGCCTGATCGCGCGCGGGGAATTCCGCTAGGCCGAGATCGTCTGCTTGACCAGGTCGGCGAAGCGCAGCACGAACGCCGAGCGCGGCACGACGCGCGTCACGCCGAGGTCGAGCGCGCGCTGGCGGACGTGATCCTCGACATGCGAATAGAACCCGAGCGTCGGCGGAGAGGTGACGCGCGCCAGGCGCTCGAGCAGCAGCAGGCCGCGGCCCCCGGGATCGCTCAGGTCGGTCAGCACGAGCGCGGGCATGGCCGTTGCGAGACGCGCCTGGTCGAGCGCGCCGACAAGTTCGTCGGGCGAGGAGAAAAAGCGAACGGAGACTCCCGCGCCGCGCGCGAGCGCTTCGACCTTCGTACGCAGGAACAGGTCGGAGACCAGCGCCCACGCGGAGATCGGCCGGACAGCCCCTTGACTCAAAGTTCACTCCTTCCCATGAGGACGTGCCGGGTAACATCACACACGCGGCGATCCATACCGACGCGCCCATGATGCCACGTTCGACGGCTCCCCGGCAGGGCGAGTTCCGGCCCTGGTCCCCCGTCCCCCGATCCACCGCCTGGAGGTCGTCGTGTCGCGCTCCAAAGTCTGGATACTCGTCGCCGTCGTGCTCGTCTCGTTCACCGCGTTCTGGTTCGTCAGGGGTCGCGGCGGCAAGGCGGAGAGCTGGCGCACGATGCCCGCCGAGCGCGGCCCGGTCGCGATGACGGTTTCCGCGACCGGCACGATCGAGCCCGTGACCAAGGTGGCCGTCGGCAGCCAGGTGTCGGGCACGATCGCGACGCTCGGCGCCGACTACAATGACCGCGTGAAGAAGGGGCAGGTCATCGCGCAGCTGGACCCGTCGCTCTTCCGCACCCAGGCGGCGCAGAGTGACGCCAACCTCGCCCGCGCGCAGGCCGCGTACGCGAACGCCAGGCGCACGTGGGAGCGCTCGAAGGCGCTCACCGAACGCGGTGTGCTGGCGCAGGTCGACCTCGACGCCGCGCAGGCCTCGTACGAGCAGACCGCGGCTGAGGTCAAGCAGGCGCAGGCCGCGTTGTCGAACGCGCACGTCAACCTCGCCCACACGACGATCCTGTCGCCGATCGACGGTGTCGTGATTGCGCGTTCCGTCGACATCGGCCAGACGGTCGCCGCTTCGCTGCAGGCGCCGGAGCTGTTCCAGATCGCGGGCGATCTCACCCGCATGCAGGTCGAGACCCGCATCGACGAGGCCGACATCGGCCGCGTGGTCCCCGGGCTCAGGGCCACGTTCACGGTGGACGCGTTCCCCGAGGCCACGTTCGAGGGCACGGTCCGCCAGGTGCGGCTCGAGCCCGTGGTCGAGCAGAACGTCGTGACCTACACTACCGTGATCGACGTGCCGAATCCCGAACTCAAGCTCAAGCCCGGAATGACGGCGAACGTCACGATCGGCATCGACCATCGCGACGACGTGCTCAAGATCGCGAACGCCGCGCTGCGCTTCCACCCGCCGACCGATCCGAAGGCGGCGCGCGGCGGCGGGGGAACGACGGCGGCCGAGGGGCGGCGGGTGCGCGGGCCGGGCGGATCGGGTGCACCGGGTGGCGGCGGCGCGAACCCGGGGCCTGGCGCAACCGGCGGCCGCGGGAGCGACGCGGCCTCCCAGACCGTGTACGTGCTCGGCGCCGACGGCAAGCTCCAGCCCGTCAAGGTCGTGACCGGCATCACCGACGGCACGTTCACCGAGGTCGTCTCGGGCGGCCTGACGGCCGGCGCTGCGGTGGTCGTCGGTGCGATGCCGAAGAACCCGCAGTCGATGAACGCGCCGCCGCCCGGCATGGGCGGCGGTTCCCGCATGGGCGGTGGCGGCGGCGGCGGGCACCGTTGAGCGCGGGCAACGCGACGAACGCGCCGATCATCCAGGCCGTCGACCTGGTGAAGACCTACGCCATGGGCGAGAACGAGGTGCGCGCGCTGCGCGGCGTCTCGCTGGCGATCCGGCGCGGCGAGTTCGTCGCCGTGCGCGGCCCGTCCGGCTCGGGCAAGTCGACGTTCATGAACATCGTGGGGTGTCTCGATCGCCCGACCTCGGGCCGCTTCGTGCTGAATGGCATCGACGTCTCGACGCTGTCGCGCGACCGCCTGGCCGAGATCCGCAACCAGGAGATCGGTTTCGTGTTCCAGGGTTTCAACCTGCTGCCGCGCACGACCGCGCTCGAGAACGTCGAGGTGCCCCTGGTCTACCGCCGCACGGGGCGCGCCGCGCGCGAAGAGCGCTCGCGCGAGGCGCTCGAGCGCGTCGGGCTGACGGGCCGGGCCTCGCACTTTCCGACGCAACTCTCGGGCGGGCAGCAGCAGCGCGTCGCGATCGCGCGCGCCCTGGTCACCGACCCGACGCTGATCCTCGCGGACGAGCCGACGGGTAACCTCGACAGCCGCACCTCGCTCGAGATCATGGCACTGTTCCAGAAGCTCAACCGCGAGCAGGGACTGACGATCGTCCTGGTCACGCATGAGTCGGAGCTTGCGGCGTTCATGTCGCGCACCCTGGTGTTCAAGGACGGGCACCTCGTCGCCGACCACGCGAACCCCGCCCCGGACGACGCCGCCCGGGCGCTCGCCGATCTCCCCGCCGAGGAGGCGCTCACATGATGGATCTCGACCTGTCGCTCAAGCTGGCGTGGCGGGCGCTGATGCGAAACCCGCTGCGCGCGACGCTGACGATGCTGGGCGTGATCATCGGTGTCGGCGCCGTGGTCACGACGCTGGCGATCGGGCAGGGCGCGCGCGCCTCGGTGCAGGCGCAGATCGCGAGCATGGGCTCGAACGTCATCATGGTGATGCCGGGCGCGCCCTCGGCCGGCGGTGTGCGCATCGTCATGGGCTCGAGCTCGAACTTCACGATCGACGACGTGGATGCGATCCGGCGCGAGTGCCCCTCGGTCAGCCTGGTCACGTGGACCGTGCGCAGTTCGGGCCAGGCGATCTACGGCAACCAGAACTGGAGCACGGGCATCATCGGGGCGACCGCGGACTACTTTCCGATCCGCGACTGGACGATCGCCGACGGCACCGCGTTCACCGACGCGGACGTGCGCAACGCGGCGAAGGTGTGCGTCCTCGGCGCGACCGTGGCCGAGAACCTGTTCCAGGGCGGGCGCGCGGTGGGCGAGACGATTCGCATCAAGGGCCTGCCGTTCAAGGTCGTCGGGGTGATGGGCAAGAAGGGCGGATCGATGATGGGCGGCGACCAGGACGACGTCCTGATTCTCCCGGGCACGACCGTGCAGCGCAAGTTCCTGGGCTCGATGAACATCATCGGCATCGTGATGGTCTCGGCGAAGTCGGCCGAGCTGATCAATCCCGCGATCGACGAGATGTCCTCGCTGCTCCGGCAGCGCCACCACATCCGTCCGGGTCAGGAGGACGACTTCTTCATGCGGAACCAGGTCGAGTTCGCGAACGCGGCCGAGCAGACCTCGCGCACGATGACGATCCTGCTGTCCTCGATCGCGCTGGTCTCGCTGCTGGTGGGCGGGATCGGGATCATGAACATCATGCTGGTGTCGGTGACCGAGCGCACGCGCGAGATCGGGATCCGCATGGCGGTGGGCGCGAAGGGCCGGGACATCCTCTCGCAGTTCCTGGTCGAGTCGGCGTTCCTGTCGCTGGTCGGTGGCGCGATGGGTGTCGGGCTCGGACTGGCCGCCTCGGCGGCGATCTCGCAACTTGCGCACTGGCCGACGATCGTGTCCCCGAGTTCGATCGCGCTGGCGTTCGGGTTCTCGGCGGCGGTGGGGATCTTCTTCGGGTTCTATCCGGCGCGCAAGGCGTCGCGGCAGGACCCGATCGAGGCGCTGCGCTACGAGTAGAGAAACCCGCGCAACACCTGGTTGAACTCCTCCGGAAACGACAGGTATGGCATGTGGTGCCCCGGCGTGATCGCCACCGGGCGGCCGCTCAGGCGTTCGAGCGCTAGGACCACGTCGGGCGGTGTCAGCGCGTGCTCGCGCCGGCCCTGCATCACGAGCAGCGGATGCGGGATCGGGGCCGGCAGTTGCCGCCAGTCCCAGCCGCGCAGCTCGACCAGGCGCTCGAAGAACGGCGCGAACTGCGTATCCGACACGCGCTTCGCGAGCAATTGGAGTTCGTGCGGGTTCAGGTCGGGCTCGGGCGAATAGATCTGCCGCTCGAACAGGAATTGCGCGACCGGGCCATGAAACCGCGGCGGCGTGTAGCGCAGCAGCGCGCCGCCGAACAGCCAGCCGGGACCGAAGATGCTGCGCCACGGGGCGTGGTGGACCACCGGCGGCGCGACCCACACGAGGTGCGCCACGCGCGCCGGCGCAAGCAGCGCGACGCTCGCGGCGACGACCGACCCGAACGACGCCCCGAGCACGTCCGCGCGTTCGACCTCGAGGGTATCCATGGCGGCGAGCACGTCGCGCGCGGCGGACTCGATCGCGCTCATGCCCTTGCCGCGGACCGCGTTGAGATTGGTCGCGAGCACGCGCCGGTCGCCGCGAAACGCCGCGATCTGGTGATGATACGTGTCGCGCGGCCCGCCGATGCCCGGCACCAGCACGAGCGGGAACGGGTGCGCTCCCGGGGGTGGCGCGTCGGGTCCGACGTCGGTGACCGGGAATGCGCCGCCGTGCGGCGGCCTGACCTCCACGATTTCGCCCCGGGTGGCGTGCGGATGGCTCATGGCCGGAGTGTAGCAGGCCGGCGCGATCGGTTATCATGCCGCGAATCGACGAGGGGAGGTTCCGTGACCGCACAAAGGCCCGCCGCCGCCGCACCGGCGAGCGCCCATGCCTACGAGATCCCGGTGCGCTACGGCGACACCGACCAGATGGGCGTCGCCTACTATGCGAACTATCTCTACTGGTTCGAGATCGCGCGCACCGAGTGGCTCCGTGCCCACGGCAAGAGCTACAAAGAGCTCGAGGCCGAGGGCGTCATCCTCCCCGTGACCGAGGCGCACTGTCGCTACCTCGCATCGGCGCGCTACGACGACTGCCTGCGCCTGTGGGGCTGGGTGGGGGAGCTCGGCCGGGCCACGGTGCAGTTCGACTACCGCATCGAGCGCGCGTCGGA
>Ga0315273_10012725_pt1 | contig 10800 bp, 22 predicted proteins | sample YL17G02_0_MG_FD_205753 | JGI IMG/M metagenome (GOLD analysis project Ga0315273, IMG submission 205753) | Sediment microbial communities from Yellowstone Lake, YNP, Wyoming, USA - YL17G02_0 | ecosystem: Environmental > Aquatic > Freshwater > Lake > Sediment | place: USA: Wyoming | collected... | reverse complement strand
ATAAGTAAAATGAACCGTGAACTAGAAGAAGGCTATCGATTAGATGGTCAAATGGCAATTAAACTTTCACAAGATCCCAATTATTTAAGAGAAATTGCTAAAACAGCTTTAAGCGAAATTGAAAAATGAGACGACCAAGATTTAGAGTCTGGGACCCAATAATGAAACAAATGGAATACTTTTCTATTTGCACAACAATGGATGTTGAAAATTTAGATATTATGATGGGTTCTGGAAAACTAGACAAACAAGATAATGAAATTTTTGAAGGTGATTGGGTATATATTAAAGAACAACATGTATCAGAACGGTCAGAATCTACTGATCGTATAAGAGAAGAAACATGTAAAATCATTTATGAAAATAGCGCATTCTTGATAGAAAAATCACCATTCGTCAAAGAATATCTACGAGACTTCAATCCGTCATACTGGACGGTAATAGAATTCAAAATTGTAGGAAATATTTATGACAAAAGATAATTATCAAAAATTATTAACTAAAGGCAACAAAATTCTAGAACGATACATGCCTGAACTCAACAAAATTTCTAATGAACATATCAAAAATCAAAACTATAGACGTGAAGAAGATGTTAACGAAATAGCAATAGCGCTTGCTTTATATGATTATCATATTGAAAGTCTTTTAGTATAAGGAATTCTTATGCATGTTGAATTTAAGCCAGGCACCCTATTTCAATATTCATGTAAAGACTGCGGATATAAACGTGATGGTTTGTTAGATCACCCAATGTATTCATGGAGTTGTCCAAAATGCGGAGGTATGCCAATATATGAAGAAATTAAAAACGAGTCTTCACCTTCTGATCTAGAAGATACAATCGTTGAACTTGAAAGGAAATAAATGGAAAAAGAACTAGAAGAACTAAAATTAACAGTATCAAAAAACCGTTTTGAATATGCTGGCTATTATGCTATCGGCAGTTTTCACCAAACATCATGTTTCTATGTTTTTCCAAAACCTAATTTTATTAACAGATTTTTTTGCAAATTATTTCTCGGATGGGAATGGAAAGACACTCAAAAAACTCCTACAGAAAACACATAATGTTTTGCATAATAGTCCCAATAAAAAACCAATTCAAAATTGTCAAAATGTGCATAGAATCAATAGTCAAATACTATGCGAATCAAGAAATCGTCTTAATTGATGACGGAAGCACAGAACAAAATCTTGTTTATTATCTAAATGAAATTCATAAAAAATTCAACTGGAAATTATTTAGAAATGGATCTTCTGTCGGCCATACTAAAGCTTGCGAATCAGGAATCGAAAACTCTACTTCTGAAAACATCTTTCTTTTAAACTCTGATACAATTCTTACAAAAAACAGTCTAGAACTTCTGTCTGATACTTTAGACAAAAATAAAGATATAGCTGTTGTTGGCCCAAAAACATCTTCTGCTTCAGGTCCTCAACTATCTCTAGAAGCATTTACCAATAGATTTAAATGGTCTATTGATGAGATAGAAGAATATGCAAGACAAAATGAATTACTAAATAATGAAATTTTAGATATTGAATTAGTTAATGGCTTTTGTCTAGGGATGAGAAGAAGTATTTTCAATCAAGTCGGTGGCTTTGACGAGAATCTTTCATGTTATGGAAATGAAAAAGAATTGCTTTTGAGAATCAGAAAAGCAGGGCATCGTACAGTATTTGTAACAAAGAGTTACGTACATCACTTTGGAAAAATGAGCTATTCTCAAGAAAAAAACATTAATATCGGAAAAGCTCAAAGAGATGCAGATTGTTATATTATGAAAAAACACTTATCAACAGGGAAATAAAATGAAAAAAATAATATGTTTAGTTTTGTTTTTGTTTAGTGTTACTCAAGCTTCAAATTTTGGTATAGGATTTATGGTTGGAGAACCAACTGCTTTCTGCGGTAAACTATTTCTAAATAGAACGCAAGCATTATCTTTTGCATTAGGATGGTCTTGGTATAACCATCATTATTATCATGATTATTATGATTACACAGACGATAGGTGTTACAATAATAGATTTTACGATGATCATTATGATTATTGCGAAAACATTCACTACAATAACCGATATAGACATGATAATTATCATTTTCATTTAGACTATCTATTTCATAATAAAGTTTCTCCTTTATTGTCTTTATATGCAGGTCCTGGACTAGTTTTGGAAAGCTTTCAATATGTGGGAGTTCGTGGAGACTTTGGGCTTGATATTGTTCCGTCAAGAATAATAGATATATTTTTTGAATTAACCCCAACTATTTTTATTATAGATGGACCATTTTTAGATATAGATGGTGGAATTGGTGTTAGGTTCTGGTTTTAACAAAGAGTAATTATGAAAAACAATGTTTCTGCACAAGATGTTTGTGACTTGTTAAATGAAATTCTTAGATTAGATTATGATTGTATTCATAATCTAATAAATCACAGAGAAGAATGTAATGAAAACATTGCTAATCATCCAGATATTATTGTTACAAATGAATCTACTTTGGGAATCATGGGCCTTATAAATGGGTTATTTGGTATTAGAGAAGATGGAATGGGAGCAATATGTTATGAATATGATGGAGATGAAATAACAGGATTTAAACTGACTCTTACAAAAGAAAATCTATTACTTTATAAATATTATGTTTCAATATGCACAAATCAATCCCAAACTGATGAAATGATTATTCATAATAGAGAACTTGTTATGTCAGCAGTAAAAGAATTAGATCCTAATGCAATTATTGAATTAGATTCTGATGAAATCGGAACTAAAAAACCAGATTCTTTTATTTTGAAAACTGATTTTTCAGTTGAATCTATTGGTAATATTGAAGGAGTTTTTAAAGTTCAAGAAGTAGAGACAAATGAATGAAAAAATGTTGAATAACAGAGAAAAACAACCAGAATTATTATTAAGAAAAATATTATGGATTAGACATGGATGTTCTTTCGGCAGTCTATATGGAGATGATGGTGAAATGCAGTGTAATTCCTGTGGAATTGATTTCTTGCGCGATACTGAAGAACAGATACACAACAGATTTTATGAGATTTCAATGAAAAAACTTAAAGATGAAAATAGTATTCGTTAGAGAATCTGAGGTTCAAGAATTAAATCCAGATATTGAGAAATCAAAACCTCTGGGAGCCACTGAATCTTGTTTTATTCAATTAGCACAACAACTATCTTTTCAACATACAGTAAAAGTCATTTGTCCATGTAAACCTAATTTTTATGGAAAAGTTGAATACATTAAACTACCAAATGAACAAATAATTTTAGATCTACATTTGTCATTGTTTTCACCAGATATTATAATTGTTGTTGGAAACCCAAGATTATTATTTACAGATTCTCATTTATATAAATACAAATTGATTTTTTGGCAACAAAATCATCCTTTAGAATTAATTCAATACAGAATTCATGAATTAGTTAAAAGCATTCCAATCGTTTTACCAAGTGAAGAAGCTAAAGTCTATTGTCAAAATTTCTATAAAAGCAAAAACATCTATGGAATCTATAATGGTATTAGAGACAACTTCTTTAATGTTATCCCGAACAAAATAAAAAACAAGATTTTGTATGTTGGTTCTTTAGTTAGATCTAAGGGATTTCTTGAATTATTAAAAATAACAAAACTTCTTCCTCAATATGATTTTAATATTTGCGGAAGTTTTGATATGTATGGATATATTGATGAATCTTACAAAAAAGAATGTATGTCGATAGCTTCAAATAATGTAACCTTTTTAGGCGGTTTGAATAAAGATGAGTTAGCTAAACAATTAAGTGAAGCAGAATTATGTATTGTTAATCCCTTAGTTGGTAATTTGGAAACTTGTTGTGTTAGTGCTCTAGAATCAATGGCTGTTGGAACTCCTGTAATAGCAGGAAAACATAGTATTATAGATGCAATAATTAAGCACGGTGGAGTTTCTTATTCTGAAAATTTGCAAGAACAAATAAGATATGTTTTAAAGAATAAAGTTGAAATAGATAAAGAATGGGTTTACCAATTGTCTTATAAAAATATTGCTAAGCAATGGGATGATCTTTTAAAGTTAGTTTGTTTTGGCAAAACAGTTTCAATCTCATGATATTTTAAATAATGTAGAAATAGATTTAAAGGAGATGTGTAATGTCAAATTTTTATAATGATGGTGAAAGACCTGCCGAAGAAGAACAGTCTAGTGTTATTCGTTCAAAAAAAAGATATGAAACTGTACAAAAATTTTTATCTACTAATTCTAGAGTAGTTGTCGATTTTGGTTGTGGTCTTGGTTATGGTTATGAAATAATCAATCCGCATGTTTTAAGTTATATCGGTATTGACAAGTCAAAAGAAGTAATTGAAGAAGCAAGAAAAAAACATAAGTTAGATTCATTAGATTCTTTTTGTTACATTGAAAAAATATCTGATATTACAGCATTTTCATTTAATTTTTTTATTGCATTAGAAGTATTAGAGCATTTAGAAAAGGATGAAGTAGAAAATTTATTAAAAATAATCTCTGTCAAAGGTGCACCTGTTTATTTTACAACTCCAAATGGAAATTTTTATCCGTATCATCCAGAAACAAAAGAGCAAAGACATGGACATCATATTTGGCACTATACACATGAAGAACTAGAAGTTCTTTTTAGAAATTATTTTAACTATGTTGATATTTTTGCGTTGGAATATGATAAAAATATAGACAAATTTGTAACCTATGGAATTTATGCAAAAAAAGAGGTTTAAGTGAGTACATTTGCTGTCGAAAGAAAAAGGATATCTAAGATATATCCTCATTCAAATGCTGACAAGTTAGAACTAGCACAAGTAGAAGGAATGACTTATCAGTTTGCTATTTCTAAAGACATGTATAAAGTTGGCGATGAAGTAGTTTATTTCCCAATAGATTCTATTTTGCAGCAGGAATTTATTCAGCAACAGAATATTGCTAACTTTCTTACAGGGTCTGAAAAAAATCGTGTTAAGACTGTAAAGTTGAGAGGTGAAATATCACAAGGATATGTTGCTTCAATTGAAAGCATTAAGACTTATTTGAAAGTAGATGAGTTGCCAAGTGATTTGACTATTGCATTGGGTGTTGTTAAGTATATTGCACCTGAGATTTTGACATCAACATGTAATTTGGTAGCAAAGCCCGAGGTAGTTTATTATTATGATATTGAAGGCTGCGACAGGTATCCAGAAATTGTAGAAATGTTAATGGATATACCTGTTGTTATTTCAGAGAAAATAGAGGGTTCAAATCATTGGACACTAATTAAATCAGATGGTGAAGTTAAAGTTGGTCAGCATAGTTATGCAATTGATAATTTGCCTGATTGTGAAGAGCATACTTTTTGGAAGGTTGCAAGAAAAAATGGAATTATTGATTTAGCTAAAGAGTTGCAAACAAATTGGTTTCCTAATAGAAATATTACGATTCGTTCTGAAGCAATTGGCCCAAAAATTCAGGATAATTATTATAATTTGAAAGAATATGCTGTAAAAATTTTTGATATTGATGTTGATGGAAAAGCACTTTCATTTAAAGAAATTGATTCGTTAATGTTAAAGTATTATGATAAATTTGTTCCGATTATTGCTCAAAATATAACATTGAGACAGTGGCTAAATGGAAGAACTATTCAGCAAGCAGCAAATGGAAAGAGTATTCTAGTAGATCGTATAAGAGAGGGAATAGTGATTAAACCGATGCAGGAGCAGTATGTTATTGGTTTTGGACGATTATTCTTAAAACAAAGAGATCCGATATATCTTGATAAAACAGGAAAATAATATGGAAACTTTTAGGATTAATTGTTGGGAAAAAGTAGAAAATCACCTTAAGACATTAGAGGGAAAAATTTATTATGTAGGTGGAACATTATGTGTTGATTTATCAAAATTTGTTGGCGTAGGAATGAATTTAAATGGAAAAGGTTTTATTTATGGCAGTAGAAACCCATTAATGAAAAATTCAATAGTTTATTTGCCCGATCATATTAGTTCATTGGTTAAAGAGCTTTATTTAAAGCTTAAAGGTGAAACAGAACATTATAAGGAAAGTATAAAATGTCAGATGAAATGAGTATTGCACCAAATATTATAGTTCCTGATAAGCATTTTCTTATTGGAGCAATATATGGATTTAATGCAGCAAGAAAGAGATTAGAACAAAATCCTCAACCATTAGTAACACAAGAAGATAATAGTATTCAGGAAGCAACAAATAAAGATTTTTATTTAGGAAGTTGGTTAGAGATTACATGTGCAAAGTGTGGATTTCTATATACTTTTGATAGTCCGAATGAATTGCCAGAACAAAACATGAAATGTACTAATAAAGAATGCGATAATTATTTGATTTTTTATGGAATTGTAGATCCGACATTATGGAGAATTGGACAAATTACTTTTACTTAGATAATCATATGAAATTTTTACCTTCATAAATGAGTATATGAAAAAACTATTATTAGCTTTTGTAATTTTGATAGTCGTTGGATGTAGCAGACGGATAGACAATGCTACAGTTATTGATCAAGGTAAAGTGCAAATATCAGACAGTCTTTATCTTAAAAAGATATCTGTAAAGTCAGATGATTTTGTTGACAATGTTTATTTTTTAGTTAATGAAAGAGATGAAATTGTGTCTGGATCAACTAACGTTTATTTCGCGGGTAAAGTTTCAAAGTCTGTAACTTCTATAGTAAAGTAATTATGAACGATATTGTAAAAAAAGCTAGGGAAATTCCTATTCGAGAAGCTGTGAAAAAAGATCTTGATAATGATTGTGAAATAGATATTTTTTTATATATTGATGCTATAGGAGGATTTATTTGGCGTTTAAATCATGATATGGCTGATGGACGTATAGATGAAAGCGAACATGCTGCATTAAATAAAGACATCAAAACAATGACGAATGAGATGATTTATGCTGTTAGTCAGCTTACTCGTTGTGGTATTGATGTTCCTTTTCAAAATGAAAAGTTTGCCGGATCTGATGAATATTGGACGTGGTATAATAAATGGAAAAAGTATATAAAAGATTTATCTGAGGAAACATGGAAAGATCTTCAACATAAATTGGAAGCAAAAGAAGACGTTTCTTCGTTTCATCCATGATAAGAAAGAGGTCATATGATTGTTGAATTAAATAATGATGGATTGTTAGTTTTAAAGCCTGAAACAAAGTTTGAAGAATCAGTGCTTGATCAGTATGGTGGTAAAAAACCATATAAAGCTGTAAGAGTTGGAAACAAATTACAAGAAGTTGAACTTCATAAGAAAGGAATGACATGAATGTTATTAAATTGAAAGAACAAGACGTGTTTGATAATTTGTATTTTAAGCCATCACAGAACGGTTCATTATCAAATTTAAAGCATTCAATGACAGTTCTTTTTTCAGTATGTGATGTAATTTATTATGGACAATATGATTTTACATCTGGTGAATGGACGACTATTCCTGGAGATGATAAACAACGAATATTTCTCGATCGTGAAGTTCAATATTGGTTTTATCCACCAAAGTCAATTGAAGTGTTTCGGAAATATGCTGACGATGTATTAAACGATAAATGTATAGACAAAACATCAAGATTAACAGAATATCAAAACGTTGATTGTTCTGCTGCATTACAACTTTATCGTGAATTTAAGAAAGCTTTTGTTAATCCCGATATCATTACTCCTTTTGAAACATGGTGTGAAGCATTTGAGAAACAACAATATTAAATAAAAGTTGAAAATAGCATGAATTACAATTCTTTAGCAAGTATTCAAAAACGAATTAAGACATTAAAAGGTCTAAAAGATCTAATTGATGCTAGACATAAAGCGTATTATGAAAGAAAAGAAGATTTAAAACAATTTTTGATATTAGGTACATGGCATTTAGATACATGTGGAAATTGTTGGACCATTATTGGAGAATCTTTAGACGTAGAACCTGTGATAGATTTAGAATTTTCAGGTTTTCCTAAGAGATCGTTTAGTCTTCATAATAGTATTGTTCCAGCACATGTTAAGTGTTTTAAATGTCGTCAGCCATTCAGTATAAAAGACGCAAAAACTATAATTAAGAAAAGATTACAACCACAAATTGTTGATTTATCTAAATATATTGGTCAATCAATAAAAGAAGTGAAAGAGATCTATAAAAATAAAACAGATGCACAATATTATATACGAAATGAAAGCGGTCTACAAAATGATAAATTTATTGATACAAGAATTAAAGAAGGATGTACTGTACTAGAAGAAAATCATGGTGGATGGATAGATTTTCCACCAGATTATATAATAGACAAAGGTGACAAAACTGAAACAGAAATCTTTGCATATTATCATAAAAAATGTTTTGAAAAATCTATTATTGATCAGGCTGAAACATTCAGAAAAACAAAAGGAAAAGATGCAGATCATTTTAAAAATCTAGCAGGTGACGTTTATTGTGATTATTGGATAAAAGCAGAGCTTGAAATCGTGGGATTAAAGTATAAAGAGGTTGTTTCTACTGGAGAAGTTTCTTATAAGTTTGAAGGTAGATATAAAGATTTTGAATTTAGAAGAGCATGGACATATTGGGTGGTTAATGGTTTTGTACCGTTAAAAATCGCTCAAGAGATATATGCAGATGAAGTTGGTCAAAAATATGTCAGAGTTGCTGGTCATTGTGGATGTGTAGCACCAGAAGAACCATGGATACAAGATTCAGCAATTGGAAAATGTGTAACTAGTTATCATATTGATACGTTGCAAGGTCTTAAGTTGTTCGTTTCAAAAATTAAGGAGTAGCATGGCTATAAGATCATATGAAGGTTTAACAATTAATTTAAAAAGAGGAGAGATAACATGCGAAAGTTAATCGTTGTTTTGCTTAGTTTGTCGCTGTTAGTATCATCAGATCTTTTTGCTCGAACGTCTTCAAGATCAGGAGGATCATCATTTAGATCATCTCCTAGATCGGCTCCATCAAAGCCGTCACCAAAACCAGCACCAACAAAACCTTCTCAACCTTCAACAATTAAACCAACACCAACAAAACCTTCTCAACCTTCAACAATTAAACCAGCACAAACTACTACCACTACTACTCAAAAACCAAAAGCAGTTTCTACAAATGCAATCGATAAAAAACAACAAAAAATGTTAGTATCAAAAGATGCAGAAGCTTTTAAAAAATACCCAACAAAAGCAGCTGCTGAAAATGATTATAAACAATCTTTAGCAAAACAGAGCACTTATACTAGTTCTATTCCTCCAACACAAAAGCCAAGCTATATACCTGAAAATATTACTAGCAATGGACGACCTGTGAATGTTACATATAACGTTTATCCTGATGGCCGTTATGGTTATGGTTATGTAGATCCAACTACAATGCTTTTTGTAGCTCTGGCTTCTGATCATTATAGAGTAGATTCTTATGAAATGAGAAATGCTGGATATGGACAATGGGATAATACAGGGAAACCAATTGTAGTTCATCATCGATCTTATGGATTAATAATATTTTTTACAATTCTTGGAATTATTGTAATCGTATTTGTAATAGTAAAAATGATTTAAATGGAGACTTAGATGTTAATTCAAATAATTGCTTCACCATCAAAAGGTAAAAGTCTGATTGCAGAAAAAATTGTTAAAATGCTAGAACAAGCGGGTGCAAGCGTGAAACTGGTTGATGGTGATAACAATTGTTATTCAGAAAATCGTCTTAAAAAAGCACAAAAGTTTCCTGAAATAATTAAAAATTTAAGAGAATCTGGACAAACAATTACTGTTCAAACTATTCAACAAAACAAGGGTTAAAAATGAGAATTAAATTTCTTAAAGATTTCAGCGATATTCAGCATATAACAGGTGATATCGTTGTTTTAGATGAATTAAGTAAAATTCATGACGGTCAAGTCGATTTATGTATTGGACATGGGTCTTATTATCCTTTAAAACTTGGTACTGATTATGATGCACTTCCAAATAAACCAACAAAAGAAGAATTTTTAAATAATCTTCTTATGGAATTAAAAGCTTCTCAAAAACGTTGGTGTAAAAATGAAGTTGATGATTCAGAAGAAATACTTCTAGAATATCCCGAATTTATAAGTAGTCTTATTCCTCAAATTGAAGATATTCTTGATTTGCCTCAGTCTGGATTGATAATTTATTCTGCGATGTATGGTTCTAAAGAATCTACGAAAGATGTACGTCAAATGATAGAATCCAGAATATATAATAATAGCGTTTCAATAAGAGTGACAAATTCTGAACTCGGGTGTGATCCAGCGCCCAATAAAGTGAAAGATTTAAAAGTTGTTTATAATTTTGAAGGTATTAATAGAGAATGTGTTGTACCTGAGGGAAAAACATTAAAAATAGGTCAAACATGAAAGGAGAAACGATGAATTCAAGTATTAAAAAAATGATCGAATCATTTGCACCATTTGTTGGTAAAAATGAAATTATAGTGTTACCAGCTGATGATCTTTTAAATGGTGTAGTTGGATTTTCAATATTTACTGTGTTTGAAGAAGATGGTAAACAAAAAGAATTAGCATCCAATCTACAAATTCAAGTTCTCAAGCCTGTTAGCATCGGAGATAGAGAAGAAGTTTCAAAAGAAAAATATGAAATGTTGTATAGCGAATTTAAAGACAAAGATTTTTTAATTCAAGATCACGATGATCCAATAAAATTGTTGAAAGGACTTATTGTACATAAAGGATCCGGTAGTTATTATTATTACTATAGATTAAAACATTAAAAATAGGTCAAATATGA
>Ga0315273_10012724_pt1 | contig 10800 bp, 7 predicted proteins | sample YL17G02_0_MG_FD_205753 | JGI IMG/M metagenome (GOLD analysis project Ga0315273, IMG submission 205753) | Sediment microbial communities from Yellowstone Lake, YNP, Wyoming, USA - YL17G02_0 | ecosystem: Environmental > Aquatic > Freshwater > Lake > Sediment | place: USA: Wyoming | collected... | reverse complement strand
ATACAAGAATCTAAAAACCTTGTAGAACAAATGAGGTTGGAAATCAGTGCCAGAGAAGGAATAGTTGCAAACTATCAGTCAATGAATGAATCTCTTATGTTGATAGCTGCAAGCATGTTAGATAGTAAAGGGGTTATAGCAAAAATAGCTAAAGGTTTGGCATGGATGGCCACTCAAATAGATGAGAAAGAACCTACAACTGGATTTGACCCCGCAACTGAGGGATTACTGTTTGAGTGGTATGGCGGTGAAACCTTAACACGTGAACCATGGACCAAAAGGGGGCCTGTCTAAACTGAACCACATGCAGTATTGAGGAAAGAGTATTTGGTGAAGAAATAAAATGCCTATTGGAACACCCAAAATATCTATAAAAATTTTACAGGAAAACAGAAAGATTCTTCTCCAAAGCAATCTTGGGGATGAGAATAGCGAAATTAAAGCTGTGACTACAACTAAGGATATTTTAACCCCATCAGGAACGTTCAGCATAACGTTTGTTCCGAAACAAAAATGGTTTACGAACCTCCATCCATTTGATTTTGTTGAGATACAGATGGCGGGGGCAGGAGAAAAACTTACAACTGTTATGCGTGGTTTAATAGATTCTGTGACTAAAACGGAATCGTGGGAATCTGAACCGCAAAGACAGATAACTGTAACTGGAAGAGACTTTGGTTGTTTACTAACAGATTTTAAGGTCTACTGTATAGTAGCACTTAAATCAGTTGAAGCTATTATGATGAAGATAATGCCTTGGTTTGAATCTCAACCTATGACTGGGGATGTTGGTATGATTTTTGATTATATTTGGAAAAAACTCGGAAATTATGTGGATTTGAAATATGGTGATAAGACATGGACAGACATTTTGGATCATGTTGCAGCAAGTATGTTTGCAGAAGACGACGATACTGGTATTTACCATCTACTTGGTTATGAGGGAGATTTTTGGAATGCGTTTTGCAAGTATCTTGACAAGCCATTTCATGAACTATTTATTTATGATGCTCCAGAGAAGACATATCTTATCATGAGACCATCGAAACTGAAGGATGCTCACGGAAATCTTTCAAAATCTGTTAGTGATGTTAAGAAAAAAGGTGCCATTTACACCACTTACAAAAATTATGAAAGAACATATTCAGATCCAAAAAATGCTGAGGGAGAAAGACCTTATGGGGTTACAACGAAAACAGTTGATGGAAGTATTATGTATCCCCCCGATTTTTACGTCCCAAAAGAGAACAAGATAAGCATATCCGTGGCAAAGAACATAAGTGAAGTTTACACCAATTATTTTACACGTCCTTTATCTGAAGCTATTATGAAGATGGGCTTTATGGCTCAGTGCATAAAGCCATATGTTTCAAATCCGAAAGCAGCTGAAAATCCGTTTTTCCAATTAGATGAAAACTATCCCGCATGTATCAGTAAATACGGATTTAGGCCACTGGAGGCAACGACAGTTTTTGTGGATATAGGTCTTGGAAAATTCAAAGGCGATAGGAATAAGATGACCCAAGAGGAGATAGTTGAAAAAGGACCAATTGGGAAATGCATAAGAAAAAACAGGATGCTTGTGGCGTGGTTTATGCATAATGAGTTCCTTCTATCTGGTAATATGGAGATAAGGGGGACTAACAAGGCTATTATAGGAACGTATGTGACTGATGACGAGGCGGAATATTATGTTGAGGGTGTAACACACAATTTTGTTTTATTTCAAGGTTTTACTACATCATTGAGGATTACAAGGGGAATGTATTTGTCTCCTGAAGAAGCTGATACAGAATCAAGGGATAAATGGAATAAATACTTTTTTGCTACAAATGTTTATTCTAAGATACCAGGTCTCACTCTTTCGAGAAAGGACGATTATGCAACAAGGCATACGCCGTAGAGAGGTTAAATGCAGGCATCTTTAAAGTATTACGGAAAATCAACCGGATTTAGAGGTATTGCAATAGGTAAAGTTATCCATACCTATCCGCAAGCAAATATGGTAGATGTTCTGATGTTTGATGGATCGATTTTTCAACAGGTTCAGGTTGTATCCATGTCTGCCAGTAGTAGGGGTGGATCTACCGGATTAACAGTTCCAATTTATGAATCTGATAGGGGAACAAATTATATTGATCCAGCTAAACAGACTGAATCAGATGTATTTGCTATTATAGGGTTTGTTGGGTTAAGTAGCCAACCTCGGCCTATATGTTTGGGATTTTTGTTTCCCGAGGAAAATGAGGTTTTATGTGACAGAACTCAGGCTGGTAACGAAGATGGGACAATGTTTCTTTGGAAGCATCCATCCAATGTTTACATTCGTGCTGCTAAAGGTAAAGATGAAGAAGAGGGAAAGACACCAGAAATAGAGATTAGCCATCCAAGTGGATTGTTCATACGAATTGGAGTGCGTCTGGAAGATGGTGGTATTCCTATACTTAGAGAAATAATAAATTATAATAATGAGATAAGACCATTTAAAAAACTAAATCCCGAGAATGATGAGGCCGATCTTGCACCAGAGGTTACGTTGTACCATCCTTCGGGCACTTACCTTACTATAGATAAGGATGGGAACGTAAAAGTTAATATTAACGGAGATGTTACTGAGGTTATTGACGGGGATGTTACCAGAACGATAACGGGAAATTTAACGGAGACTATTGAAGGAGATTTAACTGAAACAGTAGAAGGAGATTTAACTGAAACAGTAGAAGGGGATGCAACTTTGGAAGTTCAGGGTGACAAAGACGAAACGGTTACAGGAGCATGGCAGAGAAAATCCAGTTCAAGTATTAAAGATGAAGCACCAACAATAAATCATAATTAAAGAGGGGAAAACGATGGGTTGGAAAGATTATTTACGAGACGAAATGATAGATGCAAATATAGTTGTTGGGACGGATTCTAACAATTATCTTTGCAAGTTGAACCACCGTTCCAAAGCAGAAAATAGACCCATCACTGGAGCAAATTGGGCGACTTATTGGGAACTTACGGTTGATTCAGGTTTGGCATGGTTGGTAGATACCAATTATCATATCAAACAATGTGATCAAGAATTAAATGGACTAAACAATTCTGTAGCAAGTATAAATGCATCTATAACACATTGGCAGCATTGGAGAGATATTTATCAGGGGATTCAGGGTGATTGTAAAACAAATTTGGAAGCAAGAATCATAGCTAAAGGTTTTGTAGCAGGGAGTCATCAACCAGCTTGGCAGTCTGGGCATTCTTATTCATATGGTGCTTTCATAAGACCTACAACTCCTAATGGATATGTATATACTGCTCAAACACCTGTAAATCCATTTCCTCCGCCAGATTATCTTGATGGAACCTCAGGAGGTACAGAACCATTGTGGCCTACCGTTATAGGTGCTACGGTTGTAGATAATGATATTACTTGGTATTGCTATCAGTTAGCAACTATTGTTTTTACCCCTGGAGCGGGGTATGGTATTACAAATCTTACCGCTTGGACGGTTTATGACAATCCCGGAAGTTATGTGATTTACGTGTATTTAGGAACGGGTTGGGATAGTGATTCGATAATTATCAAAGCCATAACTGATTGGAATACAATGAATCCTTTAATTAACGATTCTATTTATGGGGCTCTTGCTATGATAACTAATTTGGGAACCGCTTTAACATTGGTTACAAATTGGAAGAATAGCATATCAGCCAGAAATCCAATTTTGGAGGATTACGAGTAATGCCTGGAATTGCAAGATACTATGATTTAGTTGTTGGGATTTGTACGGGACATAAAACCCCGATTTCAACTACAGGTTTTATTATAACCACAAGTTCTGATGTGAAAGCGAATAGTCTTGGAATAGCAAGAAATTCGGACATTGTTTTAGCCAGTTGTGGGGGTGGTCATACAGGTATAATTGTAACGAGTTCTGGTAGTGTAAAAAGTAATGGTTTAGGAATAGCAAGAGTTGGAGATACAGTAACAGGAGTTTTTTCAGGAACAATTGTTCAGGGATCTCCAGACGTAAATTCTAATTAAATAAACATTTGGGGGTTTAAGATGGGACTATTTCAGACGGGTTTTTATTCAAAAGCGAAACAGGCACAGGATATAGAAGACGGTAGCAGGATATAAATGATGAATACAATTACGGTGGACACCAAGAAATTGGATCAGGTTAACAGGGCAAAATTGGCAAACGACTCGTCTAAAAAAATGACCGGTGTTTACCAAGAAGATTATGGAGATTACCAAACCTATGCCCCGGATACGTATTCTCCTTTCTACGATCCAGACGCTGCAAAAAATAGACAGCAGCAGGATATAAATGATGAGTTCAACTATGGTGGACATCCATCAACGGATCAGGGGAGACAGAACAAATCGAACGAGAAGATGACCACCGGAACTCGCCCAACCTGGGACAATGGGTGGAAGGCTTTTACTTTCGAAAGAGTTGGCAAGTCAATAGTAGGTCCTGGTTCAACTTCCGAAGAAGTCACACTGTTTATAAATCCTGAGTCTTTTACTCAAGCTGAACCGGCACGTATTACAGTTACACAAACAAAGGGTGGATTCTTTGTAGATAATTTTGGGGCTGGAATAAAGTCAATCACAATTCAAGGTGTTACGGGGTATAAACAAAGAGATTTGGGGGGCAGAAAACTATCTGGCCAAGAACAGTTTATAGAATTTAGACAATTGTATAGGGATTGGTTAGAAGCATCAAAAACTGATCCTGATAATAACCATATGAGATTTTACAACTGGGCGGATAAGGAATATTACGAAGTTGCAATAACACAGTTTACATTACAAAGAACAACTCAGCGTCCACTTCTTTATCAATATAATATACAGATGACGGCGGTTCAGAAATTGGACCAGCCTTCCAGAGCACACGCTTTTGCAATAGGAGATACTGAAGATCTTACAAAGTATTTGCTCGATGAACAATTAAGAACCCCATTGATAGCAGATCAATTGGATAGTTCTCTTGGGATTATAACTGATATAAGTAATGGGGTTGGATTGGAGAACTTTAGCAAGTCAGTTACAGCGTTTTCAAAATCGTTGGCCAAAGGTTTGCCGTATTATGATACGGTTCTTGGAGTGTATAAGACTGTTGATTCGGTAATAGGTGCTGTTAGTACAATCAATAGAGAAATAAGCAATACTGTTGCGGGTTTGTCCGTTTTTATTACAACCCCATTTGAGCAAGTAAAGTCTCTTGCCACGTCTGTTAGTGATGTTATTACTTCTTTATGTTCCATAGCTAATATTCCACATGAGGTGGTACGGACGTTTAGGGATATGCAATGTGCATTGGAGTCAATACCACAAGCATTGTTTAAAGGGTTTACTAACCCCGCTCTTTTCGAGGGGGCGAGTAATTGTGGGACAACATTGGGAATAGCAGAGGCTGCAACTGCAGATTACAGAAATAGTTTTACAGCCACAGCCCAAATTCCTTTCGAACGTGCCGCAAGTAAGATTTTTAGAATACCAACAAGTATTTTAACCTTGAATGAGGAGCCGTCAAATGTTATTGGAGTGTTCCTTGAATCAGATATTGAAAGAACTGGAACTAATTATTTATATTCTAATTCCGGGACACAGGTTAAACTGACAGCAGTTCCTACGGTTTCTGTTGTAGTTGATTACAGCGTTAAACAAGAGACTACTCAGAACATGATAAGTTTGAAGGCTTCGGCTGCCTATGTTGTTACAGTTAACGATACTTTGATTAGAATAGCCTTACAGTTTTACAACGATGCTTCGAGATGGAAAGACATAGCCTTATTTAATAATTTGGAATATCCTTATATTATGGAGAATTTAGATTTTGAAAAGGAAATTTATGCTACTGGAACGGTTAGATTTTACAGAACTTTAGGTTCAAGTGCGGAAGTAATTATCCCAGCAGGGTTTAGTGTTTATGTTCCAGAACATGATGGGAACCTACAGATAGATTTTCAGGTTGCAACTACGACAGCCTTGCCTCTTATGGTAGCATACGTGGATGTTCCTGTGGAAGCAGTTTTGGCTGGGGCTATTGGAAACGTTGCTCCAAAAGTTATAACAGGGTTTAATATACTAACTGGGATAACAAAGGTGGAAAATATATCTCCTACATTGGGAGGAAAGATTTGGAAAATTGCACTTCCCGGGGACATTATTTTTATTCCACAGACAGAAAGAGAAAGCTTTTCAACCGTGGTTGCACCGACGGTTACAGATTATGATCAACTTTTTGGGGTTGATATAGGGTTGACTCTTCTCGGGGAATTTGATTCAGGTACTGGGATAAGTAAAGACTTGAGTATGGTTAACGGAGTAAGAAACTTGGTACAGGCTCTGAGAAGTAGAATGTCTACAAGTAAAGCATATTATCCATATTCCCCAAATTACGGATCTAACATTCCTTTATATGTTGGGAAAAGGGGTTTATATAATTGGTATGATAGGATTAAGGTCGAAGCCTCAAGTAACATTTTGGATGATACAAGAATTAGGAATATAAAAAATCTAACCTTGAGTGTAACAGGGGATGCTGTATCTGTTGATTTTGATGCGGAAACCATTGCCGAACAATCAAGTTTACTAATGAATGTCGTAATTTAAAGGAGCCAAAATGAGTTTTCAAATTAAAAAATTCTCCTCTATTATAACTTCGATGATCAATTGGGTGAGTTCAAATACGAGTAAGGTAACAGATTTCAACCCGGGTTCGGTTGTGCGGACGGTACTTGAGGCAGTGGCTATGGAATTGGAGGAGCTATATTATCAATTACTCCAAGCTACGCAAGAAGCAATAGAGGAAGCAATTTATAGAACATTTAATTTCCCAAGAAATCCTTCTCAAAAGGCTGGTGGTACTATTAGGTTTTATAGACTTACCGGAACCGAGGTTGTAGTAACTGTTCCACTTGATACTATGGTCGGGACAGATACAGAACCACCTTTAACCTATTTAACAACATCTGAGGAAATAATTCCCTACCTAACTGGAACTGCTATGGGTGGTGAATTAGTGTTGAAGTCTGCTGGTTACGTAAATTGTGTTGCAGGGGATATAGGGAAACAGGTAAAAGACGATGGGGCAAATGTCGGACTGTTGATGGCTTATGATAACACGCTAAGGAAGTGGTGGATAAACACCTACAGTGTGATTGTAACAAGTTCTGTGATGACTATTGCAGCTGGAACTGGGGCTGGGAGCTCACAGTCTCTTACGTTGAGCAGTACGACTACGTTGATAGATTATGCTAAGGATTTTATAACTGAGGGAATCATAACAGGTTCAATTGTAAAGAAATGGAATGGTACTTTACCTTATGGGGATGCTACTGTTTTGTCTGTGGCTTTGCATATTCTGACTTTTGCTTCCGTCCTTACTAATGGGGCAACATTTGCTGGCGGAGGAGACAGTTACAAAGTTATCGTACCTTACGTAGATATTTCTGTTCAAGCAGGAGTTGCAGGAATTGGGAGTAATGTATCGGCAAATTCGATAATGGTTTTAAAAACAAATGTCCCAAACGTGATGTCTTGCATAAATTTGTTGGCTTTTACGAATGGGTTGGATGAAGAATCTGACATGAGTCGAAAGACCAGATTTTCTACATACATACAAAGTCTGGCCAGAGCAACTCGTTCAGCATTAGAATATGCTGCAAAAACAGTGGATACAATAACAGATGCTAAAGCTATAGATGATGTTCGACCAACTGTTCTCACTTATAATTTTAGTATAACTACTTATACTGATATTACTGATGCAATGCGGAATCCAAGTGATGCTGCAGTTGTCCTCTTTCCAGCGGATCAGGGGATAGGAGATCTATTGCTTATTGGTGGTACAGAACTTTTTGAGTATTTGAATATGCATCTTACAGCCACATATGTAGTAGCAGGAACGAACCCTGTTATAGAGTATTTTTCTGATACACCGGCTCCTAATGAATGGAAAACTTTAAGTTGCACAGATGGAACGGCATTTTTGACCGGAAGTGGTACAATTTCATGGACAATTCCAACGGATTGGATAGCAACTACTATTAATAGTATGCTTCGGCTTTGGATCAGAATAAGATTGGTAAATGCAGGTACTTATACTCCAACAGTTCCACAGGGGGAATATTGTTCTCTTCCTCCGGGGTTTGGATATGTTTTTCTTTATTGTCACGATGGTAGTGGGGATTTAGGTACGGCTTTGAAAACTTCCGTAGAGGATGTGGTAGAAGTGTACAAGGGTTGCGGAATTATCGTTGTAGTAAAGGTTCCAACAAAGATAACCCCGACCATAACCCTTCAAATAGTTGTTGCAGCCAATTATGATGCATCAGAGATAGCTGTCCTTGTCAAGCAGGCGATTGCAGATCATTTGAATGCAAAAAAGCTTGGGGAGGATTTATACCTTGCCGAATTGTTTCAACTGGTTATGGGATACAACGATAAGGCAATTATAAACGTTGACATTACAGCACCTACAGTTGACGAAATAGTCCCAAGTAGTGCCGTTTTGCGAGCCAATACATCATTGATAACCGTAACATACATTCAATGGTAAAAGATTATGTCTAAAAAGAACTTTTTACAAAGCCTAATTCAAAGATTTAGCCCCGATGTTTTTCGGCCTGTTCCTGAAGGATTGCTTTACGTGATGCTTCAATCACTTCAAAGGGAAATAGGTGGGGAGTGTCCTTGGGATACCGGAGATGGATGCCAGAAGGGTTACACTTCTTATTGGTTGGGGCCGCGTTGTAGGAATAATATATGTCCCGGTTATCTTCATCCTGTGGGATTGGTATCATACACTTCCCGATCCAGCGCTACTTCAAGTATGGATAATAGATTTGATTATTCTTCCATGAGATTCAACGTTGGGGAAGAACAAACTCTTACTGGAATTGCCACAGGAGGGAGTACAACAACTCTTATAGATACCCGCCGGCAATTCATACTTGAAGGTGTTACACCGGGATCGGTGATTGAGAACCTCACAGATATTGGAACATCAAAGGTTTGGCAGGTGACGGCGACCACGTTGACTTTTGTTGCTCCTCTCACAAATGGAAATTTTTCTGGAGGTGGTGATAGTTATAGAATTAGAATCCCCAAGAATGATTGGTTCAATGTTGGGACTTTAGGGGCTATGATAAGGATTGGATTTAACGAAGCAGATGTTGGAGGATTTGGAGCAGGATATTACGGAACGGGATACTATGGGAATAACTCCGTAATTGCTACTCCAATGAATATTCATATTGGGGATAAATATTATATTTCTTGTATTGCGAATACTGGATATGTTGGTCCAGCAATTCCCGATCCTTCAAATCAAGGTTCCTATGGTCCTACAGTTACAGCGGGGTATTATAGAGGAGATCATAATACTGTTTACACGGTGGAACTAATAGATTTTTGGGGGTATGTCCAAAATTTTGAAGACTCCCTTCTTCAGATATGTTTGGGAACGGCGGATGGAGAATGGTTAGATTTTTGGGGGACATATTTTGGAATAGAAAGGTTGTACCTGATGAATGGGTACGAAGATGATGATAGTTATAAAACAAGAATTTTGAAGGAAGTAACCCGTGCAAAGGGAACGAAACCGGTAATACTCGAAGAAGCTATAAAATATTTCAAATCAGATTTAGTTACTATAGCAGAGTATCACCAAAGTGGAAGCAGGGTTTTAGGGACAAATGGGAATACTTGGGCTTGTATAAAAGGGCATACAGCAACAGCCGCAGACAGGCCCATAATAGGAGCCAATTATGCAACTTATTGGAGACGGGATTATGGATGGGCACCAGTGTGGGTAATTGGGAGTTCCTATAGCCCTATTCAAAACGATGGAGCTGTTCCTTACAATACGCTTGACCCAGCGAGCGGACTATGGCCTTACCAATTTTATATTTATCCACCTTATTCCACGGTTCCAAGTGCAAAGTTTATAAAAACAGGTTCAAACTTAATAGTAGTTGGAACTGGGTATGTTTGGGCGTATGAGGCAGGAAGCTATGGTTATGGGCATGGGGGTGGGGGTTACGGCTATGGTGGATTTTGCGAACTGATAGATATAGCTGGTGGAGGTATAGGGGACTATTTATTTTTGGTTCCAATTGCAGTTGTGAATACTTGTCTTTTTGGTTATCCAGAAAAGTTTAGTGGACTTAAACTTAGTTTCACTACCCCAGGAGTGGCAGGAACTTACACATGGCAATACTGGAACGGTTCTTGGTCCACATTGCCAGTGAGCGATACTACATCAGGGTTTACTATAGCTGATCCTATATATACTGCATCAGTATCATCTGGAGGAACGGGTTATAAAGTAAATGATGTTTTAACCGTTGATGGTGGTACTGGTGGGACTGTAAAAGTTATAAAAATCCATCCAAGTTTAGTAGATGGTGAGGGACCTGTTTTTGAAATTTCTGTTCCAAATTGGCCGTCTGGCGGGATTGAACTTCTTTCTGGAGGTTCTGGATATAGTGTAGGGACGAAGACAACAACTGGAGGAAGTGGTGCCGGGTGTACAATTAGTATTATTTCATTAGCGGCAGGATATGTCAATTGGAAGCTTCCGACAGATTGGGCAACAGCCAATGATAATCCATATAACATTCCAGATACAGGGGAGCAAAGGTATTGGGTTCGGGTTAGGGCTGACGTTCCGCCTACTACCCCACCTATTGCTAAATATATAGGGTTAACATTCGCGGGACAGACTTGTAGAGGGTGTTACGTTGGACATTCTGGGACATATCCCGATCCTGCAACTACTCCAAGTAGAGATA
>Ga0315273_10012723_pt1 | contig 10800 bp, 13 predicted proteins | sample YL17G02_0_MG_FD_205753 | JGI IMG/M metagenome (GOLD analysis project Ga0315273, IMG submission 205753) | Sediment microbial communities from Yellowstone Lake, YNP, Wyoming, USA - YL17G02_0 | ecosystem: Environmental > Aquatic > Freshwater > Lake > Sediment | place: USA: Wyoming | collected... | reverse complement strand
CTAGCGCTCGCGCGCGCCGTCGCGGCCGCGTACGGGCGGACGAGCGCGTCGCAGTTCGCCGCGGCGATCTCCTACCGCGCGCTGTTCTCGATCGTGCCGCTCGCGACCTTCGTCGTCACGGTGGCGGGGGTCTTCCTGCGCGACGACGCGCAGCGGGCGCGGTTCGTGGACGAGGTCGCGCAGCGGCTCGATCTCGGCGCCGGCGGGGTCGCGAGCCTCGACCGGATCGTCGCGGAGGTTCCCGCCCCGTGGAGCCTCGGCGGGCTGATCTTGCTCGCGGTCGCGCTCTGGGGCGCCACCGGCGTGATGAGCTCGGTCCGCAAGGCGCTCGCGGTGATCTTCGACGACGGCGTCACGTACGGCTTCGCGCGCGGGAAGCTCGTCGACGCGGCGCTCGTACTCGGCGTCCTCGTCCTGATGCTCGTCGCGGTCGGGCTCTCCGTGCTCGAGCAGCTCGCGGCCCGGGTCAGCCGTCACGTCGACCACGCGCTCGCCTGGCAGCCGGGCGGGGTGGGGCTCGTGCTCGGCGTCCTCGTCCCGCTCGCGCTCAGCGCGGCCGTGTTCGCCGGCCTGTACCGGTACCTGCCGAGGGCCAGGCCGCCCTGGCGCGCCGCCGTGCTCGGTGCGGGAGGGGCGGCGATCGGCTTCCAGGCGATCCAGGCCGGGCTCAGCTGGTACCTCTCCGGGCCCGCCGACTTCACGAGGCTCTACGGCTCGGCCGGCGCCGTCTTCGCCTTTCTCCTCTCCGTCTACCTGAGCGCGAGCGCGTTCCTCGTCGGCGCGCTCGTCGCCGCGGAAGGGCGGTAGGATCGGGTCGTGTACGGCGAGACGCCGACCTGGAAGCCCGAGCGCCCGCGCCTGCGGCTCACGCACGTCGTGCTCTCCTGGCTCGTCGCGGCCGCCGCCCTGCTGGTTGCCGCGGCGCTCGTCCCCGCGGTCAGCATCCCGACCTTTCTCGGCGCCGTCGTCGTCGCGGCCCTGATCGCCGTCCTCAACGCCCTGCTGCCGCCGATCGTCGCGGCGCTGCGGCTGCCGTTCATGGTCGTGCTCGGCTTTCTCCTGGTGCTCTTGCTCGACGCGGCGATGCTCGTGGTCGCCTCCAACGCGGTGCCGCAGTGGATCACGGTGGACTCGTTCGGATGGGCGCTGCTCGCAGCGCTGATCGCGGCAGCGGTCACGGTCGTGCTCCAGGTGGTCCTGGGCACGAACGACGACGACACCTACACCTTCCGGGTCGTCCAGCGGATCGCGCGCCGGCAGGGCAAGCCGGTGCACACGGACGTGCCTGGGATCGTCTTCCTCGAGATCGACGGGCTCGCGCTGCCGGTGCTCCGCCGCGCGCTGCGGGACGGCAACGCGCCCGAGCTGGCGCGCTGGCTCGAGACGGACACGCACCGCCTCGCCGGCTGGGAGACCGATTTCTCCTCGCAGACGGGAGCGAGCCAGGCCGGGATCCTGCTCGGCTCGAACACCGACATCCCCGCGTTCCGGTGGGTCGAGAAGGAGACCGGCACGCTGATGACCTGCTCGGCGCCGCCCGACTGCGCCGAGATCGAGCGTCGCCACGCGACCGGCATCGGCCTGCTGATCGACGGAGGCGCGAGCCGCGGCAACCTCCTCTCGGGCGAGGCGGACGAGCAGATCCTCACCGTCAGCCGGATGGAGGCCGAGAAGAAGAGCAACCCGGGCTACCGCGCGTTCTACGCGAACGGGTTCAACGTGACGCGGGTCCTGGTGCTGTTCGCCTGGGAGGTGATCCTCGAGTGGTCGGCCGCGCTGCGGGCGAAGCGGCGGAACGTGCGCCCGCGCGGGCACCGCGGCGGCATCTACCCGTTCCTGCGCGCCGCGATGTGCGTGGCGGTGAGGGACCTGATCGTCTACGGCGTGCTGACGGACATGATGGCCGGACGGCCGGCGGTGTACGCGACGTTCTCGAGCTACGACGAGGTGGCGCATCACTCCGGGCTCGAGCGCGCCGACACGCTCGAGGCGCTGCGCAAGCTCGACGAGCAGTTCGGCCGGATCGACCGCGCGCGCCGCTTCGCGCCCAGGCCGTACGAGCTCGTGGTGCTGTCCGACCACGGCCAGACGCAGGGGGCGACGTTCAAGCAGCGCAACGGCTACGGGCTCGACGAGCTCGTGCGCCGCACGATCGACACGGGCACGGTCGCTCCGCTCGCGGGCGGCGACGAGAACGACACGATGGCCAACAAGGCGCTCGGCGAGGCGACCGGCGGCAAGCAGAAGAACCGGCCGAAGAACGACGTCAGCGACCAGGACGTGATCGTGCTCGGCTCGGGCAACCTCGGTCTCATCTACCTGATGGCCGAGCGGCGGCGCCTCACGCTGGAGGAGATCGAGCAGCGCCACCCGCGCCTGATCCCGGAGCTGCGCGCGCACCCGCACGTGGGCTTCGTCCTCGTCCGCTCCGAGCAACACGGGCCGGTCGCACTCGGCGGAGGCGGCGCCTACTACCTCGCCGACGACCGGATCGAAGGCGAGAACCCGCTCGCCCGGTTCTCGCCGAACGCGCCGCACCACCTGCGCCGGACGGACGGGTTCCCGCACGTCGCGGACCTCATGGTCAACAGCTTCTACGACTACGAGCTCGACGAGGGCTGCGCGTTCGAGGAGCTGATCTCCTTCCACGGCGGCATGGGCGGGCCGCAGACCGAGGCGTTCATCCTCCACCCGGCCCGACTGAAGATGCCCGCGGAGCCGGTCGTCGGCGCCGCCGGGGTCCACGCTGTGCTGTCCGGCTGGCGCCGGGTGCTCCAGGCCGGGCCTACTCCGGCTTGACCCGAGCGGGGGACGCGCCGCGCAGCCGGCGGATCCTGCGCCTGATCGCGCTCGAGCGCGGCATCCGCGGGGTGGTGCTCCTTGCCGCCGGCGCCTACCTCCTCTTCCACCTCTCAACCGACTTCGGCCGGTGGGCCGAGCGGGCGATGCGCGCGGTCGAGCTCGACCCGCGGCAGCCGCTCCTGCACCGGCTGATCGCCTATCTCCACGACCTGCACGGCTCCGAGCTGCGCGTGATCGCGCTGCTCGCGCTCGGCTACGGCGTGCTCGAGCTCGTCGAGGGCGTGGGCCTGTGGCTCGACCAGCTCTGGGCGGAGTACCTGACCGTGATCGCGACCTCGCTCCTGATCCCGTTCGAGCTCTACGAGCTCGCCCGGAAGCCGAGCATCTGGAAGGCCGCCGGCATCGCCGTGAACGTTGCGATCGCCGTCTACCTGGCGCGCCTCCTGCGGCGCCGCTTGAGCACGGCGCGCTAGGCTCGGCCCCATGGCCACCATTCCCGAAAGTGCCCGTGAGGTGCTCGAGTCGGGCGCCCTCGCGCACCTCGTCACGATCAACCGCGACGGCAGCCCGCAGGTGTCGTGCATCTGGGTCGGGCTCGAGGGCGACGAGATCGTCTCGGCGCACCTGTTCCCCCAGCAGAAGCTCCGCAACATCGAGCGCGATCCCCGCGTCACGCTCTCGCTCGAGGGGACGGGGTCGAACCCGATCGGGATGCGCGAGTACCTCGTCGTCCACGGGCGGGCCCGCATCGAGGAGGGCGGCGCCCCCGAGCTGTTGCAGGAGCTCGCCCAGACCTACGTCGGCCCCGGGACGAAGTTCCCGCCCATGGACGACCCGCCGCCGGGCCGTCGGCTCCGCATCAGCGTCGAGCGCATCGGCGGGCTCGGCCCGTGGGCGCAGTGAGCGCGGAGCCGGGCACACCGGGCGACTCCCCGCTGACGATGGCGGACGCGCTCGCCTCGCCGGTCTACCGCGACCTCTCGACGCCGAAGCTCGCGCCCGGCGACGCCGCGTTCGACTTCGAGCTGCCGCTGCTCGACCTCTCGGAGGGCGTCGAGCGGCGGACGGGGGAGACGGTGCGCCTCTCCGACCACGCCGGCCGCACGCCGGTCGCGCTCGTGTTCGGCTCCTACACCTGACCGCCGTTTCGCCGCCAGTTGGGCGCGCTCGAGGAGCTGGCCGACCGCTACACGGGGCGGGTCGCCTTCTACGTCGTCTACATCAAGGAGGCCCACCCCGAGGACGGCTGGGTGCTGGACGCGAACCGCGAGCAGGCGATCGCGATCGCGGACCCGGTCTCCCTCGACGAGCGGGCCGAGGTGGCAGAGGCCTGCGCGCTGCGGTTGAAGATCCGCATGCCGGTGCTGCTCGACGGGCCGGGCAACGAGGTGGCGAGCCGCTACGGCGGCTGGCCCGACCGGCTCTACCTGGTCTCGCGGGACGGGCGCGTGGCCTTCCAGGGCGCCGAGGGGCCGTTCGGCTTCCACCCGGAGGAGCTCGAGGCGGCGATCGGGGCCGAGCTGGCCCCTGGGCAGAAGTGATCTAGACTCCACGGCCCGATGGCCAGCGTCACCGACCTGTCCGCCGAGCACCAGCACCTCGAGTGGGACACGCCGCTCTTCCGGACCGCGCTCGCGCAGTACGAGCAGGCGCTCCCGTCGGCGGACGTCTCCGAGCACGTCGCCGAGCGGCTGCGCTTTCCCGAGCGCGCGCTGATGGTCAGCGTGCCGGTGCGGCTCGACGGCGACGGCCTCGCGGTCTACGCGGCCTATCGCGTCCAGCACTCGAGCGTGCTCGGGCCGACGAAGGGCGGCATCCGCTACGACCCGAACGTCAGCCTCGGCGAGTGCGCAGCGCTCGCGATGTGGATGACCTGGAAGTGCGCGCTCCTGCGCCTTCCCTACGGCGGCGCCAAGGGCGGCGTCCGCTGCAACCCGAGGCTGCTCTCGCCCGGCGAGCTGGAGCGGCTGACGAGGCGCTTCACGCTGGAGCTCGTGAGCGTGATCGGGCCGAAGATCGACATCCCCGCGCCGGACATGGCCACCAATGAGCAGACAATGGCGTGGATGATGGACACCTACTCGATGCAGATGGGCCACGCGGTGCCGGAGATCGTCACCGGCAAGCCCGTCTCGGTCGGCGGGTCGGTCTTCCGCCACGAGGCGACCGGTGTCGGCGTCGTGATGGTGATCGAGCGCGCCTGCGAGAGGCTCGGCTGGAAGCTCGGCGACCAGCGCTGCGTCGTGCAGGGTTTCGGCAACGTCGGCGGCATCGCCGCCTCCGAGCTCGACCGGCTGGGGGCGCGGGTGGTCGCAGTCTCGGATCTCTCCGGCGGCCTCCACGACGAGAAGGGCCTCGACGTCGCCGCGCTGCACGCGTTCGCGCGCGAGCACGGCTCCCTCGAGAACTACGCCGAGGCCGAGCGGCTGACCAACGAGCAGCTGCTCGAGCTTCCCTGCGACGTGCTCGTGCTCGCGGCCCGCGAGGACCAGGTGCACGCCGACAACGCTCCGCGGATCCACGCGAAGCTGATCGCCGAGGGCGCCAACGGGCCGACCTCGGTCGAGGCCGACGAGATCCTCGCCGAGCGGGGGATCCTCGTCCTCCCGGACGTGCTCACGAACGCGGGCGGCGTCACCGTCTCGTACTTCGAATGGGTGCAGGACATCGGCCGCTTCTTCTGGGACCGAGACGAGATCCGTGCCCGCCTCGCCGAGAAGCTCGGCGACGCGTTCGACCGGGTCTACGCCCTGTCCGAGGAGCGGCAGCTCACCCTGCGGAACGCGGCGCTCGTGGCCGGCATCCACGAGGTCGCCGGCGCCCTCGAGGCTCGCGGGATCTATCCGTGACCCTCGTCCGGGAGGCGATGGTGACCGAGCCGGCGTCGTTGCCGGTGTCGGCGAGTGCGCAGGAGGCCGGAAAGCTCCTGGCCCGGCCGGAGGTGCGCGCGATCTTCGTCTGCCGCGACGAGCAGCTCGTCGGCGTCGTGACACGGAAGACGCTCGTGCGCGAGGTGGTGGCGACCGGGCGCGACCCGGGCACGACGCCGCTCGGGGAGATCGCCGAGAAGCCGTATCTCGCGCTCGAGGGCGCGATGCCGCTCGACGAGGCGTTCTGGGTGCTCGAGGAGCGAGACCTGGAGCGCGTGCCGGTGGTCGAGGAGGGGCGCCTCGTCGGCGTCCTCTCGCGCGCGGTGATCCAGCGCCGCCTCGCCGAGGACGAGCCCCTCGCCGGGCTCGAGGACGCGGCCGACTAGCAGACGGCTTCGGCCCGCTGCTTGATCCCGAGGAGCTTCTTCCGCTCCATCACGAGCGAGCCCGGCTCCATCGGCAGCATCCCGACGCGCGCGGTGGGCATGGGGAGGCGGAAGCGGTCGACGAGCGCCACGCCAGTCACGGCGGTGGCCAGCAGCTTCCTCACTTGCGGGGGAAGAACAGGGCGACCCGGCCGAGCGTCGCCTCGACCTCGTCGAGCGCGCCGGTCAGCACCGCGAGCCGCCGCCGCGAGGCGGCGAAGCGGGCGAGCGAGCGCTCGAGCTTGACGCTTCGGGCCTCGATCGCGGCGGCCGACCGCTCGAGCTGCGCCGCCGAGCGCGAGAGGCCCGCGAGGCGCTCCCCGAGCCCGCCGGTGAGGCGCCGCGTGTCCTTGAACGTGCGCCAGCCCAGGCGACCGGCCTGCACGCCGGTGACCGCGACCGCGACGACCGAAACGGCGAGCGAGAGCCAGACCAGGAGCATGGCCGAGACTCTAACAAGGCGCTATACTGGGCCTGCGTCGCGGGGTGGAGCAGTCAGGTAGCTCGCCGGGCTCATAACCCGGAGGTCGCAGGTTCAAATCCTGCCCCCGCTACTCGAAAGGCCCCGGAGACGGGGCTTTTCTGCTTCCTGCCGCGAGATCGCGCTGACGAACGTTGACGAGGCTACTTCCCGCGCGACGTCTTCTTCTTCGGCTTGGGCTTGCCCGCGCCCTTGCCGGTGTCGGCTGCTTGCTGTTTCTGCTTCTTGGCCGCCATCTTCAACCTCCCGGACTCTCGCTCTGGATGCGGACGGACTCACGCGGCCCGCTTGGATGTCAGCGCGCATCCTCGCACGTATCACCCGGCTGGACGAGGCCGCCGCAGCTACCCTCGTGGCATGAGGCTGGCCGTCGGCGATTCCGTCGTGTATCCCGCTTACGGGGTGGGCCGCGTGGCAGCCCGCGAGCAGAGAACGCTGCTCGGGGTCGAACAGGAAGTCGTCGTCGTCGAGCTTGGACACGGCCTGGTGGTGACGCTGTCGATCGGGCAGGCGCGTACCCGGCTGCGCTCGGTGGCCGGCGAAGCGGACCTGCGGCGCGTGCAACGCACGCTGCATGAGGACAGCCAAGCCGGCGAGGACAGCTGGGCCAAACGTTTGAAGGAGGGACAGGCAAAGCTGGCGAGAGGCGATCTGCTCGATCTTGCGGAGCTCGTGCGCGACGGGATGCGCCGTGAGTCACAGGCCAGAGAGGGTGCCGCGCCGAAGGTCTCCGAAAGCGAGCGGAGGCTGTATCTGCAGGCGCGGCAGCTCCTGGCCGGAGAGGTCGGCTCGGCGCGCGGACTCGAACAGGTCGAGGCGGACGCCTGGATCGAGAAGCAGCTCGCGCCGGCCTAGCCGGCTTGCAGCGCGGACGTGCGGCGCTCAGGCGCTCCTTCTCAGATAGCCGGCAGGGTTGAAGGTCATGTGGAACTTCTCGCACTGCTCGTCCGCGACGAACTCCGGGTGCTCGGCGAGGAAACGCTCGACCGCCGCGCGCGGCCCCGGGCCGTCGGTGTCCTCCATCACGAACCAGCTGCCGGGCGTGACCAGGTCGTGGTAGAGCTGCAGCTCGCGGTAGGCGTGCGCCGCGGCGTGATCCGAGTCGGCGATCACGAGCACCGAGGAGGCGCCTGCCGCCGCGTCGTGGACGAGCGCGACGACGTCGTCGCCCGCCGAGTCGCCGTGCACGTACTGCACCCGCGGGTGCGGGGGGCGCACACGCACTTCGAACGGCGCCCGCTCGTAGCCGGTGACGTGGGTCGCGAGCGCAGCGTCGTCGAGGACGTCCACGGTGAGCACCCGGCTCGAGCCCGGCGCCTGCTGCAGGTCGAGCATGTCCGCGAGAAACGTCGCGCTGCCGCCCGCGAACGTGCCCAGCTCGACGACGAGCTCCGGCCGCACCAGCCACAGCAGCTCCTGGTAGATCCAGAGATCGAGCGGGCACTTGAGCGTCGGCACGCCGCGCCAGAACGTCCACCGCCACGTCCCCGAGTCCCAGTAGAGGTCGTGGAACTGCTGCGCGGTCGCGATCACGGGGCCGCCCCGTCTGCGTGCCGGCGGAGCAGCATCATCGACCCGGCGCAGTGGATGCGCTGGTACGGCGCGCCTGCGAGCACGTCGTTCACGAACGCCTGGACGCCCGGATAGTACGGCGCGTAGTCGTGGAACGCGACGAAGCCGCCGGGGACGAGCCAGGGCTCGAAGTGGTGGAAATCGCGCGACACGTTCGAGTAGTCGTGGAGCCCATCGATGAAGAGAAACGCGATCGGCTTGTCCCACTCGGTCTCGTACGAGCGCCGCTGGACCGTGACGACGACGTCACGGACTCCCGCCGCGGCGACGTTCGCCTCGAACCTCGCCAGCGTCGGGGGCGTCGCGCTGAGCCTCCGGTCGACCGCCCCCACCTGCCCGTCGTGCGGGTCGATCGCGTACACCCTGGCCTCGGGCTCGAGCGCCCGGACGACGCTTCCCAGCACGACGGTCGACCGTCCGCAGTAGCTCCCGATCTCGACGATCGCGTGCGGCGCCGGCAGCTCGTCGAGCGCGCGCACCGTCGCCGCGATCAACAGGTCGGCCTCCTCGTCCCAGAGCCAGCCCTCGATCGACCGCATTCGCTCGAGGATCGGCAGGGTCAGCAGGAGCGGTGTCTCCGTGCTCACGGCGCGGCCAGCGTCAGGGCGGGTGCGGCGAGCGCGGCGCGGTAGAGCGGCAGGTCGTCGCCGACGAGCGCCTCGACGTCGTCGACCGGGTACGGGCTCCACAGGCCGTGCTTCGTGTTCTTCGGGCTCGTGTTGTCGCCGTGGATCATGCCGACGTAGAAACGCTCGTCGTCGAGCGCGAGGATCCGCTTGCGCGAGCCGCTCCAGAGCAGGCGGCAGTCGATCGCCCTGCTCGTGTCCGGGAACGGGTTTCGCCGCCAGAAGTCGCGCGTGAAGAGGAGCACGGCGTCGTGCACCCACGGGCGCGAGGTCGCCGGCCATTCGTAGCGCCACGAGGCGCGGGCGACCGGGTCGAGGTAGAGGAGCCGAGTCAGCCCGCAGACGTCGGCGCCGTCGGCGGCGAGCTGCTCGACCTGGTAGCGCAGGCGCCACGGTGCGTACCAGTCGTCGTCGTCCCAGTTGGCGAGCAGGTCACCGCGCGCGGCCTCGCAGCCGAGGTTGCGCTTGGCGCCGATCGTGTGGCGGCGCTCGAGCCGGAGGTGGCGCACGCGCTCGTCGTCCGGCAGCACCGCCTCCAGCGACTCGGGGCCGTCGTCGACGACGATCAGCTCGGCCGCGGGATGGTCCTGGCGCAGGAACGCCGCGACCGCCGCCGGCACGAGGTGCGCGCGGTCGTAGGTCGCCATCACGCACGAGACGAGCGGCGCAGCAGTTCGCACGGGCTTCAGCCGGCGCATGCGCGCGGGCTCCCGGCGCTCGCCCGCGGCGAGCTTCCGCAGCAGGATCATCGAGTCCACCCGCGCGGCGCGCGCGTACGCGCCGGTCCCGAGCAGTTCGTGGACGAACGCCTTCACACCCGGGAAGTAGTCGGCGTAGTCGTGGAACGCGACGTACGCGCCGTCGGCCAGCCACGGCTCGAAGTGGCGGAAGTCGCGCGCGACGCTCGCGTAGTCGTGGAGCCCGTCGACCACGAGGAACGAGATCGGCTGGTTCCACTCCGTCTCCCACGAGCGCTGCCGGAGGGTGACGACGACGTCCGTGAGCCCGGCTCCGGCGACCGTGCGCCGGAAGCGCGCGAGCGTGGGACCGTGCGCCTGCACGCCCTGGTCGAGCGCGCCGACCCGGCCGTCGTGCGGGTCGATCGCGTACACCTGCGCCTCCGCACCGAGCGTGCGCACCACGCTCCCCAGCACGACCGTCCCCTTCCCGCAGAAGCTCCCGACCTCGACGATCGCGTGCGGCGGCGGCAGCTCCGCGAGCGCCCGTCCGAGGCCCGCGACGAGAACGTCCGCCTCGTCGTCGCCGAGCCATCCCTCCACCGCCCGCATCCGCTCGAGGATCGGCAGGGTCAGGAGCAGTCCGGGCGCCTCCGCCTCGACCGGCGACGCGGGGCGCTCGTACCGGTCGAAGCGGTCGCGCACGAGCCGCCGCAGCGGGTGATCCGTGCGCCGGGGCACCGGGTGGACCCAGAAGACGTCCGGCCGCTGCATCGCCGTCTGCGCCTGGCGCGGCGTCGCGAGCACGTTGTAGCGCACGAGGTCGTAGCTGAACGGGCTCTGCACGATCTCGTGCCCGAGGAGGGCGACGAGCGTCGGCAGGACGATCTCCTCCGTCGCCCAGAGCTTCGACCCCGCCAGGACGCGCGCGAGCGCGCGGTCCTCGCCGAACGTGCGCACGAGGTCACGGCACGCGGCGGCGGTGAAGACCGTCGACGGCCAGAACGTCCAGTGCGGGAACTTCGCCTCGCCGTGCTCGAACCGGCGGCAGTACGGCAGCCACCGGTCGCGCTCCCGCCACGCCGTCACGGCCGGAGCGACCTTCGTCCCCTGCGGCTGCGGCCCCGGCGCGTTGCCGAGCATGCCGATCCCGTCGCGGCCGTCGAGAAAGGTCGCGAGCGCCTGCGAGTACCCGGGACGCACGAGGAGCTGGTCGGAGTCGACGATCGTGAGCGTGTCGAACGGCACCTGCTCGAGCGCGAAGCGCATGCAGCCCAGCGCGAACTCGTGCAGCACGCCCCACGAGAGCGGCTTCGGGCTCGGATGCACGAGCGGCTCGCGGCCGTC
>Ga0315273_10012722_pt1 | contig 10801 bp, 7 predicted proteins | sample YL17G02_0_MG_FD_205753 | JGI IMG/M metagenome (GOLD analysis project Ga0315273, IMG submission 205753) | Sediment microbial communities from Yellowstone Lake, YNP, Wyoming, USA - YL17G02_0 | ecosystem: Environmental > Aquatic > Freshwater > Lake > Sediment | place: USA: Wyoming | collected... | reverse complement strand
GGAGCGCAAACGTTTCGAACGTGACGGTTTCCTGCCCGCAGGTGGTGGTCGCGCAGAAGTGGCAGGCGCCGACGACCTGGGGCGGCACCACCTCGTTCTGGTCCGACAGCGACCCGGGCCTCCTAGAGCACATGACGTTCACCGGGTCCGGGCTTGTGGAGGGTAAGCCCATCCTCTGGGGGGCGCCTGGCTCCCTGCCCCCGTTCAACGCGCTCCAGGGCGTGGGCAACACCGCGGCAACGCGGTACGCGGCCGGACCCTTCTTCAACAACGCCTACGTGGCGACCTCAGGGGACGCCACCCTCGACATCCCGGGCGACATGCTCGTCTGCGCCGTGGTGAAGCCTAGCTTCAACCCCGTCGTCGACTTCCACGAAGGCATCATCATGGCCAAGGGGATTCAGTCGAGCAGCGGGTGGGTGCTCATGCAGATGCACGAGAGCTTCTGCTTTCACTACCAGGGCTCCGGGTCCGGCGAACTGATGGCCTTCACCGAGACCGACTTCGCCATGCCGCTGGCTGCAATCTCCGACTATCGCGGTCCGATCAACCCGGCGTATGTGGTGGTTTGCGGAGGCCGGGACGTAGCCGGCGGGCAGATCGTGGTCGTGGCGAACGGCTGGGACTCGCACAACGCGGCCCTGATCCCGGCGAGCGATCCCATGTTCATCTCCACCAGCCGCGCCAGCGTGGGCGGCTACGCCGTGAGCAACCCGGACCACGACTACGGCGGCCGGGTCTACGAGACGGCGGTGTGGAACATCCCGGCGACGCGCGCGAACATCGAGGCGAAGATGGCCCCGATCCTGGGGCTCCTCATGCCCGGCGGCACGTCCGCCGCCAGCTTCACGCGCGACCGGGAGGGGTACTACCCCGGTGCCGGGGCCGCGCCAGCGCCCTACCACACGGCGTGGAAGCACCAGCCCCGGATCGATCCGGCGGGCAAGGGCTTGCTCTTCGGCCTCCAGGCGACAAACCGGGTTCCATACCCCGAGGCGCTGCCATTGTGGACGAGAACTCCTGCGATTGGCCCGGGTTCGCCAACGGTGACGGCGAACAACGCGGCCCCGCCGGGCGACGCTGACATCAACAACGTGGCGCGCATCCTGCTGCCGGCAGGGTCGAACATCTCGGTGCTCCTCGACAACTTCGGGGACCCGGGAGCCGTCCATGGCCAGATCTGGCTGCAGCGCATATCGGTGACGGGGACGCTCACCATCTCCTCCGACACCCCGGGCAGCCCGTCGCCGATTCCCCAGGGCTCCCAGGGCGTCGATCTGGCGGGGTTGACCACCTGGACCCAGGTGCAGATCACCGGTCTGACCACCGACGGGGCCCCGTTGCCCGCCGGGCGCGGCACCCTCTACCTGAACAACAACGGCGGAACGCCCATCGAATTCTACGCATGGGGCGTGGTCCTGACGCAGCTCGGCCGCGACATCGCAGGGGGCGGCACCATCGCGCCCCTGGGGTTCAACCCGGGGCCGACCATCTACAACTCGCTGATCCCGAACCCGCTTCCCACCTCCTACCGGGAGAAACTCCTCCTCCCGCCGGTGACCCTGAGCACGGCCGCGTCCGGCTTCTGCATCGGCGCGGAGGGACAGCCCGCCACCGACATGACGTGGGCGGGTCCTTTCCGCGATCGTCGCACCCTGGTGGAGTGGCTCAGCGGGAGCACGGGCGACAAGGCGAAGATCATGGTCATGGGCCCGGCGAGCAGCAATACGCTTCGCTTCAACGTGCAGAGCGGCGTGACGACCGGGACCATCGACGTGGCCCTGCCCGCGAACCTCCTCGTGAACACGTCCGCCCGGATCAAGGGTTGCGTCGCCGCGAACGGTGACATGGCGCTCTACGTGAACGACATCGCGGCGGGCACGCAGCCGCTCGGGGCGGTCACGCCCGACCTCTCTGGCGGCTCCCTCTCGGTCGGCAGCGACCACAGCGGAACCGAGCCCTGGCATGGGTACGTGAAAGCGGCGGTGGCTTGCAGGAACGGTGCTCCCCCCGTTGCTGCCTGCCAGTGACCGAGAGGGCGGGGCCGCCGGTACCGTAATGTCACGACGCGATGGGGCGGAGGACGCCCCGCCCCATCATGCTGTCGCGCCGGGTCCTCGCCCGACGCGACAGTCGAACTGGGACCGGCTGCGAGTACTCTCGTTCCTCGACATCGCGTCGTTCCACATGTCCGGGGAGTACCTGCTCCTCGGCACCGGTCTGCCCATCTTCCTCCTCCTCCGCTTCGCGCTCGCGTCTCGCCTCCCCACGCCGGAGCCGACGCGGAAGTTCATTCGCGTGAGGGTGGAGAAGCTGCTCGTCCCCTGGGCTGTCTGGTCGCTCTTCTTCGGGGCGATCGGCCTCGTCATCGGCCTGCGCCACGGCATCCCGGTCCGGGAGATGGTCGATCCCTACATGATCCTGTACGGGCCGACGCTCCACCTCTGGTTCCTGCCCTTCGCCGCTGTCGTGGGGATCGCCGTCCACTTCATCGACGTCGCTACCCAGAAGGTCTCCACGCGCCCGTTCCTAGTGGCCTGCGGGGTGGCCGGGTTCGCCACGATCTGGCTCACTCAGGCCTCCATCGAGCACCTCGGCGTGCCTTTTCGGCAGTGGGCGTTCGGTCTGCCGGCCCTGCCACTCGGGCTCGGCCTGGGGCGGATCCTGGCACGCCCCTGGGCCGACGTGCGGGGGGTCTGGCTGGCGATCCTGGCCATCTGCCTGGCGACGGTGGGGTTCCTCCTCTTCCGGCGGGCTCCCGGCACCCCGCTCGTCACAGAGCCCTTGCGCTACGCGCTGGCAATGACCCTCGTCGCGGGCGGAGCCCTGCTGCCGAACGTGCCTGGGCGGTGGACGAGCCGGGTCACGCCTCTGCTCCTGGGTGGCTACCTCCTTCAGGAGCCTCTCTACTCGCAGACGCTGAGTCGCCTCGAGAGGATGGCGGGGGTCGAGCTCCCCGCTGTCGTGCTCGTGCTTGTGGCGGTGCCCCCGACGCTGCTGCTCGTGGCAGCCTTGCGACGGACGCGGCTGCGCGCGATCCTCTAACTTGAGGGCGCCCGAGGCGCCCCGGGACCGGTCTCAGGTGGCGGGGCCTGCGGCCGCTCGCTTCCGGGCGACGAAGTCCACGATCCGCCCGATGGTCTCGAGGTTGGCCGGGATCATCTCTTGGTCCATGACGCGGACGCCAAGCTCGGATTCGAGGAAGGCGATCACCTCGAGCATGCCGGTGGAGTCCACCAGACCGCTGTTGATGAGCGAGGTGTCGTCCGCGAGATCCGACGGATCGGCCACGTAGAAGTTGTCGACGACGAACTGCCTCATGCGATCTCGAGTTTCCAGCGCTACCTCCTCCAGCTGGCGGCGGGTCACGTCCGCGACGGCGCCTTGCTGCCTGCTCATATCACGCTCCGGTCCGGTGTGGCCGGGGCGCGGTCCTGGCGGGAGCCAGGGACGGCCTCGCGGTCCACCCATGTCTTGAAGGGTAGGTCCGGGCGGCGCACCGGCGTCGCCCGGACGAGCTGGGCGTGAAGGAGGCCCGTCGACAGCACCCCCACCAGCGCCATGTTGTCGGCGTTGGAGAACTGCGTTCCTCCGCCGGTGGCCTGACACTTATTCCAGAGCCGCTCGACGGTGCGGGGCTCGAAGACCCCCGCGTCCGCCACGGCCCGCTCGTCGAGCACCTCGGCGATCCAGTCCGGAGAACCCGGCCCCACGAACGATTGCGCGTCGGGTGCCCGGTAGGGCTGCTTGGTACGGCGCAGCACCTCTTCGGGCACGAGCCCCGTCGCGGCGCGCTTCAGGACGTGCTTCTCGTCGAGCCCTCGAAGCTTGAAGCGGGCGGGGAGCGAGTTCGCGAGCTCCACCACGTCCGCGTCGAGATAGGGGAAGCGCCCCTCCACCGAGTGCGCCATCAGCATCCGGTCGCCCTGCGAGGAGAGCAGGTAACCGGAGAGGAGGGTGCGCGTCTCCAGGTACTGGTCCTGGGCGAGGGGGACCCAGGAGGAGAACTCCGCGGGCAGCGAGCCGAGCAGCTGGGCGATCACGTCGACCCGTTCCAGCGACCGGCGCAGGTCGCCGGTGAAGAGCCGCTGCAGCGCTGCGGCGGCCTGCCAGCGCGTCCGGTGGGCGAAGCCCGGCGCGGCGAACTCGGCGCGGTCCCTTCCGAAGAACTCCCGCGCCATCGCCTGCTGGGCCACCGGCGAGCGGGCCAGATAGGGGTAGAGCCGCTCCAGGAGGCGGGGCCGCAGCACCGAGCCGGGCTGGCGGCCCCAGAAGCGACGGACCTTGCCCTCCCGGAAGAGGTCGTAGCCGGCGAACATCTCGTCGGCGCCCTCGCCGGTCAGCACCACCTTGATGCCCGCGTCGCGCACCAGGCGTGAAAGGAGGAAGAGCGGCGCCGGCGCGGTCCTGAGCAGGGGCCGCTCCGCGAAGGCCACCACCTCGGGGAAGCACGCGGCGATGTCGCCGCGCCGCACCAGCACCTCGCGGTGGTCGCTGCCCACGCGCGCCGCCACGGCGCGCTGGTAGGGGGTCTCGTCGAACTCCGCGTCGTCGAAGCGGAGGGAGAAGGTGCAGAACTTGTCCCCCTTCACCCTTCGTCCGAGCGCGGCGATGATCGAGCTGTCGAGGCCGCCGGAGAGGTAGCTCCCCACCGGCACGTCGGCGCGCAGCATGCGAAGGCGAACCGCCTGCTCCAGCGCGGCGCCGACGCGCTCCACCGCCTCCGGCAGCGATCCCGTGAAGCCGCTCCCGGCGCCCACCGGGTAGCGCGGCGTCCAGAAGGCCCGGTCCACGGTGCCGCTGCGGGAGACGCGCCGGACGTGGCCCGGCTCCAGTTCCGTGATCCCCTGGAAGACGGAGCGAGGAGGAATCACGGTCCAGAAGGTGAAAGTCTCCGCCAGGCCGACCGGGTCGAGGGCGCGGGGGATGGAGGGATCGCCTGCGAAGAGCGCCTTCACCTCGCTAGCGAACCACAGCCGCCCCCCGTGCTCGCAGAGGTAGACGGGGCGGACGCCGAGGCGGTCCCGGGCCAGCACCAGCTCCTCCCCCCGCGCGTCCCAGAGCGCGATGGCGAACTGCCCGTTAAAGCGCTCGAACGCCTGCTCCCCCCAGGCCTCCCAGGCGTGCACCACCACCTCGGTGTCGCTCCGGGTGCGGAAGCGGTGCCCCAGCGCCACCAGTTCTTCGCGCAGCTCCAGGTAGTTGAAGACCTCGCCGTTGAAGACCACCCACAGCGAGCCGTCCTCGTTCGACATCGGCTGCTGCCCGCTCACGAGGTCGATGATGGACAGCCGGGCGTGGCCCAGCCCTGCGCGGCGGTCGCGGTAGAGGCCGAACTCGTCGGGCCCCCGGTGGCGCAACGCCCCGACCATGGCCTCGAGGGACCGGAGGGAAGGCGGGGGCGTCTCCGGTCGGAGCGCGACCACGCCGGCGATGCCGCACATGCCTAGATCTCCCGCTCCGGCTCCACCGGGAGCGGCGCCTGGTGCAGGTACCGGCTCACGCGTCGCTTTGCCTCGATGTCGCGGTAGACGCGCTCCACCTGCTCCACGGTGAGCCCCAGGACCGGGGCGACCTCCGCCGAGGGCGTGCCGTGGTTGTGCGCCCACAGGCAGAGGTCCATCTCCCGGTAGGGCAGCGCAAAGTAGAACTCCTCCTGACTCTGCGCCAGCGAGAAGGTGTCGGTGGTGGGCGGCCGGGACCGGATCTCGGCCGGAACGCCCATGTACTCCGCGAGCGCGTACACCTGGGTCTTGTAGAGGTGGGCGATGGGCTTGAAGTCGGCGGCCCCGTCCCCCTGCTTGACGAAGAAACCCTGGTCGTACTCGAGCAGGTTCGGCGTTCCCGCGACCGCGTAGTTGAGGCGGTCGGCGTGGTAGTACTCCATCGTCTTGCGCGTGCGCTGCTTGAAGTTCGTGGCCGCCACCATCTGTAGATAGGCTGCCAGAGGCATTCGCACCGTGCGCTGGTTCCCCGCCGGGTCGGCCGCGGTGAGCGAGGTGATGTTGAGCCGGTCGCCGTCGAGGAGCGAGGGGATCGAGAGCTTGCACTTCCACCCCTCGCCGTACTCCGGAATGAGCATGCGGATGGCCTCGAGCTGGCGCTCGTAGCACCCCAGGCCCGCCAGCGCCGGGGTGATGTCCTCGACGACGTGCCGGATGCCGAGGTGGGCTGCCAGCATCTGGCCGAGCCGCAGGGCGTCGCTCGACGAGTCGCGCTCGGGCATGAGCAGCCCCAGCACCCGCTCCGCCCCGAGTGCCCGCGCGCAGAGCGCCGCCACCACCGAGCTGTCGATACCCCCCGACATGCCGAGCACGGCGCCCCGCCGCCTCAGCGTGCCGAGGACGCTTTCCCGGATGGAGAGCTCGATGTGGTTGGCGACGCGTGCCGGGTCGATCCGAAGCGAGTCTCTAGAGAACATGGCGTTCACGAATCCCTGAGTATTGCACCGGCGGTCATCGGCCGCCGGTCCCGCGATCGCGGGGGTGGGTGGAGGTGGTTGCCGGGCGTCAGCTACCCTTGTAATCGATAACGTTGCTGCGCCGGCCCGCCAGCGCCAGCAGAGCATACTGCGCGGCCCCCTGGAACTCGGGGAACTTGGCGAGGAGCAGGAACGCCGCAAGCGTCCTCGCGTCGGCCGCATTACGCCCCCGTCGGCGCTCCCAACGGTAGATCCGGCCGAACTGGATGGCGTAGGCGGCGAGCATCGCCGCCAGGGATGCGCCTTGGGTGGCGGGGAGGAGCAGGAGTCCGCCGAGGGGCAGCGCGGCACCCCAGAAGACCAGGCTCCGCGTCTCGCGCACCCAGTGGCGTTCGGGGGTGCGGCCGTGCCGTGCCGCTCCCTCCGCGAAGGCATGGCCGGCCCGCACCGAACGGCGCCACCACTGCCCGAAGCGCGTCATTGCCGCGTCGTGGACGGTCATCTCCACGGCGAGCCGGAGGACGCGGTGGCCCCGCTGGCGCAGGCGGAGGCAAAGGTCCGGCTCCTCTCCGGCGATGAGACTCTCGTCGTATCCGCCCACGTCGGCAAGCGCCGGAATGCGCATCATGGCGTCCCCGCCACAGGCGAGCGCTTCGCCGACGAGTGTGTCCCACTCCAAGTCGCAGAGCCGGTTGTAGATGGTGGCGTCCGGGTGGCGTTCCCTGCGGCGACCGCACACCACAGCCACGCCCGAATCGGAGGCCAGTGCCGCAACGGCGGCGGCCATCCACCCCGGCGCGACCTCGCAGTCGCCGTCCACGAACTGGACGAGCTCCACGGCCGAGTCGAGTGCCCGCAGACGCTCGAGCCCGGCGTTTCGCGCCCGCGCCGCGGTGAACGGCCGCGACATGTCGAGGTCGATGACCGTCGCCCCCAGGGCACGCGCGAGGGCTGCGCTGCCGTCGGAGGAGCCGGAGTCGACGTAGACCACGCGATCCGCCAGGGGAATCGTTGACTCCAGGCAGCGGCGCAGTCGCTCGCCCTCGTTCCGCCCGATGGCGACGACGCCGACGCGTCCGGTCTGGTCCCTGACCATCACCAGTCGAAACCCCGCACGAAGACGCTGTTCCGCGCGAAGTCCAGCAGCATCCGCTCCGGGACTTCCTCGACCTTGCCTTTGACCGCGCGTCGCAGGCCGCGCCCCAGGCTGCCGACGACGCGCCCGGCGAGCCAGGAGGCGTCGGCCGCGGCGGTCCGGGCGGGGCCGTAGTTCTTGAGGAAGAAGCGGCGCCGCGAGTCGAACCAGTACCGAGGCATCCGCCGACGGGCATTCCGAGCATCCGTCACGCCGGTGGCCTGCCCCTCCAGGTGCACGACGCGGCTGCGGGGCTCGTGCCAGCACGTGAAGCCGGCTCGGGCCGCACGGAGGCAGAGGTCGACCTCCTCGAAGTACAGGAAGTACTCCTCGTCAAGCAGTCCCACCTCCTCCAGAACCCGGCGCCGCACGAGCAGGCTTGCCCCGGCCACCCAGTCGCACGGGTGGGGCACGTCGGAGGGGGGGAAGGAGATGGCCCATCGATTCACCAGGCGGGTGACGGGGCCGAGGGAGATCGACCGTTCCAGCTCGCTTCCCGCCGAGGGGAAGCGGAAGGCGGACCTCTGAAGGGTGCCGTCAGGGTTCTCCAGGCGGCTGCCCACGATCCCGATGTGGGGGTCGCTCTCCAGGCGGGCGACGAGCGCGGCGAGCGCTCCCGGGAGGACGAAGGCGTCCGGGTTGAGCAGCAGGAACGCCTCGTGGCCACCCTCGGCGAGGAGCGCGCGGAGCGCAACGTTGTTCCCAGCAGAGAACCCGCCGTTGCGGGGCGAAGGCATGAAACGAGCCCAGCCGCCGAACCCCTGCTCCTCGATGAAGCTCGCCAGCTTCTCTGCCGACCCGTCGTGCGAGTCGTTGTCCACGACAAGGGCGCAGCTGGCGGGCAGCGCCGCGATCTCGGGCGCCAGGCTCGCCAGGCTCTTGCAGGCGAGGTCAGCCGTTCGATAATTCACGATGATGACGGCGAGGCGCGTCATGATGGCTTTCAATTATGTCACCGCCGCGCCCGCGCGCTGGTCCCACGAAAGGGGGGCATCCATGGCGTGGGACCTGAGCCATATTGGAGGGCGGTCGACCCTAGGGAGGCGCGGAATGTCGGGGACGAATCTCCTGGCGAGAGCGATGCTCGGGCTCGCGGCCACGACGGGAATGGGCATGGTCACGGAAGCGCGAGCCACGGAAGGCGATGCCAGGCTGCAGGCCGAGCTGGGCACGGTCTCCCAGCGCCGGATCTTCTTCGGGCACCAGTCGGTGGGCTGGAACATCCTGGATGGCTTGAAGAAGCTCGCGGCGCGCGAGGGCGTCCCGCTGCGCATCGTCGAGGTCACCGGCCCGCTCTCAGTCGCGCCCGGGACCTTCGCGCACGGTGCCGTGGATGAGAACGGTAAGCCGGGCAGGAAGCTGGAGGGCTTTTCGCGAGCCATGGCGTCGGGACCGGCCTCGCCGGTGGAGATCTCCTTCGTGAAGTTCTGCTACGTCGACTTCGGAGTCGACACCGACGCGGCGCATCTCTTCGCCCTGTACCAAGCGACCCTCGCCGACCTGAAGCCGCGGAATCCCGGCACCACATTCGTGCACGTCACCACCCCGCTGACCACCGTCCAGGAAGGCCCGAAGGCGCTCGCGAAGCGCCTTCTGGGCCGGGCCCCCGGCGGCGTGCGGGAGAACGCCCGCCGGGAGGAGTACAACGCCCTGCTGCGCCAGGCCTACCTGGGCCGCGAGCCGGTATTCGATCTCGCCGCGCTGGAGTCGACCCGGTCCGACGGGTCGAGGGTCACCGCGGAGTGGAGCGGGCGCGCCATCCCCGTGCTGGCCGCCGAGTACAGCGAAGACGGTGGCCACCTGAACGAGGCGGGGCGCCTGCGGGCGGCGCGAGAGCTCGTGGCGGTGCTCGCAAGGATTCCCACGCCCGCCCCGGCTCCGGGGCGCTGAGCTCGCCCCCTCGAGCCTTCAGGAGAGAGACAGCGTGCAATCGGGCTTCGTCCACGACTGGCTGTTCTTCCATGCCCGGGAGCGACCCGACGCGCCGGCCGTGGCGACCCCGAACACCCGGCTCAGCTACTCCGAGCTCGCCGAGCGCGTTCGGGCCTTCGCGGCCCAGCTCGCCGCCGGCGGGGTGCGCTCCGGCGACCGCGTCCTCCTCGCACTGCCGAACACGCCGGCTACCGTCGTCGCCGGACTGGCGATCCACGCACTGGGCGGGACGGCCGTCGAGGTGAACCGAGAATGGGGGAAGGAGGCCCTCGCCGACATCCTGGCGCGGACGGGTGTGCGGACCGCGGTCGTGTGGGGACGCGACGCCCGCACCTGGGGCCAGGTGACCGCCCTGCGCCCGCTCGCCCGGCTCTGGGTGGTGCACCCGGTGCCGCTGCCGGAAGCACTGAAGGCCGCGCTCTTCGGGGCCGAGGCCTCTCTGTTGCTCGAGGACGGCCGGGTCGATCCGTCTCTCGCACCGGCGCCGGAGCCGCCCACCCCGGCGCTCCACCCCGAGGCGCCGGCCCTGATCCTCTACACGTCGGGCAGCACGGGACGGCCGCGCGGGGTCGTCCAGACCTTCCGGAACGTGGACGCGAACACCCGCTCGATCGTCGACTACCTCGGCCTTGGACCCAGCGACCGTGCGCTGCTGGTCCTCCCGCTCTACTACTGCTACGGGCGCAGTGTTCTGCAGACCCACCTCCATGCCGGCGGCTCCCTCTACCTCGACAACCGCTTCGCGTTCCCGCGGGTGGTGCTCGAGGCCCTCGGCTCGGAGGAGTGCACCGGCTTCGCCGGGGTCCCGCTCACCTACGAGATCATCCGCCGGCAAGTCGACGTTGGAACCATCTCCTTGCCGCGGCTCCGCTACCTCACCCAGGCCGGCGGCGCCATGGCACCGGCCACCATCGCCTGGGTGCGCCAGGCCTTCCGTCCGGCTCGGCTCTTCGTCATGTACGGCCAGACCGAGGCCACGGCGCGTCTCTCCTTTCTTCCCCCCGAGCGCGCCGGGGACAAGGAGGGTTCCATCGGGCAGCCCATCCCGGGCGTCGAGCTGAGGGTGGTGAACGAATCGGGAAGGGCGCTGGCCAACGGGGAGACGGGCCATCTCGTCGCCCGAGGGGACAACGTCACGCTCGGCTATCTCGACGAGCCCGAGGAGACGGCGGCCATCCTTCACGACGGCTGGCTCTGGACCGGCGACCTTGCCTACCGCGACGAGGACGGCTTCTTCTTCCACCAGGGTCGGTCGACGGAGATCCTCAAGATCGGCGGGCACCGGGTGAGCCCGGTCGAGATCGAACACGTCC
>Ga0315273_10012721_pt1 | contig 10801 bp, 21 predicted proteins | sample YL17G02_0_MG_FD_205753 | JGI IMG/M metagenome (GOLD analysis project Ga0315273, IMG submission 205753) | Sediment microbial communities from Yellowstone Lake, YNP, Wyoming, USA - YL17G02_0 | ecosystem: Environmental > Aquatic > Freshwater > Lake > Sediment | place: USA: Wyoming | collected... | reverse complement strand
AAGGTTGGTGAGGTGTTTGTCTCCACGATCTCCCTGAATGCCCTGGCGGTGAAGCTTTTTGACCCACTGATTCGGGGGTTGGAAAGGGCCTTTGGTGGGACCGGGGTGGCGGCCGCTGATTCGGAGGGGATGAAGTACGAGACGATCGTGTTCGCCCTGGATGAGGACGGGGAGCCGGATATGGGCGTGGAGGTGGAGCACGCTCACTATATGAGCGAGGAGGACGCCAGGGTGGGCCACCGGCTGCTGGTTGAGAAGTACCTCGTGGAACCCACCGATGAGGAGGTGACGAGGGCAGGCCCGGTCGCGGATCAGCCGGGGTCGCTAGGTGAGAACGACTGGAGGCTGTAGAGATGGCGAGGGAAAACGATAGGAAGTGGTGCCACCTGATTTCTTCGGAAACCGAGCTGGTTCTGTGTGGGTTGAATCGTGTCCGATCATACGTTTACGAGGACACCTCACATGTGGATGAGATGTTCAACTGCTCGGCGGGCTGCGGCCTGAAGAGGTGTCAGTTCTGTCAGCAGATCGCGTTGAAAAACGCGGGGAGGGAGTTGGGATGTTGAGCAAGGAGGCACAGGATCTTCTGATCCGGGCGAGGGCGATCATCGCCCAGCGCTATGGCTGGTCGAGATCGAACTGGATCACAAGGAGAGGCCCAAACAAGGTGGCGTGTTGTGCGAGTGGCGCAATACTTCTCGCCAGCGATGAAAACTCGAGGGGGAGAGAAGATCGCTGCCGGTTCAACACCGATCCGGTGGCGGGAGAGGCGCTCAAAGCCCTGGCCGAGGCGATCCCCGAAGATCAGATCATAGTTGGCCTGCTCACTCCAATCAATTCCTCGTTCCCAGTTCCAGCTCGCCTGAGAGCCGAGGCCAAGGTGATCGAGTTCAATGACTCCTCCAACGACAAGAGGAGAGTGCTGAGGGCTTTCGACCGTGCGATCGGGAAGGGAGAGAGATGAGCGCGAGCAAGAGGGAGTTGAAGGAAGCGATCAGAGAGGCAGAGGCCGTCGCCGCACATACCTGCGCCTCACATACCGAACTCGAAAGGAGGCTGTTCAACGCCCTCATCCGAGCCAGGGATGCAGAGGCCAAGCTCCGGGCAGTCAGGGTCTTTGCATCCTACCGACCAGTGGAGAAACGAGACCTGGACTGGTTGGAGGAATCGCTGAGAGAGATGCTCAGTCAAGTCAATGGGAAGGAGGATTTGCTGCTGACCCCTGACGAGCCAGTGGAAGGAATGCAAGGACTTGACTCTGACACCGCCCGGCTGATCGAGGAACTGCGGCAATGGGGGCGTGATCGTAACGCGATTTACTCAGGGACACTGGCGTTACGCGCGGCCGATGCTCTGGCGGCTGCGGAAGAACGCGCAGGCCAGGAGGTGCGCGCACCAGCGCACCGACACCCGAGGTGAGTTCGTGACCAACAAGGAACTCATAGAGGTCCTCAGCGACTTCCCAGAAACGCACGGCTGGCGCTATCAGAGCGTCATCTTCACGGCAACCGAGGAGGCCCAGGTATGACCATCGAGCCGAGGTTCGTCTACTACACGGCCAAGAGTCAGAACGAGGCGGCGCGCATCGTTCAAGAGCTGATCGAACGCTCGCTGTATTTCAGCGTTCAGCCGTTTCCCGACGACGAGTGGAGCATTCAGACTCGGGACGAGGCAGGCATCCCTCCCGAGTTCAAGGTCAAAGTCAACGAGGAGGACCAGACATGACCATCGAGCAGGCGATCAATTGCGTCGAAAAGATCCTGCGGGACGCCACAGCCGAGGTGCTATTCGACACAGGATACGACGAAGAACCTGTCATCCTGATCGGAGGAGCAGCCTACAACCCCAAAGCAGACAAGGAGGACGAAAAAGGAGTGATCAGACCAGGAATCTACCTAACACCGTAACCCCACGGGGCGAGGCGAGGACTAAACATCCCGCCTCGCCCCCTTTTTTTGCCCAAAATGAGGGCCGTACAGGCCGTTCTACGCGCGGGCGCGCGTTGGAAACGCCCCTCCTCTAGAGGCATTTGCCTGTGGATAACCTGTGGATAACTGTGAGGCTTGCCTCAAACTAGCCCTCCAGAGGGCCTCTTTTGGCATCCAGACCCCTTGTGACATTACTTAGTGACATGGAGGAAAGCCAAAAGCCTCCCCCAGCGCGGGGTTTGGTAGAGGCTTGTGACAGTAGTTTGTGACAGAGAGGTACGTGCCTGACGCACACGAGCCTGACGCTCTAGAGGCATCTGGAGGCAGGTTATCCACAGGGGCGTGCGCTGTGCGGTGCCCGTGCTACAATACTTCTAGAGGTCGCGGGGGAATAGTCCGCCGCACCCAACCGAAAGGTGGCAGAAATGCCCGCACCAAAAGTGGTCCCGTTCGCACCCCGGACCGCGGTAACCCGCGCCAAGTCAGGGACGGCGGACCCCGCAATCGTGGCGGCGCTCGCCGGGTGGATCAAGGAGAACGCGGACATGACGACGGTCCTGTGGGTCCCGATCACACTAGCCGACCCTGGAACCGTTCTCGTGTTCGATGGTTCCGACTCGCGCGGCATGAACTACCGCGATGACTACGCAACGGCGATCACAAAGGAGCTGGGGGAAGGATGGAAGATCGGCGCGGCAAAGATCACCGACCGCCGCGCATTTCTGGCGGACGAGAATCTGGCCGAGGACGCCGAACCGGTCGGCGTCCGCATCGTGGCGATGCCTCCGGCGGACGAGTCCTAATGCCCGGCTGGACCGAGCCGAATCTCACTAAGTCCGATTCGGGTTGGAGGTCCTACCGTCACCGGGTAGCACGCACCCTCTACTCGACGCGGAGTAATGCGGCCCGCAAGCGCCCGGCCGTGTTCCTCGCCGAAAGCCGCAAGGTACGGGGCAATCGGGAGGTCTAGAGAGGAGGGTACGTTAGGGGGAGGTCCTCGGACCTCCCCCTTTTTTTGGTCCAATGCAGAGGTATCTAGAGGTATCTCGACCCCCGGAGGGTCGGTCAGTGGTCGGAGGAGTCTGGAGGCCTTGAGAGGGGTGGGGGTGTAGATCCTCCAGAATCTGTGTGTGTCTCTAACGTACACACACGGGGGTGTGTGATACGCTCGTGTGTACCACGGCCCGGACTGATGGATGCCTTGGGCACAGGGCGTTCTGGGGGATGGTGCGGTGGTTCGGACCCTAGGGGGCACGGTGGGGCCGGTGAACCGCTCGGGCTAAATGTGGAGGCGGGTTCGAGTGCTGATACAACCCAAGCGGCCCGGTCTTATCGTGCTGCCCAGTGGCCTGGTTTCGGCTGGGTGATCAGACCTCGACGGGTTAGGTTTCGTGCCGCTGACCAGATTTTTGAGCTTGGTAGGCCGGTCGAGTCTGCGAGGTACCAGGTGGGGACGGGGCCGTTGTTTTTGCGGAGGATTTCTAGGATTTGGCGGGAGTGTTTGCCGAGGCCTTTTTCTCCGGTGCGGCTGTGGTGGCCGACGCGGGGGCGGGGGAAGCCTGCGGCTTCGATTGCGTCGGCCCAGGAGCCGAAGGGGTTGTTGTTGTTGCGGTACTTGTAGACGCTGCTGAAGCCGGGGGTGTCGAATAGCCCTTGATTGTCTTGATGGAGTTGGGGGCTGAGGAAGTCGGGGATCGAGCGGGGTGGTTGCCCGTAGAGGGCTGCGTAGCGTTGGATGGATTCGATGATCCGCTCGCGGGTCCAGTAGCGGTTGTCTTTGGCTGCTTGGGTTGAGCAGCGCTGGCAGAGTTTGGGGGCATCGGGACCTAGACCATTTGAGCCGTCCATCAGGGTGCCGCACTGGGGACAGGGCTTTTGGTATCGCTTTCGCCGCTCGCGGTTTTTTTCTCCTGTGGGGTCGTTGATGATCGAGGCGATGTAGGAGCGGCTGTAGCCGAGAGCGTTTGCGATCTGGGTGCCGTTCATTCCGTCCGAGTGGAGGTTTTGTACGTGTTGAGCGAGGCGCTCGTTCACTTGTAGTCCGAAGGCCGCATGATCTCCGCGTCGAAGCGGTAGCAGTTCGGCAAGGACGGCCCCTGCTGCGGCCCATAGTTCGGCTGGCCCGCCCAGAGAGCCGGTGAAACCTTGTCGCATCCCCAGTACCGTTTGAGCGCATCAACCCACGCCTCTCCCGCATTAGGCAGCGGCGCGGCAGCCCCGTACAGCATCACCACGACCTCGACGTGGGCGGCGGCGAACACCCCGGCCGGGTAGTCCTTGAACGGATAGATACAGACCCAGAGTGGGAAGTCCTCACCGAGAACCTCGCGGGCGGTCACGAGGAAATCCTCCATCTGCATGTAGACGTGCTCCTCGAAGTCGTGAAACTCGTCGCCCCACGGGCCGTCGTAGAACCAGCCGTCCTCCAAGTCCATCCCGTACGACGTCAAGCCGAGCCGGTCAATCTGCGCTTTCGCCGCCGACAGGACCGCACGATGGTCGTCGCCGGGCTGATGAACACCCCAGCCGTGATCGAACAACTGCTTTACGGCTGGGAACGGCTCAGGCGCATCCGCGTTCTCGAGGTAGTCGCCCTTCCGGCTATCAACCACCTTGAGCGCACCCTGATAGCCGTGCTTGAGCCACTCAGGCTCGGTACGCCAATCCGCGACGAAGATCCTGTTGCCGCTCATTCCGGGTACCCGGACAGGGCAGCGCGGGCGATTGCGGCATCGTCGTCGCACCCGTTTCTTTCGATCTTCCGTAGCGCCGCCTCTAGCTCCTTGACGCGAGCCTCCGAGTTGTCAGCACGTCGCGCCTCGTCCTCGGCCTGCAATTCCCAATTACCGTGCTGCACCTTCTCGTTGCGGAGTTCCTGCGTTAGCTCCTTGACGCGAGCCTCGGCAGCCTCCAAAGCGCACACGTAGCAGGGCACGTCTGAGTCCACGATCTCGGAGGTATGGGCCGCGCAGACCGAGACGTTGTTGTTCCAGTACGTCAGGTCATCGCGGTCCAACTCGCACGCGGCCGCTTTCTGCGCTCGCACCGTAGCGTTGTGGATCAGATCAGACAAGGTGAATCGCGTCCTCTCCGTGCGGCAAGCCACAGGCGCTTCCCTTCGGGATGTGCCACGCGTCGAAGTAGCCGCCGAATGTCCCGTAGAAGCATCCGCTGGGGTGATCGCAGACGGACGACCACTCGCCGCAGTCACGGCACATCATCTCGGTGTCGTTCTGCACCGTGTTCGTACTGCGGCAGCGATGACAGGTAGTCAACTCGGGCACGACTTCGATCTCTTCGCGGCGCTCAGCGTCCATCACTCCTCCTTTTCGGGGGTCGCCTGCGGGGCAGGGGGCGGGGAAAGAGCGGCGAGAGTCAAGGTGTCAGGGGCAGCCGGGGAATCCAACAGGACGGTCACGCGCGCGTTTCCTTCCCGGCCAAGTAGGCGCGGGCGATCTTCGCCATCTCTAGCGGCTTGGCGACCTTGCCCCGATAGGCCGCTATCTCCTGTAGTACCTGCTCGGCAGCCTCGATCTTCGCTTCATACGCCATCACCTGTCCTACCCAGGCTTCCTCAACTCTGTCGGCGCGTTCTTCCGCATCCGCCAGAGCAGCCAGCGGCACGCGCATGAAGTTCGGCGTCGGTCGCGTCGAAACTCGGATCTTCTAGCACGAGGGACGCCTGTCGCAGCTCCTCGATCAGCCGGGCGGTGTCAGAGTCAGGCATCCGGTGTCTCCCCGGAGAGAGCAGCGCGGGCGAACCTCTCGGCCTCGAGGAAGGCGTCTACCGCGAGCTTGGCGCTCTCTACGTCATCGGAGTTCTCGGCCTCCCACACCTGGGAGATCCAGAGCGCGAACTGAACCAGCTTGTCTCGTTCGGCTGCTTCCGCAGCCGCCAGAGCATCGCGTAGCATCTCGACCTCGGCCTCTGTTCGATGGAGCGCGACGAAATACTCGTCCTCCGACCAGCCGCGTATGAGTTCATGTTCCGCATCCGCCAGAGCAGCAGCGAGGAAGCGAACATCGGCAACGAGTACGCCTATCGTGGGCGCATAGCACTCTTGCGGGTCGCAGCACTCGAAGCCGGGTATCTTCGCCTCGGCCTCATCAGCCCGTGCGCGCAGTTCCTCGATGAGAGGCTTTTCACCCGGCGACTGCGAAGCGGTCGTCGCCCCGTGCTTCGGGCACGGCCTTTCCGTCAGCTTAACGGCACCACACTTCGCGCACCTAGCCATTCGTCGCTCCCTTCAGCTTCTCCAACTCGATCTGGTTCTCCTCCGACAGACACCTTGAACAAGTCGCATCCCCCCGCAGCACCCCATCCTCAAAGCGGAGGTTCTCCAACGAGCCACCCTCATCGCTGAGCGCCTCGTGCCCACAGACCACACAGGTTTCGATCTCAACCTCGGTCACCATCTCACAGACCGGCTGCCCGTCAATCTGTTGGCGCATCCAGTTCTCCCCCATCAGTTTGATCGGTAGCTTCATCACTCACCACCCCGATCGTTTTCAGGACCTGGACGTAGGCATGGGCCAGGGAGGCCCCGTGAATGGTTTGCATGTGCTCACAGAAGACATTGAAGTCAGCAGCAACACTAAATCCTTGGCTTCTAGCCCGCTCACAAAATCTGAGGTCCTCGCCGGTTTCAATGACTCCATCCCGGTCCGTTTTGAAATCAAATGGTTTTTTGACCTTTGCAAAGACGCGACGGTTGACGGCGATGCAGCCGCCTCCGACTCCATCGCATTCAAGAATGCCGGTCGAGTCATAGACTTCTTTGCGGACTTCATATTTCCCCTTCTCTTTGTTGAACCAAAACACATTCGGCATGTGAATAGTGCCGGGCCTCACAATCATGCACGGGGCACCCACAATGTCATACTGATCGCAGGATTGCAGGATGGAAAGAAAGTTCTCCGGAACGATTACATCATCGTCAATCATTATCAGCAGTTCTTTGTCCTTCATCCCCAGGAACTCCCGCACGATCTGATTTCTGACTGAGCTAACAGAGGCGTTTCCCTGAATGAAATGCACATGCAAAGGCTGGCCGTAATCGTTCATCGCCGTGAACACCTGTAGGACCAGCGCCTCCATCGTCTCGTAGTGCAGGGTGCCCCTGGTCGGAACAAAGATCACGCAGTCTTTGGGTTCGAGGCTCACGAATAGGTGTCCGGCTCGGGTGAGGCCACAAGCTGCTTCTGCTGCTTCCCGGCGAAGCTGAGGTTCCCCTCACCGTCATCATCGAGGTTCGTCTCCAACACAACACGGGTCGTGAGCCGGGTCAGCTTGATCGACTGATCGCGGAATCCGTTTACTCCCAGGAAGCAGGCAAGCTGATTACCCTGGCCGCTGCCCTTGTAGATCCGCAACGCGGTACGGCGAAGCTCCTGCGGGCGGCGGGCGGCAAAGGCATCACCAGGATCATTGCTCTGGCCGGGGTTGAAGTACCCGAACGTCATTCGGCAGCCAGCCGGGAGCGTAACCACGAAATCCCCCTTCGAGTCGTACACACGCACGGTGCGATCCTCATCACCTGCGGCCAGCTCCTCAACGATCACTTCGTCCTTCTTCTTGATCATCGTGTCTCCTCTCAGAACCCCATTTTCGGGGACGGGCGCTTGCAGCTTCGATGCGCAGCCCACGGCTCGATCGTCCAGTAGTTCTCCCCGCAGTCATCACAGGTGTTCGGGTAGCGGGTCGCGTGGAGCGGCAGCCCCGGCGGGTAGAAGTCCCCGCGCTGGAAGCGCACCTCCTCCTGCCTGCGAAGCTGGCGCTGCGCCAGTGTCTCGTGGCCGTAGTCCGGGTCGATGATGATCTTGATCGTCATAGTGGCGGACCCGGGAATCGAACCCGGTCCCTCGGCTTATGACACCGGTGACTTAGCCGCTTGTCCTGTCCGCACACACAGCATACACGACCTGGGCCGTCGTGTGTGTACCAAAACAGCAACGCCCCCGAAGGGGCGCTGCTGAAAGAAGTTCGAGCGGGGGGATTGCCTACCCCCAAGTCCTAGACCCTGGCTATGTATCAGCATAGTTGGTTTCGGACTGCCTGGCTACCCTGGGTCTCGCTGTCCAGATCGTAGGATGTGCCCACCAGCCTGACGTGGGTCGAGATCCCCGGCGACCAGTTGCTACCTGGCTCCGGACGATCCTTCGCTCCCTACTACCAGCACCTTCCCTACTTCCTTGGACGGGTCAGTCCTTGGCTCTCGGGTCAGTCACGCTCTGCCGGTCAGGCTTTCGACACCTGCTCGACGTACACACCTTACCACAATCAGGGCCGTGTGTGTGCGCCCATGTCCACACGTACAGCTACCATCCAGGTATGAGGCGTAACAGAATCGACCTGAGGGTGACCGACGATGAGAAGGCACGCTGGATGGCCCTGGCCGAGAAACTAGGCTTGGATCTGTCCGAGCTGATCCGCCAGTCCGTCGAGAAGTTTCAGGTTCCAAAGCCAGCCAAGCACTAAGGTTTACCCGCGTGCGCGCGAGGGCACCGTCTTTCGCGTGTGTTTCAATGCGGGCGTGGCCGACGACCTGAAACCGCTCGATCTCTCCGAATATGAGATAGGGGAGAACGGCAAACCAGTCTGGAAAACGCCGCCGCAATCGCGGGAGCGGATGAACGAGATCACCCGCTACCGCAAGCTGATGGCGCAGACCGACAAGTCGTTCAACGGAGGACGGCCGAGGAAGAACTTTTCCAGGGCGGAGACCGAGGAGGCGACCCTGACCCGCCTTCAGCCGGTCGCGCTTGCCGTCCTCGAGGCCCAGCTTGCCGACCCAGACAAGAGGGTTGCGCAGACGGCTGCCAAGCTCCTGTTGGAGTGGAAGCGCGGTAAGCCGGTCGCCTCGGTCAAGAACGAGAACAGCAACGTACACACGATTCGATATGAGGCTGCCGCCTGGCGACCCGAGATGGCGATGGAGCTTGTCGATGGCGAACTCGCCTAACAACAAGGCTGGCCCCAGAGGCGCAGCCCCACCCCTCCCAATCGTGCCAGGGAACATCAACCTCAACAACCGCCCGGTCGTCCACAGCGCAGATGGTTCTATCTCCACGGTCAAGTCAGCCACCTTCACCGTTGGACCTCACGGCAACGAGAAGTACCTTCTCATCCCGACCGTGCTTGCCAACCGGCCCCGGCCTGGGAACCCTCCGTCCGGGCGGATCGTCAGTGGCGACGAGGCCTTCGCCCACTTCCGGGCAACCGGGCAGCATCTCGGGTTGTTCGCCACCGAGACTGCGGCGGATACCTATGCACAGCATCTCCACGAGGCGCAGGCCAGGCGCTACCTCCCGAAGGGGCAAAGATGACCTGGATCACAACCGGCGAGATTGAAGGGGTCCCAGATGAGGAAGGGATCGTCACTGTCAAGGACACCTATCCGCCGCCGTTCCATTGTCCGACCCCTAAGCAGGAGCAGTTCTGGGATGCCTGCTGGACCCCGGGGGTTGAGGAGATCCTGTTCGGTGGCGCGATCCGCTCGGGCAAGACTCAGGCTGCGATCAAGCTGATCACCTCCTGGGCCTGGAACTACGGTGGCCCGAACTGGAAGTTCGTGATCATGCGCAAGACCTATCGGGAGCTGGAGGACTCAACCAAGGCAGCGTTCCTGAGAGGTGATGGCAAGATGCCACCCGGCTGTCCTCCACAGTTGATCCCCCCGAGAGGTTACAAGGGCAAGGACGAGATGGTTGTCCTGCGCAATGGGGCGGAGATCCTGTTCCGCTCCGGCGAGAACCCCTCGGACACAGAAGACAAGCTCCGCAACGTGACCCTAGCCGGGTTCTTCATTGATCAGGTCGAGGAGTTCGACGGCAAGGACTACGAGGCGATGTACGAGACGATGCTTTCCCGCATGTCCGACCCCCGTGGTCCCCGCAAAGCGATCCTGGTTGCGAACCCATCATCAGAGGATCACTGGGTCTACACCCGCTTCGTTGATCCGTTGAGGAAGCAGGAGCAGACCCGCTACATCCACGTCACCCTCGATGAGAACAAGGACAACCTGCCGGAGTCCTACGTGCGGATGATGGAACGGAGAAAGGTCTCCAATCCAACTTGGTACAAGAGGTTTGTGCTCGGGGAGTGGGGCGCGTTCGGCGGCAAGCGCTACTCCTGCTGGGACCCGGCGATCCATGTGGTCGAACCATTCCCGATTCCCTCGGGCTGGGAGATCGTGCAGGGGATCGACTTCGGCTGGTCGCATCCCACCGCAGTCATCTGGTGCGCGATCGACTTCGACGGGCGCTGGTATGTGGTCGCTGAGCACGTTGAGTCAGAAAAGCCAATCAGCTATCACGCCCACAAGATCCGTGAGATCGAGAAGACTCTGAACATCTCTCCCTCATCGCGGTGGATGGACCCCTCGACCTGGGCCAAACGCACCGAGTACGAGTCTCCGGGGATGGAGTTTGCCGACTACGGGATCGAAGCGGGGCGCGCCCAGAACGATCGGCTTGGAGGCTGGAACCGAATTGAGGAGATGTTGATTGACCGAATGGAAGCCGACTCTCTACCGAGACTCCAGGTCTTCTCCACCTGCACCCACCTAATCAGAGAGATCCCTAATCTTAGAATCAAGGACGGCACCGATGACGTGGATAAGGTCAATGACGATGCATCAGACAGTCTGCGCTACGCGATCATGTCGAGAATGCCAAGCCCCGAGCCACCCGATCCAGAGGAGGACCTCGACCGGCGTGATGTTTACGCTAAGCGGATTATGGAGCGATTCAAGATGAAGGAGGGCGAGGCAGTCGTATGAGTGAATACAAGGTTGTTCAGAACGCACAGTTTTCCCCAACCAAGTGCGCGTTCTGTGGTTCCCACGGGGGGCCGTTTATCGACACCCACACCG
>Ga0315273_10012720_pt1 | contig 10801 bp, 8 predicted proteins | sample YL17G02_0_MG_FD_205753 | JGI IMG/M metagenome (GOLD analysis project Ga0315273, IMG submission 205753) | Sediment microbial communities from Yellowstone Lake, YNP, Wyoming, USA - YL17G02_0 | ecosystem: Environmental > Aquatic > Freshwater > Lake > Sediment | place: USA: Wyoming | collected... | reverse complement strand
CCTCGCTCGCGGAGGTCGGGAGCCACTGGAACAGGACGGCTACGAGCGTGACGGGCACGGCAATCACGACGCCGATCGCGACCAGCTGGACGATCCCCTTGCGCACCGGGGGCGAGACTACTTCAAGTCGCAAGCTATCGTGGGGCAGAACCGGATCCCGCTGCCCGTCCTGCTCCTCGTGCCTCGAATTGCAAAGCTCTCGCTTGTCCTCGTGGCGCTCGCCGCGTCGCTCGCGACGATTTTGGGTGGGCTCGTCGCGGGGCGCGGGGAGGCCTCATCGACAGGACGCAACGCATTGGGAGGCGCCAGGCCGGTCGTGCTCGCTTTCGGCGGGGACGTCCACTTCGAAGGTGTCCTGAAGGCGAAGCTCGCCGCGAACGCATCCCGCGTTCTAGCCCCGATCCAGCCGCTGCTCGCCGCCGCCGACCTCGCCGTGGTGAATCTGGAAACAGCGGTCACGAACGGCGGCGCGCCCGCCGTCAAGAAGTTCGTCTTCAGCACGCCGCCGAGCGCGTTCGCCGCGCTTCGAGGCGGAGGTGTCGACGTCGCGTCGATGGCCAACAACCACGGCATGGACTTCGGGGAGTCCGGCCTCCGCGACTCGCTCGCGGCCGCGAGGCGGTACCGCTTCCCCGTGATCGGGATCGGCCTCGACGGCAAACAGGCGTATCGCCCGTTCCGGCGCACGATCAACGGTCAGCGGATTGCCGTGATCGGAGCGACACAGGTGCTCGACGACGAGCTGATCACAGCGTGGACCGCTGGTCCAAACAAGCCGGGGCTCGCCTCGGCGAAGGAGGTGCCGCGGCTTCTCCGGGAGGTGCGTGCGGCCCGCAGGACGTCCGACACGGTTGTCGTCTTCCTGCACTGGGGAGTCGAGCTCGAGCAGTGCCCGACTGCCGACCAGCGCATGCTTGCGAAGCAGCTCGTCGCCGCGGGCGCTGACGTCGTCGTGGGCGGTCACGCGCATCGACTCCAGGGAGCTGGTCGCATGGGAAACGCCCTCGTCGGCTACGGCCTCGGCAACTTCGCCTGGTACAGCACGAGCGACCTCTCGACGCAGACAGGCGTTCTTTTCGTCACCGTGACGGGCCGCAAGGTGAACGGCTATCGCTGGACACCGGCACGCATCGTCGACGGCGTCCCGCGTCCCACGACCGGCACCGGGCGTCGCCAGGAGCTTTCGTCGTGGCGCTCCCTCCGCGGCTGTACGCGCCTTAGACCCTGATCTGCCCCGCCCGCGACGGCCGGCCTCACTCGCTCGAGGTACGGGGAGATCCCCCAGTTGGGGGAAAGCACACGTGGTGATTGTCTCGATCGTGTGGAAGCAGGGATTTCTGCGGCTTCATGAGTACTTTCGCAACACCCAACAGCTGGACGGCTGCCGGCACCGCGGAGGCAGTTGCCCTACCGCGCCGCCATCTTCTCGCGATTGCGATCCTGATGTGCGTACCGCTCCCACTTCTCTCGCTCGCGGCGATGGTGGTTCCGTTGCCGCAGCTCATCGAGCGCGCCGCAGCGACGTTCATCTCCATTGCCTCTCCGACACTCGACGGCGAGGGGCCGGTCATGCGCGAGAGCAAGATCGCAGTTCGCTCCCCGGAGATCGTGTACGACTCTCTGGAGCAACACGCTTTGTCCCAGATGGACGACGCGTCGCCGCGCGCGGGCTCGGCGGCGGCGGCGCGCGACATTCCCGCGCGGGGCGGCTTCGCCGCTACGCCGGCTGACACAAACACCGTCGGCGCGTCACCTGTCCAACCGGTCGAGCCGGGTACTGGAGCGGACGGCGAGGGCGGCGGCGCGGGCACCACCGCATCAGGAGGAGATCAGGGGTCGGGAGGCCCGTCGACCGGCACGACCGCGCCCAGCGGCGGCCAGCCTAGTTCGGATGCTCAACCCGAGCCGCCTTCCTCGACTCCGCCCGCCCCCGGCAAGGGCGGCGCCGGAAGCGGAGGGGGCGCAGACGGTTCGGGGGGCGGAACGAAGAACCCACCATCAGGTGGAGGCACACCGCCGGATAACCGCGGTGGGGGCACGGGCAAGCCCGGAACCGGCTCCGGTTCTCCGCCGGAGTCTCCGCCCGCCGGCTCCGGTTCTCCGCCGGAGTCTCCGCCCGCCGGCTCCGGTTCTCCGCCGGAGTCTCCGCCCGCCGGCGACGGCGTTCCTCCAGGCGGAGGACGGGGGCGTCCCTGATGGCCCGCTCAGTCGGAGCCGAACGGAGGAGATCAGCGCTCTTCGCAGTGGATCGCCCGCCCCGGCTGGTCCTTCGATTCGCCCTCGTGCTCGCAATCGCACTCGGACTCGCATCGGCGCTGATCCTCATCGTCGTCCACCACTTCGCGCTTTCGCAGGCCGAGCGTGCCGCCACCCGTCAGGCTGGCCTTCTGGCGTCCACCGTCTTCCAGCGCGAGGTGGGACGAGGAGACGTCGAGGCGCCGGTAACGATGAGTCGCCGGAAGGAACTCGACGCGCTCCTACGCACGTACGTCCTCGCGGAAGACATCGTCGGGCTCTCGCTCGTGCGCGGCGACGGGCTCGTTACGTACTCGACCGACCACCGGGCGATCGGAACGATCACCTCCGGCGAGCTCGCTTCCGAAGCTGCGGCGGGGACGATCCTGAGCAGGGTGTCAGCGTCGGGCACCGCTTCCACCAAGACGGACGGCAAGACGCTGGAGACATACGCGCCGGTGGGGCCGAACGCGAACGTGGGTGCCGCCCTGATCGCCCAGTCCTACGAGCCGATAGCAGGCTCTGCGCGCGCACTGCAGCTTCGGGTCGGCGCGATCCTCGAGGCGCTCCTCATCGTTCTCTTCGCAGTGCTCGTCCCGTTGCTCATTCGCGTGACGAGGCGCATCCAGAGACAGATCGAGCGCATCCATCGGCAGGCTTTCTTTGACGAGCTGACCGGCCTGCCGAACAGGACCCATCTCTTCGAAGGACTCGGTCTGGCCGTCTCTCGCGCGGCAGAGGGGAGCCGGGTGCTCGCAGTTCTCCTCGTCGATCTCAACCGTTTCCGCGAGATCAACGACACGCTCGGGCACGAGGTGGGGGACGCCGTGCTCGTCGAGGCAGGAAGCCGCTTACGAACCGTGGTCGGTGAAGAGCGACTACTGGCCCGTCTGGGCGGTGACGACTTCGTCGTCGTGGCCGAGTTCGAGCGAGAAGCAGACGCCATGGCATTCGCCGAGCAGATACGGACGGCGGTGGAGCCGCCCATCGACTCTGACGGTATGCAGCTCGCGATCGATGCGACCATCGGCATCGCCTTCTATCCCGTCGACGGCAGAGACGCCCACACCCTCGTCAAGCACGCCGAAGTGGCAACCTATACCGCCAAGGAATGGCGCAGCGGAGTACTCGGCTACAGCCCGGCCGTCGATCCGCACGATCCGGAGCAGCTCAAGCTGGCGGCGGCCCTACGAGAGGCAGCGGACGAGGGTCAGCTTCGACTGCACTACCAGCCGAAGATCGATCTCGCCACGAGCTCGATCGCGGGATTCGAAGCACTGGCACATTGGGAGCACCCGACCCGGGGGCTCCTGCCGCCGGGCGCATTCATTCCCGTCGCCGAACGAACCGGTGCTATCCGCCACGTCACCCGCGCGGTTCTGAGCGCCGCAATCGAGCAGCTACGCGAGTGGTCGAGCACCGAGCTCACCGTAGCCGTGAACCTAACGGCGATCGATCTCCTCGATGCCGAACTGTTGAAGCGGCTAAAGGGTCTCCTCCGCAAGCACGGAGTCGATCCAAGCCGCCTCTGCATCGAGCTGACCGAGAGCACCATCATGGCCGACCCGGAGCGCGCCAGGTCGATCCTGGCGCAGATCGCAGCTACCGGCGTGCGCCTGTCGATCGACGACTTCGGTACAGGCCACTCGTCACTCGCATACTTGAAGGACTTGCCCGTTCAGGAGGTGAAGATCGATCGCGCGTTCATCGCGGACATGTCGGTATCGCGCAACAACCGCATGATCGCAAAGGCGACGATCCAGCTCGTCCACAGCCTCGGACTCGAGGTCGTCGCCGAAGGCGTCGAGGACGAGGAGGTCCACAGCGAACTGCTCGGACTAGGCTGCGACTACGCGCAAGGGTACTTCTACGGGCGGCCGCAGCCGCTCGCTGCCGCTGAGGAGCTCATCGCAGGCGATGCTCGGGAAGCGGCGTAGCGCCACGATTCGCTCGGCCGGGCCTGGCTACACTTGACAGTCCCGGGCCGTTAGCTCAGTTGGTAGAGCAGGGGACTCTTAATCCCAAGGTCGAAGGTTCGAATCCTTCACGGCCCACTCTCGCAAGCCCTGGAAACGGGGCTTTTCCTTTGGATAGCGCCACTCGACGCCTCGGCGGGGGGCAACGCACGGGGCGACAGGACGTGTCAGTTCAGCTCGCTCACGAGGGCCGAGCGGGCGCGGGAAACTCCGCTGCTACCGCAAGGGTGGGGGTGTCTTCTGCGGCGCGAGCCCTCCCCGAATATGCGGCGTATTTCGCGCATTTCGTGTGTGCACCAGGTCATGTCGGTAGAAGTGGTGTAACGGCGTCCGTGTAGACCGGGGAGCGTTCCGGCCATCGCGGACCCCAGACTCGTCGGTTCAACCACGAATCGATGAGAGGAGCACCACGATGGCCGAAGGCCGAAGCATGACCGTTGCGGATGTTGTCACCAACGTGCTCGCGATCGAGCACGGCGATTTCGTGCGGGAGGCGGTTGCGATCGTGGCCCGTGAGCTGATGGAGGGGGTGGTATCGGCTGAGATCGGCGCTGGCTACGGGGAGGTGAGCGCCGAGCGAACGACGCATCGCAACGGCTACCGGCCGCGCTTGTGGGAGACGCGGGTGGGCGAGGCCTCACTCGCGATCCCGCGCAAGCGGGCGGGCGAGGCGTACTTCAACTCCTTCCTGGAGCCGCGCCGGCGGAGCGAGCAGGCGATCGTCGCGGTTGTACTGGAGGCGTACATCAACGGCGTCTCGACGCGCGAGGTCGACCGCCTCGTCGAGCAGCTCGGGATTCAAGGGATGTCGAAGGACCGGGTCTCGGCGCTGTGCCGTTCCCTCGACGTGCAGGTGGAAGCGTTCCGCAAGCGGCCGCTGGAGGGCGCCTACCCCTACCTGTGGCTGGACGCCAAGCAGCTGAAGGTGCGCGACCACGGTCACGTCCGCTCGAAGGCGCTCGTGATCGCCTACGCCGTGCACGAGACGGGGCGGCGTGAGGTGATCGGGATCGACCTGGGCGAAGTCGAGTCGGAGGCGTTCTGGCTCGAGTTCCTGCGCTCGCTGCGCCAGCGCGGCCTCGACGGGGTGCGTCTCTGCGTCTCCGACCAGCACGAGGGGCTGCGCAACGCGATCGCCAGGGTACTCGCCTGTCCCTGGCAACGCTGCACCGTCCACTTCGTCCGCAACATGCACCAGCACTGCCGGCCCGCCCAGCGCGGACTCGTCTCCGCCGCGCTGCGGGAGGTCTTCAACGCCGACAGCCGCAGCCAGGCGCGTGAGCGGGTCGGCGAGGTGATCGCCCGGCTGCGCGGACCGGCGCCGAAAGTCGCCGAGCTGCTCGAGGAGGCCGAAGAGGACCTGCTCGCCTTCTACGCCTTTCCTTCCGCGCACTGGACGAAGCTGCGAAGCACGAACCCGCTCGAGCGGGTCAACCGCGAGATCGGCCGCCGTACCGACGTCGTCGGCATCTTCCCCAACGACGCTGCAGCGCTCCGCCTCGCCGGCGCTCTCCTAATCGAGCAGAACGACGAATGGCTGGTCAGCCGCAAGTACCTGTCGGCCGAGGAGGTGATCGAACTCACCGCCGCCTGAACCACCGCATGTCGACGAGTCGGCGTTACACCACTTCAGAACACCACTTCAGACGACTTGACTGATTGAGCGCTGGTCGTAATAGAGCCTTCCTGCTTCCCGCCAGCGGTAGCCGCCGCCCCTAGCTGTCGCGCTTCAGCGTCCAGAGGACGGAGTGGCCAGCGCTCGGCCCGACGATCTGATTGTTCGCGTTGAATCGAGGAGGCTCTTCTGCCCAATACCGTGCGCGGCTGAAGGCCGGGCGACAACGTGGGCGGGGCCACCACCGGCAGCCCCTCTCCGAACCGTCGTTTGCTCGCTTCGCGTCAGTACGCCGCGACGATCTCGTTGGCGGCGCGCTGGCCCTGCTCGGCGCCGCCCTGGATGTAGCCCTGGAAGGACGACGAGGTGTGCTCGCCGGCGAAATGGATCGCGCCGACAGGCGGCGCCTCCGCGGTTGAGTAGCGCTGCATGTAGCCGGGTGTCCAGTAGGAGTACGCGCCGTAGTGGTTCGTGCTCTTGTGCCAGGCCGAGAGCGTCGCCTTGCCCGTCCACCTGGCCGTCATCCCGGGGAAGACCGGCTCGATCTGCGCGAGGAACGCCTGCGCTGCCTGACGCACGTACGCGCGGTCGCGCGAACTGGAGTCGCTCGTGTCGCTAAACGGCTTCGACGGGTTGAGCAGTCGGGACACATCGCCGCCCGTGTAGTTGTTGATGATGCCGCGGGTGCCGGGCTGGCCGGCGGTGACATGCCAAACGAGCTGGAAGCCGCGGTCGCCGTACGCTTCGCCGTTGGAGTTGCCCCACTGGCCGGGTTGCGCCCAGAAGCGGTCGGCGATCTGGAGCTGCAACTTGTTGTTGGCGCCGAACCCGAGCGCGTCGATGAAGCCCATCTTCAGCGCGTTGCCACCGAACGCCTGGTCAAAGCCGCCGGCCGTCTTGATGCGCTTCATCACGCCGAGCGGCAGGGCAAGCACGATCCGGTCAGCCGTGACGGAGCGGCTCGTCCTGCCGACGTCGAAAATCGCAGTCACGGTGCCGTTCGTGTTCAAGCGTACCGCGGTGAGTCGCCAGCCGAGCTGGACGTTCTGCCAGCCGAGAAAGTCTGCCTGCGCGAGCGTGATCTGCTGGTTGCCGCCGATGATCTTCCAGCGCTCGTCCGACTTGCCGTACACCCAGAAGGCGCCACCACCGTTGCCGTTCGAGTAGCCGAGCAGACTGAGCAAGCCGATCGCACCCTGGCGGGAGGTCTCCTCACCGTACTCGATGTTGTAGGCGACGTCGATGAACCGGCCGAGACGCGAGGAGTGGCCTCCGGGGATGCGCGTCTCGATCCAATCGTAGAGAGACATGTCGTCGATTCCGCGGGCCGCGAGCGTCCAGGTCGGGTCGCTGTAGGCCCACGGGAATGCGGGCAGCGTCTGGATGTCGCGAGTGACGGCCTTGTCGACGCCACCCTCCTTCCAGTCGGCGACCATGTCCGCCCACGCGTAGTAGCCGTTGTCGAACCAGAGGACGTCCTCGGCGCCGTTCGTGCTCACCGAGTGCCACTGCAGGTCAGTGACGCCGAAGCCAAAGCGCTGGCAGAGCGTGAATATCAGCTTGTGGTTCGAGTCGATGAGCTCGCCGCCCCACTCGCTCCACTGGCCGGCATCCCAGAAGCCGTCGTTCTTGCGCGTATAGGTGCGGCCGCCGACGCTATCGCTCGACTCGTAAACGGTGACGTTGCGGAAGCCGGCGTCCTTCAGCGTCATCGCGGCTGTCATTCCGGAGATGCCTGCGCCGACGATGGCGATGGTGGGCTGCGAGGCGGGCCCGCTGGCGCCGAACGCCTTCGTCGGATTGAGCACCAGCTGCCCGGCGACGGTAGCGCCGGCGCCGGCGACCACCGCGCGCTTCATCAGCTCGCGGCGGGTGAGGCCGCGGTCGGTGGAGGCGAATTCCGCGCACCGGCCGGTCAGCTCGGCGACGTCGATGCCTAACCGGTCAGCGTCGCGCTGCGCTCCAGCCAGTGCAGCGAACCGCGCCAAAAACGGACTGTAAGTCATCAGGCTCCGCTCCCCTCTCGAAAGGATCCCCTGGAGTATCCTCCCAAAAGCAAGAGTCAAATGCAAAAAGGCCAGACCAATCTCTTGCCTCCAAGCCCAAGACACCTGGCTCGGTCTTTCGAGCGAAAAGTCGGACACCCGGTGAGACTCCCGCTCCCAGCACTCTGGGGCGCACATCATCGAGGAGGTGCGCGGCGACGACCGCGACCTCGCGAGCTACCTGCGGATCGAGGAGCGGGAGCTTGAGGCGGGCGGGCTGAACTAGCTGGGACTCAGCAAGGCTGACGGACCCAGCGAGCGAACCTTGAAATGACGATGGAGGGAGTCTAGAGTCGTGCGACCTGCAACGACCGTCTCGACCAGGGGCACCCTTGGCGAGCAGAGGAGAGGTCCCTTCATGCGGCATCGACTGCTCGTCTCGTCGCTCTTACTGCTTCTCGCGCTGACAGTCATCGTGCTACCTGCGAACGCGGGGAAGCCAGGGTCGGCCACTCCCACGGCGATCATCACCGACGGATGAAAGTCAAGTGGACGCCGGTGGTGACAGGTGGGATCCTTGTTTGGGTGCGGGTGACTGACGTAGCGAAGAGCAGACCGTTGGGGCTTCACGGAGTCTGTCGCGCGGCTTTGCCCTTCGAGGGCCTTGAAGATGCGCGCCCCGGTGTCGCGCCCGCACCCGTTTTCGTCGGCCCGGCGGCTTTCCAGTCGGCGATCGTGCGACGGTAGGCGGTCTCTGCTCGGCGGGCGATCTCGCGTTCGGCCTCGCGGGTCTGGTCGTTTTTGTTGCCAGCGATTCCGCGCACGCCTTTGCGTGGCGGGGCGCCTGCGGCGAGCTCGAGTCGGCGGATCTTGGAGCGGGTCATTGAGGGGCGCGCGTAGGCGTAGTCCTCCTGACGAGTCAGCAGACACCAAAACAGGCAGGTGAGTTTTCGTGCGGTTGCGGTCGCCGCGACCTGCGGGCCCTTACGGGCACGGATCCGCTCGAAGAACGCCCGCAGCGGCCCCGGCGTCTGGGCGACTGACCAGGCGGCCTCGCCGAGCATCCCGCGGGCCAGACTAGATCCCGCCTTGCTGATGCGGCCGTGGCGGGCCTCGGCCCCGCCGGACTGCCGAACCCGCGGGTCGAGCCCAAGGTAGCCGACAAGCTGCCGTGCAGAGCCGAAGCGGCGGATGTCGCCGACCGAGGCCATGAACGCCGCGGCGGTATGCAGGTTGACGCCGGGGACTGTCATCAGCCGCAGGATCTCCGGCGAGCCGAGCGCCTGCGTGGCCAACGCCGCCTCGAGCGCCCCGATCTCGGTGTCGAGGAAGTCGATCTGGCGGAGGCAGCCGTCGAGAGTCAGCCGCTCGTCGATCGGTAGCTGCAGCTCGGCCAGCCACGTCCGGCCCTTCTTGCCGAAGCAGTCGGTGACCGGCGGGCGGCCGCAGAGGTTGCGCGCGGGGACCGCATGTGCCTCGTTCTTGGCGCGCGTGCGGGCACGCACCAGCGCCTCCCGTCGTGCGCAGAGCCTGCGCAGCGCCCTTGTCTGCTCATCCGGTGCCCACACCGTCTCCAGGAAGCCCGAGCCGGCGAGCCGGGCGAGCGTCCGCGCGTCCAGCCGGTCGGTCTTCGCCTTCGCCTTGCTGATCTGCGGCAACTTGCGCGTGTTAGCGACCAACACCGCCGCCACATGCGGCTCGATGATCTCAGCGATCAACCCCGCACCGCTAGTCGCCTCCAATGCCACGACGTCGTCGGCCGCGAGACTGCCCGCGAACAGCTCGAGCTCCTCCACAACAGTGTTGATCCGGCCAGCCGAACGCACCTGCCCGTCCGGCTCTACGATCGCGATCTCGCAGAAGTCGCGATGCACGTCCATCCCGATGAATCTCACCGATCCTCCCTTCCTCGACGACAACACGGGAAGCCGGCGGGCGAAGCGACAACGACGGATACGTGCTCACAGCACATCGGTACCGGCGGCCTGCCCCACCTGCGCTTCCCAGGAGCAGCCCCTGTCCCGGGACACCAATCCTGCCCAGGACACCGGACGACCCCATGCCCCGAAGTTTCATCCCCGGACAACGGAGATTGCTCGTTTACGGTGACCTACACATGGTCGGGTTTCTCGGGCACGGGGCTTGTGGCCGAACTCGCTTTGGGCTACAACGGGATAGGGGGTGCAAACATCTTTCTCGCCTGGACGCGCGTTCCTAACCAGGTCGGGAGCGGTGGCTCTGTTTCGGCGACCTTCAAGTTGGCCGGGAGCCCCACGACGTCGCACCAATACCTTGGCCATGGAAACCTGTTTGCGATTGCGAAGAAGTACCCGTCGGGCTTGACGGCGGTCACGAACGCATCTGCGGCGTCCGAGTACCTTGCGGCCCAAGCCTGCGGCCCCGACGCCACCGTTTCGTAACGCCGCCCGTTCTAGCCGCTCCAGCCCAGATCACCCGCTCGGAGACGCCGTCGAGACGTTCGTGCGGCGCGAGCACGCCGAGCGCTTCATCGAGGAGGTGCGGGGCGACGATCCAGAGCTCGCGGGCTACCTGCGGATCGAGGAGCGGGAGCTGGAGGCGGGCGGGTTGAACAAGTCCGCTCTTGACAGCCCGAGCGCGCTTCCTCGGGAACGGCCTCTCTAGCCGATGGAGTAGCTGACCTCGTCCAAGAGGCCCCTGTACCAGTCGCCCCCGTTCTTGTGCGAGCCGAGTCGTATCGGATCCGTGACCGTGATCGCGCCAGTCGCCTTCGTCACCGAGAAGGTCGCGCCGTCGACGGTCTCGACGATCTGATTGCCGTCGCGCACGCAGATCACCTTGTGCCACTGCCCGTCGATCACGTTCGGTCCCGCCTGCAGCTGCCTCGCGCCGAGGGCACCGCGGAACTGGCACGATGCTTGCCCGTTCGGCTGCACCTCGAGCTTGATCTGGCCGCCGCTGCTCGACGCGTCTCCCTTCGTGAACATGTCGTAATCGCCGGTCGCGGGTGG
>Ga0315273_10012719_pt1 | contig 10801 bp, 12 predicted proteins | sample YL17G02_0_MG_FD_205753 | JGI IMG/M metagenome (GOLD analysis project Ga0315273, IMG submission 205753) | Sediment microbial communities from Yellowstone Lake, YNP, Wyoming, USA - YL17G02_0 | ecosystem: Environmental > Aquatic > Freshwater > Lake > Sediment | place: USA: Wyoming | collected... | reverse complement strand
CGATGCGATACACGGTGCACGTGGTTAGTACCGTCTTCCAAGTATCTCTATCCCAAATTAAATAGGGCTCGTGATAAATTTTGAACTGGTAATGGTAATAAAAATCAATGTCTGGATCAAGATCTTCCCATAACGTGATTTCCATTCACTCTTCCGCTCCAGCATTGAGTTGATGGAGGATTCTCTCATTTTTCTAAGACAAAAGAAAGATCTTTGACAAGAAAAAAAGAAAGACTCTCTTAATGCCCGTTGCCCTATACCCCATGCGTGTTGCTGTTATTAGCTTTAAATTCCGCAATCCGCATTGGGATGGGCCAACTTTTTTATGGATGACACCGCTCCTCACATTTTTAATTTTCTTTCCAGCTCCTGAACCAGCTTTTCGATCTCTTCCTGCTCTTCTGGTTTTAACTTATTCTCAGCCAAACGTTTCTTTAAGGCAAGCAGTTGCTGCTGGTAACGATATTCCTCACAAGATAAAGACATTTAATGAACCCTCAACATGGAGCCACACTAGCAAAGCAGTGGTCTTCTGAAAATTGGAACCCGTCCCCAATTATTTATATTAATTCCGCACTCCCTGCCTACCGGCAGGCAGGCGCAATCAGAAACCCGCATTTGGAAGGGACCCTTTTTTATGGAGGCCACCAAATATCAATTTCTCAAGCCAGACCCCGAAGATTCCCTAAGATTCTCGCACGCTCTGCACGAACGTCCCCAAGGGGTTCACGGCAATATCGTGAGATCGAAGGTCAAGTTTTTCGGGTTCATCCATAATGACTCCTCTTGGGGGTGCATTTACGCATCGAGCGTCGATAGCCAGCGCCCTGCGGCGACGACTGAGATACCCTTGATACTTTCCTCCTGCCTTAAGTTCTGCACGAGTTGAAAGGCGGCGGCATCAGGAATTCTTCCATTAAAGTACAAAAGACCGGGAGTGGGCTTATTCTCCGTCAGTTTAACTTCGATAAGTGTGGTAATCCGGTTCTCCTTGCGAAGGGCGAAATCGACTTCCCGACCGTCCCTGGTTCTCACATAGCAGAGCGAAATATCCTCCCCAGCCGTATCCTGAAGATACTGTGCGTGTTTCAGCAGACAAACGGCGCAGGTATTTTCCAGCTTCAACCCTTCGTCGCCCTTCACATAGCCGCTGTCAAAGAAGTAAGCTTTAGGTTCTTTCAATATTGCCCGGGCAATGTTGGCGTGAAAAGGTCGCACCAGAAAGATGATGCATAGGCTCTCCAGAATATCCACGTATTTCCTTACCGTGTTAGGTGCGATCTGCAGGTCTCCAGCTATGGAGGTATAGGAAAGGGGTGACCCGACGCGTTCCCGCAACATTTCGACGAGAAGACGGATGGCCTTGATCTCGTGAATCCTGCTGAATTCCAGGATGTCCTCCCGTATCAGATCCGTATAATACTGGTTGCGCCAGCGCGCCGATTCTGAATCAATCCCTGACAGAAATGGCTCAGGAAAACCGCCAAGACGGTTCAATAGACTTAGGGCTTCCCGGGGGGAAACAGAATCCCTGACTTCCCTGACGGATATGGGATGCAGACGGTATTGGAAATAGCGGCCGGCGAGAGATTCGCCGGTCTGCCGGAAGGTGTCGAGCCTTGCGCTACCTGTGATCAGGATCGACTGCCCCGCTGGTCGGGTGTCGTAGATTCCCTTGACGAACCTTTTCCAGTCCTTCATCTTGTGGATTTCATCAAGAATAAGCAAATCCGCATCGAGGGACCACGTCTGATTGTGGATGATTCGGGCATCATCGTAATGATCGTAATTCAGGTACTGGGCATTCCGAAATTCTTTCATCAATTCCTTGGCTAACCAGGTCTTCCCGACCTGCCGAGGCCCGGTTAATATAACCATCTTTTTAGAGAGGTCCCTCTTGATGGGATTATATAGGTAGCGATCCATTATGGCTTTATATCAAGAATTTGCATAAAAGTCAAGACAATATTGCAAAATAATGCTTTTTAGGATTGGTAAACCCCTGTCTCTATTACCCACATTTATGATAAAGTCGCCATTATTACACCAGCCGCCACCGCAGAGTGAAGAGGGTTTCTTGTTCCGTTTTCTGCTCCAGCCGCCAGCTAACTTCATCGAGAAGTACATCTTTCTGTCGGTCGATTTCCCGGCTTGCCTGGTCGTAACTGCGCCAGGCTTCATCGCGCTTTGTTTCAAGCTTTCGCAATTCCTTTTGGCGTTCCAGCTTTTCCGGCAGGTTAGGCGCCAGACGTGCGGCCTTTTTGGTCTCCTTGATTTCCTGGTCCAGTTCCTCCAATTCTGCCTTGAGACCCGCTCGCCGATCTTCGGCCCAGCGGTCGAGCTTGTCCATCTCTGCATCAAACCAGTGGCCATTTTTAGCGGCAAGCGCGTCGAGCAACTCCTGTCTGCGTAGAGCTGTAGTTTCTTCAAGAGCACTCATGATCGTTTCGGGTACATCAGTGCCGCTCTGTTCCTTGCCGGGTAGATCAAACAAGCGGCGGCACTGAGCTTCGTCGAACGTTTCACCAGTATCAGATTTGACCTCGCAAATTGCGAGGTCAAATCGGCCCATTCTTCCGCAGTCAACTGAAACATGAAGTCATCGGGGAAGCGGTTACGATTGCGCTTAACTTACTCGTTTAATCGCTTTGTGGTTGTTCCGTAAAGGCCTGCCAGATCCCGATCCAACATAACTCTCTTACCGCGGACTATTACAATAAGGGTCGTTATGTCAACCGTGGTGTAATCTACCATTCCCCTTAGTCATCTTCACCCTTCCCTTAACAGGTTCCCCTCACCTTTCAATTGTTCTGGTGTCCGTTCCTGAAGCCACAGCTTGCCCCGGCAGAAAAATCCATTCGCTGTTGGCCGGGATGTCGCCTCCCATTCGGCTTTTGAATGTCTCGAACCTTTCCCATGGAGGCTCCACACACATTTTTCCAACCTATCCTGCGCCATCTCCCTAAAGCATGGGGCATCCATCCTACGTCCCGCCTTGCGGGACTACGGAGGACAGGTAGCGCCTGCCTACCGGCAGGCAGGCATAGAGCATAACGTAATCCGTAAAGCCTAAGGTGTGAGGAGATATAGCCCTCATTCGCTTTTTCCTTCGTATTCCTTAAGAATTTCAGGAAGGATTGAGTCAACCAATTCTGATGGAGATACGATCCTGAGATGGTATTTTTCTATTCCTTTAAGTTTTTCAAAATACTTTTTGTCCCCCGTAACCAATAAATCTACTTTCCCCTGTATGGCTGATACAAGGACCGGAATATCCTTGTCGGCAATCTTTCCGGAAAATTCTCTGAGTTCTTCTGATTGTGGCAGAGGAATAACCGTGAGATTCAGTTGGAGAAGATATCTTTTATAAACAGACCAGGTGCCTGGCATCCTATTCTTCAAATTTCATTCTATTTCGGTCAGATTATATCTCCCTATTGAAGCTTCAAGGAAGGGAAGTCTAAGGCTTAACAGATCGAGAAGGATGCGGGGCGCTCCCCTCTCGGAAAGGAGGCCTGAGAGAATCACGTTTGAATCGAGGAATACCCTAACAACTTTTTTTCCCATAAGTCTCTTGATATAGCTTTTCTCTTTCTTCTTTAAGCCCTGCCAGGAGGCCCTCAGGAGAAAGACCGGCTGCTTTCATTATCTTTTTAATCTCTCTTCTTGCTTCGTCCAGATCAAGCTTCTTGGGTGTAATGATGACCGAATCTCCCACCGGAATGATCGAGACGACCTGGCCTTCTTCGAGACGGCTCATGACCCCGATTTTCTTAGGAATCGTCAACTGGCCGCGGGATTTAATTTCTGCTGTGACGGACCTTGCGGTTTGCACTTTGCACCTCCATCTCTTTTTTCTGAATTCAGAATATCAGAATCCAGAGATAATTGCGATATGAAATTTTCGGCAATTTATTGCAATGTTTGGGGCTGTTCAATTACAATGGCAGGGTCGATAGAAATTGAAGGGAGAGAAAGATGGGAAGTGTTCGGAATCTTTTGGAAGGTGTGGGAAGGGGCAGAATGGGCCGTGTGGTGATGGGAAAGCTGGCTATGGATGTCGATCTTTTAGCAGGGATCGAAGAACTGGTTAAAAAAGAAAGAATCCAAACCGGAGTGATCCTCTCGGGTGTTGGGGCTTTGAAAAAGGCCATTTTCAGGAATTTAAAGATATTGCCCCCTGATTTAAAAGTGGAGAAACACCACCGTCTCTACCTGGAGCTGGAGCAGCCCATGGAGATCGTCTCCCTGACTGGCTGGATCGCGATGCGAGAAGACGGAGAGCCGGAGATCCATGCCCATTTCTCTGCCTCCACAGTGATGAACGATCAGGTGGTCACTCTCGGAGGTCATCTTACCAATGGGGTTATTACCTCCGTAAAAGTGGCGATCGTAATCGGCGTGATTGAAGATACGGATATAAGGGCAGGCCTTGATCCCAGACTCAACCAGATCGATGTGAAATTTTAGGTAATTTCATCGCCAAGAATGGCGACACTGCATTTCATGATTGTCATTCCTGCCCCGTAACGAAGTGCCGGACAAACTCCAGCAGGAATCCAGGGTTTTATCATATGGTTCCCTGCTTTCGCAGGGACAGCGTCTGGATTCCCGTTTTCACGCCTGCGCGCTGAAGCGCTACGGCGCGCAAGCACGGGAATGACGGGTTTGAAAAAACAGAACCTATTTTTTGGGGGCTTCGGGGATGATGCGCTGGTAGCCTGCGGGGGGCAAAAAGACCTCATCTCCCAGCCCTTTTTTCTCTATTTTTCTGACCTCCATCACATGAATGGGGCCTAAGCCATAGGTGAGCGTATGGTCTTTGATTAAAATCGGAATTCCGTAAGATTTCAGTTTCTCGTAGATTTCCCGGCCCTCTTTCATCTCGACCTTAAAATCCTTTAAAAACCCTTTTGCCACCCTCTCCATCACCTTCTCCACCTCTCGAAAATCCACATCACGGGTCATCCAGTTCTCCTCGATCAACTCTCCATCAGCCCGGATCTCCACCTTCTCCGTTTGAAACCCATTGATCAACGCCTTTTCTCCGGTTCCTTTTACAGAGACCCGTCTCTCTTTCGGTTTGATTTCCGGCATCGATTTTTTAAGCCTCTCTGCCACTTCCTTCTCCCACCTTGAGAATTTGATATCGACATAACTCCGAGATTGGTGATCGATCATCACGATCCGGTCTCCTTTGAAGTCGATGATGGTCGAGACTCCTCCCTCCGGATGATCTGTGCGAAATTGGCCTTCCGAAAAATAACGGATGACCCTGCCCATCCTGCCCTCCATATCCCTATGAAGCTCTTCAATGACCACCCCCGCCCAACATACCGATATCAAAACAACAGATAAAAGAAACCCGATTAATCCCGAAAAAACCAGAAGTCTCTTTTTCATCATTGCCTCCACATCGTTCAGGATACACTTTACAGTAGATAAAAATTATATGAAAAGGGAGGTGGGGGTGCTGTAAAACCTTTACAGCGGTACCTCTAAACGTTTGACTACTCAGTTTTCAAGCATATCACAAAGATCACATCAGGCAACATCGAATGTTACCCATAAAACATAAAAAAACCGCAATTGTAAAGGATTGGAAGCACGCCTACCTTCCTTTTCAACACTCAGGATACACTAAAAAGGGCAACCCATACAAGGCCTGCGATTAAGATCGAAGCGACCGGAAACCAGATCAAACGATAAACCCCTCTCCAATCGGCCCGAAAATACTCTCTCGTCAGAACGAGACAGAGGTGGAGGGGAGAAAGCATTACCCCGCATATCCCTCCGGCAAAGGCCAGCATCATATAATAGAGGAAATCGGGATGGGTCTGAAGTAAGGGGATGAGGATCGGGAAACCGATTCCTATCGGTGCAATGGTCACTCCGGTCATCACCCCCACCAGTAGGGGGATCAACATCGCAACCAACCAGAGTGGAATTCCCAGAGAGGATAAGGCTTCGGAAACAGCAGGAATGGCCTGAGACGATTCCAGCACCTTCTTAAACCCCATAACAAAGGCCACGGTTAGGAGGAGTTCAACCCCGATGCTCTCCTTAAATCCTTTTAAAATGTTTTGCCTCCCGATCCGGAAGAAGAGGATCATCCCCGCAATCGTGATGCCGAAAGCAAAAACGAGTTCCACCTTAAACCCGACCACAAGAATGAGGGCGAAAACGAGGGGGGCGAGGTTTTTCAATAAAATCCAGATGGCTGTTCTTTCCGATAGATTTTCATATGCCTTCGTCGATTTTGACACCCCCCAGTAGCCGACGATAACTCCGCTGAGGATGGCGGCGGGTGTGAGAGGAAGGTTAAGCCAGCAGAGTTTTCTAATAGGAATGCCGATCAGGGAAGCGGCCAGGACAAGGGCCGGGTAGGTGGGAAGCACATATTCCCAGAGATGGCGGAACCAGTAATTGATGAAGGTTCTCCGTTCCGGTGTGAGCTTCAACTCATCCGAGCCTTCTACGACCATGGGAGCCGAGACCAATGCGCCTCCCATAATGGGCATCAATCCGATGATCGCCGGAAGCAACGCAATGACCAGCCGGATATCTTTTAAGGTTGATCGAAACCCTTCCATGATCTGGTTCATCCGGCCTGTCTCCTTCAACAGATTGCTGAAGAAGAGAATGGACACGAAGGCTCCGATGATAAAAAGTGTCTTCGTATCGACGATCGAAGAGGCGATATCCATCGAGATCTTCGTTATGGGCATGCGAAAAAGAATCCCGAGCAAAAAGGTGGCCAATAAAAGGCTAAGCCAGAGGCTTATCTTCCGATACATCAGAACGATGATGACAGCAAAAACGATACCGATCTTGACCAACTCAACCACAACTGATTCCCTTCCCCTTCTAAATTAGTCTCTTATGAATAAAATTGTGTGCAAAATGGTAGCAAAGTTATTTACCGTAAAAGGGGGCTAAATCCGAAGCACGAAATCCCTGCCTTTGCCGAAGCGGCTCCGCGCAGGCAGGCGAAATTCGAAACAATCTCAAATGACCAAATTTTAAATGTTCCAAACAAAAAGTTTAGAGAATTTGGATTTTGAAAATTCGAATTTGTTTCGGACTTCGATATTCGGATTTCGGATTTTTCAACTCCAAACCCTATTTGGTTTCGCCTATGCCGGGTTAGGGTTTGGTTCCACAATCCGAATTCCGAATTGCTTTTATAACTCCGATTCCAGCTCTTCGATCTTTCTGTTTACTTCTTCCAACTGTCTTAATCGTTGAGGATCCTGAGCCTCCTCTCCCATCCCTCTCCACCTCTTTAATTTCCTACGAAGCCTTTTATAGTTTCTATCCAGATGCCTCAGGAGACTATGAAATGTATCTTCAGGCGCAACCTCTTCTTCCCTCGCCTCTTCAGATATCGGCCTCTCTTCGGGGGCGAAGAGAATTCTTTTCTCTCTCCACAGAGGCACCTCGGCTTTTAGATTAAACCGCTCACGGATGAGCCGGACCAACTCCATTGAAACCTTCTCTTCTCCATGGTTGACAAAGACTTCAAGCTGCGGGTTCTCAAAGTGAGAGAGCCATTCGAGGAGACCCTTTTGATCGGCATGAGCCGAGAATCCTCCCAGGGTGTGGATATGGGCTTTTATCGCAATCTCTTCTCCGAAAAGCCTGATGCTCTCTGCTCCATCGACAATCCTTCTTCCGATAGTTCCCTCTCCCTGATAGCCGATGATGACAATATGGGATTTCTCCCGCCAGAGGTGGTGTTTCAGATGGTGCTTGATTCTTCCGGAGTCGCACATTCCGCTCGCAGAGATGATGATCCCCGGTCCCTTATCCTCGTTGATCGCTTTTGACTCCTCAGTTGTCCGGGTGTAGATGATCTCAGGGCGGTCTAAAGGGTTCTCCCCCCGCAAAAGAATTTCTTTTGTCTCCCGGTCAAAGCAGTCCGAATTCTTCTTGAAGATCTCAGTCGCTGAGATCGCCAGTGGGCTATCGATATAAACGGGAATGGAAGGTATGAGGCCCTCTCTCATAAATTGGCCGAGCGTATAGACGATATCCTGGGTCCGTTCCACAGCAAAGGCCGGGATGATCACCTTGGCCTGATGGGCAATCGCCTCCTGAACGATCTTTAACAACTCCTGAGAGGTCTCTTCCCTCGATTTATGGAACCGGTTTCCATAGGTCGATTCTAACCAGAGGAGATCTGCCTCTTTAATCCATGAAGGATCCCTGACAATGGGCTGCCCTGAATTTCCAAGGTCTCCTGAGAAGACCAATTTCTTCCCTTCCCCTCCCTCTTCGACCCAGAGTTCAATGATGGCCGATCCCAGGATATGGCCTGCATCCTGAAACCGGACCTTGAGCCCATCGGTTAGAGAAATGATCTCGTTATAATTGACAGGAGAAAAGAATCGGAGGCTCTTCTCCGCATCCTTAACCGTATAGAGAGGGGTGGCCCCTTTTCCGCCGGACCTTCTGTCCTTACGGTTCTGCCATTCCGCCTCCATCTCCTGAATATGGCCACTGTCTCTGAGCATCACCTCGCACAGATCAAGGGTGGCCTTTGTACAGACCACCTTTCCCCGAAAGCCTTCTCTCACCAGTTTTGGAATGAGGCCGCTGTGGTCAATATGAGCGTGAGTCAGGAGAATAAAGGAGAGGTCTCTCGGATGGTAAGAACCGGTATCATCATTTCTCTTCTCGATCTCTTTCCCGCCCTGAAACATCCCGCAATCGACCAGCCACTTCAACGAATCTTTCTCTAAAAGAGTGGCTGAACCGGTGACGGTTCTGACTCCGCCTAAAAATTCAACTTTCATCATTTACCCCTTATAAACGGTTCGGAGTTATGAGTTCGTAGTTCGGAGTTTTTATTTTTATATCGGTTTCTTCTCCGAACTCCTAACGCCCTGCCTTGCCGGCAGGCAGGCGAACTCCGAACTTTTTAGGCATTGACCATAAACTCCTTCCTTCCTAATATAAAACCCCTCAATTTTCAATAAAAAACGCCGATATTAAAGGAAAGGGGGCATTGACGAAAGGCCAATTGGGGCCCATAATGGGGGCAAGGAGGAAATATGGCAGATAATCATCAGTATGTCGTCGATAAGATATCGGCTCAGGAATCGTGGAGGATGTTCCATATCTTGGCGGAGTTTGTGGAAGGATTTGATGCTCTGGCCAGATGTCATCCGGCTGTGTCCATCTTCGGCTCCACCCGTGCTAAACCTGAAGACGAGGTTTACCAGAAGGCGGAGCGAATTGGCCGGCTCCTCGCAGAGAATGGATTCAGTGTGATCACGGGCGGAGGCCCGGGGACCATGGAGGCGGCGAATAAAGGGGCCTCCCTCGCCGGAGGTAAATCGATTGGCCTAAACATCGAACTTCCGCTGGAACAGAAGCCCAATCCCTATGCCAATATCACTTTGAAATACCGTTATTTCTTTGTCCGGAAGGTGATGTTTGTTAAATATGCTGTGGCCTATATCATCCTCCCCGGAGGTTTTGGAACCATGGACGAACTCTTTGAATCGGTCACCCTCATTCAAACCCACAAGATCAAACCCTTTCCGGTGATCCTGGTTGGATCAAATTACTGGAAAGGGCTTCTGGATTGGATCAAGGAAGTGGTATTGAAGGAGGGCAGGATTTCTCCCACCGATCTGGATATTCTTCAATTGATTGATGATCCGGAAGAGATTGTCAAAACCATAAAAAAAACAGTAATCCTCTGATCCTCGTCACCTCTCGAATTTTCCCACATCTTCCGGCGTGACGGAAAGGATCTTCTTTCGCTTCAGGGGGTGTTTGGTTTTCCTTATCAGAGAGGCGAATTTATGTGGAACCTTTTCCTGAAGCGTTTTTTCCGCATCCTTCAAAATGTTTTTCTGAAGGGGTGAGGAAAGATCGGCATTCTGGACCACTCTTTTAAACCGTTCCCTCATGCGATCTGTGATCTGAAGGGTGCCATTGGACGGATCGTAAAGCTCAAAAACCATCTTCCAGTAAATGCTCGTCAGTTCCACCGCCTGAAAGAATAGGTCCATGTAGTCCTTGAAGTAAAGGACAAAATTCTCCGACGTGATCCCATCGTTCTTTAATTCGTCATAAGCGGCTTTATAAGGGCCCACCCATTTGATCCCCCTTAAAATCAGAAGGAGCCCATCCAGCCAATCTTCAATCTCCTTCTCCTCCGGAAAGACACCATGGCTTTCAACAAAGGCCCTCTGTAAAAAATAGCGGAACCACTCCGGAGCATTATGGGAGCTTTGAAGGGCGATGTCCACCCAGCGGCTAAAAGACTTCTCCATGAAGTCTTCCTGGGGATAGAGGGTATGAAAGAGGGCCACGTCCTGATAGATCTCGCATTTCCGGTGGATCTTCCGGTTTTCTCCCCTCCGGTAGTAAGGACCCGCAATCTCATTTACTTTTCGATGAATGATCTGATCAGCCGCCATATGGGAGAGAAACCCGCAGGCAAAGGCAAACTTGTCATCGTCCACACCCTCCCATTTCTCTTCTTCCCATCGGGTGTCCTTCCAGGCAAGCTCAATGAGGGTGAGTGGAAATTGATTGGGTTCCTTCGAGTGGAGAAGGTAGGACCATCCATCCACCCCGAGAGGTTTATCTGACTGCTCAAGGAGGAGGCTTTTTAATCCCTCCCACTGGCTTCCGAAATAGGAGAGAGTCGGACCAATGGAGCCGAGATTGAGAAAGGGTTTGTGCTCATCAGCGTCAAGGAGGTTGATGAATGCTTCGTAGGCATCTCCGTCCTGAAGAACTTTGACTGCCTTATTGCAGATCAGGAGATGAGCAATGCTGG
>Ga0315273_10012717_pt1 | contig 10803 bp, 23 predicted proteins | sample YL17G02_0_MG_FD_205753 | JGI IMG/M metagenome (GOLD analysis project Ga0315273, IMG submission 205753) | Sediment microbial communities from Yellowstone Lake, YNP, Wyoming, USA - YL17G02_0 | ecosystem: Environmental > Aquatic > Freshwater > Lake > Sediment | place: USA: Wyoming | collected... | reverse complement strand
ATTTAAGATACTGAGAGTGTCAATTCACTCAAGCCTTTTCAGGGAGCTTCCACTTCTCTTATCTCGGAGTTTACGATACTCTGCGTCTATTTTCGCCAAAAGCAAGTAATATTATTCTAATCTCAGCCAATCTAATAACACATTAGCTAATGATAAAGTCATTTCTTGGAGAGTCTCAATATCCGCACCAGGCATATTTCCGCTTACAACTGCTGCTGCTGCATTGAGAGCATTACCTCTTTGAATCTGTGCGGTCTTTTCAGGAGAATCATAATTATTTTTCTTACCCCATTTCTTTTTGGATGGATTCTTTTTATTACATTCAAAACATTTTTCATATTTATCGTCTTTTAATTCTTTTTTACAATCCACACAATAAAACTTTCCAGGTTCTTGCTTTGAAGTGTCGTTTTCTGTTGTCTTTCCTTCTTTTGCCTTCATATTACAATCGTAACATTTTTTAAATGTTCCATCCTTCAATTCTTTTCCACATGCACATTTAAATCCTGTAGTTGGTTTTGGTTCTTCTTTTTGTGTAGTTGTTTGTTTAGTTGGAATTAAAGACATTTTTGTTACATATTTTGAAATGCCTTTTTCATAATATTCTATTTCAATATTATTTCCTTTATTAAACTGAGCAAAATCTCCTATAATGGTAGCATCAACATTATACCATGTTCCATCTGAAACTTTAAATGCTTTTTCCGCCTTTGCTTCAATTACTACTTGTTCTTTTTTATTCTCTGCCATATTAATATCTCCTTATCTTTGATATTCTGCTAATATCGCTTTATAGATTTCACCTTTTAAAATGATATCATCTACTTCGATAATAGGATAGTATTTATCTATACCTTCTATTGTTTTTTTATCTTCAGGAAACTTTATAAAATATTCCTGTTTATTATTTGTGAATAAAAATATTCCATGAATTTTTATTCCACCATTAATAATAATATCTGCAACTGCTTTTACATTTTCCTTATCTAACTTTACAAATCTGGTAAGTGTAATCATTGCTTTGTCTCCTCTTTAACTATTTCTGTTTCATTATCCAATTTTCCAGCCAATAGAGTCCTTATAACCTCTATTTCTTTCTGTAATCTTTCGATTTTTCTATTCAATTTATTCCGTTGTGTTAATTTCGGTCTGCCTCTTGGCATTGTTTTAATCTCCTTATCTTTTAGGAACTATGTTAATTACATGACCTGTTACTAACATTAATCCTTCTTTATTAAGAAGTTCATTTATTTCTTTTCCTACTCTTTGAATGTTTTCTTCTAATTCTTTTTGTAACTTTAAATATTCATCTATTTTTGCTTGTTGTTCTGGATTGATTTCTTTTTTACATTTACAATTTTTTAATAATTCTTGACAATTTTTGCATTTATCATTATTATTAATTTTTTCTTCTGCCATAATATTCTCCTTTTTATTTTGGAATATCAAAATTTTTAGTCCACTTACAATCTTTCCATTCTATATATTTATCAAATATTTCATATTTAGGATTAAATGGTCTTATCCTAATAGTAAAATCATCAATCCAATATCCTAATTTTTTAGTATCTATAAATCTTATCCAAAAATAAACACTCCACTCTTTACTTGTTGTTTTCATGTCTAATATTTTTTCTATCTTTTTTTCTAATGCAATAGTAGATGCAATATTAAATCCGTTCTTGAATATATGAAATTTATTATCTTTTGTCTTACTAAATGCAATATGAACCCATTTATCATAACCAAGACCGAATGTTTTTATAATGGGAGCAATTTTAGTAATTAATATAGAAATTATTTTATCTCCGTTTAATTCTATACTATATTTTCCGAAAATATAATTTGTATTTTTATCAGTTTTTTTCATTTTAGTGTGTCTCCATCAAAACATTGCCCTTTATAAATATGATAATAATGTGTTTCTTTATATTTTCCTGTTCCTTTACATATCTTGCATTTTGCTCTTTTAATGGGTTTTCCACCTATATTAGAACAGCAATAACAGGGAGTTTCTGTAATCTCCCTGAGAACCTCTAAATTTTTTGTTTTCAAAATAGTCTTTTTCATTCTTATCTCCTCATAAATTATATAATTTTTTTATTTCTTCTCTTATTGTTTTAAATGGCACTTTATTCAAATTCATATTCTTAATGGGTAGATTTAATAATGCTTCTTTTATTGGTGTTTCTATTTCATGAGGCAAATTAATTAAATCTACAATCTTTTTTCTTCTATCAAATTCGGCTTCTGAAGATGGTTTGGTTAATAAATTATCTGAAATATCTCCCTGTATTTTCTTTAAAAGTATCATCATTGGGTCTTTAATAATTTTATATTGTTTCTTTGTCGGTGAAAATACTTTAACATTTGAATAATAAGTCAACATGTTCCAATCTTCATCATTAGTCATTAATATAATTTCTTTATCTGGAAATACTTTGCAACAAACAGCAGCAATATCATCGGATTCACAATTATGAACTAAACATGTATTTGCAAAATATGTATTATTTGGTGTTACTTCCAAATTATAAACTTTTAACTTTTTTCTACTTTTAATATGATTTATTGTTTGAATTGTTAATCCGTTTTTGATAGTATTTGGTCTTTTTCTTTCTATTGCTGTATTTATTTTTTCAAAAAATTCACTAACATGCGATTGTTTATTAATATCTATTCTATAAATATAACCACAAGTATATTTTCTTTTATCTATAAATTTATATATTTTATAATCTATATTCAATTCTTTCAATATTGAAATACAATAACTTATAAGTTCTTTATTAGTATTTGAAATTCCGATTATTCCCATTCTATATTTATTTCTTTTAGTTAAAGTTCCTTCCGCATCATAAAATCCAGCTAACCACCCTTTCTTATAATCTAAATTATCTATTTTTCTTATATTTTTACTAAAACTATCATATGTTCTTCTTCCTGATATAGTTAATTTATAATAATTTCTACTATCATTTAAAATTCTTATCTTTCGTTGATTAAATGTTTTTCTAAAAATAGCAACTATTCGTTTTAATCCTTCCAAATCTTTGGATGTAAATTCCATACTATATGTTTTATTATGATTTGTTCCATCTCCATTTAAATAACCATGAATATAACCTATTTTATTCCAATCCCCTTTATAACTATCTAAAAAGAAATCTTCTTTTGTATATATTGTATCATCTAATTTTAAATCTTTTGTTTTTATCCAACCTCGTTGAGTATAAAATGGGTGGTTTCCTGTGCAATTTAATTTTGAATTAAATTGCCCAAATTTTATTAAATATCTATCATTTGTTTCGGAAATAAATACTTTTTTAATGGTAGATATTTCTATTTTTCTTGTTTTTTCATTCCAGGAATAAACTTTGTTTCCTTTTTTCAAAAATTTTATCTGTATAATTCCATTTGGAGTATCTATTCTTGTATGACCTGTAAAACAATGATATATTTTTACAAAATGCCAGGGCAAAGCCATGTCTAATTTATGAATATAATCATTAAAATTATTATAAGTATCTTTCCACCATTCAGCGTCTTTCTTGGATTCTCTAAAATCTTTTCTCTGCCCTTTATATAATGGGTCAATTGATTTTCTCCAAGTTCCGAAGTCCTCGGAAATAATTATTTTAGTATTTAAATCCACCCCTATTTTCCTCAGACAAGCCAAAATCATCTTAGAAAATGTAAATGTGGGAATCATCTGAGGCATTGCAATATAAGCAAATATTGCCCTATGCATGAAGTAGCCACAATCAATCACTATTACTTTATTATTTTCATCCATTTTAATTCTTCTTCCATAATTAATTTAATTTTTAATTTTGAATATAATTTTTTAAATAAATTAAATTTCATTTTTGCTTTATCTCTCCAATATCCTTTAATTTCTATATAAGTATCTGATTTTGGTAAATAAAAATCTGGTCTATATGTATATCCATTGTTTAAATCAAATGCCTTTGGTTCATATAACCATTTTATTTTCTGATTATCTAAATATTTAGCATATGCAATTTCCCACGAAGAACGCATCCAAATATTTTTATAACTCAATCTTTTTCCATGTGGAGTTGGTTTCCCAAACATTCCGTTCTTTTTACCTATATTTATTTGTTTAGTTTTAAGTGTTTTACTTATTTTATTTTTTGTAATATTTGTATGTTTATTATTTTTCATAGGATTACTATTTGGATTAATTTTATATTGATATATTTTTGCATGATGTCTACATCTTTTAGAAGTATAATCTTTTAATTGTATTCCACAATCAATGCATTTTGGTTTACCTTGTTTGTAAAGTGGATTATTTTCTCCTTTTATATTTGATGCATAACAATTACTGCATTGTTTTGCATAAAAACTTATAGTCTTACCGCATTTACATTTAAATCTTTCTTTTCCACCTTTCCATCTCGGATGGTCTTTTCCTATATCATAATGTTTTCTTCTACCTCTAATATTCTTTTTCATTATTTTGTTTTGCTGTATTCCGCTTTTAATGATGATACCATTCCATCGCAGGAGTTTACTCCAGCCCATGATGCATTGATATATCCTTGTATTATATTTCTTACTCTCCTATAAGTAGCAACTGACTCCTCTGCTTCTATTTCTGTAGCTCCTACCACAAATTTTTCTTTGATTAATTTACCTTTTTCATCTGCAACTGGAACTTTATTTTCTATTTCTCTTTTTTGTTTGACTGAATAATGTAATACTCTATTTCTTTTTTCGGTCATTGCAGCAGATAAAATAGGATTTAATGTCATAATACATCCAATTAATTGTGTCTTTGCTTTCTCATATTCTGTTATTGTTGTCATAACATTTTGCAATATCTGTTGAGCATAGTCATCCACCATATCAAATATTGGAGTAATATCCTTTAATAATGTTACCATATCTTCTTCAGAACCATTAAAATATTTTTCTATTTCTGCATATTTCATTTTATCTCTCCTTTTTAATTAATTTGTTCTGATAAACTATTTGGGTCTTCTCTATGCTTATTATATGGACATATATTACATCCTATTTTACAATTACTATAATGTAATACACAATTTTCATTTTCATAAGTTTCTTTAAATTCTATATTAAAAACAAAATATAAGTCTAATATCTCATGAAGAAAATAATCTGTTGCATTTTTTATATCTTCTGAAGTTATAGTTTCAAATTTCTTTAAATAGAATACTCGGTCAAGATATAGAGGCATATAAGATGCTCGGCATCCATCCCAATATCCTTTACCTACATACATATCTTTAAAATAAAAATGTCTTATTTCTTGTTCATAAAAAATATTATAATTTGTTATTTCAAATAGATATTGAATCTGCTTTCCATATTTGTCGCATAATTCAACATCTAAATTGTGGTCTTTACCATTCATTACTTCATCAACAGTAATGTAAAGTCTTTGGTCATTATTATAATATTCTTTTTCTATTATTTTTTTTAATTTATTTAGATTCATTTTTGATTCCTTTTTCTTTCAGTATCTCATATAAATAACCCTGGATATTGAATAATAAGGCACATAGAGCTTCATCCATCGTTATATCTTCTTTTCTTTGTTTATCATATCTCTTGAATCCTCTATGAATGAACCAAACATCCATAAAGTGTCTCCACATAGATTTAACATAGGCGGTCTTGGGTATGCCTTTCTGCCAATTATCTGAATCTCTGAGAGTTCCGTCTGCCTGAACTCTGTGTTTGGTCATATAATTTCCAAATCTTTCAACTACTAAAGGATGATAAAATCCTTCATAATCATTTTTACCTACATCTGTATCTCTCGTTGCACCTGTGTCAAACTTTCTCATTTCTCCTGCCATTTTAATATCTCCTTTTACTTTGTGACTGCTCTAGCCATTAATAATGTATTTTTATATTTTTCTGCTTCAAGTTCTCCTATTTCTTTTTCTGTATTATCATCAAATACAATAAAATATTTTCTTAATTCCCCTAGTTTCTTTATAGAATGTAAATGCATTTAATCCTCCCTCGCCAATGGTAAACAATTTTTACAAATATAAAATGTATAATATGCTCCATCCCAACAATCTATTTCTTTTAACATGAATCTAAAAATTTTTCTATTGCAATAAGTGCAGAAACAAACTTTAAATATAACCTTTAATTTTTTTAATATTTTTTTAATCATATATTATTTTAAATATCATGATTATTATTAAATCAATTATAGTGCATAATAAAAGTACTGCTTGAAAATTTGTCATTTCTTTTCTTCTACGATTTTTGGGTCTCTTAATTTATATTTTTCTTTTATAAAATTAACACAATCATTGATACTATAAAAAATTTCTCCACCAGATTTCATTGTAATATCTATCAATGTTGAATTAGCTTCTGTTTTTGGATGGTCTGGAAATATTAAATAAACAGGAATACCAAATAAATAACATATTTGAATTTCTAATATTGTTCCTGTTGTCTTAGTATCTTTTGGTAAATAAGCAATTATAAAATCTGACCTAACTACAGCTTCATAATCACCCCAATATTTAAAATCAGTTAAATAATTACCTTCTAATCGTGCCTTCTCATAAAGATAAATTAATAATCTTATTCTATCTAATTTCTTAGTATCTATATTTCCCCACCATATTTTTTCCATCTCTGATGCAAAAATATCCCAATGACCACCTTGTTTTAATCCTGTGATATACTCTACTTGATTTTTCGATTCTTTTCCTACTTTATTTGATTCCTGTTCAACAGGGTCATAAATACCGAGGTCTGGACTATTTAATTTTTCTCTAATTTCTGTTCTCCAACTTTTCATTTCTTTGGAAGAAACCGATTCTATCGCACCTGCGGTATATGTAATATATTTTAATCTTTTAGTTTCCATTATTTACCTTTATTTGATTGTTTAAAAAAATATTCTATTTCTTTTGGGGTAAATTTTAATGGTTTGGTTTCATTCATTTCTGTATCATTTAAAAATATTTTTATTCTGTCCAATGTTATTGATTCTCCCAATCCTGATTCTGGAACATCTCCTAAAATAACATTATAACAAGGAAGTCTCGCAGGAATACCTATTAATTCTCCATTTTCATTAAGTAGACTTCCACCTGAATTTCCAAAAGTTATAGTGTTATCTGTAATATAAAATCCATCTATAATATTACTCAATATTCCTTTAGATAATGTTCTTTCTGCTCCTAATGGATTTCCAATTGTATAAATTGTATCTCCTATTTTTGGATTTTTATTGGAAATTTCTATTACATCTAAATTATCATCTTTTACTTCCATTTTTAATAAAACCATATCTTGTTCTTTATCAGATTTTATTAATTTTGCTTCATAGATACGAGAACCAAAATCATATCTTCCTTCTTCGAATTCTTGTATATTTGTATAAGCAATAAAATAATTTTTCTTTATTACATCCGATTCTATTATATCTGCAATAATATGATAACAACTTAATATAAGCATATAATTATCTGTTTTCTTTATTATTGTTCCTGCACCCATTCCTTTATTACCTAATAGTGTTACACTACTTTTTAAAATTTTATCTATATCTAATTTAGGTACAACTTCTAAATTAGCAATTATATTTTTTGTTTGTAATATTTCATTAGATAAATCATTTATACCTTGAATTGCTCCAGATGAAATCCGAGATATTCTATAAACATCACTTTCTAAGGTAGATAATTTTATCTTCAATCTATTTATATCTCCATGCATTGTTCCTATATAATCTGCATAATCATATATTACAGTACCAATGAGAAACACATTAACAAGAATAAGCAATCCAATCACTATTTTCGTTAATAATTTATTCATTTTTTCTTTCCTTTCATTTTTCCGAATATAAATCTATCGTCTTTTTTTCGTTTCTTCTCTTCTTTCCTGAGATAAGAAATTAAACATTCATCACTACAAAAATGCACTTTAATTTCATCTAATGGATGCCCATAACCAAATTCAACTGTAATAGGTGTTCCCATTTCTAATGGAACACAACATTTTTCGCAATGAAGTGGTTCGCAATTCGGTGTATGTGTCATTATTTTCTCCTCAATCTTTGGCTAAGTCTGATTAATTCGTGGTCTATTTCATCTATCCTAAATGCTTCCTTATGTAAAATTCCTTTCAGACCTTCTATTTCATGGCGGTCTGCAATTTCTTCAATTTCTCCAGCTATTATTTTTAAGTCCATTATTAATTTGCCCAATCTAACCGCATCATTAATAACTTTATCTTTATGTTTAGATTTATAATCTATTCCACATTTCTTACAAGCATTTTCTATTAATTCTGAAATTGAAAACATTCTTTTCATAATTGTTTCCTTATCTTTTCTCTTATATTATAAATTTCATCAAACTCTTCCTGGGTTTCTAAAATACCAGGAATTATAATAAATTTTCTCAATGTCATTAAGAAATTCAAAATATCAAATAATTTTTTATAATCTTTCTTTATCATATTAACTCCAGATTATTGCAGCCATTATTAAAAATACAAACACAGGAGTAAAAATTACCGTTAATATAACTAAAATTATCATATCTACTCCACATCACCATTTTCAGAACATTTCAGGTCTTCATACTTTGCTATTTCATCATCATAACTTTCCATAACATTTAATAAAATTTTTATATTTCTTTTCAATCTCCTTTTTATTTCTTTATAACATCTTATCAATGCTCCTGTCATATCGTTATATCGTTGGTAGTTCGGTTTTTCTCCTAAAAATGATTTAATATAATCCTCAATCCATTCTTTTTCTATCATGTATTTTGGAGTATGTTTAACATAGTAGAATAATTGATAATTAAGTTCCCCTGCTGTCAATGCGGTTTCTCCATTTCTTAATCTTAATCTCCTATCATCTTTATTTGAAATATAAGGCATATAATTAATCTCCTATATTAATGGACAATCTTTTGTGTATTCATGAAAACAATCAGGGCAAACATACAACATCTCAAAACCCCACGATAATAATTGGTTATTAAAAATACTGTTTAATATATCCAAAATAACATCTGGTCTTAATAATATTAATTCTGATGGTGATAAATGAATATATAATTTTTTAAATTCAAAATAATTATTAATCACCTCAAACAACCTCTTCATGCTGATATATTGTGATTGTCCTCCCTGTAATAAAATATAAATATATGACATTGAAAAAATATCACTGTCCAAATTTTTACCACAAGAATGACATAATTTTGAATCCGTCATTTGAGTTCTCTTTCCAATTTATTAAACATTTCTTCTCTTACTGTTGTATTTTTGATAAAATCCTGCCAAAATTGTTTCTGTTCATGCCTGGACATACCTTGTTTTCTTTGTATATATTGAATTCTTTTTAATAATTTTAATGCCCTATTAAATTCTCTTTTAAGAGCCTCCGCCTTGTGTTTCTTATATAGGAACATTAAATATGTTGGGTCTGCATATCTAAACATGAGAACATATGTCTTCAACATTTCTTTTATATAGACATATAATAAAGCCCTCAAACCTTTTATTTTTTCATGTGGTTTTGTTTTTGCTATTATTATTTTCTTAACAATATTTATTAAATTTTTATGTATTAATATTAATCTCATTTTATTCTCCTATAATAATAAAAATTAATAATGTTATCAATAATACTTAAAATACAATAACCCATTACAAATAATAAACTAAATCCGATAATAAATCCTCTATTATAATAAGTTAATACTGCTCCTGCCAACATTCCTAATACGAAAAATATAATTGATTTTTCTATAATATTATTCATTTTTATTCAATCCTCATTAATTCTATTTGTAATACCATAGCCAAGATAACAATTATTATTAATTCTCCTAATGTAATTAAATGAAAACATTGTAAAAATACACTTACCCAAATAAGTATTAAAGTAATAATTAATGGCAGTCTCATTTTATCCTCCTTTTAAAATCTCCATTTATAATACATAATTATTCTATTATCGCCCTGCCAACCTTTTCCTACGCCAAGTCCTGCACCAGAATTGTCTGTTATTTTATATGATATGCCTAATGGGTAAATTCCTTTATTGGTTAAAAAACTATCTAAATTATACTTAAAATATTTAATCCAAGATAAACCTAATCCTGCTTCTCCTTCAATACCATTTAATCCTATTCCTGACCCCAAAACAACAACTGGTTCAAGAATAAATCCATATGGTCTTAATGCTTTTGATAACTCTGGAATATCTTTTACTTTTATTACCTTTAACACTTTTCCATCTTTATCTAAAACCTTAGTATCTCCTGATTTTTCTATTTTTAAATAATGTTCATTCAATTTTATAGTAACTTCTTTCCCTTGTAAATTTAAATTAACTGGAGCATTTGTTCTACCTTTCCAATAACCATAACCAAAAATAACACTTAATATTACTCCTACAATAATTAATTTCCTCAAATTAAAAAGAGAATATATATCTTTAGCCCATCCTGTTGAAGAAGTAACATTAGTCATTCCAGAAACAAATTTTGATACATTGAATTTTTCTTCTACAATTCCTTTAGTTTGATTAATTATTTTTTGCCTTATTTTAATAAATAAATAACCACCAATTATTCCTGATAATATCATAACAATATCTTTTAACATAAATCTCCTTTTACATTATCATCCAGTTAAACTGCAATAAATTATTTAAAGTATTTAATATATTTACTATAAAATAAATAGTTCCTATTAATAAACCAATTGCTATAAAACATATAAATAATATTGTTAAAGTTTTCA
>Ga0315273_10012716_pt1 | contig 10803 bp, 11 predicted proteins | sample YL17G02_0_MG_FD_205753 | JGI IMG/M metagenome (GOLD analysis project Ga0315273, IMG submission 205753) | Sediment microbial communities from Yellowstone Lake, YNP, Wyoming, USA - YL17G02_0 | ecosystem: Environmental > Aquatic > Freshwater > Lake > Sediment | place: USA: Wyoming | collected... | reverse complement strand
TGCGGCGAGCCTCGCCGTAGCTTGTCGCGTGGCTCTCGCCGCGACAAGCGGAGGCGGGGACGGGGATCTCCGTCGGCAGGCCGAGTTGACTCAGGAGCCGGTCGATCACCGCCCGCTGGTCGATCGTCGCGACGAGCCGCAGCCGCCCGCCACAACCTGCTGTTTCGCGCCACCGCCGACACGCTCCGGACGATTGCGGCCGACCCCAAGCACCTCGGCGCGCAGATCGGGTTCTTCGCGGTTCTGCACACGTGGGGCCGGCAATCGGTTCATCATCCGCATCTGCACTGCGTGATTCGGGGCGGAGGCCTCTCGCTCGATGGCACTCGCCGGGTCGCCTGCCGCCCCAACTTCTTCCTCCCGGTCCGCATCGTGGCCCGGCGCTTCCGTCACGTGTTTCTCGAGGCGCTCCACGAAGCGTTCCAGACCGGCCAGCTGCACTTCGGCTCGTCACTCGCCTCGCGCACCTTCGCGATCGCCGAGTCTTTGACCGCTATCCGGCCGCCACCCGGCGAACCAACTGGGTTGTCTACGCCAAGCCCCCGTTCGCCGGCCCGCGCCAGGTCCTCGACTACGTCGGACGCTACACACACCGGGTCGCCATCTCCAACAACCGGCTCGTCGCGATCGACGACGGCCAGGTCACCTTCCGCTACAAGGACTACCGAGCCAATGCGACCGAGAAGACCATGACGCTGGCCGCCGACGAGTTCATTCGCCGCTTCCTGCTTCACGTCCTGCCCGCCGGCTTGCAACGGATCCGTTACTTCGGCTTCCTCGGCAATCGTCATCGACAAAAGCAGCTGACACGGTGCCGAGCCCTGCTGGGCATGGCCCCGGCATCGCCGCCCGACGCCCGGTCCACCGACTACCGCGACCACCATGAAGCGCTCACCCACTCGTCCTTGCGGGTCTGCCCGAAGTGTCACGCCGCAGCCATGCGCGTCGTGGAACAGTTCCCCCGTGTCGCGCCTCGCCGTGTCCCGGCACATGATACATCCTGAGGGATTGTTGCCGCTGATCCCCATCTTACCGGGGTTATCACCGCGCGCTCGCTGCGTGATCGCCGAGGTGTGCCTTGCTTCACCGCGCGGGGCCGCGCACCGGCCTGGCACCCCAATCGTCGACGCCCACCCAGCCTCTCCAACGGTGATCAAGCCGCACCCGCCGCGGTCGATCCTTCACCTCGCGCGGCCCACCTGTGCGCCCTGCCCGCCAGCCCAGGCATACAATACCCAGAGCCGGACACCGGTTTAGCGGTTCAGTCCGATCTCGTCGAGAACGCGAATCGTGTCGCTGTCGGTTTCGCACCTGCAGGATCGAGTATCCGAAAGCCCCCCGATACGCTGGATCGGCATCGAGGAGCCGGCGGAGCAGCGCGTTGCCGCCGCGCCCGTTCGCGGCGTACGCCATCCAGCGCGACCAGATGCCGCCCTTGCCCGATGCCGACCCCACGTACTGCGCCCCGGTGGTGCTCGCCACGATCAGGTAGACCCCGGCGACGGCCAAGAGACGCGCCGGCCATTCAAGCAGGGAACAGCGCACTTGATGAGGCGCAGCCTCGGTCTTGACGTGCTGGCCTGTCCGCGCTGTGGCGGGCGGATGCGGCTCGTCGCGACGATCGACCACCGGGCGGTGATCGACCGGATCCTGCGTCACCTCGGGCTGCCGACGGACCTCCCTGTTCCGCGTCCGGCGCGAGCGTCGCCCCTCGGCGCGGTGCGGAGCGCCCCGTTCGACGGAGGCACGGATCTGGCCGCCTTCGAGCCGTGCGCCTGAACCCGAGGCCCGGCGCCCCAGCCATCCGCCCCGGAAATCCGCTCCGGAGATCTGCTTGACACACCCTGGAGGCGCCCCCAGACTGCCGGCAGCGCAGACCCGGCTGAGGTGCGGTGTGCCTGTCGGCCGGCGCCGCCCGCGGTCCGCCCTGCGCGGCGCCCGGTCTGGAGTCGCACAAGGGGATCTGCCGTCAACTCCACGGGGCACGGACCGGGAGGCGCCAGGAGTTGGGGTCGTCGCCGGGCCCACGCGATTGGCTGGGGTCGGGCGAGAGGGCCTTTGTACGGGCTATCCTCGACGACGGGTTGTTCCTGATGTCGTCGGCAACGCTCGGCGTCAGCCATCCGCCTGGGTATCCGCTGCACACGCTTCTGGGCTGGCGGTTCGCGCAGCTGCCGATCGGCACGCCGGCCTTTCGCGTGCACGTGCTCAGCGGCGTGCTGGGCGCGCTGGCCTGCGCCGTGCCGGGCTGGATCCTGCTTCGGCGGACGGGCAGCCGGGCCGTGGCGTGCACCGCGGCGCTGGCCTTCGGCGTGTCGGAGCACTTCTGGTCGCAGGCGATCCTGGCGGGTCTACACGCTGAACGCGCTGCTCTTCTTCGTCGTCCTCGCGCTGTGCCAGGAGGCCGCGGCGAAACCGATGACGCGCCTGCTGGTGGCCGTGGCGGGGGTGTACGGGCTCAGCCCGGCCAACCACTGGCCGCTGGTGATCCTGACCACCCCGGCCTTCGCGTTGACACTGCTGTACGCCTGGCGCGACGTCGTCCGGCGGCTGCCGCTCCTGGCGGCGACCTGTGTCGTCTGCGCGGCCCTGCCGTACGCGTGGATGGTGTGGCGGTCCAACCAGGACCCGCTCATTGCCTTCTACGGGCCCATCCGGAGCTGGCTGGCGGGAGTTGGTCTTCTACGTCGGCCGCAAGGGCTACGCACGCGTGGACGTGAGCGCCACGGCGGGCTGGTCCGACAAGCTGCAGTTCGCCGCCTACTTCCTGCGGGAAGCGTGGGCCGCGTTGACGCCGATCGGCGCAGGATTCGCCGTGGCCGGACTCGTGCGCCAGTGGCGGGCGGGCTTCCGTGCCGGTGTCGCCGGCGAGGTTGTCGCGCTTCTCGGATGCAGTCTCGTCCTCGCGTTCGTGCTGGGATTCGATTACGGCTACCTCAAGGTCGCGGTCTTCAGGCCGTACCCGCTGGTGGCTTGCGGATTGATGGCGCTGTGGATGGGAGTCGGGGTTGACTGGGCGCTCACGGCGCTGCGTTCGAAGCGACGTGTGATGGCCTCCCTGGCCACGGCAGCGCTGCTGCTCCTGCCCGTGTGTCTCCTATGGCGCAACTGGGCCGTCAACAACCGGGCGCACGACGATGTCGCGACGCGGCAGGCCAGGGTCATGCTGGCCGCGCTCGAACCGAACGCGGTCATGCCCGTCTCGAGCGACGCCGACACCGGTCCCATCGGCTACCTCAACATCGTCGAGCACGAGCGGCCGGACGTGACCCTGTAGAATCTGCAGGGACTGGTGTTTCGCAACCGTCCCATGCCGGCCCGGTCGGGGCAGCGGCTACGCGAGGAACGCCTGCAGGGGTTTCTCGCCGCCGACGGCCGGCCCGCGTACCACATGACCGACAAGGTCCTCCCGCCGCTCTGCGGCGAAGAGCACCTGGGATTCTGCAAGCGGATACTTCGCGACGAGAAGCCGGGAATGCCACGCCCCCGCTTCCACCCCGGGGCCGCGGCGTTCTTTCGCGAGCTCCTGGCCATGGGCGTGCCGAGCGATCGCTGGGCGCGGTTCACGCGCAACCAGCTCCTGCACCGGTATGGCACCTTCCTCGCGCTGGAACAGGTGAGTGCCGACCCGGACCTGCGGAGCCGCGTCGAGCCGCTCGTCGCGTTGGCGAGGAAGGACTCCTTCTGTCTCACGGGCATGGTGGAGATGCTGACCGAGTACGGACCTGATCGCCCCACGTGGGAACGGGCGATGGCGTATCTGGAGGAGGCCGTGCCGCTCAGGGACGAGACGCTCGACAAGGAACGCGTGGGTCGCGAGGACTACCTGCGCGGGTTCCTGGCCTTTCGCCTGGGCGACCTCGCGGCCACCGAGCGGTTCTTCGAGCGGTCGTTGGAGGGGTACCCGGCGCCCGACAACGCCTCGCGCCTGGCTCTTGCCCGACTGGAGCGGGTGAAGAGCCAGCGCAAGCGATGAGCGACAGGGGACTCCGTGCCAATGCCATCATGCTCAACAGGAACGGGATGCTGACCGTCAGGCTCATCAACTACCCGTTGAAAGGCGAGAGCGCCGCGGCGTCCGTCAAGGAGGTGGTTGGGGCGTTGCCGGCGACCAGTTTCGGCAAGTACGTGCAGTGACGCCTGATCGGCGTCTGGTCGCGAGGCGTCCGTACTGGGGCCCGCATTGTTCATGAACGGGCGCGAACAATGCGGGCAAGAGGGCCGGGGCCCGCGCCCTTCCTACGCCAACCAGCGCCACGCCGGGACGATCTCGATGTCCACGCCGTCCTCGATGAGGCGGTCGGCCTGATCGAGTGTCACCACGAGGGCCCGGCGCCGACCGCGCAGCCGCGTGCCATGGATGACGCCGCGCAATTCCCTGGCGCGATTGGCCGGCGTCAACTCCAGACACACCTGGATGGCGGCGTCGGGCGTGATGAAGTCGCACTCCCACAGCCCCCGCTCGCCGGCGTAGCAGACTTCCCGCGTGTGTCGGCGGAGTTGAATGGCGACGGCATTCTCGAGCCGATGCCCGAGATCGGGCTGCCCGTGTGGCGAGTTGGCGCGGCGAAGCCCGTTGTCGATGGCGTAGTACTTGGCCGGCGCCACGACCCGTTGCTTGAACGACGCGCTGAACTTGGGAACGGCCACGAGCAGGTAGGCGTCCTTCAAGTGTTCCACGTAGCGCGATGTCTGACCCACGGTGGGCACGGCCAGGCTCTTGGTCAGCGCCTGGAACGAGTGGGGCTGCCCGGTGTTGGCCAGCAGGAAGAGCGCCAGGGTCATCACGTGGCGGGGTTCGCGCAGGCCGTGACGAGCCGCCACGTCCCGCTGGATCACGTCGCGCAGCAGTGCCTGCAGGACAATGTCCTGCCGCTCGCTCAAGAACGACGGGAACCCGCCATCGTCGAGGAAGGCCCGGACAGACGCGACGCCAGGGTCGTGGCCGGTGAACGCGAGGTACTCGGCATAGCTGAACGGGAACACCTCGAACGACAGGTGACGCCCCGTGAGCCGGGTCCCCAGCTCACGACCGAGCAGCGAGGCGTTCGACCCGGTGACACAGACAGCCCTTCCCCGGTCGAGCAGGGCCCGCACGAGCCGCTGCCATTCCGGGACTTCCTGCACTTCGTCCAGGAACACCCCACTGCGGGGGTGGGCCACCTCCTCCAGCACCGACAGGAACGCGGGGAAGTCGGCGGGGCCCATCCCGAACAGGCGCGTGTCCTCGAAGTTGCAGTAGAACGTGCGCGCCGCCCGGCGCATCAACTGCGCTTGCAGGGTGCTCTTGCCGCATCGCCGCACGCCGGTGAGCATCGTCGCGTGGGAGGCGCGCAGTGCCAGCTCGGCCGCCAGTTCGCGCGGGACTTCCCGGTTCGGGGGCGGGGCCGGGAAGGGATCGCGGAGGACGGATTCAAGTGTGCTTCGTAATAGCATAAGGCTGTCATATTATAAAGTACACATACGCGAGGCTGTCAAGGAGACCGAACGCGCGCCGGTCAGGACGACGACCGGCCGAGGACGCCCTCCTACTCGATGGTCCAGAGCGCCAGCGTCGTCGCGTCCTTGATCGGCACCCGGCGCCCGACCAGGATCGGGTGAGCCCAGGTCGGGCTCTCGGCCACGTGGTACGTCCTGATCGCCGCCTGGCCGGTGGCCGAGGCGTTCGACACGATCAGGTCGGCGTCATGGCTCAGGCTGAACACGATGCTGCCCGCCATCAGCATCGCGGCGTTCTCGCCCTGCCGGCCTTCGCCCATCCAGAGCGTCTTGCCCGTGGCCGCGTCCAGGCAGAAGTACTGCCCCCGGTTCTTGTGCGAGAACCCGAACAGCAGGTTGCCGTTCAGGATGGGCGAGTTCATGTACATCGAGACGTCGGCGTTCTGCCACACCTGCTCGGTGGTCCATTCCTCGCCGCGCTTGACCGCCCTGACGGCCATCACGCCCTTGTTGAGGCCGGAGAAGATCAGCGTGTCCTTGTAGAGCAGCGGTGTGACGATGTTCTGCACGAAGGGCGTCGTGAACGGGATGCTCCAGAGCAGCTTTCCCGTGTCCGCCGCGACCGAGACGATGGTGGACTGCGACTGCGTCACCACCTGCCGCGTGCCGCCCAGATCCACCACGACCGGCGACACATAGCCGGGGCCATCGCCCGTCCAACGCCATTTCACTTCGCCCGTGGTGGCGTCGAACGCGGTCAGGGCGCCCTGGCCGGACGTGCGCACGTGGACGATGAGCAGGCCGCGATCGACGATGGGCGACATGGCGGTGCCGAAGTCCGGCGAGGTCTTCTTGAACTGGTCGGAGAAGTCCTTGCGCCAGGCCAGCTTCCCGGTGGCGATGTCGTAGCACGAGAGCGTCTCGGTGATGCCCGGCGTGTAGAGCTTGCCGTTGGCCGCCACGGGCGTGGACTCGGCGCCCTTGCCGTGCGCGGTTGCCGAGGGGTTCACGGTATAGGGCGCGTCGTAGCTGTCCTGCCAGAGGAGCTTGCCCGTGTTGAGGTCGAGCGCGGACACGACCTCGCGCTCGTCCTGGCGCGCGTGGACGAAGATCTTGCCCGCGACCACGATGGGCGACGAGTGCCCGATGCCGACAGTCACCTTCCACATCGGTTTCAGGTTCTCGGGCCACGCCTTGGGCGCCGAGAACGACGGCACGACACCATCACGGTTCGGCCCGCGCCACTGGGCCCAGTCCTGGGCCGACACCGGGCCGTCGAGGGTGACGACGATCAGGAGTGCGAGCAGCGCGAGTGGCCACGAGTGGTGACGAGACATGTAAGTGCCTTTCCTTCGAAACGAACGCGGCGACAACGCCGGTATCCTACGTCGAGCACAAGAAGGACAGCAACCACCGCCACGCAGGTCGGGCTTGGGGCGGCGCCAACACCGGTCAGGACATCGCGAAGCGATCTCCGGCATCGTCGTTGATGCGCGCAAGATGGTAGAGAAAGAAGTCCGCGCTCCACGCCCGGAGCCCCTCCTGCTCGCGCAGGGGCAGGAAGCGCTGAACGTCATGGCGAGCCGCGGTCCAGTCGATGCGCCGGATGGCCGCCTCCATGTTCTCCCGCACCCAACCCGTCGTGACCGTGACCTGCTGCCCGGCCCACGGCCCCTGCTGGTGCAAGGCATGGCGGAGCAGGTCCAGGTCGGGCCGTGTCTTTCGCGCGACGTACCACACGAAGTCATACCAGTCGCGGCCCTTGACGTAGGAACGGCAGAGCAGCGCGTGCAGCTTCAACGCGAAAGCCGATTCCAAGGACTGCGTCGTCATGGGCACCGTCACGGGGAACGTGATGTAGCTGGTCGTGAACGTGGAGCCCTCGGGGGGATTGATGTCGATCTCCAGCTTGATGCGGATCGTGCGGGCTCGATACCGCTCGAATGGCGGGTCCAGCATCAGGAGCTTGCTGACGGCGTCGGTCTTCAGGAACGCCTTCTGAACGGCCGTTCCGGCGTGGGACTTGTCCTGCACCTCGAAAGGAATACCTTCCTGCGCACAGTCCTTCCGAACCGATTCCAGGTAGCGCTGCCAACGGAAGTTCGGATTGGGCCGCTTGAGCAGGAAATCCAGGTCCTCCGAGAACCGGTTCATCGCATGGACGATGCGCAGGCAGGTGCCGCCGTGAAACATGGCCTCTCCGAACAGGCCCGCACGCGAGAGGCTGGACAGGACATAGTGCTGCATGAGTTCCTGTAACACGTTCTCCTGCTCGAGCGGACTTGCCGGCGCATAGTCGCGAAGTTTCGCGCTCAGCACCCTATCCAGCATGGCCGACGGCTCCTTTCAGCCCCTCGATGTACGCCCGCACGCGCCGGCTTCGGATGCTGTCCAGAATCTCATCCAGCGCATCGAAGGAGAGCGACCGTAGATCGTCCTCCTCGATGCGGAGCGACTCGGTCAGGTAGCCGAGGCCATTCCGCTTCCAGGTGATGTCCTTGCGAAGGTAGACCGCGTCGGCGATGGCGCGCAGGGGCGAGGCGATGAACGCCCATGCGTTGCGCGCGACCGCCACGGCCTCGACCCCGGCGCGCGGGGCGCGTGCCGGCACGCGACGGAAGCCGAATACCCCCAACGGCGTGGAGAACTCCCGGCTGCGCGCGAAGGTGGCGCTGCTCACCTGGTAGACCGCCTCGGGGATCAGGCCGTGATGCGCCAAGGCGGACTCCAGGCTGATGTGGGACGGGGCGTGCAGCACTCCGGCCAGCACGAACGGATGCGGCTCGGACTTCCGATAGGGCGGGCCGAGCACGAAGAGCCCGGGTTTCAGACGCAGGATTTCGTCCGCGTGGCAGGCCCGATGTACCAACAGCGCGCGCGCGCCGTCACTGCTGTCCGGAAACAGGTTGTGAACGACCGTCTCATCGAACAACCCGCCCGGCGGCGCCAGATTGAAGACTCGCTCGGTAAGGCTCTGCATTTGTGCTTACACATTACTGTATTCGTAATATCAGCGCAAGAATATTCGCGAACGCAAGTCAGGGCCTCCAGCAGCGCGACCTCCAACCGGACGCCCACCCACGCACGCTCCTCTACATCCTGGACGGGTTCGAACCCGCGACGTCGGGCACCGTGAGGTCGAGCGGTCCTGGTGGTGCGTGCGGTCTGACACGATGCCCCGGCTCATCCTGCGCAACCTCCGGCATTTCTGGCGCACCAACGCCGCCGTGGTGGCGGGCGTCGCCACCGCGGTCGCGGTACTGTCGGGCGCCTGGCTGGCTCGCCGCCAGCGGTGCGCCTACGCAGGGAACGCGGCGCGGCGCAGCCGGGCGACCAGGTCGGCGACGAACGCGCGCAGCCCTGGCGCTCGACGACGTATCGTTCGAAGCCCGGCGCGTGCCGGCGAACCGCGAGCGTGGCGCCGAGTTCATCCGCCGCCTTGTCCAGAACCCGCCTGCCGGTCTCGAACGCATCGGCATCGAGCGTGAACAGGTCGAGGTCGAGCGTCGAGCGGTGCTCAAGGTACAAGCCCGCCAGCGCGGCGCCGCCGGTGAGGAAGAAGCGGTGCTCGTGGCGGAAGAACGCTTCGAGTAGCGCGCGCTGGAGCGGCGTGAGCTTGTCGGGGGAGGAGACCATCTTCGCGCCAGCCGTTGATCAGGAATTCCCAGAACCGCCGGCGGCGTCCCAGACGTCGGCCAAGCGCCGGGAGGGCCGCGGCCACCTGTGCCGGCGTGACGAATTGCCACACGTCCACGTCGCGTGCCTCGCGCAGGAGCTTCCCGAGAAGCCGCGTCCGCCGGTCTTCGTCACGACCCGGCTCACGTGCGGTGCGCAGCTCCGCCACCGAGACGTCCTCGTCCCAGAAGAAGTACGGCCGGGCGGCGGGATCGGACAGGTCCAGCGTCAGCGGGCGCATGCGGGTACAACAGTAGCGTTGCGCCCGGCCTGGCGCAAGCAGGACGCTGGTATCCTGCTTGGCCAAGCTCTGGCTCGACCCGGTTCTCCTGGCTGGTCCGGCCGGGCTCGCACCCTGTGAGCTGACGTGCGTCCATGCACTGATGGCAGAGCACCGCGACATGCTGTTGGAGGCATGGCACGAGTTCTTCCGGCCCTGAACTTCGCCTGCGGGCTCGCCGGGTCGAGCACCCTGCACCCCGCCCTGGAGTACCCCTTGGACATGCGGACGGCGGCCCACACGCTGGCCATCAACCGCGCGGCCACCGTCACCCGGATGCGGGCGTTGTCCGGCTCAGGTCCCGGTATCGGCCGGCGGTCGCGCGTGTCAAGGAGAAAGCGGAGGAGAAACCGGAGGAACCGGAGAAACCGAATCGCGGCGGGCTCGCGCCGCGGGCGGTTATAATCGCCGCTGCCGAGGCGAGCCGCGCCAGGATCTCCGGGTGGCCGCACGGAGGGTCGGGAGGGACTACGTGCTCGAGGTTCGACGTCTCTCGAAGGAATACCAGGGGCCCGCGGAGCGACTCGCCGTGCTGTCGGAGATCGACCTGGTCGTCGGCGACGGCGAGTCGGTGTCGATCATGGGCCCCTCGGGCAGCGGCAAGAGCACGCTCCTCTACATCCTCGGCGGACTCGAGCCGCCAACCTCGGGGACCGTCCTCCTCGACGGCCGGAACCCGTTCGACCTCGATGACGCGGACCTCGCCGCGTTCCGCAATCGCCACGTGGGCCTCGTGTTCCAGGACCATCACCTGCTGCCCCAGTGCTCGGTCCTCGAGAACGTCCTCGTGCCGACGCTGGTGGCGACCGACGGCCGCGACGACGCCGAACGCCAGGCGCGCGATCTGATCGAGCGCGTCGGCCTGGGCGCCAGGCTGCACCATCGCCCGCAGGAGCTGTCCGGCGGAGAGAAACAGCGCGTGGCCCTGGCGCGGGCCCTCGTGCGAAGCCCGCGGCTCGTGCTGTGCGACGAGCCGACCGGCAACCTCGATCGGGAGTCGGCCGACTCGGTTGCCGCGCTGCTGCTGGATCTGCACCGGAGCCAGCAGACGATCCTGATCGTCGTGACCCACAACCCCGACCTCGCGCACCGCATGGGCACGCACTACAGGCTGGGCGTCGGTGGCTTGCGTGCGGTCTGACACGATGCCCCGGCTCATCCTGCGCAACCTTCGGTATCTCTGGCGCACCAACGCCGCCGTGGTGGCGGGCGTCGCCACCGCGGTCGCGGTGCTGTCGGGCGCCTGGCTGGTGGGTCAGTCGGTCCGCGAGAGCCTTCGCGCGCTGCTCTTCGAGCGCATCGGGGCCACCGACTACGTGGTCGCCTCCGACCGGTTCTTCGGCGAGGACCTCGCCGCGAAGCTTGCGCCGGCCACCGGCACCCAGGGTCCGGACGCGAGCTGCCCGCTC